>Ga0308175_100000289_pt1 | contig 36964 bp, 33 predicted proteins | sample PhyCR1_3_FD_203893 | JGI IMG/M metagenome (GOLD analysis project Ga0308175, IMG submission 203893) | Soil microbial communities from UC Gill Tract Community Farm, Albany, California, United States - DLSLS.C.R1 | ecosystem: Environmental > Terrestrial > Soil > Agricultural land | place: USA...
GCACGCTCTCGCCGTACGCGTCCCGCTGCTGGTGGCGGGCATCGTGCTCAACGGCGCGGCGACCGGCCTGTACATCGCGGCGAGCTTCGGCCCGGGCCCGCGCGACGGGCTGATGACGGGGCTGCACCGGCGCACCGGCCGCTCGATCCGGCTGATGCGGACGGTGGTCGAGGTCACCGTGGTGGTCACCGGGTTCGCCCTGGGCGGCACCATCGGGATCGGGACCGTGCTCTACGCGGTGTCCATCGGCCCGCTGGCACAGCTGTTCCTGAGGGTGTTCGCCGCCCCGCCGGCACCGGGCGGCGGCACTGTCGTTGCCGCGGTGACACCCGATGGGGCGATACTGCGTCCGTGACCCTCACGACGCCGCCCCTGCGCCACCCGTACCTGGATCATCCTGGTCCGATCGCCTTCGCCCACCGGGGCGGGGCGGCCGACGGGCTGGAGAACACCGTGGCCCAGTTCCGGCGCGCCGTCGAGCTGGGCTACCGGTACATCGAGACCGATGTGCACGCGACGGCGGACGGCAGACTCGTCGCCTTCCACGACGCGACGCTGGACCGGGTCACCGACGGTGCGGGCCGCATCGCCGACCTGCCGTGGCAGGACGTAGGGCACGCGCGCGTGGCGGGGCGGGAGCCGGTACCGCTCTTCGAGGAGCTGCTGGAGACCTTCCCCGGGACCCGCTGGAACGTGGACGTCAAGGCGGGCCCGGCGCTGCGGCCCCTGCTGGAGCTGATCGAGCGCACGGACGCCTGGGACCGGGTGTGCGTGGGCTCGTTCTCCGAGGCCCGGGTGCTGCGGGCGCAGCGGCTGGCCGGGCCCCGCCTGGCCACCTCGTTCGGCACCCGCGGAGTGCTCAGTCTGCGGCTGCGCTCCTGGGGGCTGCCGGCCGCGGTGCGCCGGTCGGCGGTGGCCGCCCAGGTGCCCGAGGCCCAGTCGGGCGTCCCGGTGGTGGACCACCGCTTCGTGCGCGCCGCCCACGCGCGCGGGCTGCAGGTGCACGTGTGGACGGTCAACGAGCCGGAGCGGATGCACCGGCTGCTGGACCTGGGCGTCGATGGCATCATGACCGATCACATCGACACGTTGCGCAAGGTCATGGAGGACCGCGGCGTCTGGGCCTGAGCGGCCGGACACCCGGGTCCCGGCCTTCGCACGGCACTGCGGCGGGGAAGCGAGGGCACGGGTGGGCACCGACACCGTGCGGGCGGGGACGGCCGACGAAGCCGCGGGCCGGCGACGCGAGCAGCGCGGCTGGTACTTCTACGACTGGGCGTGCTCGGTCTATTCGACCAGCGTCCTGACCGTCTTCCTCGGCCCGTACCTCACCTCGGTCGCCAGGAACGCGGCCGACGCCGACGGCTATGTGCACCCACTGGGCATCCCGGTCCGGGCGGGCTCCTTCTTCGCCTACTCGGTGTCCCTGTCGGTGATCCTCGCGGTCGTGGTGATGCCGCTGGTGGGCAGCGCGGCGGACCGCACGGGCCGCAAGAAGCCGCTGCTCGGGGCGGCGGCGTACACCGGGGCAGCCGCCACGACGGGCATGTTCTTCCTGGACGGCGACCGCTACCTGCTCGGCGGAGCGCTCCTCGTCGTGGCCAACGCGGCGCAGTCCGTGGCGATGATGCTCTACAACTCCTACCTGCCGCAGATCGCGCCGCCCGGGGAGCGCGACGCGGTCTCCTCCCGCGGCTGGGCCTTCGGCTACGCGGCCGGGTCCCTGGTGCTCGTCGCGAACCTGGTCCTGTACTCGGCGCACGCCTCCTTCGGGCTGACGGAGACGGCCGCCGTACGTATCTGCCTGGCCTCGGCCGGACTGTGGTGGGGCGCCTTCACGCTCGTACCGCTGCGGCGGCTGCGCGACCGGCACACGCGCGTGGGGGGCGCCGCGGCCCCCGGTCCGCGGCAGCTCGCGGCGACGCTGCGGGACATGCGCCGGCATCCGCTGACGCTGGCCTTCCTGCTGGCGTACCTCGTCTACAACGACGGCATCCAGACGGTGATCTCCCAGGCCTCCGTCTACGGCTCCGAGGAGCTTGGGCTCGGGCAGTCCACGCTGATCACGGCGGTGCTGCTGGTGCAGGTGCTGGCCGTGGCGGGGGCGCTAGTGATGGGGCGGCTGGCGCGGGCCCACGGGGCCAAGCGGACCATCCTCGGGTCACTGGTGGCCTGGACGGCGACGCTGGGGGCCGGGTACTTCCTGCCCGCCGGGGCCCCGGTGTGGTTCTTCGTGCTGGCCGCCGGGATCGGGCTGGTGCTCGGCGGCAGCCAGGCGCTGTCCCGTTCGCTCTTCTCCCATCTGGTGCCGGCCGGCAAGGAGGCCGAGTACTTCTCCGCGTACGAGATGAGCGACCGCGGGATGAGCTGGCTCGGCCCGCTGCTGTTCGGTGTGACCTACCAGCTCACCGGGAGCTACCGCTCGGCGATCATCTCGCTGGTGGCCTTCTTCGTCATCGGGTTCGCGCTGCTCGTCCGGGTTCCGGTGCGGCGTGCGATCGAGGATGCGGGCAACCCGGTTCCGGACACGATTTAGCACTCGACACGAAAGGGCGGTAGTGTACGCGTTTGGCCTGCCAGGCGTACCGTTACTGCGCGTCAAAGATGCCGAAACGCTGGGTGACATCTGGCAGCAGATGTGACAAACCGGGCGCCTGTGGGTAGAACAAGGGGCGGCTACGACGGCGACGCATGGCCCGGAACGGGAATCTTTACCGCCGACCGGACGTTGACCGGATGACGACGACAGCGACACCTGTCCTGTGGGCGACAAGCCCGGGAGGCACGATTCATGAGTGAGCGAGCTCTTCGCGGTACGCGCCTCGTAGTGACCAGCTACGAGACGGACCGCGGTATCGACCTGGCTCCGCGCCAGGCCGTGGAGTACGCATGCGAGAAGGGGCATCGCTTCGAGATGCCCTTCTCGGTCGAGGCGGAGATCCCGCCGGAGTGGGAGTGCAAGGTCTGCGGGGCCCAGGCACTCCTGGTGGACGGCGACGGCCCTGAAGAGAAGAAGGCCAAGCCCGCGCGTACCCATTGGGACATGCTGATGGAGCGGCGCACCCGTGAGGAACTCGAAGAGGTCCTCGAGGAGCGCCTGGCGGTTCTGCGCTCGGGGGCGATGAACATCGCGGTTCACCCCAGGGACAGCCGCAAGAGCGCGTAAGCGCGAACACACGAAGAACCGCGGGCGCCGTACGTGATCCACGTACGGCGCCCGCGGTTTGGTGCTGTCCGGGAGCAGCCGCGTCGAACGGCCGTGCCCGTGGGGCTCAGCGGGTCAGCGGAGGGCGTTGCCCGCTGGGCTCGGCCGTGTCCTCCCTGATGACCTCGCCCTGCACCACCTTGCCGTCGGGGCGGTGCATGCGGGCCTGCTGGAACGCGTCGCCCAGGCTGCCCGGGGCGGTGCGGCGGAGCCTGCGGTCGAGAGTGCGCTCGGTCCAGCGGCTCACGGCCTTCTGGACCGGCGGGAGCAACAGGAGCAGTCCGGCCACGTCGGACACCAGGCCCGGGATCATCAGCAGCAGACCGCCGAGCATCAGCAGACCGTTGCCGCCGCCACGGGCCGGCGAACCGCCTCGCTGCAGCGCTTCGTTGAGGTTCTGGAAGGCGCGGCGCCCCGCCCGCTTGATGATCACCGAGCCGGCGACGACGCCCGCCACCAGGAGCAGGAACACGGTGGGGCCGCCCGCCGCGCCCGCGACCCGCGTCAGCAGCCAGACCTCCAGCACCAGCCACACGACGATCCCCAGCGGCAGATACCTGCGCAGCCGGGATCGGCGGGGCCGGGGGGTGGACGGGGAGGTGGGTGCGCCAGTCGTCATGCTCCCAGTGTGCCTGGGCGCGGCTCAGCGCGGGATAAGCGGGCGGCTGGACGGTCAGCGGGCGCCGCGCGGCCGGGTCCGGTCCTGCCCGGCCTTGCCGGTGACCTTGCCGACGCGGTCCCCGACACCCCAGGCGGTGACCCGCCACAGCGCCTCGACCAGGATGTCGCGGCTCATCTTGGAGTCGCCGAGTTCGCGCTCCACGAAGGTGATGGGCACCTCGACCACGTGGTAGCCGGCCTTCACCGCGCGCCGGGCCAGGTCGACCTGGAAGCAGTAGCCCTGCGAGGCGACGTCGTCCAGGCCCAGGCCCTCGAGGGTCTCGCGGCGGAAGGCGCGGTAGCCGCCGGTGATGTCGCGCAGCGGCAGGTCGAGGACGAGACGGGAGTAGAGGCTGCCGCCACGGGAGATGAACTCGCGGGACCTGGGCCAGTTCACCACCCGGCCGCCGGGCACCCAGCGCGAGCCGAGCACCAGGTCGGCGCCCTTGAGCGCGGTGAGCAGCCGGGGCAGTTCCTCGGGCTGGTGGGAGCCGTCGGCGTCCATCTCGACCAGCACGCCGTAGCCGTGTTCCATGCCCCAGCGGAAGCCCGCCAGATAGGCGGCGCCCAGGCCCTCCTTGCCCTTGCGGTGCAGCACCTGGACGTGGTCGTCCTCGGCGGCCAGCTCGTCGGCCAGCTTGCCCGTGCCGTCGGGGCTGTTGTCGTCCGCCACCAGTACGTGCGCCTCGGGGACGGCCTTGCGCACCCGGCCGACGATGGCCTTGATGTTCTCCGCCTCGTTGTAGGTCGGGATGATCACCAAGGCCGTGCCGAGCGGACCGAACTGCCTCCCCTGGGCCTTGGCCGCGAGGGTCCCGTCGCCGTCGTTCACTGCTGCCCCTTCATGTCGTACGCAGGCGTCCACCATAATGGCCGCGGCCTGCGATGACGCGACGGCACGGTCGTACGGTGGTGTTGTTTCCACAAGCGTGGGGTAAGAATGCGCTTTTCGGCATCCGCGTTCCGCTGCGGATGGGGGCCCGGCGCCCTTCGGGCCGACCTGGGACCCGCTGGCTGCGGGTCGACCGAAAGCCGTTGTCTACTGAGCTACCGGGCCCCACCCGGGTCACACCTTGCCGACCGGCCGGAGCGTTCCCCCGTCGGCGCGGGCGCTGAGCCTGGCTGCCAGTGACGGTGCCCAGGTGCGGCACACCGTCCCTGACCCAGCGGCGCTGCGACGAGTGCGCGAACACTCCATGGTCGGGCGTCCGGTGGTGGACTCCGCCGAACCTACCGGCCTCCGGCCGCCGACTGTCAACAGCCGCCTGACCTGCACGGACGTATCGCCTGTCGGGGCGAACCCGGAGGATGCGCAGGTAGGGCGAGGCTGCGGCGCCCCATGAGCGCCGTCACGCCACCCCGGGAGATCACTCGCCCGGCCCTACGAACACCGTCCGTCCGCCGACCACGGTGCGCAGACAGCGGGGCAGCTCGCCACCGGGGGTGAGATCGGGCAGGCCGGGGGTGCCGGAGCGCGGGTCGGTGGACCAGCGGGCCACGCGGTCGTCAGGGGCCTGGACGACCAGCTCACCGGTGCGCCAGACGGCGTAGTCGGCGGGCGCGCCGGGCACCAGGACGCCGGCGTCGTCACGGCCGATGGCCCGCCAGCCGCCGCGGGTGTGGGCGGTGAACGCGGCGCGGACGGAGACCCGGTGCTCGGGCGTGTGGTGGAACGCGGCGGCGCGGACCGTGCCCCAGGGGTCGAGTGGGGTGACCGGGCTGTCGGAGCCGAACGCCAGGGGGACCCCGGCCCGCAGCAGGGCGGCGAACGGATTGAGGGTGCGGGCCCGCTCGGCACCGAGACGCCGGGCGTACATGCCGTCCTCGCCGCCCCAGAGCGCGTCGAAGGCCGGCTGCACGGAGGCGATCAGGCCCAGCTCGGCGAAGGCGGCCACGGCCTCGGGGGTGAGCATCTCGGCGTGCTCGACGCGGTGCCGGGCCGCGCGCACCCGGGCGAGGCCGGCCTTCTCGGCGGCCGCGCGCACGCCCTCCACGACAGTGGTCAGCGCCGCGTCGCCGATGGCGTGGAAGCCCGCCTGGATCCCCGCCTCGGTGCAGGCGACGACATGGGCGGCGACGGCGTCCGCGTCCAGGTAGGCGGTACCGGTGTGCCCGGCGTCGGCGTACGGCTGGTGCAGACAGGCGGTGTGCGAGCCGAGGGCGCCGTCCACGAAGAGGTCACCCGCGGCACCGAGCGCGCCCAGCTCGCGGGCCTTGTCGACGTTCTGCTCGGCCCAGTAGCCGATCACGCGCGGCCCGGGCACCTCGGCCGCGAGCCGCAGCAGGGCGGTGAAGTCGTCCTCGGAGGAGATCTGCGGGCCGCCGCACTCGTGGACCGAGCCGATGCCGAGGGAGGCGGCGTGGGCGAGGGCGGCGCGCTGCGCCTCGGCACGCTGGGCCGGGGTGACGGCGGCGAGGGCGGCTCCGCGCACGGCGTGGTGGGCGTCGGCGGTGAGCGGCGCGTCCACGCGGGTGACGTCACCGGGGAGCAGGTCCAGCAGGCCGGTGGTGACGACCGCCGAGTGCACGTCGATGCGGGAGAGGTAGAGCGGGCGGCCGCCGGTGGCGGCGTCCAGTTCCGCGCGTGTCGGCGGTCGGCCCCCGGGCCAGCGGGCGGCGTCCCAGCCGTGGCCGAGCAGGACGCGGTCGTCGGGCCGGGCGGCGGCGAAGTCGCGGACCAGGGTGAGGGCCGCCTCCAGGGAAGGGGTGCCGGACAGGTCGAGGCCGGTCAGCGCCAGGCCGGTGGCGGTGGTGTGCACATGGGCGTCGGTGAAGGCGGGGGTGACCAGGGCACCGTCGAGGTCGACCACCTCGTCCACGCCGTCGGCGAAGGCGTCGGCGGCACCCTCGGAGCCGACCCAGGCGACCTGGCCCCGCTCCACCACCATGGCGGTGGCGAAGGGGTCGGCGGGGCTGTGGACCTCTCCGCGGCGCAGGAGGACGGTCTTGGGGTCGGCGGACTGCTCACTCATGCCCCACAGTCTCTCGCGCGCGTGGGGCACGCGGGGCACCGGGGCGGCCGGTTCAGATCCTCGGGGGGCGCGCCTCGTACGGGGTGGACAGCACGACGGTGGTGCGTGTGGAGACGCCGGCCAGACTGCGCAGCCGGGCGAGCAGCTCCTCCAGTTCGTGCGGGGTGGCGACGCGCACCTTGAGGATGTAGTTCTCGTCGCCGGCGACGCTGTGGCAGGCCTCGATCTCGGGGACGCCGGCGAGGCGGTCCGCGATGTCGTCGGGGGCGCTGGGGTCGAACGGTTTCACCGAGATGAAAGCGGTCATCGGCAGCCCGACGGCCTCGGGGTCGACGACCGCGGCGTAGCCGCGGATGACGCCACGCTGTTCGAGCCGGCGCACCCGCTGGTGCACGGCCGACGTGGACAGGCCCGTGGCCTTGCCCAGGTCTGTGTAGCTCATCCGCCCGTCCTTGACGAGCAGCTGCACGATCTGACGGTCCAGCTCCTCCATGGCGCCAAAACCTACAGTGCGCGTGATCTCCTCGGATACCTGGGCAACGTCGGCCATGCCCGGTTTGCGAGGTGCGCGGAAGCCGCGGCCGAGCCGTCACGCGCAAGCCGGGCGGACGACGGGGGACAAAAGCACCGCACCGGACACCTCGGCGCGGCATGTGACGAAGACCACAGCGCGCGGGCATCCTCTGTGATGGTCTCGTGATTACCCCCCGGACGTGGCGGGAAGTGCTTGCTGTGGTCGAGGCCGCAGTGCCTTCACGGCCCAGCCTTAGGGGGAGAATCCCATGCAGAGTGTCAAGCGCCCTGGTCGATCCGCGTCCAAGCGGCAGCAGCCGGTCGTCGAGCCCGAGCCGGAGGGCGTCGAACCCGACGCCGACGAGGCCTACGAACTCGACGCCTACGACACCTTCGAGATGTACCGGGTGCTCTGCCCGGACTGCGCGCAGCCCATCGCGCTGCTGGCGGACGAGGAGTTCCTGCCGGAGCACGCGCTGTGCGCCTCGCCGTGGAATCCGTTCGGCCTCACGGTCTGCGCCGGCACCGGCCGCGCCGCGACCGAGGCCCGCCCCGCGGACGAGTCCTTCGCCCCGCAGGAGCAGGACACGGCCCTGCTGCTGACGCTCCCCCAGGGTCTGAACTGGCGGACGCAGCCCTTCTCGCACGTCGGCGGCCCGGGCTCGCGCCCGATGCGCGGGCAGTCGATGGGCCGCCAGGCGGCCTGAGCCACCTCACCCCGTACGAACGCATCGATCCGCACCACGGCCGCGCGAGCCGCCGTGGTGCGGGACGGACGCGTCCGGAAACAGCCCCTGCGAAGTGATCGCTCACGGGTCCGCCGGGAAGACGGTTCCCGCGGCACGCGGGAGCGGACGCCGGTGAACTGAAGCTCGATTCCGCCGGGCGGTGACCCGTCCGGCCCGCGCCGCGTTCTTTCGGGCATGACCGCCTTGCACACGGCCACCGGGCGTCAGCGCCGCATCTTCGTACCCCGCCCCGCAGGATCGGTTCCGCCGTCCGCACCGCAGGACCCGCCCATCTACCGCGATCTCATGCGCGCCTGGGCCGACGGGGGCCGCACCCTGCCGGGCCGCCACGATCCGGAGTGGGTCAGGCTGGCGGCCCCGACGGTGCGCAGCGGCGAGTTCAGCGACCCTCCGGTCCTGCCACGTGACGGGCGATGACCATCCGCTGGATCTGGTTCGTACCCTCGACGATCTGCAGGACCTTGGCCTCGCGCATGTAGCGCTCGGCCGGGAAGTCGGCGGTGTAGCCGTAGCCGCCGAGTATCTGCACGGCGTCCGTGGTGACCTTCATGGCCGTGTCGGTGCAGTGCAGCTTGGCCATGGCGGCCTGCTTGGCGAACGGCCTGCCCGCGTCGCGCAGCCGGGCGGCGGCGAGGTAGAGCGCCCGGCCGGCCTCGATCTGGGTCGCCATGTCGGCGATCATGAAGCGCAGGCCCTGGAAGTCGCCGATGGGCCGTCCGAACTGCCGGCGCTGGGCGGCGTAGCCGACCGCCTCGTCCAGCGCCGCCTGGGCCAGGCCGATGGCGCAGGCCGCGATGCCGAGCCGGCCCGAGTCCAGGGCGGACAGGGCGATGGCGAAGCCCTGCCCCTCCTCACCGAGGCGCCGGCTGTCGGGAACGCGCACGCCGTCGAGGTGGACCTGGGCGGTCGGGCTGCCCTTCATGCCCATCTTCTTCTCCGGCGCCGCGCCGCTCAGCCCCTCGGCGTCGCCGGGCACCAGGAAGGCGGTGATCCCGCGCGGGCCGTCCTCGCCGGTACGGGCCATCACGGTGTAGAAGTCGGCGATGCCGCCGTGCGTGATCCAGGCCTTGGTGCCGGTGATCACCCAGTCGTCGCCCTCACGCACGGCCTTGGTGCGCAGGGAGGCCGCGTCGGAGCCGGAGGACGGCTCGGAGAGGCAGTAGGCGCCCAGCAGGCCACCGCCGAGCATGGCGGGCAGGTGCTCCACCTGCTGCTGCTTGGTGCCGTAGGCGGCGAGCCCGTAGGAGGCGAGGGTGTGCACGCTGACGCCCAGGCCGACGGTCAGGCGGGCCGCGGCCAGTTCCTCCAGGACCTGGAGGTAGACCTCGTAGGGCTGGTCGCCGCCGCCGTACTCGGAGTCGTACGGCAGGCCCAGCAGGCCCGTTTCCGAGAGCAGGGTGAAGACCTCGCGGGGGAAGCGCCCTGCGTCCTCCTCCTCGGCCGCCCTGGGCGCGATCTCGCGCTGCGCCATCTCACGGACGAGCGCGAGCAGATCCCTCGCCTCTTCCGTCGGCAGTTGCCGGTCCACCGGCTGCGGGTCGCGGTCCGACATGGCGTCGGTCTCCTCCCTGTTCGGGCACACGGGGCGGGAGTGCGCCTTGGGTGGGGCGGCTCCGCCTGATCGTTCCGTTCCGGCCGAGGCACCCGCTTCCGGGTCTCGGAAGCTGCTGACCAGCGGCTGTGTGCCGTGAGTATGCCCGATCAGCGACCTCCCGTCACCAGTTAACGACCGCTTACTCCAAGAATCCAGCCGAAGCGTTATCCACCCCCGAGATTGGTCCGAACCATTGACCTATTGGTCTAGTCCTCCTACTGTGCATGACCAACGCTTTACCGCGTTCATGCCAATCGGCGCGCGTTCCCCTCTCCCCCACGAGGAGCCACCCCGATGCACACTCCCCACCGCCCCCGCGCCCGGTTCAGGGCACTGGTCGCCGCCGCGTGCTCCGCCGTACTCGGCGCCGGCCTGCTGGCCGGCGCGGGCACCGCGACCGCCGCCGCCCCGGCCGCCCCCGCGGCCCCGCAGGTCAAGGCGGGTTCCAAGGTCGTCGGCTACTTCACCGAATGGGGCACCTACGACCGCAAGTACTACGTCAAGAACATCGAGACCTCGGGCTCCGCGGCCAGGCTCACCCACATCAACTACGCCTTCGGCAACGTCACCGGCGGCAAGTGCGCGATGGGCGACTCCTACGCGGCGACCGACCGCGCCTACACCGCCGCCGAGTCCGTCGACGGGGTGGCCGACACCTGGGACCAGCCGCTGCGCGGCAACTTCAACCAGCTGCTGAAGCTGAAGAAGAAGCACCCGGGCCTGAAGGTGCTGTGGTCGTTCGGCGGCTGGACCTGGTCCGGCGGCTTCGGCGAGGCCGCCAGGAACCCCGCCGCCTTCGCCCAGTCCTGCTACGACCTGGTGAAGAACTCCAGGTGGGCGGGTGTCTTCGACGGCATCGACATCGACTGGGAGTACCCGAACGCTTGCGGCAACACCTGCGACACCAGCGGCCGGGAGGCCTTCAAGAACGTCATGGCCGCCCTGCGGTCGAAGTTCGGCTCCGGCAGCCTGGTCACCGCGGCGATCACCGCGGACGCCACCAGCGGCGGCAAGATCGACGCGGCGAACTACGCGGGCGCGGCGCAGTACGTCGACTGGTACAACCCGATGACCTACGACTACTTCGGTGCCTGGGACGCGGCCGGCCCGACCGCCCCGCACTCCCCGCTGAACTCCTACTCGGGCATCCCGAAGGCCGGCTTCCACACCTCGGCGACCATCGCCAAGCTCAGGAGCCTCGGCGTCCCGGCCTCGAAGCTGCTGCTCGGCATCGGCTTCTACGGCCGCGGCTGGACCGGAGTCACCCAGGCGGCGCCGGGCGGTACGGCGACCGGCCCGGCGGCGGGCACGTACGAGCAGGGCATCGAGGACTACAAGGTGCTGAAGACCAAATGCCCGGCCACCGGCACCGTGGGCGGCACGGCCTACGCCAAGTGCGGCAGCGACTGGTGGAGTTACGACACCCCGGCGACCATCGGCACGAAGATGGCGTACAAGAACCAGCAGGGTCTCGGCGGCACGTTCTTCTGGGAGCTGAGCGGCGACACCGCGAACGGTGAGCTGATCAAGGCGATCAGCTAGCCCCCCGGGGAGGTGGCGTTCGGGCGTGGAGCGGAGAGGCGCGAGCCCCCGTTCCACGCCCGCTACGCGTCGCGGCGCGCGGGCGGCGGTGCCGGGTAGGACGGGTCCATCTCCTCGACGGCGCGCAGTGCCCCGCCGAGGGTCTTCACCAGCAGGTCGCGCATGGTGTCCCGGGACAGTTCGGGGCGGTCGATCCAGTCGAGGGTGGCACCCTCCACGCTGCACACCCAGGAGAGCAGCCCCATGCGGGCCAGCGGCGCGATGTCCCGGCGGCCGTACGCCCCTTCGGCGATCGTGGCGACGATGGCCTCACGGACGCCGTCCCGGATGGCGTGCACCTCGGTGTCGAAGCCGACCCCGCCGCTGACGATGGCGCGGTAGGCGGCCTGGTGGTGCTCGGCGAAGCGCAGGTAGGTGTCGATGGTGCGGTGGACGCGGTCCACGGCGGGCAGTTCGAGGCCGCTCGCGGCGAAGTCGACCAGGTCGGCGACGGAGGCGTGGATGATCGCCAGGTAATAGCCGCGCTTGGACTGGAAGTAGTAGTAGATCAGCCCCTTGGCGACGTGCGCCTGCCGGGCGATGTCGTCCATGGACAGCGCGTCATAGGACGTGTCGGCGAACAACTTCCGTCCGATGGCGATGAGTTCGGCGCGACGCGCCTCGGAACGCTCGGTGCCGCGCACCCGGGGACGGACAGCGGCACGCTGAGGACGCATATTCACTTTCGACCCTGGTCTAGGAGGTCGGCGGGACGTCCGCAGTATGTCAGAACATGCCGGCCCGGCGGGGGGCCGGGCCGGCTCAGAGCAGGCCGAGCCGGGTCACCAGCATCGCGACCACCACGACGAGCACCCAGCCCATGACGTGCTCGAGGATCTCCGGGCCGTCTTCCTTGGGGCCGCCGGTGCCGACGCGGGTGGCGGTGGCCGGGTGTGCGGTCATGGTCTTCTCACAGAGTTCGGACGTACGAAGTGGAATCCCCCCACCCGTTTGTCCACCTTGCCACCCGCGACGGCGCCTGCGGCGGAGACGTTGCTCACACGGTCCGGATCAGCACACCCCCACCGCCGCGAGCGCCTTGCGCTGACGCGCGGTCGGGTGGGCCGGGAAGTAGAGGTAGCAGACACCGCCCGTACCGCTTCTGACCTTGCCGTTCGCGTCGTACCGCTTGGTCCTGAGCCAGATGTTCTCGAACTCCCGCCGCAAGTACACCCGCCGTACCGCCTCGTCGCTCGGCGAAGCCGGGTCGTTGGCGATCACGTCACCGTCGGCCGTGAAGCCGATCACGGTCATGAGGTGGCCGGAGGTGCCGTATCCGGCGCCGGTCAGCTCGGTCTTGAGGAAGGACTGGGACGTTATGGCCGGGATGCCGGCCGCGACCAGGGTCTCCAGGTCGGTGAGCGAGGTGAGCCGGGTGACCACTCCCTGGATGCCGTCGAACGTGGCCGCGTAGGCGGCGTTGAACGGCCAGTTGCCGCAGCCCTCGTACTGGTTGTCGTAGGTCTGGCGCGCCGCGTGGTCCACCTGCGGGTCGGCGTAGGACGGGTCGACCCAGGACAGCTGCTCGGGGGTGAGCCGGCCGCCCCAGTACTCGATGATCATCTGCGAGGAGGTGGGGCTGCACCAGGCCTCGCCGCCGTTGTCGTACTCGGGGTACTGGCCCTTGTGGATCTCCTGCGAGTAGCGCGGGACGGCCAGTTCCCGGGACAGGGCGGCGGCGGACGCGGGGACGGTGAAGCGGTCGGGGATGTCGGAGCCCATGGCGCCGAGCCGCCAGACGGTCGGGGTGAGGCGCGTGCCGGGCGTGCGGTAGAGCGTGAGGCGCAGCCGGTAGGAGGCCAGGCGCAGACCCGTGCTCGCGTCGTCGATGGCGAAGGTGTCGGTCCAGATGGTGCTCTTGCCGTCGGTCTGGTCGTCCACCGAGGTGCGCTTGATGTCCTGGTCGCCGGCGGCCCAGCGGCCCATCACGTACCAGGGGGTGTCCGTGCCGTCGGAGTACGTGCCGCACAGCTCGACCTGGAGCCAGGTGCCCTCGGGGGTGTGCGCGTTCCAGGAGGCGATGACCTCGGTCGCGGGCACGGCGAGCCGGTGGACCGGGGAGGTCCAGGTCGCGTACTCCCAGGTGGCCGTACGGCCGGTGTGCGGGTCGGTGTAGTCGGTGCGGCCGGCGGCGGCCCCGATCTCGGCGCCGGGGCGGCGGCCCGGGACGGCCCGTACGCCCTCCGCGGTACCGCGGCGCCAGTCAAGGAACGAGGTCCAGGCGTGGTAGTCGACGGGGCGGCCCGGCGCGGCGGCGGTGCCGGTACCGGTGCCGGTGCCGGCGGGCGCCGATGCGGTGGCCGCGGCCGCGGGCATGGTTCCCGAGGCGACCGCGGCGACCACCGCGGCGGCGAGAACGGTTCTACGGGAGGGCTGCTGGGCTCTGCTCATGGGCGCGGTTACCCCTAGGTGTCCGGGTCGGGACTGGTGCGGTTGGTGCGCCAACTATGAACGGAGACGGCATGCCCCTGCCAGCACTTCGCCGTACGGCGCGCCACCAATATTGGTCTAGAACAGTGATGGGACCTACGGGAGTGCGCCGGGCAGTGCGCCACGGCCCCGGCGCGGGCGGTGTGCCGTGCGCCGGGGCCGTGTCGTTCAGCGGGTCAGATGAGGTCCATCGCGGCGACCTCGTCGGGGCGGCCGTAGCTGACCGGTCCCTGGAAGCGGCGGCGGGCGGTGGCGAACCACCAGAGCGTGGCCACGAGCAGGACGACGGCCAGCGCGATCGGCGCGTAGTTGAAGGAGTCGGCGGTGATGGGCGAGGCCTGCGGCAGCATGAACAGCACGCTGCTGAGCAGGATCCAGGTCACCGCGACCCAGCCGATCGGCTTGCCCCAGCGGCCCAGGTGCCAGGGCCCGGGCTGGAACTCGTCGCCGAGCCGCAGCCGCAGGAAGACCGGTACGGCGTAGGCGAGGAACAGCCCGACCACGTTGACGCTCACGATGGCGGTGAACGCCGTGTGCGACCACCAGCCCGGGATCACCAGGGCGAGCGAGCAGCCCACCGCGAGCCACACCGCCTTGACCGGCGTCCGGGTGCGCACCGAGACCGTGTGCCACCAGCGGGAGCCGGGCATGGCGCCGTCCCGGGAGAAGGCGAAGATCTGCCGGGTGTTGCTGGTGAGGTTGGCCAGACCGCAGAAGAGCATGGCGCCGATGACGATGAGCAGCATCACCTTGGCGACGCCGAGGCCGAGGCCGTCGATGAGAATCTGGACGGGCGGCGCGGCCGAACCGGCCACCTTGCCGTAGTCGCTGATGCTGTAGACCAGCGCGAGCATCAGGATCAGACCGGTGATCGCCGAATAGCCGATGGCACGGGTGATGCCCTTCGGCGCGTTGACCGTCGCCTGGACCGTTTCCTCGGACATGTGGAAGCTGCCGTCGAAGCCGGTGAAGGTCCAGCTGGTGACCAGCAGACCGAGCATGCCGCCGTAAAGTCCGTTGGTGAAGCCGGTATTGTTCTCGAAATGCGTCACGAAGGACGCGGACTGATGATGGTCGGGCATCACGATGAGTGCGGTCACGATCACCACGAGTCCGATCACCAGCCACCACACGGAAATACGGTTCAGTAGGGCGACGAGCTGGACCGTGAAGGTGTTGGCGAGTCCCTGCGCCACGATGATCACTGCCGTGATCAGGACCGTCTGGTGCGTGGTCGGCTGGTACGAGGGCCACTGCAGGGCGACGAAGGCCTGGATGAAGGTGGCCGCCGCGTAGCCGGTGGCGGCGGTACCGCCGATCTGGCCCACGAAGTTCAGCCAGCCGGTGAACCAGGACCAGGCGCCTTTGTGCCGCTTGGCGAGTTTGCCCGCCGAGAAATACAGCGCACCACTCGTCGGATACGCCGACGCCACCTCCGCCATCGCCGCGCCGATGAACAGCACCATGACGGAGACGCCGATCCAGCCGAACACGAGAATACGGGGGCCACCCGCGTTCATGCCGAATCCGAAGGATGAGAAAATACCCGAGAGGATATTGATGATGGTGAAGGAGATCGCGAAATTGTCGAACGCCTTGAAGCGCCGGGTGAGTTTCCGCGGATAACCCATCGCGTGCAGGGTCGCGTCGTCGTCGCGCACGACCGCGTCCTCTCCCCCGCGGGCGTTCGCCCGTGGAGCCGATATCCGTTCCGACACAGATCGACCTTTCTTTTGGTGGGGGGCGGAGCAGGTACGGGTCAGGCGGGTCCAGGGACGGGCAGGCCGCATCCGCGCCGGGCCCGGGAGAGCTGTTCGGCGGGCTCACCGAAGGCGCTCCAGGGCATGCGCGAGGCGTACGGGCCCATCGCCGTGAAGACCGCCCGGGCCTCGAACCCGCACTGGGCCATGACCAGCGCGTGCGCGAGGTAGGCCAGGTCGAGCACCGGGGTGAAGCGGTAGCCGGCCACCGAGGGCAGCCAGTTGTGGTAGACCGCGAGCGCGGTGGAGCGCCACTGGGGCTGCTCCCAGACCCGGTCGGCGAGCAGCTGGGTGGGGTTGTAGCTCTCGACCAGGGCGACCAGCGGCAGCAGCCGGAGGGCGGAGTCCGTGGGCCCGCGCTGGCTGAGGAAGGCGGCCACGTCCCAGGCCGCGTTGACCGAGCCGCCGTAGCGGGTGAAGAAGCAGGACAGGAAGCGGTGGTGGCCCTCGCGGTGCCACGGGTCCAGGGACAGGACGTGCGCGAACAGCCGCCACGGGCCGGGCGGGGCGGTGAGCAGCCCCTGCGGGGCGGGATCGCGCAGCCGGTGCAGCCGGGCCATGGTGAGCTTGGCGACCCAGGGGGTGGGGTCGCCGGGGGCCAGGGCCGCGGCCCGGTCGCAGGCGGTGAGCGCTATCCGCTCCAGCGCCTCGGCCCGTTCGTCGCGCGCGTCGGCGGCTCGCATCGCGCGCTGCACGGCCACCCGGGCCCACAGCAGCGCCGCCTCGGGCGTCGGCTCCTCGGCCAGCCAGCGTTCGACGAGGTCGGTGCCGGCGGCCTCGGAAGCCAGCACGAGCGAGCGGTGGGCACGTAGGGCGAAGTCGGAACGCGTCTCGGCGAGGGCTTCACCCGCGCTTCGATAACGGCCGGCGCGCACATCGACGCATACGCGCGCCAGGACACGGTCGTCGGCCGCCGGGTGCCACACATACTGCCCTTCGAATAACTCCGCGGCCATGTTCTCCTGTCCGTCCCCGTTACGACGCGCCGCACTCGCGCAGGAGGCACCTTACTCAGCAGTCGGCGCGCCTGGAACGCCGAATTTCACATATCGGTCAACGGATTTGGATGCTTAATCCGTTTGATTGACCGGTGGCCGGCCAGTGGTTCAAGAAGTGACGTTTTCGTGCCACCCCGGGTCCCGGCGCCGGCCCACGGGCACCGGCGTTATGGGCTGCTACTACACTGTTTCCGGAAAACGCCCTACACCGCACCACACCTCGGGAATCGCCATTCACGACCTCGCCGCCCGGCTGCGCGGCCTGCCCCCCTCGCTGGGGCCGGTCCGTCTGATCGCCGTCGACGGGCACGCGGGGTCCGGGAAGTCCACCTTCGCCGGGCGGCTGGCCGCCGCGCTGGGCGGGGCCCCGGTGCTGCACCTGGACGACATCGCCAGCCACGAGCGGCTCTTCGACTGGACCGAGCGGCTGACGGCCCAGGTGATCGGGCCGCTGGGCCGGGGCGAGTGCGCGCAGTACACCCCCTACGACTGGCACGCCCGGGCGTTCGGCCCGCCGCGGCCGCTGCCGCCCGCGCCCGTGATCGTCATCGAGGGAGTCGGCGCCGGCCGCCGGGCACTGAGGCCGCATCTGGCGCGGCTGCTGTGGATGGAACTGCCGCGGGAGGAATCCTGGGCGCGCGGCCGGCTGCGGGACGGGGAGGAGCAGCGCGGGTTCTGGTCCGGGTGGGTCGAGGCGGAGCACGCGCACTTCGCCGCCGACCCCTCGCGCCCCCATGCGGATCTCCTGGTGCGGCAGACACCGGAGGGATACGAGGTGCTGACGGGACCGGCGGGCACCCCCGGACCGGACCAGAACGTCACTCACGGTGACGGATCGTCCGCGGTGCGGTGAGCGCGACAAGGCCCTTGCGGGGGAACTTCTTTGAGTGCTCCGGGTCCGCTTGACCCGGGAGCCGTGCAGGTCTTACGTTCTGAATGTGCGGCCATTCGGAGCCGCCCGCAGACGCGAAGCCCCCGGTTGTTCCCCCGTGATCGGGGGCTTCGTTCTGCCCGCGGACCGTCCTTCCGGCCGTCTTGTGCACCGAAACGCTCACCCTGGGTCACCATTTCGTGTGCGCCCCATCTGCTCCCACCTCGCCGAACGGGCCGTGCGGCACCCTTCGGCACGCGGTCGTACCCCGGGTACGATGCCCTCGGTGCGACCTTCGAGCGACTGCCTCGCGCACCTGCAACTCCGGTCCGCGGCACAGCGGTTCGTCCGCGGCGGCCGTCGGGCGACTGCCCGGCGGTGAACCAACGGGGGCACGGTCTGTGGGGGACGTGATGGACTTCGGCATGCAGGGCCCCGAGGCCCCGGCCGACCTCGCCTGGCTGCGAGGTGTGGACGCCTACACGATGGGCGCCTATCCCCAGGCGGAGGAGGAGTTCCGCGTCGCGGTCCGGATGGACCCGGGGATGGCGGACGCCTGGCTCGGACTGCACGCGCTGCGGGTCGACACGACCACCGCGCTGCTCCGGATGTTCCGGCACCGTGAGCGCTTCGGGGAACAGCGCGCCCGGCACCGCCGCACCCTCAATTCCTGGTACTGGCTCGGCTGGTGGGTGCAGCCGGTGCTGGAGAGCCCCCGCGATCTGCTGCTGGCGCACGCCTCGCACTGGCTGGACGGCCGGCACGTGCCCGAGCTGGACCGGGCGCTCGCCGGGCTGCCCCCGGTGGACACCGACCCACAGGTCCGCTTCCTGCACGCCTGCCGCGCCTATCTGGTCAAGGACTGGGACCAGCTGGTGCGGCACACCGACCCGCTGCTCGACGATCCCCTGCTCGGCATCGAGGCGGGCCTGTTCGGCGGCATGGCCCGGGTCCGCATGGAGATGTACGGCCAGGCCGAGCCACTGCTCGCGGCGGCCCTGATGCGCTGCCGCAGCGAGCAGCCGCAGCGCAAGGAGCTGCGGTACTGGCTGGCGCGGGCGCACGAGGGCACCGGCCGCAGCGCCGCCGCGCTCCCCCTGTACCGGGCGGTGCACCGGATCGACCCGGCCTTCATGGACACCTCGGCCCGGCTGGCCGCGATCGCCGAGGGCGACGGGTACGACGATCCGGCCGACCTCGCGGCGATCACCCTGACCGGTGCCGGCGCGGACGCCATGGACGGGCCGGACACGCTCGATCCGCTCTTCGGCACGGAGGGCCGCGACCTGCGGCTGACGGAGCCGGATCTGCCGACCGGGCCGCTGCCGTCGGTCTCCGACCCGTTGGTGCGCGTGAAGAGCGGTGTGCCCTCCTCCGTCCTGCCGGCCGGGCCGACCGATCCCGCGTTACTCGAGGAGGCCCTCGCCGAGCTGGAGCGGATGGTGGGGCTCGAGCCGGTCAAGCGCCAGGTCAAGGCGTTGTCCGCGCAGCTGAACATGGCGCGGCTGCGGGCGGGGCAGGGGCTGCCGGTACAGCCGCCGAAGCGGCACTTCGTGTTCTCCGGGCCGTCGGGGACGGGGAAGACCACGGTCGCGCGGATCCTCGGGCGCGTGTTCTACGCGCTGGGGCTGCTCGGTGGCGACCATCTGGTGGAGGCGCAGCGGGCCGATCTGGTCGGGGAGTACCTGGGGCAGACGGCCGTGAAGGCCAACGAACTGATCGACTCCGCGATCGGCGGGGTGCTGTTCGTGGACGAGGCGTACTCGCTGTCCAACTCGGGGTACGGCAAGGGGGACGCGTACGGCGACGAGGCGTTGCAGGTGCTGCTGAAGCGGGCCGAGGACAACCGGGACCACCTGGTGGTGATCCTGGCCGGCTACCCGGAAGGCATGGACCGGCTGCTCACCGCGAACCCCGGGCTCTCCTCCCGCTTCACCACGCGGGTCGACTTCCCCTCCTACCGGCCGCTGGAGCTCACCGAGATCGGCAAGGTGCTCGCGGCGGAGAACGGGGATCTGTGGGACGAGGAGGCGCTGGAGGAGCTGCGGTCCATCGCCGGGCACGTGGTCGATCAGGAGTGGATCGACGAGCTGGGCAACGGGCGCTTTCTGCGGACGCTGTACGAGAAGAGCTGTGCGTACCGGGATCTGCGGTTGTCGGGGTATCCCGGGGCGCTGTCCCGGGGGGATCTCGCGACGCTGCGGCTGCCGGATCTGATGCAGGCGTACGGGGAAGTGCTGTCGGGGCGGGGGCCGCAGGATCCGTCGGCTCTTTAGGCGCCGGTGACTGTCTTCGGCCGGGGGCCCGCGTCGGCGGCGGTGCCTGCCGCTACGCGGCGCCGCCCACCCGGCTGGGTGGGCGGTGCCGCGCGGAGGCTTGTGGTCAGGCCATGGCCTGTTCCGGGTTTTCGGTCGCTCTGGCTTCGGTGAGTTTTATGTCCGGGAGTCTGCGGTGGGCCGGGTCGCGGACCTCGCCGACCAGGAGTTCCAGGACGTCCTCCAGGGCCACCAGGCCCAGGATCCGGCCCGAGGCGTCCGCGACCTGGGCCAGGTGGGTGGCCGCCCGGCGCATGACCGTCAGGGCGTCGTCCAGCGGGAGTTCCGAGCGGAGCGTGGTCATGGGGCGCCAGACGTGCTGGGGGACGGCCCGGTCGGAGTTCTCCAGGTCCAGGACGTCCTTCACATGGACGTATCCCATGAAGGGGCCCTTGTCCCCCGCCGCGACCGGGAAGCGGGAGTAGCCCGTGCGGGCCGTCAGCTGGACGATCTCGCCCGGGGTGACCGACGGCGGCACCGTGATCAGGGACTCGCGCCGCAGCAGGACGTCCGTCACCGGGCGGGAGCCCAGCTCCAGCGCGTCCTCCAGGCGCTCCTGCTCCTCGGGGTCCAGCAGGCCCGCCTGGCCGGAGTCCTCCAGCAGACGGTTGAGCTGCTCGCTGGTGACGACTGCCTCGACCTCGTCCCTGGGCTCGACCCGGAAGAGCCGCAGGATGCCCTGGGCGCAGGCGCCGAGGGCCACCGTGATGGGCCGGCACACCCGGGCGAAGGCGACCAGCCCCGGGCTGAGCCACAGCGCGGCCTTCTCGGGGGCCGCCATCGCGAGGTTCTTCGGCACCATCTCGCCGATGACGAGGTGGAAGAAGACCACCGCGGCGAGGGCTATGGCGTAGCCGAGCGGGTGGATCATGCCTTCCGGCAGGTGGATCCACTCGAAGACCGGCTCCAGCAGGTGCGCGACGGTGGGCTCGGCGACCGCGCCGAGGGTCAGCGAGCAGACGGTGATGCCGAACTGGGCGGCGGCCATCATCTGCGGCAGCCGCTCCAGGCCGTACAGCACCTGCCGGGCCCGGGCCGTGCCCAGCGGTTCGATCTGGCTGCGGCGGACGGAGACGAGCGCGAACTCGGCGCCGACGAAGACGCCGTTCGTGAGCACGAGCAGCGCGGCGAAGAGCAGTTGGAGGACGCTCATCGGACGGCCTCCATGACGTTCACGGCCGGGGCCGTGCGGACCAGACGGACCCGTTCGGCGCGGTAGTGGCCCACCTGGCGCACGGCGAGCCGCCAGCCGGGCAGTTCGGCCCGGTCGCCGGGGGCCGGGATGCGGCCGAGCAGGTCGGCGACGAGTCCGGCGACGGTCTCGTACGGCCCCTCGGGCACGTCGAGGCCTATGCGCTTCAGGACGTCGACACGGCAGCCGCCGTCCACGTCCCAGGCGGGCCGGCCGTCCTCCGGCGGAGCGGGGGCCAGCTCGGGCACGTCCTTGGCGTCGTGCTCGTCGCGGACCTCGCCGACGAGTTCCTCGACGATGTCCTCCAGGGTGACCACGCCGGCCGTGCCGCCGTACTCGTCGACGACGACCGCGATGGGCTGCTCGCTGCGCAGCCGGGCGAGGAGGGGCTGGACGGGCAGCGTCTCGGGCACGAGCAGCGCCCTGCGCGCGATACGGCCGACCGGGGTACGCAGCCGGTCGTTCACGGGTACCGCCAGCGCGTCCTTGAGGTGGGCCATGCCGACCACGTCGTCGATCTTCTCCCGGTAGACGGGGAAGCGGGACAGCCCGGTGGCCCGGGTCAGGTTGACCACGTCCTCGGCGGTGGCCGAGTCCTGCAGGGCGCTGACCTTGACCCGGGGGGTCATGACGTGCTGCGCGGTCAGGTCGCCCAGGGAGAGGGTGCGTACGAACAGGTCGGCCGTGTCCTGTTCCAGGGCGCCCGCCTGCGCGGAGTGCCGGGCCAGGGACACCAGTTCACCCGGGGTGCGGGCGGAGGCCAGCTCGTCGGCGGGCTCGACGCCGAGGGCGCGCACCAGCCGGTTGGCGACCGTGTTCAGCGCGGAGATCACCGGTCGGAACAGCCGGGAGAAGAGGTGCTGGGGGCCCGCGACGAAGCGCGCGACCTGCAGGGGCCGCGACACCGCCCAGTTCTTGGGCACGAGTTCGCCGATCACCATCTGGATCGCGGAGGCCAGCAGCATGCCGGTGACCACGGCCACACCGGAGACGGCGCCCGGGGGGATGCCGATCGCCGTGAACGGGCCGTGCAGCAGCGCGGCCAGGGCCGGTTCGGCGAGCATGCCGACGACCAGGGAGGTGATGGTGATGCCGAGCTGGGTGCCGGAGAGCTGGAAGGAGAGCTCCTTCAGCGACTCCACGACCGTGCCGGCGCGCTTGTCGCCCTCGGCGGCGGCCTTCTCGGCGTCCGGGCGCTCGACCGTCACGAGGCCGAACTCGGCCGCCACGAAGAAGCCGTTGGCCAGGATCAGCAGGAACGCCGCTGCGAGGAGCAGCAGTGGGGTGGTCATGATGCCGCCGCCTCCATGTGCTGTGGGGAGGGGGCGGCGCAGGTACTACAGGACGATCCGTCCATCGCCGGAGGGGGTCACTCCTCGGGTAGCAGGAACCCCCGTGCACCGGGCGCGGCGCCACAGGGGTGGAGGCGCGACGAAAAACGCCTCCACCTCCAGATTAATCAAGACACGGCCCGGTGTGGCAGGGCGGACGCCACCGAGTCATTCCTGATCTTCGCCGGCCGGGGCCGCCGAGCGGGCCTCGGCGAGCGCCCGGAGCGCCCGCGCGTCGGCGATGGCGCGCTGCTTGGCGAGGCCCGGCTGGATGCCGAGCGCGGGCAGGCTGGTGCCGTCGCTGAGGTTGAGGAACACCCAGGGATCGCCCGGACGGAGGTTCACCTGAACGATTTCCGCCCAGGCCAGGCGCCGTTTGCTCGCGATGTTGACCACGGTGACGCCGGACTCGTCGGCGACCACCTTGACCCGGGCCAGCTGGGCCAGCGCCCAGAAGATGAGCGCTCCGGTGACGAAGAAGCTGACCCGCTCACCCGGACCGAGGTCCAGCAGCATGGCGACACCTGAGATGACCAGGAAGATCGCCACACCGGCGGTGAGCAGGATCACCCGCGTGTGGCCCGGCCGGAAGGTCACGGGGAGGGTGGGAGTCTCGGACATCTGTTCGCGTACCCCTTACAGGCGGCAGGCGTGAATGGCGGTGGTCAGGATGGCCCGGGCGCCGATCTCGTAGAGGTCGTCCATGATCCGCTGCGCCTCCTTGGCCGGGACCATGGCGCGGACGGCGACCCAGCCCTCGTTGTGCAGTGGGGAGACGGTCGGCGACTCCAGGCCGGGGGTGAGTGCGACGGCCTTCTCGAGCTGCTCGACGCGGCAGTCGTAGTCCATCATCACGTAGGTCCGGGCGACCAGGACGCCCTGGAGGCGGCGCAAGAACTGCTGGACCTTGGGCTCCTCGCCGTCGGCGCCGGTGCGGCGGATGACGACGGCCTCGGACTTCATGATGGGCTCGCCGAAGACCTCCAGACCCGCGTTGCGCAGGCTGGTGCCCGTCTCGACGACGTCGGCGATGACCTCGGCGACACCCAGCTCGATCGCGGTCTCGACGGCGCCGTCCAGGTGGACGACGGAGGCGTCGACGCCGCTGTCGGCGAGGTGCCCGGCGACGATGCCCTCGTAGGAGGTGGCGACCGTCCGGCCCTTGAGGTCCGCCAAGCCCGTCGCGGTGCCGGGCTTGGCGGCGAAGCGGAACGTGGAGCGGGCGAACCCGAGCGGCAGGATCTCCTCGGCGTCGGCACCGGAGTCGACCAGCAGGTCGCGGCCGGTGATGCCGATGTCGAGCCGGCCGGAGGAGACGTAGATCGCGATGTCACGGGGGCGGAGGTAGAAGAACTCGACCTCGTTCACCGGGTCGACGATCCGCAGCTCCTTGGACTCCCGGCGCTGCTGGTAGCCGGCCTCATGCAGCATGTCCGCCGCAGGGCCGGACAGGGAACCCTTGTTGGGGACGGCGATGCGCAGCATGAGGTCGGCTTCCTTTGCGTTCAGTTCAGACGGGAGATCGTGAGCCGGCGCGGCTCAGAGGTGGGCGTAGACGTCGTCCAGGGAGATGCCGCGGGCGACCATCATCACCTGGACGTGGTACAGCAGCTGCGAGATCTCCTCGGCGGCCGCCTCCTTGCCCTCGTACTCGGCGGCCATCCACACCTCGGCGGCCTCCTCGACGACCTTCTTGCCGATGGCATGGACCCCCTTGCCGACCAGCTCTGCGGTGCGGGAAGTGGCGGGATCGCCCTGGGCGGCCTTGTGCTGGAGCTCGGTGAAGAGCTCCTCGAAAGTCTTCTTGGACATGGTGATTCCCACCCTACGCGGTGTGGGCGACTCCTCAGTGCCAGGGTTCGGATACCGAGCGGAGCGTGGCCGCGGTGGCGACCGCCGCGGTGACCGCCTCGTGGCCCTTGTCCTCGTTGGAGCCCTCGATGCCGGCCCGGTCCAGGGCCTGTTCCTCGGTGTCGCAGGTGAGCACGCCGAAGCCGACGGGGACGCCGGTCTCGACGGAGACCTGGGTGAGGCCCTGGGCGACGCCCTGGCACACATAGTCGAAGTGGGGGGTTCCGCCGCGGATCACGACGCCGAGGGCGACCACGGCGTCGTAGCCGCGGCCCGCGAGGACCTTGGCGGCGACCGGGAGCTCGAAGCTGCCGGGGACCCTGATCAGGGTGGGCTCGTCGATCCCCAGCTCGTGCAGGGCGCGCAGGGCGCCGTTCACCAGACCGTCCATCACCTTCTCGTGCCACTGGGCCGCGATGACGGCGACCCTGAGGTCGCTCGCGCCCCGTACGGACAGCTCCGGTGCACCCTTGCCGCTCACATCTCTCCTCAGTGCTGTTCGCTTACTGGTTGCCGCAGGTGGACGCGGGCGCGGCCGCGGAGGCGGCCACGGCCGGGGTGTCCAGCCAGGGCAGGTCGTGTCCCATCCGGTCCCGCTTGGTGCGCAGGTACCGGAGGTTGTGCTCGCCCGCCTGGACAGGCATCGGCTCGCGGCCGGTGACCTTCAGGCCGTGGCGCAGCAACGCGTCGGTCTTGTCGGGGTTGTTGGTCATCAGGCGGACGCCGCGCACACCGAGGTCGGCGAGGATCCGCGCGCCGGCGCCGTAGTCGCGGGCGTCGGCGGGCAGGCCGAGTTCGAGGTTGGCGTCGAGGGTGTCGCGGCCCTGCTCCTGCAGTTCGTAGGCGCGCAGTTTGGACAGCAGGCCGATGCCGCGCCCCTCGTGTCCGCGCAGGTAGACGACGACGCCCCGGCCCTCGGCCTGGATGCGTTCCAGGGCGGCGTCGAGCTGGGGGCCGCAGTCGCAGCGCAGGGAGGCGAAGACGTCGCCGGTGAGGCATTCGGAGTGGACGCGGACCAGGACGTCCTCGCCGTCGCCGATCTCGCCGTGGACGAGGGCGACGTGCTCGACGCCGTCGACGGTGGAGCGGTAGCCGTAGGCGGTGAAGGTGCCGTGCCTGGTGGGCAGGCGGGTCTCGGCCTCGCGGCGGACGGTGGGCTCGCTGCCGCGACGGTAGGCGATCAGGTCCTCGATGGAGATGATCGTCAGGCCGTGCTTGCGGGCGAACGGGATCAGTTCGGGCAGCCGCAGCATCCGGCCGTCCTCGCCGGCGATCTCCACGATGGCGCCGGCCGGGCGCAGGCCGGCGAGCCGGGCGAGGTCCACGGCGGCCTCGGTGTGGCCGTCGCGGGTCAGCACGCCGCCGGGCCTGGCGCGCAGCGGGAAGACATGGCCGGGGCGGACCAGGTCGGTGGGCTCGGCGGTGCCGCTCGCCAGCAGTCGGAGCGTGGTGGCGCGGTCGGCGGCCGAGATGCCGGTGCTGACGCCGTGTGCGGCGGAGGCGTCCACGGAGACGGTGAAGGCGGTCTTCATCGACTCGGTGTTGTCCTCGACCATCTGCGGCAGCCGCAGCCGGTCCAGTTCCGCACCTTCCATGGGGGCGCAGATCAGGCCCCGGCACTCACTCATCATGAAGGCGATGATCTCGGGGGTGGCCTTCTCGGCGGCGATGACGAGGTCGCCCTCGTTCTCCCGGTCCTCGTCGTCGACGACCACGATCGGGCGGCCGGCCGCGATGTCGGCGATGGCCTGCTCGACGGGGTCGAGCCCGAAGTCCTCGATGCGGTCGGTGCTGTGGAGCAGAGGTGCCGAGGTCATGCCGGCGCTCCTTCCAGAACGGGCCGCGCGTCCTTGCGGGAGCGCAGCCACCAGTCGCGCATGCCCCACAGGACGAGCGCGCCGTAGATGACGTAGACGAAACCGGAGAAGGCGTAGCCGTTGGCGAAGTTGAGGGGCACGCCGACGAGGTCGACGAGCAGCCAGGCGATCCAGAACTCGACCATGCCCTTGGCCTGGGCGTACATGGCGACGATGGTGCCGACGAAGATGTAGGCGTCGGGCCAGGGGTCCCAGGAGAGGGACGGGTAGGCCTTGAACAGCAGGGCGACGGCGACGGTGCCGGCGGCGGCAGCGGCGAGCATCGCCGCCCGCTCGGTCCAGTTGGCGAACCGGGGGATGATGTGGCCGTCCAGGGCGCGGTCCTTGCGGCGCTGCCACTGCCACCAGCCGTACAGCGCGACGACCATGACGACGGCCTGCTTGCCCGCGCTGCCGGCCAGGTGGCCGTAGAAGGCTCCAAAGAGGACCAGGCCGGACAGGAACTGCACGGGCCAGGTCCACAGCGAGCGGCGCCAGCCGAGGGCCAGGGTGATGAGGCCGAGGATGTTGCCGGTCATGTCGGACCAGATGATGTGCTGGCCGAAGAGGGTGAATGCCTCGGAGTTCATCCAGTTCACTTGCCGTCCCCCCGTCCGGCCGCGAGCAGCCGCTCCACGTACTTGGCGATGACGTCGACCTCGAGGTTGACCGGGTCGCCGGACTGCTTGTGGCCGAGCGTGGTCAGGGCGAGGGTGGTCGGGATGAGGCTCACCGTGAAGTAGTCGGGGCCGGCGTCGACGACGGTGAGGCTGATGCCGTCGACGGTGATGGAGCCCTTCTCCACGACGTAGCGGGCGAGGTCCGCGGGCAGCGAGACCTTCACGATCTCCCAGTTGTCGGACGGCTTGCGCTCCAGGACCTGTCCGGTGCCGTCCACGTGCCCCTGCACGATGTGCCCGCCGAGGCGCGCGCCCACCGCGGTGGGGCGCTCGAGGTTGACTCGGGAGCCGACACCGAGCGCGCCCAGGCTGGAGCGGTTCAGCGTCTCGGCCATGACGTCGGCGGTGAACTCGTCGCCCTCGTGGTCGACGACGGTAAGACAGACCCCGTTCACGGCGATGGAATCGCCGTGCTGCGCGCCCTTGGTCACGACGGGGCCGCGAAGCCGGAAGCGGGAGGCGTCGCCGAGATTCTCGACGGCGGTGACCTCACCCAGCTCTTCGACGATTCCGGTGAACACTTCCCGGGTCCTCCTGCCTCATGGGGCACGGACTCCGGGGCCTGTCGAAGACGACAGAATGAACGGGAAGACAGCTCCGGGGCGACGCCGAACAGGGACCCGTCCGCACGCGGACGAGCCCAGATACGGCGACGCGCATGAGAGCATGCCCGCCCGCCGCGCACTGCCTCCCATCCGGACTTTAACCGTCGGTCCAGGAATTTCACCTGGTCAACCGGCCGCTGGAAGCGACCGGGTCGCGGACTGTAACCGCCGGTTCGGACTTTCACCGACCCCGGAGTGCGCTGCTTCTGGTACAGGGCCAGTGTGCCACGGCCGCCAGGGGTCCATGCGGGTGAATGATGTGGAGTGACTCACAGACCGCCCGTCCAGTCCTCCCCGACGAGCCTTTGGTCCGGACCATTGACCGCACTGGTCTAGTCCTTTTAGGGTGCGGGCGGGCCCGGCGGCGGTGACGACGGCCCTTGCCCGCCGCCGGGCCGCCAGGGTGGATGCGGCCCGCCGCGGAACTGTCACATTTCGCGGGGCCGCGTTGTCTCAGCGGACGAAGGGCACTTCACTCGGGAGTGCTCCGGTGTCCGGAGGGACGGAAACAGCATGACCACGATCCTGGTGACCGGCGGAACCGGCACGCTCGGCCGGCTCGTCACCGAACGACTGCGGGCGGACGGGCACGAGGTGCGGGTGCTCAGCCGGCACACCCGGCCGTACGCCGTCGACCTGCGCGAGGGCGGCCCCGCCCTGGACACGGCCCTCGCGGGCGTGGAGACGGTCGTGCACTGCGCGAGCAACCCTCGCGGCGGGGACGAACGAGCGGCGGACCACCTGATCGCGGCGGCACGGCGGGCCGGTGTGGGCCACCTGCTCCACATCTCCATCGTGGGCGTCGACCGCGTGCCGCTCGGCTACTACGAGTCGAAGCTCGCGGTGGAGCGGCGGATCGAGGAGTCGGGGCTCGGCTGGACCGTGCTGCGGGCGACACAGTTCCACGACCTGGTGGCCTCGGTGCTGCGGGGACTCGCCAGGTCACCGGTCCTGCCACTCCCTGCGGGGGTGCCGGACCAGCCCATCGAGGTGGCCGAAGTCGCGGACCGGCTGGCCGAGTTGGCCGTCGCGCCGCCGGCCGGGCGGGTTCCCGACATGGGCGGTCCGCAGGTGCGGTCGTTCGAGTCGCTGGCCCACGCCTACCTCCGGGCGACCGGGCGGCGCCGGGCCGTGGTGAACGTACCGCTCCTCGGCCGCACCTACCGCGCCTTCCGCGCGGGCGGCCATCTGGCGCCGGAGCAGGCCGTGGGCAAGGGCACCTTCGAGGAGTACCTGGCACGGCGGCCGGGGCGGTAGCGGTCACCGGGGCGGGGGCCGACGAGGCTCCGCCCGGGCGGGTTCCGGCGGCCGGACCGGGACGAACACCCAGTCGCCGGACCTGCGGGCCGGACCGGCCCCTCCCGGATGAGTCCTACCGGTCGGCCGGGGCGAAGAGTTCGTCCTGGGCCCGGTCCCGGGCCGTCAGCAGGGCGCCGCGCAGGACCGCGGTGCCGCCGAGGCGGCCGGCCCGGACCTCGGTGACCAGCGGCGACATCCGGCGGAGCCGCTCGGCGACGCGCTCGGCGAGCACCGTTCCCCCGGCCTGCCCGATCTCCCCGCCGAGGACGACGCAGCCCGGGTCGAGGATGGAGACGACGGAGGCGGCCCCGATGGCGATCCGGTCGGCGAGGGCGTCGAGGAAGCGTTCGGCGGGGCCGGTCTCGGCCGTTCCGCCGGGCGGCTCCGTCACCCGTGCCACGGCCGCGCGCACCACCACCGCCACGCCCGGACCGTCCACCGGCTCCGCCCCCGGCAGTCCGTGCTCCCCGGCCAGCCGGGCGATCGCCGCGGCTCCGGCCAGGGAGTGGAAGCCGCCGTCGCAGTCCGTCGCCGACGGCAGGGTCACCGTGCCCGGGACCGGCAGGAAGCCGATCTCGCCCGTGCCGCCGGAGGCACCGCGGCGCAGGGCGCCGTCCAGGACGACCGCGGCGCCGACGCCATGGCCCAGCCAGAGCAGGACGAAGGTGTCCCGGTCGCGGGCGGCGCCCTCGCGCTGCTCGGCCAGGGCGGCCAGGTTGGTCTCGTTCTCCACGGTCACCCGGGCCTCGGGCAGCCGTTCCTGCAGGGCCGCGGCGAGCCGGCGGTGCCAGGCCGGCAGTCCGCCGGAGTCGCGGAGGTCGCCGGTGGCGGGGTCGACGAGGCCCGGCGCCCCGATCCCGACGGTGTGCAGCCGCCGGCCTCCGGCCTCCTTGACCGTCCGCTCCACCGCCGTCACCGCCTGCTCCACCGCGGGCCCGGTCCCGGTGTTCCCGCCGATGGGCACCGAAGCCTCGGCCAGCACGCGCCCCACCAGATCGGAGACCAGCACGAAGACACCCTCGGTACGTACGTCGAGCGCGGCCAGGTGGGCGCGGTCGGCGACGATGCCGTACAGCCGGGCGTTCGGGCCGCGGCGCTGCTCGCCGGACTCCCCCACCACCGTGATCAGACCGGAGGCGCCGAGCCGCTCGACGAGATCGGCGACCGTGGGCCGGGACAGTCCGGTCAGCTGCTTCAACTGCCCTGCCGTCAGCGGACCTTCCCGCTGCAGCAGACGCAGGGCGAGCCGGTCGTTGATGGCCCGGGCGGTGCTCGGTGATGCGGGCATGACGGGCATCCTCCCAGACGGGCACGGCCGAGTTTTCAACTATCTATCAGGCAGGGTCCCTGATAGTTTACGCGAGCGGCGACGGCGCTGCGGGCAACTCCGGGGAGGGACTGGAACATGGGTGACGTGAGCCATGCACGTGACGCGGTGAGGCGCGCCCGGAACGCCGTGGCGGCCGTGTTCGCCGTGCACGGCGCCGTGACCGGTTCCTTCGCCACCCGGGTGCCCTGGGTGCAGGAGCATGCCTCGCTGAGCACGGGGCAGCTCGGCTTCGCCCTGGCGTTCACGGCGTTCGGCGCCTCGTGCGCGATGCCGCTGGCGGGCCGGATCAGTCACTCCTTCGGCAGCCGTACGGCGCTGCGCGGGCTGCTCGCGCTGTGGACGCTGTCGCTGGTCCTGCCGTCCCTCGCGCCGAACATGTACACGCTGTGCCTGGCGATGTTCGCCTACGGCGCGAGCGCGGGCATGGCCGATGTCGCGATGAACGCCCTGGGTGTCGAGGTGGAGCGGCTGCTCGGCAAGTCGATCATGTCGGGCCTGCACGGGATGTGGAGCGCGGGCGCGCTGATCGGCTCGGCGGCCGGCACGCTCGCCGCGCACCTGGGCGCCGACGCGCGCCTGCACTTCGCGCTGGCCTCGGCCGTCCTCACCGTGCTCGGCCTGGTGGCCTGCTCGGGCGTGCTGGACGTGCAGCCCGCCGAGGACGAGGAGCCGCCCCCGCGGTTCGCGCTGCCGCCCCGCTCGGCGCTGCTGATCGGCGCGGTCGGGTTCTGCGCGGTGTTCGCGGAGGGGGCGAGCCTGGACTGGTCGGCGGTGTTCCTGCGGGACCGGCTGGACAGCTCGGCCGGGGTCGCGGCCGCGTCCACGACCGGGTTCATGCTGACCATGGCGGTCGCCCGGATCGCCGGGGACGCGGTGGTGAACCGCTTCGGAGCGGTCCGCACCGTGCGGGCCGGCGGTGTACTGGCCGGGCTGGGCGGCCTGCTGATCGTCCTCGCCGGGCACCCGGCACTGGCGATGGCCGGGTTCGCGCTGATGGGTCTCGGCATCGCGGTCGTCGTACCGCTGTGCTTCGCGGCGGCCGGGCACGCCGGCCCCAACCCCAGTCAGGCCATCGCGGGCGTGGCGACCATCACGTACACGTCGGGGCTGATCGCGCCCAGCCTGATCGGCGGGGTGGCACAGGCGACCAGCCTGATGGTCTCGTTCTGCGTGGTGACCCTGCTGGCCTGCGGTCTCGCGGTGTTCGCGGGTGTGCTGCGCACCGCCGAGCGCGGCGGCCGCGGCCAGGTCAGTCCGCCGGTCGCAGAAGTTCCCGGCCCACGGCCCTGAAGGCGTCGCTCCACGGCGCCGGGCGCAGCGTCGTCGCGTCCAGCCGGACCAGGACCCGGGTACCGCGGGCATAGGTCTGCGCGCCGTCGGCCGAGCAGAAGCGGAAGCCGTAGGTGAGGCCCGTGGTACCGAGCCGCTCCAGCCAGAGGTGGACGGCGTAGGTGCCCGGGCGGGTCACCGGTGCCTCGTAGCCGATGCGCAGCTCGCGTACGGCGTTGCAGGCGTCGCCTGCGGCGTGCCAGTCGCCGTCGAAGCGGACGCCGTGCTCGTTCCACAACTCGGTCCAGGCGCGCTCGACCATCAGCGGGTAGCGGGCGTTGTGCAGCAGCCCGAGCGCGTCCAGGTCGTCGAAGTGGACGGTGACGGGGATCAGCCGGCCGTGGGCGACGGCGGGGGCGATCGGGGCTTCGGCGGTCACGGAGGTGCTCCTGGGCGATGGGGCGGGGACGACATGGACCACTCCATACTAAGCGACCGCTCAGGAGAGTCGGCAGGTCACCGCAGGTCAGCCCCGTGAACGCGGTCCACGGGCGGGACCGGGTGCGCGTGAAGCCACCAGGTACCCCTGACAATGGTCTGGAACAGTCTTCACGTACAGAGAAAGCGAAACCCCACCATGGACCTCGGCGTGCGCTGGAAGCTGCACGGTGACGGGCGCACGCCCGCACCCGGAGCGGTGGTACGCCCCGACGAACGGCTCTCCTGGCCGCGCACGGTGGGCCTGGGCGCCCAGCATGTCGTGGCGATGTTCGGAGCCTCCTTCGTGGCCCCTGTGCTCATGGGCCTCAACCCGAACCTGGCGATCATGATGTCGGGCGTGGCGACCGTGATCTTCCTGCTCGCCACCCGGGGCCGGGTCCCGAGCTATCTGGGCTGCTCCCTTTCCTTCGTCGGTGTGGCCGCGGTCATCCGGGCGCAGGGCGGCACGAGCGCCACCGTGACCGGCGCGGTCCTGGTGGTCGCCGCCGTGCTGTTCCTGGTGGGACTCGCGGTGCAGCACTTCGGCGCGCGGACCATCCACGCCGCCATGCCGCCGATCGTCACCGGCGCGGTCGTGATGCTGATCGGCTTCAACCTGGCTCCGGTGACCGCGTCGACCTACTGGCCGCAGGACCAGTGGACCGCCCTGCTGGTGATGCTGTTCACCGGACTTGCGGTCGTCTGTCTGCGCGGTTTCTGGTCGCGGATCGCGATCTTCCTGGGGCTGGTCTTCGGGTACGGGATCTCCTGGGCCTTCGACCGGATCTTCGGGAAGATCCACTCGGTGGACGCGAGCGGCAAGCTCACCGATCACTGGCGGCTGGACCTCTCCGGCGTCTCCAAGGCCGACTGGATCGGCCTGCCGTCCTTCCACGGACCCTCGTTCCAGTGGTCGGCGATCCTGGTCGCCCTGCCGGTCGTCATCGCGCTGATCGCGGAGAACGCGGGGCACGTCAAGGCGGTCGGGGAGATGACCGGCGATCCGCTGGACGACAAGCTCGGCACCGCGATCTCCGCGGACGGCGTCGGCTCGATGCTGTCGACCGCGGTGGGCGGCCCGCCCACCACCACCTACTCCGAGAACATCGGCGTGATGGCCGCGACCCGCGTCTACTCCACCGCCGCCTACTGGGCCGCAGCCTGCTTCGCGCTGCTCTTCGGCGTCTGCCCGAAGTTCGGCGCGGTCGTCGCCGCGATCCCGGGCGGGGTGCTCGGCGGCATCACCGTCATCCTCTACGGCATGATCGGCCTGCTCGGCGCGCAGATCTGGATCAACGCCAAGGTAGACCTGCGCAACCCGCTGAACCTGGTGCCGGCCGCCGCGGGCATCATCATCGGCGTCGGCAACGTCACCATGAAGTTCACCGACACCTTCTCGCTCAGCGGCATCGCGCTCGGCACCCTGGTCGTCATCACCGGCTACCACGCGTTGCGCGCCTTCGCGCCCGCCCATCTCAAGACGCAGGAGCCGCTGCTGGACGAGGGCACGTCCAGCTACGACGAGAAAGGTCAGCGCGCCAAGTCGTAGGCGTACGACGGCGTGAAGGTACCGGCCGCGCCCGCGGTGACCGCACGCCCCCGGGCGGCGATGGTGCCGGGGCGGTGGTCGGTGAGCCACACGGCGGCGGGCCGGCCCGGCGATCCGCGACCGGATGACGGCGGTGCGCGGGTCGCCGGGGTGCGCGCGGACCCGGTCCAGCACCTGGGAGCCGGGGTGGTGGTAGCGGCCGGTGGGCACGGTGGGGGTCCGCCGCCGCTCGGTACGGGCCGGCGCGCCGGCCGGCTGCCGGGTCCGCGGGGTGGCCGTGGGAGTGCGCGTGGTGGCCGATGGCGACGGCGAGGGGACGGCGGGCAGGGGCGGGAGGCTCGGCGCGCCGGCCACCGCCGGCCGGGCCCGGTCGTCGTCCAGGGCCGCCACCGTCCCGGTCACCGTGCCGACCAGGGTGACCACCGAGACCGCCGCGGCCATCGCCGCGCGCCGCACGACACGCCCGCGCTCCGCACGGCGCGCGGCCAGGCGCCGGGCTCGTGAACCCGACACGGTGTCGCCCCCCTGCTCTCCCGCGCTGTGCCGCTCCCCTGGTCCGCCCGTTCCCCCGTTCCGGGGAAGCACCGGGCCGGTCGGGCACGCGGGCCCGCCCAGGGCTGCGACCCTTCCCCCATGGCGCAGTTGGAACACTTCACCGCTCCCGTCGACGCCGTCCTGGCCCGGATGCGCGCCCTCGACGCGGAGCTGCCCGAGCGAGACGGGGTCGCCGTGTTCAACCGCGTCTACCTCGCCGTCACCGAGGAGGTCGGCCGGCGCCTGGACGCGGGGGTGTTCGCGGACCGGCGGGCGGCGGTCACGCTGGACGTACGGTTCGCCGAGCGGTACCTGGCGGCGGTCGACGCGGTGGCCCGGGACCGCCGTCCGCCCGCCTGCTGGCGGCCCCTGTTCCAGTTCCGCCGCCACCCCGGGGTACGGCCGCTGCAGTTCGCGCTCGCGGGCATCAACGCCCACATCGGGCACGACCTGGCGCTCGCCGTGGTGGACGCCTGTCGCACGCTCGGCTGCGAACCGGCTGATCTGGAGGACGAGTTCGACCGCGTGGGCGACCTCCTCGGCTCGCTGGAGGAGCGCATCCGCGAGGATCTGATGCCGGGTCCCGACGTGCTCCAGATCGCCGACCCGATCACCCATCTGCTGGGCTCCTGGAGCCTGGAGCGGGCACGGGAGGCGACCTGGGCGGCGGCCCGGGCGCTGTGGGCGCTGCGCCACTGCGGGGACCTCGCCGGGGAGTTCACCGAACGGCTGGACGCGGCGGTCGGCTTCGCGGGGCGGATGCTGCTGACGCCGTACGGCGACTGAACCGAGGCGTTCCGGCCGACCTCCGCCGGGTCTCCTGGAACTCCGCGGCGATCTCTGTAGGTTGAACCGGAAACCGACCGCGAAGGAGCTGACGGCACATGGCTACTCGGCTGGGCCTAGAGCGTGTCTCTTTGATCGGTTGGTCAGTTGATCGAATGTGTCCGTCCGATTAGTGATCACTGATGCGATGTGGGACCGGATCGAGCCGCTGATGCCGCCCGATCCGGTTCGCGGTCGACGGTGGGCCGATCACCGCCGAACCCTGGAGGCCATCGCATGGAAGTACCGCACCTGCTCACCCTGGCGAGATCTGCCCGACGAGCTCGGCTCGTTCCAGACCGCCCACAAACGCCTGATCAGGTGGGCAGTGGACGGCACCTGGGGACGCATCCTTGCCGCGGTCCTTGCCGCGGCCGAGGCTGCTGACGACATCGGCTGGACCGTCTCGGTGGACTCCACCGTCTGCCGAGCCCACCAGCACGCCGCCGGGGCCAGGAAAAAGGGGCTCCAGGCCGGGCCGAACCCGACGACCACGCCCTCGGACGCTCCCGCGGCGGCCTGAGCACGAAAGTCCACCTCGCCAGCGACAGCTGTGCACGCCCCCTCGCCCTTTGCGTCACAGCAGGCCAGGCTGGCGACGCCCCAGCCTTCGAGACCGTCATGGCCGTCATCCGTGTTCCGCGAAGCGGGCCAGGAAGACCGAGGACCCGACCCGATGCCGTCCTGGCGGACCGCGCGTACTCATCCCGCGCGATCCGGAATCACCTCCGCCGACGTGGAATCCGCGCTGTCATCCCTCAGCCGTCCGACCAGATCGGCCACCGCCTACGGCGAGGCCGCGCCGGCGGTCGCCCACCGGCTTTCGACGCCGCGGCGTATCGGCAACGCAACGCGGTCGAGCGATGCATCAACCGGCTGAAGCAGTGGCGCGGTCTGGCCATGCGAACGGACAAGCTCGCCATCGCCTACCAGGCCGCACTCCACCTCGCCGCCATCCTCATATGGGCACGGCGGTGACGACCGAGCGACGGCGATTCAGTCGTAGAAGAAGAGCTCAAGGTCCTCGACGGATCCTGGCCCGGTGAGGAAGCCTTCGGCCTTCGCGATCTCGTCTTCTGGTGGCAGCTCACCCTTCAGGAGCTGCTGCATCCAGATTTCTCCTTGCTCGCCGACCGCGTAGATGCCAGACAGCAGCTCGGTCATGCCAGCTGGGTTGGGTGGGATGTGTCCGGCGACGGGTTGGAGCACCCATCCGCCTGATCGGGCCGCAAGCCGCAGTACCCCGGCCCAGTTCGCGAGCCTCCCGATGCGTACGTGCCACGAGTCCTCGGTGAACGGGGCCGTCCGTCCGCCATGGAGAGGGTTTGTGGCGGCGCCGATGTCCCTGATGACTTGCCGTTCCACGGCGTCGCGGACCCAGCGCCCCTCCTGCGCTTCTTCAATGGCGGCCTCCCACCACTTCCACCCGCCGTCGAGCCGGTCCGTGAATGTATCCATCTGGACAGGCTTCCATGCGCGACGTCGCAGGCATCAAGGGGGCCTGATCAGTGGATCGCCCCATCAAGGAGACAGGCTCTAGGCCTCCCGCAGAACCGGCAGTACGACCTGGGCAGGGACGTACCCGATGTGGCACGCACGGCGGAGCGGATCGGCTACGACAGCCTCTGGGTGTACGAGCGCGCCCTGTTCCCGGAACCCGCGGGGCAGGGTCTGTACGACATCCCGGGGCTCCCCTGGCCCGACTCCTACCGCGGCGTCGCCGAGCCGCTGGTCACCCTGACCCTCGCCGCGGCCGTCACCGAACGCGTCCTGCTGGGCTCCAGCGTGCTGGTCGCGCCGCTGCACCTGCCCTTCCAGCTCGCCAAGGCACTCGCCACGCTGGACGCGGCGAGCGGGGGCCGGGTGCTCGCCGGTTTCGGCACCGGCTGGTCCCACGATGAGTACGCGGCGTCGGGCGTACGGCCCTTCGAGGAGCGCGGGCAGGTGCTGGACGAGCTGATCGAGGTGTGCCGGGCGGTATGGGGCCCGGACCCAGTCGTGCACGAAGGGCGGATCACCCGGATCTCCTCCTCGGTGGTCGGCCCCAAGCCGGCCCGGCCGATCCCGATCCTGCTCGCGGCGAGCGGCAGGCGCGCGCAGCGGCGTCTGGTGGACCACGCCGACGGCTGGCTGCCGGTGGGCATGGGCGTCGAGCGGATCGGCGCCCAGTGGGCCGAGTTGCGGGAACTGGCCGCCGAGCGCGGCCGCAAGGAGCCGATCCGGACCGTGCTGCGGGTCAACGCGGTCCACTCGGCCAAGCCCTACGAGGGCGACGGCCGGCGGCCGTTCCAGGGCGACGCCGACCAGATCGTCGAGGACCTGGTCCGGCACGCCGAAATCGGCCTGGACGAGATCCTGGTGGACCTGCAGAGCACCCCGCGCGACGCCCAGGAGCTCATGGACGTCGCCGCCGAGGTGTTCGAGAAGGCGCGGGCGGCCGGGGTCTGAGCCCGGCCGCCCCCGCCTCGGTCTGTTCCCCCCGGGCCCGGTCAGTCCTCGGGCAGTTCCACCGGGG
>Ga0308175_100000290_pt1 | contig 36897 bp, 24 predicted proteins | sample PhyCR1_3_FD_203893 | JGI IMG/M metagenome (GOLD analysis project Ga0308175, IMG submission 203893) | Soil microbial communities from UC Gill Tract Community Farm, Albany, California, United States - DLSLS.C.R1 | ecosystem: Environmental > Terrestrial > Soil > Agricultural land | place: USA...
CGGAACGCAGCGTCATTCGGCCCTAATAACTGCTCGGGTATTTGGTTAACGTCTGTTTGCCAGGGAAGGTGCGTTCCGTGACTTCCGATATAGCCAACATCGAAGAACATGTTCGCCGTGACAGCGCGTTGCACTGTGAGATTCCAGGATTTCAGCAGCGGAATCGGCGATGTGTATTGTGTAAAGCCTACCGACTGCCCGTTGTAGGCCTCGGGGGTCGTGGGGCCTCGTCGGTAGATCGAATTGATACTGAATCCTCTAGCGCCCTGGTAATTCGTATTTCCATCGGACCCGAGGATTACCACCGGTTGAACATTGTTGGTGGAATCCGATAGGGAGCCGCTCGACGTAAACGCCTGTCCTAATCCACCGGCATAAGTGTCCACATTCCACGGATACGTGTACATGCCGAAACCGCCGCGGATGGTGGTTTTGTCACCCAGCATGTAAGCGAATCCAATTCTGGGAAGAAGATTCTTCCACTGGGGCGCCTGGAGATTAGTCCTGCCATTTGTGCCATTGATGGCGTACCACATCGCACCGGGCTTGTTTGTCGCTGGATTGATGATATTCGGGTCGAAGGAACGTGCATTGCCATAGATTTCAGACCATCCGGTGTTCCCTTCCCACCGCAGGCCGAGGTTCAGGGTGAGCTTGGGACTTACCTTGAAGTCATCCTGAACGAATACGCCGGGATTCTTCAGCCGCCCGCCGTATTCTGGCGATACTGACGCCGTCCAGGATTTGGCATAGCCTAATAAGAAGTCGGCGTAAGGCGAACCACTTGAAGATGCGAGCGCTCCAACATTACTGCCCGCGGTATAGACACCGGTGAACGTCATGTTGGATGCATTGATGTTGCCCCATGCGGTGGAGTCGGCCCGATTGATTAATACTTCGCCTCCGAAGTGGAGGATGTGGCGGCCGCGCACGAGAGTCACCTGATCCGATAAGTCGAACAGGTTCTCTTTGTAATTCGCGTTAACACCCGGCTGCAACCCGTTGTAGAAACTCGTGATGTTGATGGTTGGAAAGATGTCTGCTTTAGCGAACTGCATACCAAGCTTTGCTGGCCAGCCCTGACCCAAAGTCTGAGGCGTGAGCAGATCATATTCGCCCATGAACCCGACGCGGAACTCGTTCATGGTGCTCGGGCTGATGCTCCAGTAATCAGAAATCTGGTTGTTGGTGTTGAAGATATCCTGTGAAACACAGTTTATCGGGCAGATCGGGCTAGGATTAAGTCGCGGCGCGTCATTCCACGCCGCGGAACCCGATATGCGATTGTTAGGGGTTATGTCCGCATCGAAGCGCCCGAAATATTTGCGCAGCGGCGAAGAACTTGGCAGCGCATAGTTGAAGTTGTTCGTTATCCCTCCACTCGCGCGGGTTCCCAGAAGGTTCGAGGTCGGATAGAAACTCTGGATTGCCCTAGCAACCGGGTCAATGAGGCGGTCTGGGATCCTGTTACCCGGAAACGGTTGCCGCGTTACGACGCCGGTCGTGGGATTCACCACCTGCGTCGTCGGATCGTAGATTGGATTAAACCCACTGAAATCGCCCGACCGCATCCCATTCGTCGGCACGGTCGTGAGGTTCACACTGGCTCCGCCGTGATTGACAACGTTCTCTATCGCGAAGAAGAAGAACGCCCGGTTCTTGATTATCGGCCCGCCGATGTTCCCACCGAAAGCGTTGTAGTGTATAGGGGCTCGTGGGGCGTTAAGACCGAACTGGAAGTTTGCCGCGTTCAGTGCGGTATTCCGGAAATAGTCATATCCCATTCCGTGGACCTGATTCGTTCCGCCCTTGCTGATCTGGTTGTAGAGGATCCCTCCCGTTCCGTACTGGGCGGACGAAAGTGAATCGCTGATCTTTACTTCCGCAATGGAATCGAAAATCGGCGTGTTGATGACGTTGTTGCTCATCGGCGAACTGGTGGAGACGCCGTCGAGCAAGGCGTTCGAAAACGGCATGCTTCCATTTACCGATACACCCCCCATTCCGGGGTTCGAGGTCTGATTGCCGTTTTGTGGTGTGCCTCGCGTGCCGGGCAGCAGAACAATGAATTGCTGCCAGTCTGGGGTTCCCACCTGCGGAAGCGTTGTCAGCGCTTCCTTTGCAATCGTGGTCGAGAGTTCGGCAGTGGCGGTCTCAAGCAGAGGCGCGGCATTTTCCTGGATCGTTACGGTTTGCGTGGACTGCCCCACCGTCAATTCCGCATTCAGACCGGTAACGCCAGTGGTCAGCGTCATGGGTCCGCGCTGGATCGAGGAGAATCCCTCCTTCTTAAACGTGATCAGGTACCGGTCTGTCGGAACGAGCGGGCCGGAGTCGTAAACGCCAGAGTCGTTCGTTACCACGGTCTTCTCAATGTTCTTGTCGACGTCCTGTATCGTCACCGTGACGTTGGGCACCACTGCCCCGGTGGGATCAGTGACGCTCCCACGGAGGTCCGCTGAATTGGTAGCTTGGCTCCAAACCGAGCAAGGACTCAAGCAGGCTAGGCAAACAGATATCGGGAGAAAGTTCCCAAACGATCGCGTACGTGGCTTCATAATCCCCCTCGGAGCACTTACTTCACTACGGTTTGGCACATCCTGACACGTACGTCTCGCTCTGCCTAGGTTTGGTACGGTATGTTTTAAAATGTGCAATGCTGTCATAGGCTTACGCGCTTCGCAGTTTGTGCGGGCTAACTGTTAAGGGTGACCGTTAACGCCCTTCGGCACCGTTACCTGGGTTGTAAACCGGTCTTATCTGGGCTGGGGGCGGCATTCGGCCGCACACTGGCACAAGGAACGATTCCCGAACCCTCTTTGACGCAGTAGGAATGATCTGCCTCCATGCTCGCCAGGGTTTCGGTGCGCCCGGACGGCCAGGAGATCTCCACCTTGTCGGCGAGACGGCGGTCCCCCAAACCGAAGTGAAGCCGGAGGTCGTTCTGGGACAGGTAACTGCCACTGCTCCTGACCTCGTCGGACTGAGCGAAGCCGGCAACGACTTTCACCCGTGCATTCAACGCCAGTTTGTCCCCGGTACTCCCCAACAGTTCAAAACCGATCCAGTGATTGCCGGCACCGCCGTCGGGACGGAGGATGACCGGCTCGCCTTCGAGATTCTCGACGACAACCTCCTGGCGCCCGTCGTTGAAGAGGTCTCCAATGGCCAAACCCCGGCCGCTTCGCGGAACTTTTAACGCCTCACCCGCCTGGCCACTCACATCCCGGAATGTGCCGTCGCGCTGGTTCAAAAACAGCAGGCTTGCCTCGCGGAAATAGATCCCGACCTTTGCCTGATCGACCTGCGGGTAGACATGGCCGTTCACTGCGATCAGATCAAGCCATCCGTCGTTGTCGACGTCGTAGAACGCATCACCCCACCCGACGTAGTGAGTCGTTGCGCGCGCAATATTGGCGACGTTCGATACATCGGTAAAACTCAGCTCGCCGTCATTCCGGAAGAGCTCCATGTATTGGTCACTGAAGTGGGTAAGCACGATCGAGAACCGTCCCGTGTGCAGGTAATCGCCGAGAGCCACTCCCATATTGGCCAGGGCCTTACCGTTTTCATCGAGAGCCACCCCGGCCTGGTAGCCCGACTCGGTAAAGCGGCCGCCGCCATTGTTCTTATAGAGATAATTCTGCGCCCCGTCGTTCGCAACGAAGAGATCGGGTTTCCCATCGTTCTCCAAATCTGTCCAAACCGCGGTAAGGCCGAGCAGTTTCTGCGGATCGTCTACGCCCGCTTGTTTCGAAACCTCGGTGAAGGTTTCGTTCCCGTTATTGTGGAAGAGGTTGTCCGGTGATCCTTCCAGTCCTGCCGGCCCGCACTGGACCTTGATCATGTAGTACTGGCAGTTCACCATGGAGCCGAAGGCCGGGAGATTATGCAGATCGAGGGCCGCGTAATGAGATACGAACAGGTCCTCGAATCCGTCGCCGTCGTAGTCTCCAAACGCGGCGCCCATAGCCCATAGCGTGTCGCCACCGAGGCCAGCCGCCCGCGTCGTGTCGGTGAACGTCCCGTTCCCATTGTTGCGGTACAGAACAACTCCTCCGAAACACGTCACCGCTAAATCCGGCCAGCCGTCATTGTTGAAATCACCGACCGAAGCGCCATTTGCCCAACATGGATAGCCTATCCCTGCTTTGTCGGTCACGTCCGTAAACGCTCCGTTATGGTCGTTATGGAACAGTGCGCTTCGAGCTTTCTTGCCGGCCAACTGCATGTCGACGTCCGGCGCGTTCGTCATGTAGATGTCCGGCCAGCCATCGCGATCATAGTCGATCAAGGCCACCCCGCCGCTCATCGATTCCACGATGTACTTCTTATCGGGTGAGGCAAGGTGTTGGAAGTGAATTCCCGTGGAAGCAGTGATATCCACGAGCTGAGGAATGTCGCGCCGCCCGTGGGCGAGCTTCTGTCTACCGTCCTTAGCGGCGGAAGCGGTGCGCTCGGTACGCTGGCTGTTTGAGCAGAATGCGAGTATGGCCATGGCTAGCGCACCCCCGCAGGCTAGCCGGATGGTGGTGCTCATCTAGGCGACTTTGCTTGCCCCACGTGGTCTGTCCGCATTGACTGATAACCCCACCTTACATCGGGTTATTACTCTGCCCGGCCAACTGCTTAAATACCTTTCCCAGTCTGTCCTTGACCTCTTTGTAGTGCTGAAAGGTATCCGTCTCACGCTGAGCGTCGGCCGTGCGGCCCATACGTCGATACAGCATGCTCAGGCGGTAGTGTGCAACAAGATTGGTGGGATCGTCCTTTACTGCGCTTTCCAGAAGTGAAACGGCATCGTTCGTCTGATTGGTAGAAAGTAAGGCAATCGCCAGCCCGGTTTTCGCTTCCGCATCCTTCGGCTGTAAAGCAAGGGCCCGTTTGTAGTCATCCTGCGCCGCTTTGAAGTCGCCCTTTGCTGTCATAATCCCACCCAGCTGGCGCCATGAGATCGCGTCGTACTCATTGATCCGAACGGCAGCCTTGTATTCGCCTTCCGCCTGTGCGTTCAATGCGGCATCCGATGAAGTCCTGAGTTGCTCAGCGAGTTCGAAGTGGGCCCCGGGGAGGGCCGGATTGAGCCGGAGCGCCTCGCGATATTGTGCAATGGCATTCGTATGATCGCCTTGGCGGGCGAGTTCGCCAGCCATCATCATGTGCATCTCAGCGGAATCGGGCGCCGTCATCATCATGCTCAGCAGGCTTTGGTCCATGGTCTGGCGCGAAAGTTCATAGGTCGCGAGCAGGATCCTTGGATTTTGAGGCGCCAGTTCCTGAAGCTTCATTGCAATCGCCAAGGCTTTATCGAGCTGAACAGACGCAGTATGGAGCTCGATCAATTCCAAACCAGCTTCAACCTGAATCTTCTTGTCGTCCAGGTTCGAGAACGCACGTTCCAGATCGTTCTGAGCCTGTTTCAGGTCTCCGGTCCGCTTCTCCGCCATTCCCAAGAGGGCCTGGATTCGCCAGAGATCGCCTTGCAAGTCAAGAGCAGCACGCATGTGTGGGATGGCCGCGGCATACTTGCCCTGAAAGTAAAGCAGGACGCCGAGATTAGCTTGTGCGTTCAGGTTCTTCGGATCGAGCGATGCGATCTCCTGCAGAACCGGAATGGCGAGCTGCGGTTTTTGTTCCTGAAGGTACTTTTGCGATTGCTGTTCGAGAGCGGCGATCTTGGTCCCTACACCCGAAGCATCCTGCGCGAGAAGGGTCACCCAGGGCAGTACGCACAGCACCGCGCAACCGACTCTCGAAAGAAGATTCCTCACAGGCATGACGTATAGCACGATCGCGGTAGTGCTGTCCGAGCGAGTTCGCCAGTGGTGTGCAGCCCGTCAATTTACCACTCTGCAACTGATCCATCATCGTGGAAAACTCGCGCCATGGGTCGCGTGCCACCAAATGGATACTTGGTCAGGCTCTCTTCAGACAATTCGAATCCAAGACCAGGCTTCTCGGACAAAGGGAATCTCCCGTCTACCATTCGCATGGCCGGGAATCCGAGCCACTCCTGCCAGATCTTATCTGTGGCGTTCGGAGTAACCTGACCGCAGATCTCCTGGACCAGGAAGTTGGGCATGCCCGCATCCACATGAACTGTCGCGAGACCGCCGATTGGTCCTTCACACGCATGCGGCGCCATGGAAATTGAAGAGACATTCGCAGTCGCCGCGACTTTCCACAACGCGGTGATTCCTCCGACGTGATTAATATCGGTCTGCAGAATGTCGACCACCCCCATCTCGATGAGTTCGCGGCATCCGTAAGAGGCGATGAGCCGCTCACCCGTGGCGATGGGTGTCGTGGAACGGCGAGCGATCTTTGCCATTGCCTGCACATTCTCAGGAGGACAGGGTTCCTCCACAAAAAGCAGATTCAGCGGTTCCACTTCCTTCACAATGACGGAAGCAACACTCGGGCTGGTCTTCGCATGGAAGTCAATCGCGATATCGATATCAGGACCAAGCGCCTCGCGCGTCATTTGTATGGCCTTGACCGCTCGATCGATTTTCGGCCTACGCTCGAGCCACTCATAATAACCGGGGATGCCGCCCTTGACGCACGTAATGCCCTGTTGCTTTGCGGTCTCGCGGATCTGCGCCAACCGTTCCCGGCCGGCTCCGTCGATATGGTAGTAACCGCGGACGCCCCGAGGATCGAAAGGTCCGCCCAACAGCTTGTAGACAGGCATATTGAGCGCTTTCCCACGAAGGTCCCACAAAGCTTGGTCGATGCCCGATATGGCGGAGCCGATCACCGGACCGGCGCGATAAAACGAGTGGACGTACATCGACTGCCAGATGTGTTCCACTTGCATCGGGTCGGAGCCAATCAGGAAGTCGCGGAAGTCGTTGATGCAAGACATTACCGCACCCGCTTTGCCTTCCAAAGTTCCTTCGCCCCATCCGATGAGCCCTTGATTGGTCTCCAATTTGACGAAGACATAAGGGCGATCAGACTTTGGCGTTAACGAAACACCGAAGACCTTAACGCCGGTGATCTTCAAGCCGGAGTTGACATCGCTAAATGCCTCGAGCCCGAGCGGTCCCGCCTGCGGAACAAAAGAACAGTCGCACGCGTCCAGCGGCAAGCGGCTGGAGTGCTTCGTCGTCGCGGCGCCAAGGAGACTCGCCGACCCTACCGCAAGGAAACTTCTACGATGCATGATATTTCTCCAAAGCGGCCTCATTCACAGTAATGCCAAGGCCAGGCGACTTAGTGAGCTCAAGAAATCCGCCCTTGCCGGTCTCCAAGTTTGGAGAAACAATCGCCCGCCGCATGGCACGGTCTTCTTCTGCGGCAGGCAGGGGCAAATGCTGGATGAAGAAGTTCGGAATACTCGCTGCGATGTGGATTGCTGCGGCCGTGGTTACGGGTCCCCCATGGTGCCCCGGTGCAACGGCTACATAGTACGGTTCAGCAAGGGCGGCGACTCGCCGCGAGCCACTGATCCCGAATATGCCGATCGCAGGCCGCACCAGATCGATCAGTCCCTCGCGGAGCAAGGCCTGAAATACACCCGGATCGTCGATCCCGGCGCCGAAACCAAGAGGCACAACGCTTTCCGTTGCCAATTTGCGAACAGCTTCAATATTGGAGTGAGCGCAGGGCTCGTCGAACCAAAGCGGATACTTCGATTCAACGGTCGTTGCCACGGATGCCGCATCGCCCGGCGTCAAGGCTCCGTTCCCGTGCAGTACGAAGTCGCGATCTGCCGGAACGGCATTGACCAGCTCGAGAATCCGATTCTGATACGCCTTTCCCTGGTTTCGGAATGCCGGTTTAGGGAGATCGATCACAGCGACGGGAAATTCCTCCGCTTGCACCGAGCTGTAAGCGCGTACTTTGCTTCGGGTCGGCCCGCCAAGAACCCGGTACACCGGTGCGTTTGCCGCCTTCCCGAGAACATCGAGGCACGCCATATCGAGCGCCGCGCGAAACGAGGTTCCAGGAGGAATTGTGGCGTAGGCGTGCGCGGGACGGCCGATCCAGGTGGATTCGAGAGCCTTCGCGTCGGCGTTCGGATCGTGTGGAGATTCGCCCCAGCCGACCAGCCCTGATCGGGTGGTGATCCTCAGCAGCGAATAACGTGTTCCGGACGCCGGCTCACGCACCGGATAGTGGCGTATAGCGGTGATGTCCAAAGCGGCGGGCTCAGCAGCGGTCTTTCCGGCCTCTTGCGCAATAGCCGCCAGCAAGCGTGCCCGCTTGTCGATAGTGACGTGATTCATGGCTGCGATTAGATCTCCGTTACATAGCTAAAAGACAAACCGCAAGGCGAATTGCATCTGCCTGGAGGGTCTGGCTGTCGACGAAATGGAACCCACGCCGTTGCTTCCGATCGTGGTGGTCCCTGGTATAGCAAATTGGGGATGGTTTAAGGCATTGAAGAACTCGGCCCGGAAGGCTACGTTCGAGCTCTCGGTAATGCGAAACCGCTTGGCCGCGGTCAGGTCTAGATTCGCTGCGCGCGGGCCCGTCAGCACGTCTCTTCCGGAGTTTCCGTAGCAATAGCATGTGGCAGGGGGAACAGAAAAGGCCGCCGGATTGAACCACTGCTGCAGTGTCTGGATCGCGGGATATGGCGAGACGCCCGGGACGACATTCGCGCGCGAAGTCGTGCCGTTATTCGTGGCCGATGGGGCGAGCACGGTAAACGGAAGCCCGCTCTGAAGAACAACGATGGCGTCAAGCTCCCAGCCGCCAATGACGTACCGGTTGAAGGCGTTGTTTGCATTCCCCCAGCGCTTTCCCTGCCCGAACGGTAACTCATAGGTCGTAAATAGATTGAGCCGGTGGCGAACATCGCTGTTAGAGCTTCCCCAGTCGGCACGCCTGTTATAGGGATCCTGTCCGCCACCTGAACCTCCGTCCCAAGGCGCGTTATCCATGGCGTGGGACCACACCCAGTTCGCGTTGAAATAGAGACCATGGCCGTAACGCTTCTCGAACACGACCTGGAGGGATTGGAACTCGGAATTCCCTGCCGACTCCCAATAGTTGATGTTCGTGATGTTCCGGAGGACCGGATAATAAGGGCGGCGCGGGTTGATCGCCCCAGGTCCGGGAGGCGGAGTATTAATGCCGAAATTCCAGGCCAGCCGCCTTCCGAGTGAGCCCACGTAGGTGGTCGTCAACACTGTAGAACTCGTCAACTCACGTTGAACTCCGAAATTGAACTGCTGGATTTGAGCATTGCGGAAATTGGGATCGATAGCCGTAATCGTGGCGTTGGGAACCGCGGCCGTGGGATTGTTCGGGTCAGTCGCCGGGAAATCCGACCGCTTCGGTATTCCCTGCTGTACGGTGTTCGCTGGGAAGAGATCGCCCGGACTGGTGCTGAAGACCAGATCAAACGGCTGCTGCCGGAATTGCCGGATGGTCGTCCCATAGTTCCCTTGGGGATCATAGAAAATTCCGTACCCTCCGCGAATGACGGTTTTCCGGTTGAGCTGATAGGCAATACCGACCCTGGGACCAATCGCCGAGAAATCCGTGTTCACGTTCGCCGTGGCGCTCGCATTCTGGCCCGCGATCAGGAGTTTTGCCGTGACCGGGTTCCAATTGACCCAATAGTTGTTGTCTTCGGTGAAAGGCGTATTGACTTCGTAGTGGATGCCCAGATTAAGGGTTAGCTTGTCTGTGACCCGCCATTCGTCACGGGCATAATAATTGAATTCGTTCGTTCGGACGTGGGCCGTTCCGGGAATGAAGAAGTCGCGGATGGTCGCGCTCGGTACGCCCAGAAGCATGCTTGCGATGGCATCACCGCTTCCGCCAGTATTCACAGGATTGTTCGTAAACCCAGGCGTGAACGAGAACCGCCCGAACGCGCTCTGTCCCGGAGGGCTGGCGGTTTCGCTGATAAGCCTCTGCCGGATATCGATTCCGAACTTCAGGGCATGCTTGCCCTTTTGCCAGCTCAGGTTTGCGGTGTTCTCAAACATATGCTCGCGGCGGATCAGGGGTTCCGATCGAGCATTGCCAAGACCGACGTAACCGCTGGGACTAATGATGGGAGCAGAAGGCTGGAACGGGTCACTGGTGTCACGCCCCGGTATCTGCGACCACACCGGGTCGGTCAACTGATCGGGAAGGAGAAACTGCCGGAACTTGGTGAATCCGAACCGATACTCACCAATGAGCGTAGGAGTGATGACATTGTTATATGCGATTACTCCGTGCTGGCCGCGAACATCGTCCGGCCCGGCGAAGCTGTCTTCATTGCCGCCAATGCGGTTATCGAATGTATTCGGAATGTGTAAATCAGAGTTGTCGATCGAGTACCGCGCAAAAAAAGTCTGATTCGAGGTGATCTGATGGTCGATGCGGATATCACCTCGATCGAGATTGCTCAGTTTCTCCGGATTGGAGATGTAGTTGTTGACCAGGCTGGAAGTCTGAGGGTTCGGGTAAAGCGCGACGATTCTGGCCGCAAGCGGATCGAAGCGGGAAGCCGGAATTACGTCGTTCGGAAACCGGCCGCGGGTGTATGTGGTTACGCCCCCATTCGTGACCGGAAGCGTTGAAGCCGGATCGAAGATGCCGTTCCTGGCAACGCCCGCGAAGTTGCCAGCCTTGGCCGCCGCGGTGGGAACGGTAACAACTTTTGTCTGGCCCTGCTTTTCGCGATAGCCTTCATAATCAACAAAGAAGAACGTACGATTGCGAATAACGGGGCCGCCGAGGCTAACGCCGAACTGATTCAACTGATACTGCGGAATAGGCAGATCCGCGCGGTCAAAGAAGTTCTTCGCATCGAGAGCGGAATTCCGCAAGTATTCGAACGCTGATCCGTGGAAGTTGTTGCTGCCGGATTTCGTGCTGGTTACAAGTACGGCGCCCCCTGCCCTTCCATACTCCGCACCAGCATTGTTTGTGATCGCTTTGAATTCCTGGACACCTTCGACCGGAGGACGAACCACGAAGGTCTGCGAGATCATTTCCGTGTTGTCGATGCCGTCAAGCAGGAGTTGATTGCTGCTGTCCCGAGCCCCGTTCGCGAGCAGGGTCGTTCCACCTGGCCGAAGTTCATCAGGGCGTAAACCCGAGTTGATAGTACCGGTTTGCGAATAACTGAGACCGGTCACTCCAGGGGCTAGAACCGCAAGCTGGACGATGTTGCGGCCGTTGAGCGGGAGTGTCTCAATGGGTTTGGTATCGATCACCTGTCCAACCGTCGATCCTTCGGTCTGAAGTAGCGGCGGAGCGGCATTCACCTCAACCGTTTGTTCAAGACCGCCGACCTGCAGACGAACGTCAAGGCGCGCCTCCTGCGCCACCTGCAACACCAGGCCCCTTGTCACATAACGCTGGAAGCCCGGTTTTTCGGCCTCGACGACGTAGCTGCCGGGAGTCAGGTTAACTGCTCGGTAATTTCCCGCGGCATCGGTTTCAAGATTGATCGCGGCATTTGTGCCTTCGCTGATCACTTTCACGGTTACACCCGGAATAACAGCTCCGGAGCTGTCCGTTACCGTACCAGCCAGGCTGGCCCTTTCCACCTGACCTTGTGCAACTGGAAGCAGGAGGAATAAGACCGAGGTGAACTGAGCAACTCGACTGAGTGTTGCGGCTTTCATGTTTTTCCCTCCCCAACGCGAGAAAAGTCGTGCAGGCACCCTGACTACTTAAATAGTCGCGGGGCGAAATCGTTGAAGCAACGACGCCAGGTGAGCCATTCGTGTGCCGTACCGGGCGACTCGAAGTAGACGTTGTGAATGCCCGCCTCCGTGAGCGCGTCGCTGAACTTCTTCGTATTAGGACCTTCCACAGACCCAATACCGAGGAAAAGAACCTTCATCTTCTTGTTGAAGGCCGCAGCGTCGGCGAAAACACCGTTGTTCGAAGTCTTCGGATCAAATCCCCCGCGAGACCCACTGCTGCCACTAAAGCCGCCAAGATAAGCGAACTTGTCGAGATTACCAAGGACAGTTTGGAACGACTGCATGCCGCCCATGGAGAGGCCGGCCATAGCTCGATTCTCCCGGCCCGGTAGCGCTCTGTATGTTTGCTCCACCATTGGAATCAAATCGGTAAACATCATATCCGTGAACGTGGCTCCGAAGTTCGATGGGAAACCTGGACGGGCACCAGCAGTCGCGCCCCGAGGAGCATTCGCAGCCGCGACATCCTCCACCGAACGTCTGGCAATGATGCTCCGGGCGTAATACAAGCTTGCATCCTCACCGGGTTTCACCGCGTTCAGGTTGTCCATGACGATGAGCATCGGCTTCACCTTTCCAGCGGCAAGCAGATTGTCCATCATATGATCGACGTGGCCTTGCTTGCTCCAGTCTTCCTCGTTTTCGCCCCAACCATGCAGTAAATAGAGGACCGGATAACGCGCGCGCGCATTCTTGTCGTAATCGGGTGGCGTGTACACAAAACAGCGCCGCCAGTTGCCCGTGACTTTGGAGTAATACCAACGCTGGCTGACCTGCCCGTGCGGCACATCCTTGAGGGAGTAGTAATCCGCATCCGGCTCTGGGATTTCGATGCCGCTGTTGTCCCACCCCGAGCCGAAGAAGGTCCGTGTAGCAGGATCCGCGACAACCGATCCATCCACGATGATGCTGTAGTAATGGAATCCGATCACCTGAGGCGGGATCGTAACCGTCCAGAGGCCGTCCTGGCCCTTGGTCATGTCGTGTGTACCGCCTAAGCGGACCTGGACTTTTTGCGCGTCGGCCGCGGACACGCGGAACATCACTCGCCGGTCCGGGTAAACGCACGGGTACGGGGCTCCCGGGATATTAAGGGAGGATGGTTTGCACTCGTCTGCTCCCTGCGCTAAACAGGCACTACATCCAAGAAGCGCCAATAGGAGAATCTGTTTAAATTTCATTTTGAAAGAGTATCTGAGTCCTAACTGAATCTGCCGCATCGTGCCCCGCCAAGGTAAAAGCAAACGTGACAGCGAGTGTGGCTGAAAATTGCAGAAGCCGGCTTACTCCGATGTGCATGATTCACGCTTCTGAGATCCTAATAGCTGCATGGCGGCCGTCATATCCTTCATCCGGTCAGTTCCTAAAGCAGGTACACGAGGACTTTGGGGTTGCGATCCCCACCTTCAGCCTGGGATAGTAACGCGCCGTTGTGACTCGTGCTAGGTTTCATACCGTGTTGTCCTGCTAAGATCAATCATCTCTTCCGTTTAACAGCGCCCTGAAAGTCTCTGGAGCCTCTCCGGTTAACTGTTAAGGAGCGCGTTAATTCGACTCACTCGGGACTGGACGGGTTTGTGATACGATTCGCGGACAGCAGAGAATGACCGAAACCGAAGCACTCGGCGAGTTACGCCAGCAGGCCGTGCGCGCGGAACTCCATCATCTATTAGAGAGCGCAGCCTTTCGCACGAGTAAGCGATGCCGGGACTTCCTTGCCTACATCGTCGAGCACACGTTGAGTGGACAACGGCTCACGTTGAAAGAACGCTCGATCGGCGTAGACCTGTTTCGACTTCCGTACGACTTCGACACCGGTCAACATACAATCGTCCGCGTTACGGCAAGCGAAGTCCGGAAGAAGCTCGCCCAGCACTACCTGGCCGAGAATGGTAGCTATCACGCCGTCCAAATTGACCTGCCGCCGGGATCCTATAGCGCAGAATTCAGGTGGGCGCCCGAACCGGCCGAGAAACAGGCATCGCAACTCCATGAGCCTCTCGCGCCGAATTCGGATCTGGCGCCCGCGGTAAGCCCGCCGCCCCACCAAACTGCCTCACCCGCAACAGGTTTGCGCCCGAGGGGAGTGCTGACGGTGAGTCTCGCCGCTCTTTTCGTGATTGCCGGCGCCTTGTTCCTCTGGCACGGGCGTGCTCCCACGGTCAAACCTCCGGGACCCGCTTCGACGCGCGCTGCCGAATCCCCCGCGGCAGTGCCGGCCACGGGTACGGACGTTCGCATCATGGTAGGGTCGCGGGATCCCTACATAGACCGCAGTGGGCGGGCATGGCAGCCCGACCGGTTTTTCTCGGGAGGCTCACTACTATTCAGCCCGGCCCAGAAGATCTCTCGCACACTCGATCCGGACATTTATCGCCACGTGCGGCGCGGTGAATTCCAATACGATATACCACTCCAGCCAGGCTCCTATGAACTTCATCTTCACTTCGCTGAGACGGGATTGTCCGACTTCATAAGTGCCGAATCGAGCGGAGAAGGTCAACGGGTCTTTCGAGTTTCTGCTAATGGCCACACGATGCTGGACTTCTTCGACGTTGTCGCAGATGCCGACGGGACCAACACTTCAGACGAGCGGGTTTTCAGGAACATTTCACCGGGACCCGACGGCCTACTTCATCTAAGCTTCACGTCCGTTCGGGGTTCCGCGATTCTAAATGGAATCGAGTTGTTGCCAGTCGCCTCCGGAAAGGTACGACCCATTCGCATTCGAGCCGGTTGGCCATCCTCGTGGCGGGATTCAACCGGGCATGAGTGGGACGCTGATCATTACTTTCTGGGCGGCAACGCACTGGTGCGTACAACGAATCCGGTCCGAGAGGACGGCGCTCTATCGCCCGATAGGGCTATCTATTCGAGCGAGCGGTGGGGCCACTTCTCGTATGCCTTGCCTGTTCCGGACGGCCGATATAAGTTGACGCTGCGATTCTCTGAAGGTCATTACGGCGAAGGCAATACCGGCACCGGCGGACTCGGCAGCCGGATCTTCGACGTGTATTGCAATGGAGTCGCGCTGCTACGGGATTTCGATATATACAAAGAGGCGGGGCGCGAAGGAAAACCAATCAATCGGAGCTTCGCCGGAATCCGACCGAACGCACAAGGCAAAATCCTCCTCAGCTTCGTTCCCATCAAGGGTATGGCCTGCGTGAACGGAATCGAAGTACTCGATGACTCGAGATAAGGTGTCCCTCATCTCCGAACACGTGGGCCATCTTAACGTCGAATTAACAGTTAAGGCGCTCACGATTGTGCTTCCCGCCGAACAGCCCATTCTGTTGATTTGATTGCAACTATTCCGGCATACCGTACCAAACCTACCGAAGAGAGAAGGGATTGTGTCAATATCCTCAATCAGGCTGTGAAAACCCTATCGATCAGGAATGGAGAGCCCACAAATACCTCCGATCTACCTTCCAATCGTGATCGGCTGCCCAGTGTCACCGAGTCCGTTTGACCAGGGCGGTCCGCTAAGCGGCACTCACCCCGCTGACATACTTACTTCCGTTGCTTGGGCCGCTCAATGCGCGGTCGACACATCTCACACGTTCGTCTGGCCCGCTTGCTCCAAGTTTTTGCCGGCCTGCTACAAGGTTTAATCGTTATCTAAGGAGTTGTTCATGCAAGAACTGAATCGCAGAACTCTGCTGAAGGGCGGCCTCTCATCGGTAGCTGGCCTGTTCGGACTGCAGTCGTTGTCGGCCGCTGTCGAGGGAATGACCACTCCCCAGAATCGGCCCAAACTAAAGATCACTGAAATCCGGACAGCCGAGGTGCGTGTTCACGGTTACCAGGTGCACGTGCGCGTTTACACGGACGGGGGCATCATCGGCCAAGGTGAAACGACAGATGCCGCCTCCGGTAACGTTCCGATCATCCATTCGTTCTCGCGTATGCTGATCGGCCAGGACCCGCTCAACATAGAAGCCGCCTTTGAACGGATTCGCACAGCGGGGGTCTTCGCCGGAGCCCAAGCTGGACAGTATGTGACGGCATTGACCGGCGTCGAGACCGCGCTCTGGGATATAGCCGGTAAGGCGCTCGGCGTACCTGTCTACCAGTTGCTCGGGGGGAGGGTTCGTGACCGCATCCGAGTCTACTGCGATTCGGGAGCCCGTGAGATGATTCCGGGGGACGAGAAGTCCAAAGAGCGCATTCACCAGATCCAGGAGATGGGCTTCACCGCCGCAAAGATCGACATCGATGATGCGACGGATCCCGCTCGGTTTGACCGCGTGAACTGGACCGCCTCGAACGGGGAAATGGATCATATGATCGCCAAGGTAGCGTTTACTCGCGGACTTTATCCGAAGAATTTCGACCTGGCCGTCGACATGCACGCCCGCTATGACTTGGGGACGGCCAGGCGGGTGGCCAAAGAGCTCGAGCCTTTCAAGCTGATGTGGCTTGAAGAACCAGTTCCGGCGGAAAACATTGACGCCATGCGCGAGGTGAAAGCCTCGACGAGCACGCCTATAGCCTGCGGGGAGAATGTCTACATGCGATGGGGCTTTCGCGAGCTGCTTGAAAAACAGGCGGTCGACATCGTACAACCCGATTTCCAGAAATGCGGCGGCTTGCTCGAAGCCCGCAAGATCGCCGATCTGGCGCACACGTATTACATACCCGTGGCCCCGCACGCGGTCACATCGCCCATTGGCCTTATGGCGACCGCGCACGTATGCGCCGCAGTTCCTAATTTCCTCGCGCACGAATGGCACTGGATCGATGACCTGGAACTGTGGCGGAACTGGGTGAAGGAAGGCGAGATCATTCAAAAAGGCTTCATACACATCACGGATCGTCCCGGCATTGGGGTCGAGATGAATGAAGAGACCGCGCGCAAAGCGCAGGTGCCGGGCACACCGTGGTTTGAGCCCATGAAAAGAGGGTAATGATGCAGATATCGAGACTTGCTGTTGCCGCCCTGTGCGTCGCCTCTGCATTCGCGCAACCAGGAATCTTCACCCGGGACTTGCTGATCAAGTACACACCCGATTGGAAAGGCGAGCGCTTTTCCGACGGCCGGCCAAAGGTTCCAGACGGCATTCTTCAGCGAATGAAATCCGTCACGCTGGAAGAGGCTTGGGCTGAGTTACGGTCGGCTGGGTTTAATCACGAATACGAGGACGGCTGGCTTAGCATTCATCCGGACAAGGTGCTTGTGGGCCGGGCGCTCACCGCGCAGTGGCTGCCAGGCCGTCCGGATATTGAAAAGGTGATCGAGCAGCAAGGTAAGCAGGACGGACGGATTGGCGGCACGAACGCCTGGCCGGTGGACATGCTGCAGCCCGGCGACGTTTATGTCTGCGACCACTTCGGCCTTAAGCAGGATGGACCGTCGATCGGCGACAACGTCGGAAATGCGATCTACGCCAAAACGCACAACGGCATCGTTTACAACGGCGCCGTGCGAGACATTAATGGTCTGAACGAACTTGAGGATTTTACGTCGTTCGTCCGTTATTATGACCCTTCGCATCACTTCGGTATGCTCGCGACGGGCGCAAGGCTGAATTCCACCATGATCGGGATAAACATCCCCATTCGCATTGGACAGGCGACCGTTATGCCCGGAGATGTCGTGCTCGGGCGCAACGGTGGTGTTGTGTTTATTCCGGCACAGTTGGCGGAGCGAGTAGTGCAGTCTGCTGAGATGACGCACCTTCGCGACGCCTTCGGTCATCAGCGCCTCCGCGAGGGCAAATACACGGCTGGTCAGATCGACGCCAAGTGGTCAGACCCGATCGAAGCAGACTTTACGACCTGGCTCCGAGAGAACAGGGAGAAACTCCCGGTTGGCAAAGAGCAGATCGACGAGATACTCCAGCACCGCCAAAAGGGCGAAGCGCAATGAGGCTTTACGGCGGAATTACAGCTGTCCTGCTGGTGGCCGGCCCCATCTTTGCACAGGTCAAGACAGAGGTGCCGGAGCCGGTACCTGGTGCGAAATCCGTCACGGTTGAGCACATAAAAGTTCACGGCGCATCGCTCGAAGGCAATCTGGAAGGAGATTCCGTCGATCGTGACGTGTTCGTTTTCCTGCCGCCGAGCTACTCCACTGAGAAAACGCGGCGGTACCCCGTTGTCTATGCTCTTCACGGGTACTCCATCGGCGCCGAGCAATGGACGCACGAGATTCATGTTCCGCAAACGGTCGAAGGCGCCTTTGCACAAGGCGCGCAGGACATGATCGTGGTAATTCCCGACTCCAAAACAGTACACAACGGGTCGATGTATTCGAGTTCCGTGACGACGGGCGATTTCGAAAATTTCATTGCACGGGATCTCGTGAGTTACATCGACGCGCACTACCGGACTGTTCCCAGAAGAACCAGTCGAGGTTTAGCCGGTCACTCGATGGGAGGCTACGGGGCTACCCGCATCGGAATGAAGCATTCGGATGTCTTCGGCAGCGTGTACATCATGAGCCCTTGCTGCCTTGCGCCGCGAGGAGCAGGGCCGGCGAATGCAGCTAATGATGCGGCACTGGAAGCAGTAAAGAGTCCCGCCGACTCGGCAAAGTTGCCCTTTGGCTTGCGCGCGCAACTCGCATCCGCGGCGGCGTGGTCGCCGAATCCGAAGAATCCGCCCTTATATCTCGATCTGCCGAGCAAGGGCGGTGTGGTCCAACAGGATGTGATCGCAAAATGGACGGCCAATTCGCCGCTCGCCTTCGCTGATCAATACATTCGGAACCTGCGTCAGTATCGCGGCATCGCCATCGACGTTGGCGACCAGGACGGATTGCGCGCGGGCGCGGCAAAGTTGCACGAGATTCTGGATTCTTACGGCTTGGCCAATACGTTCGAGATTTACCCCGGCACTCATACCAGCGCCGTTGCGGTCAGGTTCCAGAACTATGTCATGCCGTTCTTCAGCAAGAACCTGTGCTCAGAGAAAGACTGCAACTAGGCCCCGGCCCTAGGTCACTACCGTTATAGGCCGGTCAGGAACGACGCGTGCCAAGCGCAATCTGTGACGGTCAGCAGGTCAGTTCGGAAGTGTGCCGGCTGGAATCGGATCGCCGGGAAGGGGCGCTACCTGCGGCCAGCCGTCTTCCCACTTCATCGTGGAGATTTGAAGAAACGGCTTGCCCGTTGTGGAATTGTAGGCATGGAACACCATCAAGTCCGTCCCATGTTTCTGTTGTAAAACCCCCTCGTGCCCGGGCCCCCTCCACAGGGACGTACCGTTCGTCAATCTTGTCCCGCCTCCTTGCGTCATAGGTTTGCTGTCCCTGTCCTGGTAAGGGCCTGTGATGCTGGTTGACCGCCCCACGACGACGTTATACGTACTATTGGCCCCACGGCAGCAGAAATCAAACGATACAAACAGATAGTAGTAACGATCGTGGCGCACGATGAAAGGCGCCTCAATCGAGTTCTTGACCGGAGGACCGCTTGAGTTGGAAGGATGCGCGTCGTTCCGTCTGCTGGCGACTGAATAGAGGGTGGTATCCCCAGCGGAAAGCTTACCTGTTTTGGCGTCAATTCGCCGCATTTTTATCCCACCCCAAAAACTGCCGAAATCGAGCCATTGATTCCCGTCTTTATCGACGGCCAGGTTGGGATCAATCGCGTTGTAATCATCCGTCTTATGCGACCGGAAGACCATTCCTTCGTCGACCCACTTGTAGTCGGGACTGTCCGGGTCCAGCGTCTTGTTGGTCGCGAGCCCGATCGCTGACTCGTTTTTGCCAAACGTCGAAACGGCGTAGTACAAGCGGTAAACACCTCGGTATACCGAGATGTCAGGCGCCCAGTATCCACCCCGTGTGCCTGGAATCTCAGCGGTTGCCCAGTCCGGAAGCTTCTCGAAAACCTTTCCAACGGTCGTCCAGTGGTGGAGATCCTTGGAGCGTCGAATCGTCCCGCCAGTGCAGAACAGATACCATGTGTCCTTCTCCCTGATAATCACTGGGTCGTGTACTGGCGAGATGTCGCCGTCCAGCTCCAGCAATTGGGGTCGTTGGAATGCCGCTCGCGCCTGGAAGCGTGGCGCTGGTGCGGCAGCCAGAATGGCGAGGACAACTGTCGCCGGAACGAGGGGTCCCATCATGTTCATCGTCAGAACCGGCATTTGAAAGCAACGCAACGCTGCTGACCTGTGTGTGAACTCGGTCGGCGCTGCTCGGACGTGTCTTCCCGGCCTGTTATTTGGAAGCACCTAGCCGGACATCATACAACGCATTCGATTCCTTGTCATCAAGGTTTGGAGGCGAGCCAAGCGATTTCGGCCACGGAACTGAGCGGGTAATGAAGCGGTGAGACGTGATCGCGAAGGCGATAGAGCAACGCGCTTCAAGGCAGTAATCCGTTTTGAAGTCTCACCGCGGGCTTATTCGCGAACGGTGATTTTGCCACCGTGTTGTACTTCTCAATATCCTTCGCAATGCGACTTCTTTCCAGGACTGCGCCTCCCGTTTTCTCAAGCGAGATACGCATCGAGCTTTTCGAAGTGCGGCGTACGAGCGGGTCAACAAGCCATCTAAGCGCTCCTGGAACGTCCCGGCTAAGGACAACCGCTTCCAACTCGACGTATACTCCCCCGTCGCGCTGTTCAAACCTAGAGATGCTATACAGCCTCCAGATCAAACCGCGACCGGTGTTTGCGGGCGCTTCGTGCTCACCGGCTACACCGTAGTCTTCAATCTCACGAACGCGAGTAGTGTAGGAGATGCCGTACGACTTGTTCGCGTCGACTCGCGCATAGGTGCCGTGGAATTCGGCGTCAAGCGCGAAATTGGCGACCACCGCTTTGTTGAACATACGGATGGAAAATGTGTCTTCCGCCTCCGTCCGGCGGAGCACTCGGGATCCGATGACGTTCGGAGCGTAGAGGTCTTTGTATTTGTCGTAATCGCGTACGACCGACAGAACGTCATCCAAACGAGTTCCGGGTAGGAAAACGGCACCTATCCAATGATGGATCAAGCCCAGGGGAACTCGATGCGGGTTCTCGCCGAACGGAGCGATGATCGTCTCACGGTTATGCAGATGCCGAAGCCGCTCGGGTGACCCATCGCTCCACAGAAAGGGCGTCCGACTCGAGTATCCGGCGGCCCGCGCACTTTGGGTCTGCACATAGGCGTCCCAGGCCTTAAGTGTCGCAGGGCTCAGTTCGGCTCCCTTCGAGGTTAAAGAGGCCGCCAAAATCAGGAGCACCGCCGCGAGAAAAGCTCCGACAAACCGCCTCCGCTCCGGAGCAGTCAGAATGCCGGGAGCGGACGTAGGCTGCCGAACGTACAATCTCGCTTTTCTCATTTGGGTCTCCATCTGCTAAGCTGCAGATGTCGCGCGCCATGGACGGGACGCCCGATAATCGTCCAGAATTCTTGCCCGTTCGTCCAGATATTGGCAACGATTGTGGACCCGATTACTGACATCTTTACCGCGATGCGGGTGGACAGTGTTCTCTACGGGCGAATCGAATTGACTGCGCCATGGGGGCTTCGGTTCGACCGGGGCGAGTATGCGTGCTTCGGCACCGTTGCGAGGGGCAATGCCTCGCTGACGGTCGAAGGACAGGCGCAGCCCATCGCACTCACGGGTGGCGACTGCTTCTGCTTATTCGCGCAATCGGGCGAGCACATTCTCAACGATCATCCACAGACATACCCCGCGCGTATGCAAGATGTGGCGGGGACGAAAGCCGGTGGTGTGATTCGTTACGGGGGTGGAGGCGCATCAACGACGATCCTCGGCGGTAAATTCACCTTTGATAAAAGCAACAGCAAGCCGCTGATGGATTTCCTTCCGTCGTTCATTCACGTCCAAAATGACCGTGTGCAGGCGTCGCCGCTGCATCAGACTCTGCAGTTGTTTACGGCTGAAGCGGCGCAATCCTATTTGGGCTCATACCTGGTACTGAAGCGGCTTGCGGATATTCTTTTGCTTCAACTGATCCGTGAGTACATTTCATCGAGCACATGCCGCGAGACGAGTTGGCTGCGCGCATTGTCGGACCCGCGGATCGGTGGAGTGTTGCGATCCATGCACGAGAAAATTGAGCAGCCGTGGACGGTGGGCGAACTGGCCGCTGCGGCGGGGATGTCCCGCTCCGCCTTCGCATTGCGTTTCAAGGAAGTAGTGGGTGAGACACCGCTCGATTATCTGACACGTTGGCGCGTCTACAAAGCGACCGTGCTGCTCAGGGAAGGCGACATGAAGCTGACGGAGATAGCGAACGCGGTTGGGTATGATTCCGATGGCTCGTTCAATAAGACGTTCAAGCGGATCATGAGAGTAACACCCGGCGAATATCGCCGGGCTGGCGACCGTCTGGCGTTAAGCGTCAAAACGCTTTGCGACGGTCAAGCTTGGTCGGGTTGCAACGGTAGAAGTTGACGCGGACGAACTATCGGTGGGCTGCCGGCGCCGTGAATGAAGCGTCCGGCATCAGCAGACCGCGGCTGCGGAGCCAACTCTCGAGCAGCGCCGGCCATAGATCCAGGGACACGTCACCCAGTCCGAGACCGCTGCCGTGACGTCCATGCCCGAACAGGTGCATTTCAACCGGAACACCGGCGCTTCGGAGTGCTCGATAGTATTTCATGCTCGCTTCGACGGGTACCAACTCGTCATCCGTCGTGTGATAGATGAAGGTCGGTGGGGTTTGCGCGGAGACATGCTGGTCCGGTGAGTACTGCTCGAAGTTAGTGCACTGAGCGGCCGGAATCTTCAGCGCCGAGCAGTAGGACAGCACTCCTTTCTCGTTCTTCTCCATGGCATTCAGCCAGGGATATCCAAGCACAACGAAATCCGGCCGGCTGCTCATTCGATCAATCGCGTCCGGTGCGTCCGGCTTTCCGCCATCGAACATCGTCGCTGTCATAGCCGCCAAATGTCCACCGGCCGAGAAGCCCATGAACCCGATGCGGTCCGGCGCAATGCCGAACTCGTTCGCATGAGACCGCACAAATCGAATCGCGCGCTGCGCATCCTGCAGCGGTATCGGATACAGATACTTGCTCCCGAGCCGATACCTGAGTACGAATCCGGTGACACCTCGGGACGTGTACCAGTCAGCCACCTGCCGCCCCTCGAGGTTCGAGGCTAAGCCAAGGTAAGCGCCTCCCGGTGCGATGATGACGGCGGTCCCGTTTCCGGTGCGCGGCTGAGGACGGAAAACGGTAAGCATCGGAACATCCAGATCGCCTGTCCCGAGCGCGCCAGGAGCGCCGCCCTCCCACAACGGATATGTCGCGATACCCAGAAAAGTGTTGTCGGTTTGGGGTGTGAGCGCAGCTTGCTGGCCCGAGGCGGCGCTCACCAGAGTCGCGACCATCCAGAGCGTGCCTATGCTTCTAAAACACATTTCTCTGTTTTATCGCGCTTGCTCCCTCTAGGCGAGTTTCCAATTCGTAACTCTACTCCCTTCGACATGCTGGTACGCGAAGCGAGGAAACGTTCGGCCCATGGGATGTGGAACCTAAACTGGTTCTAATCATGAAGAAGCTTGGGTTCCTTTCCTTCGGCCATTGGGCACCATCACACCAGTCACGGACCCAGTCGGCCGCTGACGTCTTACTCCAGTCGATCGACCTCGCGGTTGAAGCCGAGCGCATCGGGATGGACGGGGCCTACTTCCGCGTTCATCACTTCGCACGACAGCTATCATCGCCATTTCCACTGCTAGCCGCGGTAGGAGCCCGAACCAACAGGATCGAAATCGGCACCGCAGTCATCGACATGCGGTACGAGAATCCGTATTACATGGTGGAAGACGCCGGTTCTGCGGACTTGATCGCGGGGTCTCGTCTGCAGTTAGGTATCAGCCGGGGTTCTCCGGAGCAAGTCATCGATGGCTGGCGCTACTTCGGTTATCGTCCGGCCGAAGGCGAAGATGACGCGGATATGGGCCGGCGCCACGCTGAACAGTTTCTCGACTTGCTGCGTGGCAGAGGCTTTGCGCAGCCGAATCCCCAGCCTATGTTTCGCAATCCGCCGGGGCTGCTGCGCCTGGAGCCACATTCCGAAGGATTGCGTGACCGCATCTGGTGGGGCGCGGGCTCCGATGCCACTGCGGTTTGGGCAGCGAAGCTGGGAATGAACCTGCAGAGTTCAACCCTTAAGAACGACGAGACGGGTGAGCCCTTTCACATCCAACAAGCCACTCAGATTCGCGCGTTTCGTGCAGCGTGGAAAGAAGCCGGCCACTCCCGGATGCCACGCGTTTCGGTCAGCCGCAGCATCTTTGCATTGGTAAACGATCAGGACCGTGCGTACTTCGGGCGCGGCAACGGAGAAAAGGACACGGTCGGCTCCCTCGATGCGAAAACCCGAGCCATCTTCGGCCGAACCTATGCCGCTGAACCCGACGTTCTTATTGAACAGCTTAGGAACGACGCTGCGATTGCAGAGGCGGATACATTGTTGCTCACCGTTCCGAACCAGCTCGGCGTTGCCTACAATGCGCATGTGATGGAAGCAATATTGAAGACTGTTGCCCCCTCTCTGGGCTGGCGTTGACCTGCATGCTCACGTCAAACACACACCCACTACGTAACCAGCCGAGGGCTGCCGTTCAAAGCGATCACGATACGGTCGTCGCTCCTCAGAAAACGAAGCTGATGCCTAGCGTGGCACGTTTGACGCGCAAGGGGGTCGCTGGTCCTTCAGTAACCTTTGTAAACAGATACTCATCGGAATCGGAAGGGTCGTCGAGTTGAATTGAGCGTTCGATAAAGTCCGGCTGTGGGCTCAGCGTTTCCCGGTAATCGGCACTCAGCATGAATCGCCTGGTCACGCGATATTTCAAGCCTCCACCATACTGAAAGCCGAACTGAAACACACCGCCACCATCGAGCGGCGGTTCACTTCCAAAGTTGTACGCCGCAAGGATCAATCCAACGTTCCGCAATCCCGCACGAAAGATGGTCCCGGGCTTCTTCACGGGCGCATCTGTGATGTGCAGAAGTTGAAAAACAGGACCCGCTGCCACATAGGGACGAAGACGACTTTCCCTCGGTCTCAAATTTGCAACAAAGGCATATCCGAACTGATTAAAGGCTAGCCCTGTGCCAGCCTCCTGATAACCAGTCGGCGCAAGATCGCCCAATCCGACCAATTCAGCGCCGAGCCGGTATCGCCCTCGCTGATAGTCGAAAGAGAACTCATTCGAGAACCAGCGCCATGAATTTAGCGTCACCGATGTGCCGGCGGACCAGCCGCTTTGGACGCGATTGGCGAAAAACAGAGAAGCAGGCTGATTTGCGGAGGTTTTGGGCTCCAGAAAGATGGTGGTCGAACTCAAGTTGCTGCCAAACCCGAGCCATCCGCCGCGTACACCAAGCTCGAACAAAGGGCCGGTTTCGGGAGTCACGTGCAGTGGTGAATCGTTCGATGGGCTCAGCGTTGAGCCGAGATCGCGATCAAACGCCCCCGTTGTCACCAGCGATCCTTCTGCTTCTTCGGTATCGAGAGGCACGAGATCCGGGCGTGAAGTGGCCGTCGCTTGGGGCTCATCCTTGTGCTTCAAGTGATGAACACCCATTCTTGTCCCTTCGATCGCCTGGTAGACGAGGTTGCCGCGATAAATATCGTTGCGTGCCAGTAGAACACCCTGGCGGAAGCCGCGCGCAACTGCACTCCCGGTTACGGGAATATCGGGGGAGGCCACAAGGTTCACAGGGTCGCGCGGATTCTGGCACTCGTTCAATTGCAGAACCGCTACCTGGCCGTCGGTTCTCAACTCCTCGCCCGTTGCATTCCGCACGCCTTTGGGCAACCACGAGCGGGGCTGGTATTCAGCAGCGTCAACACATCCGGTGAAGTTCAGATCATTCACGATCTTGGCGCGTTCGTTGTCGATATTCGTATCGATCACGTGTATGAAGGTACGTTGCTTGCGGGACAGCTGGATACCAATGTCCTGTGTGGACGACGCGGTCAACACCGGACGGCCACGCCAAGTTTCCTGCCGCAGCCAGATCCGAACATGGTGGCGCTTTGAGAACGTATCCAGTGATTTTGAAAATTCGAAACGCGGCCGTTGTTCATCCAAAAGCAAAGTCGACATCGGAGCGCTATGGTAGCGCTGGCTTTCGGCTATCGACCGGATGGTTCGGAAGCCGGAGAGCGCGTTCAGGGGATCTACCGCAACCCAACCAGCAGCCAGAAATGCGCGCTGGACAGCGGCCGGAGACCCCAGGAACATAAGGTTTGTCAGATCTGAGGGCTTGTTCGAGTACACCGTCGCCGTTCGGAATGGCAAAGAACGGATGATGGTCCGTAACTCGTTCCGCTGCGGCACGGGGGCGCTGATTGCCGGAACGGAAGATGGAAAAACATCTGGAACAGCCACTGGCGCCGTCAACTTCGCGCTTAATTCCGTACCCACCGGGAACCAAATCTCAGGCTCAGGGAAGCGCAGCATCCTTGCAGAGGCGACGGTTACGTAGATATAGGCGATCGGATCTACCATAGCCGCGCCGGCAATCAGGTTGTTGACCCGAAAGCCCAGCGTCCCGGTCGATCGTATCCCTTTTACCCGACCTTGGTTGTCGACAGTCTCGCGTGCATTGTCGATCTCCTGGACACGCGCATGAATCGGAAGGACTGTACCGTTCGGAAGAGCGATTTCGTCAAACCTTAGTTCGAGCCGTGCGGTCTCGTGAACTAAGCCAAACCCAACACGATTTACGCTTTGAACTGTGCCCCTGATCTTGCTTCGGGCAGGAATGAGGATTTGTCCTTCGCCCCATACGGGAGCAATAACTACGCCCTCGACCGGACTGCCTTCGCGAGATGAAAACGACGCCAGTGACTTTGTCAAACGAATCTCCACACTTTTGCCGGCCGGCAGTTCATGAGGCTCGGCGATCGCCAATGTGCTCAGAGTTGCACCCAGCAGCATAGAGGTGAGGGCTGGGCGTGCAAATCGACTACGGGAGCTACGCGATTGCAAACTGCGCGCCGGTCGTTTACAAGCTTGAACCATAGGATTGGATAAGGGAAGTGAAGAATTCAACGCAACTCTGGCGGAAGAGCACGTCACGTGTTTAGACATTCGGGGTGTAACGTTTGTCAGTATCTCGCATCGAGAACTGATGAGAAAGGAAGCAAAGAGGTTGTTCGTCTCGATTCCGAGAGAATGGTGCCTGTCTATTCTTGTACGGTGTTCGAGGAGTGCGCGCCCATTCACTTTAACCAGGTAGATCGAAGTATCTACGTCGCAACCAATAAGGGCCAGAACACGAACGTGATTGAGCTGGACCTTTTGGATCCGCAAACAGGGCAGACCAGCCTGGTGGAAAAGGATCCGAAGAACAGTGTGGATCTGCAGAAGGCTTTCCTCTCGGACGTTGCTGATCGCTTGCTTGCGATTGTTTACGACGATGATCGCAAACGCATTAGCTGGAAGGATCGGCATTCGAACCCGACCGCAAGTGGCTACAGAACAAACCGCCTGGATGGAGTTCTATTTCGGTTCGCATGCCAAGGGTGAAGACGTCTGGATTGTCTCTGCAGCAAGGGACGTCGAGCCGGGACAAACGTATCTATTCGATCGCAAGGCAAAGAAGCTTGCTCTCCAGTACCGTGTGCGACACGAGATTCCATGCCATGCGCTGGCGCATATGGGGGTGATTCATTACCTGTCGTGTACACTGATGCGCCGGAATGCGAGATGAAGGCCGTGCGTGAGCACGTATGGTCGCTCGCTACTTATACTTATCTTGAGCCCGGCAAATCCTATGCGCTCCTGCCATGGCCGCGCGAGACAATCGACTCTACAGTGTTGGTCAAGGAGGACATTTGAACGAAGTATTCAGGAGATTCGCCCGCTACACGTCTGATCTATTGGGATCCTCGTGGGCGTTTTGCGCAGCCGTGGTTATCGTGGTCATATGGGGATTCACAGGTCCGTACTTTCACTATTCTGATGCGTGGCAGCTCGTCATCAACACCAGCACAACCATCATTACGTTCCTGATGGTGTTTCTGATCCAAAACACTCAGAACCGCGATAGCCGGGCCATTCATCTCAAACTCGATGAGCTCATCAAAGCAGCCCGCGGCGCCCGAAATAGCATGATCGATCTGGATCAGTTGAGCGACGAGGAATTGCGCCAACTCGAAGCGGAATACAAGAGGCTTTGCGGCCGTCGAGCCGGCAAATCTAAGACGTGAGTTCTCAGTCCGGCAGTGCTGGATATTGAACACCGGCCGCACGGTGTTGCACCGGGACCAACGTCTTCCAGCTAGAAGCGTTGCATCTTCACCCGCACGACCATTGGCGTGTTGTGAAAGCCCAGTCCGCGATCTGTCTCGTCGCCGTTCCACAACCGTAGCGGCTTCCATACGCCGTTCTCATAGCTGCCTTGCTCGGCAGAAATGATTTGGCTACGCATCCAGGGAAGCTTGCCGGGTACATGGAAACCCACGCTTGCGTCAATGCCGGTCACCAGAAACTCATCGGGACCTAACTGTGCGACGAGAGCCGCGCCGTGCGCATCCTTGGTGCCCGGAGCGGGTCGGCCATCTCGCTGCGGGAATCCGAAAGCAACGGTTGCCTGCCAAGTTCCAAAATCCAGTTCCTCCGTAGCTCGTCCCGTCTCTTCAATCGCCGTTTTCAGCTTTCCGTCGAACTCTAGTTGCGCCACTTCGCGGTCCATCGATCCAAGTAAGGCGAAGTTCCTGGCATGTGCGTTCCACGGTTCGTCGCCCAGGATATTCCAGCCTGATTGATCGACCCCGAACGGCGCAAAACCAATCGCACCTTCACCCACGGCATAGAAAAGAAACTTCGCATACGTATCGCTCCGGCCTGTCTCGGGGATCAACAAAGGATTGTCCTGGCGACGGTAGGCACTGATCACGTCACGGTAGAAATGTGAGTCGTCCGAATAAATATCAGGGCCGATCGCGTCCACCGACGGAGCGAGTTTGCGCCAAAGAGCTATCAGTTTCTGGACCGCCCCGCCGCTCGGATAGGCGATACCCGGTTGGTCGACCTGTCGTTGCGGCAGTTGAGCCGGTGGATAATCGACCCACACGTTGATGTAAAGCGGTATGTTGAACTCGCGCTTGCCGGACTCTGCAATCTCGTTGATGTACTTCGCCTGGTAATACGCCTGGAAGGTCTCGTCTGCCTCACTACCAAAAACCTGTTCCCATGTACCGGCCTGTTTGTTCGTGGCTCTCAACAGATCGGGTGGAACCCGGCCTGCGAATTGGCGGTTCGCATCCGGGGAGAAATCACGCACGCTGCCGATGTTGCCCGACTCGTTTTCCACCTGGACGAGAAGAACCGTATGAGCTTCGCTGTCTAGCTCTTTCAGGTGGCGCATCATGGCGGTGAATGCTGCCTTGTCAGCCTCCAAGTTGTTTCGCGACAGCGGCGAAAGGACATCGATTGGCTCGCCATCGTGACGAATCACACGCGGGTACTTCGACGTGTCCGTCTTCACCCAGACGGGCGCATAATGCATGTTGCCGTTCTTCCATGTTCCAAACCACAACAAAACCACGTGCAGATTGTGTGTCCGCGCTCCGTTAACAATTGCATCAACGTTGCTGTAATCGAAGCGTCCAGGCTCAGGTTCGAACTGCTCCCAGTAGACCGGTGCCTCGATCGTGTTGGCATGGAGCGCTTCCATCGAGCGCCACACCTGCGGCAACTCCTTCGGCCAAGCGCTGGAATTGTGAATCTGGCCACCCAGCATAAGGAAAGGCTTACCGTCCACCAGCAGCGCGTAGCGCCCACTTTTTTGGACAATTCGCGGCGCCTCGGCCGCCGCACAAATGGCAACGCAGCCGGAAGCGAAAAGAAGTAAAACCACCAATTGAACGAATCTTGCGTACCGCACGAGGGACATAGTATGACATGACTGTGTCAGCAATGATCTCCCGCCGTGCTCTCCTCCACAGTGCCATGGGCCTTCCGCTGAACCTTGGAAGCCGTGCTCCGCGGCTCAAGGTTGGCATTATGGACGTGATTCTTGGCTTCGCGTCCGATCCCGAAGCATTCGCCGCGGCCGAGCGAATCGGATTCGATGCGATTCAAGTCACCCTCGGCAGACCCGACGCGCAAGGAAAACTGCTGCTCGCAGCTGCCGCTCTTCAACAGCGGATTCTAAAATCCTCGGCGGCACACAAGGTAGCGATCGCGAGCACGTACCTTGATATCCTGCACCGCGATTGCCTCCAGTCCTTCGAAGCAGCGAAAACCTGGATTCGCCAAGCCATTCAAATCACCACAAATCTGAACGCCGGCATCGTCGAACTGGCGTTCTTTTTTAAGTGTGCCCTCAACAATGCCAGCGATATTGAAACAGTGACTCACTCGTTGCGCGAACTGGCACCCGAAGCCCAGGCGGCGAACGTTGTCCTCGGCATCGAAAACACTCTGTCGGCTGAGGAGAACGCCCGCATCCTCGACCGCATCGCGTCGCCGGCAGTTAAGGTTTGGTACGACATCGGGAATTCGACCAACATGGGGCACTTCGACGTGCCGCACGAGATTCGCTTTCTCGGAAAAGATCGTATCGGTCAGATACACATCAAAGACAACGTATATCTGGGCCAGGGCGCAGTCAATGTAAAAGCCTGCCTTCAGGCCATTTACGACATCGGCTATACGGGGTTCTGCGTGCTAGAAACGGCCGCACCGACCGGTGATCGTCTGGCGGATGCGGCCAGGAACCTCCAACTCCTCCGCGCTATCGAAAAGCGGGTACGTTCTTGACGTAAATGTTCCGGAACGCCACCGGCCCGTGGTCCCCTTGCAGCATGATGGGATCGCTCTCTGCCTCCGCGATCTGCATGTGACTTACTGTGGGCTCCGGAGTTTCGACGTTCTGCTGTACGACATCGCCATTCAGCAGCACGCGCAATATTCTGGCATTCGCCGTCTTTTTCCCGGCCGCCTCGAACCTTGGCGCGGCAAACCAGATGTGCAACGATTGCCACTCGCCCGGTGGGCGGCTGGCGTTCAATGCCGGCGGCGAACCGCCTCCTCTTTCGCTTTCATAGACTCCACCACAATCGCCGACCGTCAGCGGACCTGAATAACCAAAGCTGTCGAAGATCTGCACCTCGTACAACCCGTGCAGATACACTCCGGCATTTGAACCTTTGGCAATCAGGAACTCCAGATACAGTTCGAAGCTTCCAAACCTTTCATCGCTGACAAGATTTGCCGTCTTGCCCTGCTTTCCATTCACGATGCGGTCACCGGGCTCTGACCTTGCGACTAGTTGTTTTGGATTCCAGACGCGCTTCCATACGACTGCTCGCGAGGTGAACCACTCATGCGGCGCATCATTCACACCGTGCCATCCGCTCAGATTCGTTCCATTCAGCAGCGGCCGCCATCCCGGCTCGATGAGGTAGGGTCCGTCACCGCGAAGTTCGTCATGGTACAAGTCCGGGAGCATCTGACTCCATGCGGTGGCTAGTAGGAGCGCCATCGTGAAAGCCGCCGTCCTAATCATGGCCCCACCATACGATATCGATGTACCAGCAGATGAACAACGGTGTGACCGGCCTCCTTCGGCGGCCACCAATCTGGTCTGGCTCTACGGGTACGTTTGGCGCCGCAGGTCGCCCCGTCATCCACAAGTCGGTACAAGCAGCCTTTGCGATTAAGCGCACACGCACAAGCCATATGCTTGATTGACCCACTTCCAGCCTGCGACGGTGACGAGCTGGAGAGCCGCGTGGCTCACCAGGATGCCGAGCCGACCCAACTCCCAGATACGCGATCTCCTTCGACCTCGTCCCTTCGTCGCCAAAAGTAGAACGCCATGAGAATCGAGAGCACGAGAATGCCAGCGCCGAACTCGCTCGCGACGTAATCTGTTTTCCTGCTATGCACAGTGAGTGGATCGAAGAAAGATTGGATGAACGTGTTGTGTGAAGCGTGCAGGACCGCGCAGGGCCAGATGCTACCCGATTTGAGGCGCAACCAAGTCCAGACAAACGTCAGGAACGGCAGCATGATCGTCAGCAGAGGGAGATAAAACCAAACCGGAGTATCGCTTTTATAATCAGCGAAGAGCATGATCGGATAATGCCAAAAGGCCCAGATCAGTCCGGTAATCGCTGCGGTTACGGCGAAGCTCCGTCTTTTCGCGAGTTCCGGAACGAGAAAACCGCGCCACCCGATTTCTTCGCCGATCACGGTCGCCATATCGCGAATGACAGCGAACGTTGCGGTGAACAGGAAGTATAGGGTAACGCTAAGCCAATCCGGCAAAGGACCGAGGCCGAAGGATTGCGTGACCTTGGCGACGAATTCTTTATTGAAGAACGTGCCTATCCCGGTGAGCCACACAAATCCGTAGATCAGCGCAGAATAGGTCAAAGGGATAAAGTAGGCGATTGTTTCGTACCGTCCACTGCCCCAGTTCCAACCAAGCGTGTTTAGATTGCGACCAAGCAGTCTGCAGGTGAGGAGCGCTGCCAACCCCGGAGACCACATCAGGCCGGCTACGTACCCGCCCCATCCTCCTCCCATGTGACCAGAGCGAATGATCAGGAAGTAAAAGATGGAGCTAAACAGGAATGTGATCAGGAGAAAAACAGTGATGGGGTGCCGGCTCATCGATCCTCAATTGACCCGCGATGTTTTTCACAGCTGACAGCATACCAATGTAGCTGCCGCTCTTTCTAAGGTGGAGAACTCATTGGAGCGGATGGGCATATTGGACAACCGGCCATCTCAAATATCCGCCGGTGGTCACGAGGGTTGAGAAACCCGACCTCGTCACCGAGTCCAGTCTGATCCGATCCGCACATAATGTGACAGCTGGAGGTGAACTTACGAATGCGGTTCTACGGGTGCCAGTATGCCTCTCCGGTCGATTCCGGATCGCACGATTTTGTGATAGGCTGACGCCACTGGCTACGGCCGGTCAAGTGTTTAGGGGGGTGCTAACCATGCGGCTACTGTTCCTGCTGCTCCTTGCAGCCAGCCTGTCTTTCTCTCAAGGTTTCGGTTCCCTCGTCGGTACCGTGACGGATCCTTCCGGTGCCGTGATCCCCGGCGCCAAAGTGGCTATAACAAATCCAGCTACTGGCCAAATCCGAGAAGAGTCGACCAACGCTCAGGGCTATTTCACGGTTGCCTCAATGAAGCCGGCAACATATGACGTCTCTGTTAGTGCACCGGGCTTCAGCCAGTCAACTAAGACTGGTATCACACTGCTCGCGGATCAGAACGTTACGGTAAATATGACTGTAAGCATCGGTACAGCCGCGGAGAGCATTTCCGTTACCGGCGAAGTTCCCCAGATCAATACCACCACCGCTGGTCTCAGCCAGGTAGTGGAACAGCGCAAGGTCGTCGATCTCCCGCTGAACGGTCGTAACGCCGCCTCGTTGCTGCTGGTCGTCGCCGGAGCTATTCCGGCACCTGCCAACGATGTCGACCAAGGCAACACAAAAACGTTTCCTTCTGTTGTAACAGTTTCGACAAACGGCGCTCGGCAAAATCAGGTCAGCTTCCGTTTGGACGGCGCAAATAACAACGACCTCTACACCAATGTCAACCAGCCCTTCCCGTTTCCCGACGCTCTTCAGGAATTCAGCGTACAAACCAGCAACTACAGTGCGCAATATGGAGGTAATGCCGGTGGAGTTGTAAATATCGTTACAAAGTCAGGGACCAATGCTCTGCACGGGGATGCTTTTGAGTTCGTGCGTAACTCTGTCTTCAACGCGCGCAACTTCTTCGCTTCAACAGTCGATCAGATCAAGCGAAATCAATATGGCGGCACGATCGGTGGCCCAGTCGTAATCCCGAAACTATACAAAGGGCGGGACCGGACGTTTTTCTTCTTTGGATATCAAGGCACGAAATTCCGCAATCTTGGTAATACAAGCAGCGCTTACGTACCAACTGCTGCCGAACGAGGCGGAGATTTCTCTGCGCTTCTCAACGCGGCGAACCCAGCCAATCAGTTCCACAAAGCCATCTCCATCTTCGACCGCAATGGCAGCCCCATCCGGGGCAATATTCTGCAGCCGAGCCAACTCGATCCCGCTGCTGTAGCATTTCTGAAATACCTGCCGGTGTCGTCGGCAGTAGATGGACGGTTGTTTTACTCCCAGCCGGTGGTCCAGGACTTTGATGAATACATCGCACGCGGGGATCACGCCATATCCGACCATGATCACGTCTCCTTGCGATACTTTTACGATCGCTTCACTAACGCAGGTTTCCTCGATCCCCGAAATTATCTGAGCTTCCAGAATTTCTCCACGATCATTTCACAAAACGCACTGATCGGTGAAACTCACGTTTTCGGTCCAGCGGCTGTCAACGAGTTCCGAGCTAGCTTTTCGCGCGAGACCTCGAATCGCGGCCCCGCTCAAGGGAGCATCGGGCTCACGGATCTGGGCGTCAATATCTGGCAACCCCCGACAGCGAAAACAATCGAGGGAATCAATGTCAACGGGTATTTCAACCCCGGCCAGACGGATCCCGCCGCCTTTATCCGCAACCAATACAACTTGAGTGATGATTTCAATCTGGTTCGCGGCAAGCATAGCTTGTCGTTCGGCGGCTCTGCTATTCGAGCCCAGGTACTGCTTCGCAACCAGTTCCGTACGTCCGGCTCTTACAGCTTCACAGCCGATGTAACTGGAGATGCGCTGGCAAGCTTTATGCAAGGTTACGTACGCACCTTCACGCAGGGCTATGGCGAATTCAAAGACAACCTGCTGAACACTTTCAGCCTTTATGTTCAGGATGACTACCACGTATCACGGCGCCTGATGATCAATCTCGGCCTTCGCTACGATCCGCAATTTCCATGGCAGGAGCGCAAGAATCGCATCGAGCAATTCAATCCCGCTGCCTACGCCGCTAATATGCGCTCGCAGGTATACACGAACGCGCCCGCCGGCCTGCTCTTCCCTGGCGATCCGGGAGTTCCTCGTTGGGGTGTAAGAGGCAGCTACAACAATATTGGCCCCCGGGTCGGTTTTGCGTTGGATCCGACGGGAAACGGCAAAAGCAGTATCCGTGGTGGCTTCGGCATGTTCCACGACGCTCTGCAAAGCGGTGTTTTCAACAATCGCTTCGTCGACGTTGATCCGTTTAGCCCGCAATTCAGCTTGACCACTCCGCTTGGCACATTCAGCAATCCTTATGTCGGTCACGCCATTCCTTTCCCCGCTCAGTTCCCGCCTCCGAAGAACGCCATATTTACCCTTCCGGTTCTCGCCATCACATACGATCCGGCGAACGGCGGTAAGCAACTTACACCCATCAACTACAACTGGAATCTTTCGTTCGAACGCCAACTGGCCGCGAATTGGCTTGCCCGGGTGGCTTATGTCGGCTCCCGAGGCACGCACTTCCAGGAAGCTCTGGAGATGAATCCGGCTGTCTATCGTCCCGGCAGTACGGCCGGCGTGGATGCTCGCCGACTATTCCAGCCCTTCGGCAGCATTTCGCAAGCGGCGATGGACATAAATTCAACTTTCCACTCCGCTCAGTTCACTCTTCAAAAGCGAGTTTCGGCCGGTGTCACGATTCTTGCGAATTACACCTGGTCAAAGTCTCTCGACACCTCGCCGGCCGGCGCTGGCATCAGCGGCCCGGCTCAGGGCGGAAATTCCCCCATTCCCTGGTACTTGCCAGGGCGTCATCAGATGGATTATGGCCCTTCGGAGTTCGATCACACGCATCGATTTGTGATCTCTTATGTCTGGGATCTGCCCACCTTCGCCGGCCGTGGGGCGTTCATGCGATACGCGGTGGGGGGCTGGCAGTGGTCCGGCATTATCACGGCGCAAACCGGCAATACATTTACAGTGCAGGCGGGCAAAGACCAATCGCAGACCGGCTTGGGCACTGACCGCGCGACATTCACCGGCGTCGATCCCTACGGCGCGAATGCGTGCGGCAATTCCGCTCCGTGTGTTAGCTATCTGAATCCGGCGGCATTCACGATCGCGCCGATTGGCGGCTTCGGCAACGTCGGGAAAGGCAGTCTGCGCGGGCCGGGTCTGTTCACGTGGGATACCGGTCTATTTAAGGATTTCCCGGTAGCTCGCGAGAGCGTGCATCTGCAGTTCCGCGCCGAATTCTTCAACGTATTGAACCGGACCAATTTCGCCAATCCGGGCGGTTCCACATCAAATCCGAATTCCCCTACTGTGACGGTTTCAAGCGGTGGATTCGGTACGATTACGGCGGCCCAGGACCCACGTATCGGCCAACTAGCGTTGAAACTCATCTTTTGATTGTTTCGGGCTGACAACTTCGAGACTTCAGGACACGGCAATCGCTCCTTTCCTCACTTGCCTTGTGAAGCCGCGCCCGAGCGGTCTACTGGAAACTCCGCGATATTGCGTCCGAATGCGAAATCGAGCAGCCAGTCAACCAGGATTCGGGCCCGCTGCCCAAGACCCGGCATTTTCGACAAGTAGATCGCGCGCCACATTGCCCAAGCCACGAAACCCGAGAAATGCTGTCCGTAGATCTTGGCAACACCGGTGTGTTTGCCGACGAGAGCCAGTTCGCCGATTTCCTTAAAGGTGAAAGGCTTGGGTTGCTCACCCCGCAGCACCGCGACGATATTGCGCGCCACCAACTCACCTTCACGCGTTGCATTCTGCGCGGTCGGCGCATATGTCCCCTGCGAGCCGGATTTCGGCACCTCGGCACAGTCGCCTATAGCCCAAATTCCGGGAGGGTCCGCTACAGCGCAACACTCATCGACAACAATGCCGCCGTGGTGACCACGGTCGCAATCGAGCTTTCCGATTAGCGGATTCGGTGCAACTCCGCCAGCCCAGATGAGAGTATGTGTCGAAATCCGCTTTCCGTTGTCGAATTCGACATATTTGCCGGTCGCGCCCGTGATTTTCGTCTTCAGCAGAACCTCCACTCCACGCTCCTGGAGCTTCTGTTGCGCAAAACTTGCGAGATCCGGACTCAACTCGGCCAGCAATCGGTCGCTTGGCTCGGCAATAACTGTTCTGATCTCTTCTGGACGCACGCTCGGATAGTGCCGCACGCTCTCGCGTAGCAGATCGTTAATCGCGGCCATGATTTCGACACCCGTGTAGCCACCCCCGCCCACGACGAAGGTGAGAATTTCACGTCGAATCTCCGGATTTGTCTGCCAGGATGCGCGCTCGAGACACGTGAGCGCCTGGTTCCGGATCGCAGCTGCATCGCCTATTGTTTTGACCGGTAGCGAATGCTCCTGAACTCCTGGAATGCCATGAAACTTCGGCACGGAACCAAG
>Ga0308175_100000291_pt1 | contig 36866 bp, 34 predicted proteins | sample PhyCR1_3_FD_203893 | JGI IMG/M metagenome (GOLD analysis project Ga0308175, IMG submission 203893) | Soil microbial communities from UC Gill Tract Community Farm, Albany, California, United States - DLSLS.C.R1 | ecosystem: Environmental > Terrestrial > Soil > Agricultural land | place: USA...
TGCTTCGTCCTTTGTTGTGGTTTTGAAAGAGGCTTGCTGTATCATTTGTGCTTGCAAAGATGCGGCAAGGCCTATCGCAACAGCGAGTAGTAAGAATTGCTTTTTCATGTGATTAGTTTTTGAGGTGAATATTTTGTTTCGATTGCAGGCTAAAACTACCGTGCATGAAGCCCCAAAAACAGTTGCAGCGAGCAGTTGGCGTGTTTGAAAAGCGGTTGACAGGAATGAGTGAGTTTTAGGGGATTGGAAGTGGAGTATCTGAATTAGAGATAGGCTCAGAATAATTTCAATAAGGTTTCACCCTCACTCGTTAACCATTCTATCCTCGAAAGAATTTGATTCGTTCATTTATATTGAAAACATAGAATTCCTGTAAACGAAAAAAGGAAACAGAAGAATAATTGCATGATCTTCTGTTTCCTTTACTGCGCAACAGGAGTTAAACCTGGCAGTAGGTTTTTTATGCCATTGACATGTTAATCGGCAATGCGGTTTAAGGCAATTTTTGAGGGCATAAAAGCCAGGTTCGCTTGCTTGTAACTTTTAAAATTAATAACGAAGGGCATCAAGGTTCTACCGGACGATATACTGATAGCAGTCGCTGGTCAATACAACTTCCAGACTTACCTTGTCAATGACGCGAAAATGAATATCGAACATTAAGCCAGACGGAACGGCGGATACATCCCGCCACAACACTTCTTCTCCGTTGCCTTTGTCATCGGTAAGAATTGATTGCGGCGTTAAACCATGTCCCAACGTAAGCCAGGAGGTGCTTGTGCAGTCGCCGTCCACAACATTAATGGCATCCACGGCTCTTTGCAAAAGGTATTCGTGGTTGGGCAAAAGGTGATGAACTTTTGTATCGAGGGTAATAATCTTTGCCGGATCGGGATCTTGCCGAAAATGAATGTGACCGTTTTGGTTTCCTTCTCCATAAAGAACCGCTTCCAGGTTATACTTTGGCTTAATCTTGTCATTATCTTTCTCATTACTCCCCTGGCCTTCTTTGGACACCTTTGCGGAAAAAAATTCTTTTTCAGTTACTGATTGCATTTCTTTTTGAGACACATTTTCTTTTTGGCAACCGGCCACTGCAAAGAATAAAACTGCCGGTAAAATTCCTTTACTCATAAAAAGTTTTGTTTGCATAAATTTTAGTATTAGAGGTTAAAAAATAAGAGACAAGAAATTTGTTGGCGGTAGGGAGATGGATCTTCGACGGGGACGTAACAAGGGCATGGGTAAGACTGATTGTTAAGCATTAAAAGTAGTTTACTAAGAAAGGCTCTGCAAAGGACATTGAGCGGTTGACGGAATAAAGGGTAGTTGACAAATGCGCCGGGTAATCAGAATAATTTTAACAGTGCTTCTTTACGGCTGCGCGAAACGTTTACGGTGCTGCCATCGCTCATCACCAAATAACCTCCTTCACCGCGGATGTATTTGGTTACCTCATTCAGATTGACAACGTAGGAATGATGCACACGAACAAAAAACGGGAAGTCACGCAGTTGTTCCTCCATTTCCTTTAATGTGCGGCAAGCGGTTATCCTGGTTTTGTTTTTCAGGAAGAGCTGCGTGTAGTTATCGTTTGCTTCACAACGCACAACACCGTCGGCGGCGATCAGCTCAAAGCCCTCGACTGTGGGCACGGCAATCTTATTAAATGGATGATCCTTGTTTTGAATTTTTCTGAGCAGCATTTGAAATTGTTCGGCTACGGGCAAATGCCGTTGTTCTTCTACTTTTTTCACGGCGCTGCTTAATTCGGTTGGGTCAACGGGCTTGAGCAAATAATCCAGCGCACTAAAGCGAATGGCTTTGATGGCGTATTGATCGTAGCTGGTGGTAAAAATGATGGCAAAAGGAATCTCTGTAAACTGTTCCAGTAATTCAAAACCGTTCATTCCCGGCATTTCAATGTCGAGAAAAATAAGATCGGGCTTTTGCTTTTTTATGGCCTGCAGGGCTTCGGCGCCGGAGCGGCATTTGGCAATGATCTCGACGGTGGGACAACACTCTTGCAGCAAAATGCCGAGCGTGTCGAGGCAATGCGCTTCGTCGTCAATCAGGATGGCCTTAATCATACTGCAGAGGAATTTTGAGTGTGACTTCTGTTCCGTCGGGCGAACCATCCGGAAGCGTTAAGTCGCTTATGATGACAACCTCTTTCGGTGCGCTGCTTTGTTGCAGCATGGCAATGCGGTCAGCGGTAATTTGAAGACCCATGGATTTGTGCAGCGAAGAGGATTCGCTTTTTGTTTCAGCGGCTTTCTTTCGGCCAACACCGTCATCGGTAATCTTGCAGAGCAGTGTAGCTTTTTCTTCGCTGATCTGAATGATTAAATGACCTTTTTCTTCCTTGTGCATTAGGCCGTGCCAGATGGCATTTTCCGCGTAAGGCTGAATAATAAGCGGCGGAACCTTTATATTGGTGGTGTCGGGGGTCTTCATCTACCTCAATGTGATAAATAAAATGATGGTCAAAACGCAAAGCTTCCAATTCCAAATACAATTTCAGCGCTTCAATTTCGCTTTCAAGCGAGATCAGCGATGATTGTGAATTTTGAAGAATCATTCGCACGAGGCGCGAAAATTTGGTGAGGTAAGCCGAAGCTTCACTCTTTTTATTCTGAAGGATAAAATGATTGATGGCGTTAAGGGAGTTGAAAATAAAGTGCGGATTCATCTGGGCTCGCAAAGCCTGCATCTCCAACTCCGACGCCTTTTGCTGAAGTTCGGAACGTGTTTGTTCCATCTCTAATTTTTGCACTTGCAATTCCTGTTCGGCCAGTTTGCGCATGTTGCTTTCGTTGCGGCGCTTGAGCACAATGCTGCGCAGAATAAAAAAAGAGAGGAGCAGAACACCGCCAATTGCCAACGCTAAAAGTTTTTTTTGAAAAGAAGCTTGTGCGATTTCTTGTTGCTGCGCTTGTTTCTCTTTTGCCAACGACTGAATCTTGTGTTCGTAATTAAAGGCCGCCATCTTGCCTTTGGTTTGATCATTCATGACGGCTTCCTTTGCGGTAATATAAGCCCGGTAGTAAACGAAGGCGCTGTCTTGCTGTTGCAGCCGGTCGAACACGTTGTAAAGAATGCCGTATGCATCGCGTATCAATGGCTTGGCTTTGGTGTGCAAAGCCATAAACAATCCTTGCCTTGCGTAGCGCAAGGCTGAATCATTCTGCGACAGCTCTGCGTAAGTTGCGGCCATGTCAAGAACGACACGATTCATTTGTCGGCGGTCGTTGAGTTGACGATGAAGATTAAGCCCACGGCGGAAATAAGGCAGGGCAGTGGAGAATTGTTTCAGGTAAGCAAAATATTCGCCCTTGCTTACCAAGAAGTAACGCAAGTCTTTGTTATCACTGTGCAAAGAGTCGAATCGTGCATAGTAATAGCGGGCCGAGTCGGGTCACCGGCATACATCATCAGCTCTGCGTATTCCATCGTGTTCCAGGCACCAATGTTTCCGCCCATATACCCCATGAAAACCTTTCGCCAAAAAGGAATGGCCGTTCGATAATCACCCAACAAGCGATACATTAATCCCAATACCCATGACTCGTGAAAGCTGTAGTCGCTTGTATCTCCTCTTTGCCTGTCCCAAGCCACCAATTTTTGCTGCGTTTCCAAAAGTTTTACATACTCACCCCTTTCACGATAGATGTCTGTCATTGTTTCCAACGCAGGTCCTCCCATCAGGCAATTGTCTTCATAAATATTTCCGAAAAGCCTGCAGTCCAATTCAAGGGTGTCAAGCGCTTCATCGTATTCGCCCATTTCAGTTTTTATCTTTCCCAACAACCAATAATCCTCGTCGATTTGCTTCTTGGTTTTGTTATTTGTTTGGGCAAACCATTGTAGCGATTGACGAACATAATACAGCGCTGATGGGTAATCATTTCGTATCCAAAAAAGCAGGGATGCTTTTTGATTGTTTGCTACGCCAAGCCCATGCGCATAGACAATTTTTTGTGCTTCGCGTATAGCAGTTTCAATGTTGGGGTCAACTGCGTTGGATTGCCCTGCAAAAAAATAGAAAAGACTAAGTGCGCACAAGGCATCCACCCGCGCCGTATCAGTGAGTTGAGGTAATATTTTTTTGAGCGAGTCAATTTGCTTTTGCTGTGCGAAGCAGGCCAACGGTAGCAAAAGAAAAACGGCAAAGCAGTTTTTGCAACGTTGGTAAAATGGCCTTTTATGAGGTTGGAAACACATAGAGGCGATTTATAATAGTAAGGTACAACATCTGCAGACGAATTGCCCGTCTCGAAATTATTTGCCAATGCCGGTTCGCTTCAATCACATTGAGTAGAATGCAGCTTTGAGAAGTAACTGGCATTTTTTACGGGGTAGTTGACAAAGACAACAGCTTTCTGAGGCATTCGGCTTTTATTGTTTCTTTGCGCATGGCGCAAAATTTCTCCTACGATGGCCTCTTCAATTTTTCCAAAAGCGTTTTTCTTTCCATCGGTTGCAGCGAAGAAGACGCAACCCTTGCAACAACCGTATTACTCTCCGCTGACCTGCGTGGTGTGGATTCGCACGGCATTGCACGATTGAGCGGTTATGTGCGACTCTGGGAAGCAAAGCGAGTAAACGCAAAACCCCAGGTAAACATTCTTCACGAAACTCCGTCCACCGCAACCGTTGACGGCGACAGCGGACTTGGATTAGTAGTGGCACCAAAGGCAATGCAAACAGCGATTGACAAAGCAAAGAACGTTGGCACTGGTTGGGTGAGCGTGCAAAACAGCAATCACTTCGGCATTGCCGGTTATCATGCGATGATGGCCTTGAAAGAAGACATGATCGGCATTTGCATGACCAACGCAAGTCCACTCGTTGCGCCAACGTTTTCCATTGAACGGTTGTTGGGAACAAATCCAATTTGCGTTGCCATACCAGCAGGATCACAGCCTGCCTTCGTTGCTGATCTTGCCACAACAACAGCAGCAAATGGGAAGCTCGAAATTCTGCAACGCAAAAATGAAGAAGCGCCGGTGGGTTGGATTCAAAACAAAGAAGGCAAATCATCAACCGATCCGCACGAATTAAAAACCGGCGGCGCACTATTGCCGCTCGGCGGCGACCGCGAACACGGCAGTCACAAAGGCTATGCACTGGGTGCGGTGGTGGATATTTTTTCAGCGGTGCTGAGTGGCGCAAATTATGGTCCGTGGGTGCCGCCGTTTCCGGCTTATGTGCCCATGCCTACCAACATGCCAGGTAAAGGCATCGGTCATTTTTTTGGTGCGATGCGCATTGATGCCTTTCGTCCGGCGGAAGAATTCAAACAACACATGGACAACTGGATCGAACGCTTCCGTTCTGCTAAAACGGCCGAAGGTTTTGAAAGAGTGATCATTCCCGGCGATCCCGAACGAGAAGCGGAAGCGGAACGAAGAGAGAAAGGCATTCCAGTTTTAGAGCCGGTTGTGGCCGATCTAAAATCGCTGGCCCAAAAATTTAATTTGAGCATGACAGTTTAGGCTACCTGAAAATGCAGCGCCTTTATCTTTGCCGCTCAAAATTCTCACGCCATCATGAAAGTCATGAAATTTGGCGGCACCTCCGTAGGCAAGCCGCACCGGATGCACGAAGTAGCAACGCTGATAACGAAAGACAACGAACGAAAGATTGTTGTGTTAAGCGCCGTGTCGGGTACCACCAACAGTCTTGTTGAAATCGGCTCTTTGCTGGCCGCAAATAAAAAAGAAGAAGCCAAGCAAAAGATTGATGCCTTGCACGCACAATACAATGCTTTTATTAAAGACCTGGTGAAAACGCCGGGAGCTTTGCAAAAAGCCGAAGACGTGCTGGAAGAGCATTTTGAATTTCTCAACATCATCCTGCGCATCTCGTACAACGAAGCTTTGAACAAGGACATTCTTGCCCAAGGCGAATTGCTTTCTACCAAATTGTTCAGCATTTACTTGGGCGAAAAAGGCACGCCGCATCAATTGCTTCCTGCGCTTGATTTCATGAGCATTGATGCCAACGACGAGCCGCAGGTGGAAGCCATTCGCGAAAAGCTGAACACGGTGCTGGCAAAGTATCCCCAAACGAATTTGTTCATCACGCAAGGCTACATTTGCCGCAACGCAAAAGGCGAAGTGGACAACCTCAAGCGCGGTGGAAGCGATTACAGCGCTTCGCTCATTGCGGCCGCAGCCAATGCTTCGGTGTGCGAAATCTGGACCGACATCAACGGCATGCACAACAACGACCCGCGCATTGTGGCCAAAACTTTTCCCATTGACCAATTAAGCTTTGATGAGGCTGCGGAACTTGCTTATTTCGGCGCCAAAATTTTGCACCCGGCTTCCATTTGGCCCGCACAGCAATACAACATTCCGGTGAAGTTGCTGAATACAATGGAACCCGATGCAAAAGGCACCATCATCAAAGAAGCACCGGCATCGCTGGGTGTGAAAGCTGTGGCTGCAAAAGACGGCATCATTGCAGTAAATATCAAGAGCAGCCGCATGTTGCTGGCTTACGGTTTTTTGCGCAAGGTGTTTGAGGTGTTCGAAAAATACCGCACGTCCATTGACATGATCACAACCTCTGAAGTTGCGGTTTCGGTAACCATTGACAACGACGCTTCTTTGCCCGAGATTGTAAAAGAACTGGAAACCTTCAGCACCGTAAGCATTGACAAAGGCCAAACCATTGTTTCCATCGTTGGCGCAGAAATCGCCACGCATCCCGATGCGCTGAAAAAAGTTTTTGATTCATTGAAGGACATTGACGTACGGATGGTTTCTTACGGCGGCAGTGCGCACAACATTTCCATCCTCGTTGCTTCAGGAGATAAAATAAAAGTGTTGCAGGCATTAAACAGCGGTTTGTTTAATTTGTAAGAATCAAGCGGAAAGTTCCGGCGCACGTTTCCTTCTTGACAGCGGTAGTTAAAAAGCGCAATCCTGTTTTGTGATTGCGTTTTTCTTTTTGTACCAAGCTGTATTGCTACTATTTGGCATTGGTTGCGTCGCACTCGTGTACGTTCAGAACGTTACTCAACTTGTTTTTATCACTGAGGCATTTACACAAAGAGCTATGGAAAAGATTCTTTGCGCTTCTCTGCGCTTAATCTGCCGAGTAGCGAACAAAGCGTACAAGAGTGCGACGCAATGAATGCCAAATGGATGTTCCGGCCTCTGGTTCATAAAAAATCTCTTTAAACAAAACTCCCGGCGTTACACGGCCGGGAGTTTATTGCTTTTGTAAGCAATCGCGAATGGATTTGGATTCTACCGCTTATGCGGCTATCAACACAACACATGAAATAACGATGGCAATATCTACTAAAACTGTAAGCACAAAGGCAGGAATGGTGATTTTTGTGGGCATGGCCGCAAGGTTGGTAACGAGTGCGATGCCCATTGCCATCATGCCCGTCATAAACAAAAAGAAATTGGGACCTGCGATGAGGCTTAACATCGCCACCAGCGGCGTTAAGATGCAGCCGTGAGCGCCGAGAATGATGCCGATCCAAAGCAGGCGGTTCTTTTCCTGGCCTTTGGCGTAGTTCATAAAACGTGTCCACAAAGAAGTTTTGACGGACGTTTCTGTATAGGTTGCGGCGATGGTGTGGTTGAGTGTCGTTTGCATTTCCGTTTCAATTTTTGTTGCGCAAAGTTGACGCTCCGCTGTCCGGTTTTTCCTGACACACGTAAGAAGCGAAACTGATTTTTATCAGCTTAATTCGTTTTATTTACAAACAAAACCACTGCAAATGGCGAATGGACTTTTTCGCAAAAAATCGGTCACGGCAATCCTGCACGAAGCGGAACAAGGGCTAACGGACGGGCACGGAAACACGGGCGGAATGGCCAAGGTGCTGACGGTAAAAGACCTTACTTTTTTTGGCATTGCCGCCGTTATTGGCACCGGTGTTTTTACCGCCATTGGATCGGCTTGTTTTCACGGCGGGCCTGCGGTGATCCTGCTTTTTTTAATCACCGCCGTAGCTTGCGGATTTGCGGCTTACTGTTATGCCGAATTTGCGTCCACCGTTCCGGTTTCGGGCAGCGCTTATACTTATTCTTATGTTGCCTTTGGCGAGATATTCGCCTGGATCATTGGCTGGGATTTGCTGATGGAGTATGCCATCGGCAACATTGCGGTGGCCATTTCGTGGAGCCAGTATTTTGTGCGGGTATTGGGCGGCTTTAATGTTCACGTGCCGGCCTGGATGACGATGGATTACTTCACGGCGCATAACGGTTACGATGATGCTCTTGCCGCGATGAAAGACGGCAAGGCCTTAACGGCGCTCGATGAAAACCTTCGCAATGCTTACAATGCCTGGGAACATGCTCCGGCGCTTGGAAATCTGCGGGTGATTATGAACGTGCCTGCACTGTTGATTGTGGCCTTGATTACTTACGTCGTTTACATCGGCATCAAAGAATCGAAACGTGCCAATAATGTTTTTGTGATGATCAAGCTGGCCATTATTCTTGTGGTGATTGTGGCCGGCGCTTTCTTTGTAAAATCAGCCAACTGGACGCCGTTTATGCCCAACGGTTTTGCCGGCGTGTTGAGCGGTGTGTCGGCGGTGTTCTTTGCCTACATTGGTTTTGACGCCATATCAACCACTGCGGAAGAATGTAAAAATCCGCAACGCGATTTGCCGCGTTCAATGTTTTATACCCTCATTATTTGCACGGTACTTTATTGCATTTTAGTACTCGTGCTTACGGGCATGACCAACTACGCCAAGTTTGACAACGTTGCCGATCCGCTGGCCTATGTGTTTCAAAGCCAGAATTCAAAAGTCTCGAATTGGATTGCCGGCATTGTTTCGGTGAGCGCCATTTTTGTGATTGCTTCGGTACTGTTGGTTTATCAATTGGGACAACCAAGGATATGGATGAGCATGAGCAGGGACGGTTTGTTGCCTCCTGTGTTTTCGAAGCTGCACCCGAAATATAAAACGCCTTCTTTTTCTACCATTCTTACCGGTTTGTTTGTGGCCATTCCGGCCTTGTTCCTAAACCTCGATGTGGTGATTGCTTTGACCAGCATTGGAACCTTGTTTGCCTTCGTGCTCGTTTGCGGCGGCGTGCTGGTTATGCAAAGCCGGCCCAATCGTCCACCGTCGAAATTCAAAGTGCCTTATTTGAGCGGGAAGTTTATTGTGCCGGCACTTTTTATTGCGGCGATGGTTTTAATTGTGATGCTTGACAAAGGTTACATGAACGATAAGGTTCAAACGCAGGTGGATGCTGTGCAAAAGAACAAACTGTCGGTCATCAATCTTTCTGATTATGCGGTGGATAATGCAATGGTGAATTATAAAGTTGGTAGCAGCACGGCTTCTCAACAATTTACAAACATTCCGGCCGGCGATACGGTAACAGCGCAAATTGCCGGCACTGATTCAGTAGGGGAAGCGGTTGTTGTGCCGTCATCTATTTCTTCCAAATCATTTCAATCCGAAACACCGGGCCTCCGTTATTTCAAATCTTTGTTTCGGCCCGAAGGCCTGCCGATGCTTGTCTTCTGGCTTGTTGTTCTCATCATCACTTATCTTTCTTTCACCAAAAACTTTTCGCTCATTCCTGTGCTTGGCCTCATCAGTTGCTTTTACCTGATGGCACAGGAAAGCCATACCAACTGGTACCGGTTTTTGATTTGGCTGGTGATTGGCTTGTGCATTTATTTCACTTATGGTTACAAGAACAGCAAGCTAGTAAAGAGGGCCGTCAGCAATCAATAATAAGCCGTCAGTTTTTAGCGCCAGCAGCGAGCCTGACGTTTCAAGGTGATTGATTAAAATAAGCCGGTAGTCAATCCCGGCAATCCTTCAAAATCCCAATAATCCGTGGTTCCAAATCCCGGCCATCCGTGGTTATTTTTGCCGTATGAAATACGAGATTGGCGACAAGATAATTGTGCTTCATTCCAATGAAGAAGGCGAGGTGATTGACATCATTAACGACAAGATGGTGATGATTCAAGTACGCGGCGTAAAGTTCCCGGCTTACATGGACCAGATTGACTTTCCGTACTTCAAGCGCTTCACCGAAAAAAAGCTGTTTCCAACGGAGCCAAAGAAGAAATACATTGATGAAATAAAGAAAGAAAAAACACCGCCGAAGCCGCTCGACAAAAAGGTTTCTGACGGCGTTTGGCTTTCCTTTCTACCTAAGTTTCAAACCGATGAATTTGGCGACGATGTGGTGACGGAATTAAAAGTTCACCTGGTTAACCGTACGGAAACCGCTTATAATTTTTTGTATTCGCTTCAGTTTTTTGGCAAGCCCGAATTTGATTTGCGTGCGGAGGTCACGCCTTTCTCAGATTTTTATCTGCACGATGTGGACTTTGAAGACATGAACGACAGCCCGCTTTTTGCCTTTGAGTTTTCTTTGCTCAAGCCCGACAAGAACAAAGCGGACTACTACGAAGCAACCGTGAAGCTGAAACCTAAACAACTCTTTGACAGAATTGAACAATTAAAGCAAAAAGGAGAAGCTACGTTCGCATATAAATTGTTTGACACTTACCCACCCAAGCCTTATGATGAATACGTAGAAACGCCTGTAACCAGGGGCGCAAAGATTTATAGCCTGAAAGATATTCGCCAACACATACAGCCGGCAAGAACCGTGGTGGATTTGCACATTGAAAAACTAAGCGATGACTGGAAGCACCTGAGCAACGGCGAAATACTGAACATTCAATTGAAAGAATTTGAAAAGTGGTACGAGCTTGCGCTGGCGCATCGGCAACCGCAGTTAATTATTATTCACGGCGTCGGTAGTGGTAAACTGCGCGACGAGATACACGAGCTGTTGCGAACAAGAAGAGAGGTGAAGTCCTTCATCAATCAATACCATCCTTCTTTTGGTTACGGTGCAACGGAAATTTATTTTAAGAATTGATTACTGCACAGTGACGTTTATGCCGCACGACTGGCCGCCGAGAGGATGCGGTCCGACAATTTGCGGCACAAGGTAGAAGGTGCCGGCCGCAAGCGGTGTTCCGCTGCCGTACAGGGTAATGTATTGCGAACCGATTGTGGTAAATGTTCCTGTGTACGAAAACATCATTCCGTTTACTTTTTTTGTTTGTACGGTGTAGTTGCCAACGTTAGCCACATAAACGCTGATAGAAGCTTGGTTTGCGGCTGTGAGTGCGGTTTGTGTCTTATAGGTTCCTGCAACTGTGCCAATACACGAAGCCTGGCTATTGCCGCCTGATTCCAAAACATAGGTTGCCACGGGTTCGCTGTTTTGTACCGAAATATCAAAGGAGCAATGCGATGAATCAATTTGCGGCGTGAAGGAAAACAAGCCGGGGTTGTCGGGCCGTCCCGCACCTTGTAAAAGGACGGTTTGGTTTCCGGTATTTGTAAAGTCCCCGGATGCGGAAAAGCTCACGCCGTTGATTGTATCGGTTTTAAGGTTATAACTCCCGGGCGATGTGACGTTAACGGTAATTGTCACTGTGTGTGTATTGGTTAAATGCGTGCCGGCTGTGTATGTTCCTCTTATGATTGGATTTGAACAATCGTTCGGGCTTCCGGCCAACGTGTATTTTGCGACCGATGGAAGCACCACAACAATTGAATCCGGTTGCCTTCCGCCTTCGTAACTGTATTCCCGGCTGCAACTGTTTAAAAGGAACAGCAAGCTTGGAATGATGATCAAAACCACAACAAATAAATATGCGTTTTTCATTCTTTACCGGTAAATAACAAATGTTATCTTACCTAAATTTAAAACTTTCAGTTGCACTTATCGAAATTCTAAAAGGCACACCATCTTGGTCCTGCTTGCAAATTTGCAGGTTACCTTTGCCGCACTGCAAGCCGCGCCATCGTGTTCGCAAATGCGGGCAAGGAAAGTCCGGACAGCACAGAGCAACGCACCACCTAACGGGTGGGTGTTCATCTTAGGATGAACAACAGACAGTGCCACAGAAAATAACCGCTCCGGTTAAACGGAGCAAGGGTGAAAACGCGGTGTAAGAGACCGTGAACTTTTTTGGCAACAAAACAGTTGGGTAAACCTTGCGTGCTGAAATGCCAAATATGTTCCGCCTTACCGGCTGCTCGCCGGTGCTCCGCAAAACGGGCGGCGGAACGGGTAGGCAGATAGAGGTCGGCAGCGATGCTGGTCCTAGATAAATGATGGTGCTTCGACAAGCTCAGCACAAGCTGCTTTAGAAGAACAGAATCCGGCTTACAGGCTTGCAGTTTTTATTATCGGAACCATGATTTGGGTGGATTATTAGGATTAACCAGAAAGAAAAGAGTCGTTCAGCAATGAACGACTCTTTTCTTTATAAAGCTGTTTCTATTTCTTCGTAATCCTAATAATCCACACAAATCATGGTTCAGACATTCGTGGTTCAGAAAATTTGATGACCAAGATAACCGCCTGACTCCATCAGCCACGCAATGCCCACGTGTACCAAAAAGCCGCCAAAAATGGTTCGGGTATTGTAGGCCACAACGCCCAAAATCAACCCGCCGAAATAAGACGAAACGCATTCGCCCAATGGCTTGCCAAAATGAATGGTGCAATAAAAAATAGCCATGGGTAAAACGGCTTCCTTACCCACCCATTTGGCAAAAGCCAGCACCAAAAAGCCGCGAAAGAAAAGTTCGATGGAGAAGAAATCGGTGCCGTAAGAAAGTTCGTAAAGAAGCTTGTAAAGGCCACGGTTTGGCTGCAAAAGATACTCGATGCTTTGAAAGCGCGGATACATGCGCAAAAAATCTTTCTGCGTAGAAGCAAGTGCAATCAAAGGGATCATCAACAGCAACATAATGACGTAAGGCTTGGGCTGAAAACCTTTCAGGGTTGCACCATAAAAAGGCTGGCCTTTGTCAAATACGCGGTACACAATGTGTAACATCGCAACGATTACCACTACTTTAAAGGGCCAGTACACAACGGCGTTCCAATATTCATCGGCAAACAAGTCAGTAGCAAAATCGTATTGAATGTGCGCCGACATCTTCCAGGCAAAAATTGCCGGTGTAATGAACAGCAATGCTAGGAATTTTTTGTTGCGGAAAATGCGTGACTTCAGAAAAAGGACTTGCAAAAAATAACCGTAACCAAAGACGAGGAGAAACAAAGAATACCAGGCGGCAAATTGTGCGGGTTCGTCAAGGCGGGTAATTTTTTTATTCAGATTGAAACGGTAATTGACAAAAACAACAAGAGCGGTAAAGAGTGTGGCCAACAGGAAAAGCGGCTTGTTGAGCGACTTCAAATAATCACGCAAATACCCAACGATTTTTTTCATGCACGAAAGCTTGTAAGTACGTTGCCAAACCACTCCTTGCTGTTCCATTGGAACAAAGACCGGTCACTAAACCACACTGTCGTTTATTTTTGAAGCGAAGAACGTTCTTTCACCTTTTACCGCAATCAGCAATGACGAAAATTATTCCCGCTATCATCGTTTCCTGTTTCTTGCTTTCCTGCACCACACAAAAAAAAGCTTCCACGAAAAGCATCAACGGCTTAAAGTTTATCGGCGAGTATTTGCTTCCTGATAAAACAGATTTTAAAAACACAAGGGTGGGAGGCTTGTCGAGCATAGATTACAATCCCGGCGAGAAACTTTATTATTTCATCAGCGATGATCGTTCAGACTCCGCACCGGCCCGTTATTATACGGCCAGAATTTTTCTTTCTGCGAAAGGCATTGACAGTTTGCGTTTTGCCGACGTTGTTTTTTTGCGGCAAAGGAACGGCTCTGTCTATCCGAACAAAAACGGCGATTCGCTGCACGTGCCTGACCCCGAAGGCTTGCGCATCAACCGTAAAAGCAGTGAACTTGTGTGGACGAACGAAGGCGAACGTATTGTGAGGAAAGATTACGTCATTCTTCAAGATCCTTCTGTAAACATTATGCGCAAAGACGGTCAGTTGCTTGATACCTTTTTCTTGCCGCCCAACATGCACGTAACCGCAACGGAAAGCGGTCCGCGCCGAAACGGGACCTTTGAAGGACTGGCCTTTGCCGACGGCTTCGAAACGCTTTATGTAAGTGTAGAAGAACCGCTTTATGAAGACGGCCTGCGTGCCGGTGTGAACGATTCAACAGCCTCGATTCGTTTCATCAAATACAACGTACAAACGAAAAAGCCGCTGGCGCAATATGCCTACCTCCTTGACCCGGTTGTAAGAGAGCCAATTCCAAAAGGCTCGTTTGAAATTAACGGTGTGCCGGACATACTTGCGGTAAATGATCGTCAATTGCTGGTAACAGAACGTTCATTTTCAAACGGCTATCTTACCTGTAACGTCCGGGTTTTCCTGGTTGATACAAACGATGGAGAAGACGTATCAAACGTAACCTCCTTAAAAGCTTCTCCGCAAAAAAATTTTTTGCAAAAGCGATTGTTGTTGAACATGGATAAGCTCGGCATCAACATCTACAACATTGAAGGCGCAACCTTTGGTCCGCGGTTGCCAAACGGCAAGCAAAGCCTGTTATTTGTGGCTGACGATAATTTTTCGGGAAGAGAAAAAACGCAGCTACTGTTGTTTGAAGTGGAGTAGGAGAAGGAAGCCGTATGTCCTGCGTCTGTAGTCTGACTTCGGGCTTCTGACTTTTTTTAACCTTGCTTAACCAATCATCTTCTTATTTTGTCTGCAAATCATCAAACATGAAAAAATTCTTATTAATGGCGACGTTGTTTGCCGCAGTAGCAACCACGTCTGCTTCAGCGCAGGGCGGTGGTGGCATGACGCCTGAGCAAAGAGCCGAGCGCATGAAACAAATGAAAACCGAGCTGATAGCCAAAGCAAAAATCAGCGACGCGGAAGCCGATAAGGTGATGCAAATTCAGCAGGAGTCACGTCAAGGCATGCGTGGGCTACGCGACCTATCGCAAGAAGATCGTCAAAAGAAAATGGACGAAATAAAAGCTGATAACGACAAGAAATTTAAAGCCATCCCACTTACCGATGACCAGGTAAAAGCAGTGGATGCCTTTTATGAAGAGCAAATGAAAAGAATGATGGACCGCATGAAAGGAAACGGCGGTCAGGGCGGTAACGGAAATCAATAAGCAATTTGCAATTGTGCACGCTTGCCAATTGCTCGTGGCTTGTTGCCCATTGTTTTATCATCTCTTCCTATTTTTGAAACCCCGTTTACAAGCACGGGGTTTTTTTTATGGCCGAAGATTTAATCATCGCACACGGAACCAAAGAAGAGCAATACGAAGCGCTCCTTCCGCAGATAAAAGGCTTGCTGCAAGGCGAGCCAGATTTAATTGCCAACCTTGCAAACGTAGCAGCAGCACTTAAAGAACAGTTTGGCTGGCTTTGGGTGGGCTTTTATCTGGTAAAAGGAGAAGACTTGGTTCTGGGCCCGTTTCAGGGGTCAGTGGCTTGTACCCGCATTAAAAAGGGGCGAGGTGTGTGCGGAACGAGTTGGGCAAAAGGAGAAACACTCATCGTTGCGGACGTGGAAAACTTTCCCGGACACATTGCCTGCAGCAGCTTGTCGCGTTCCGAAATTGTGCTTCCGCTGAAAACCGGAAATGAAATAACCGGTGTGCTTGATGTGGACAGCATTGAACTTTCAACCTTTGACCAAACCGATCATCATTACCTCGAAGAAATCATAAAACTTATTCCCTTTAACACTTAATTTTTAAAGTGAAATGAAGAGTTTTATTCTGCCTGACGCAGGTAAATATTTGCTCTCTGTCATTAGCCGGAAATGCGTAACGCAATGCCGCTGTTTGCAAGCGGGCACAAGCAAAGGATAATAAATACAACGAAATAAAATTGGCCGGAGAAAATTTTGCAGCTACCTTTTGGTAGCTATTATTTTTAAAAAACGGCACAGTATTTCGAGGCCATTTTACCATGGAACCACGGAACCAAAAAGAAAGCTCTTCGTCACAACAGGGACATCACGAATATCCGCTTAAGCAGGAGATCAGCCGTGCACAGCAGAAGCTGAACGAAGCCGCGCATACCGAAGCGGAAAAGGATATAGAAGATGACGCCGAATTATCGGCGCACAGTCCAAATGACGATTTGGACGAAGGCGAATCAGCACGCCTTGGTGAAGACGTTCCAATTTAAACAAACCATAATCTTAACCAACAAACCAAACGTTTTATGCAACAGTTTCAGGGCAGACCCGTGTCGCGGGACAGAAGGGAAGACGACAGAAGTCAACGTGTTTCTTTTGACGGACAAGGTGCTTATCGCGAACGAAGGTTAAGCGGAGAACCAGCGAAGTACAATACCCGTTCGGAGCAGCGCCGCATCAGTTGGGAAAACGATTTGTACGAAAGACAAAGCATGTAATATGGATGGCAAAGAATACAACGCTCAGCAATCATCCGCAGACCGTGACAGGCCAAGCGAAGAATTGGCGAAGGAAGTACCGCCCGAACAATCGGATGACTTGTTTACCGACAGAGGGGCTATAAATGTAAGCTCGCCAAAAGGCGTTGAAGACGGGCAGAACAAAGTGGCAACCTCATTGGATGACGAATAAAATGACAAGCAATGGGACATCAAAAAGATAAAACCAAACGCGAAGATCCTACGACCGATCAACAGGCGCACCGTAATCCTGCAAAGGCAAATGATTATAAAGGCGAAGCACAGAACGTAAACGACGATACAGGCAGGCCGTTGAACGAAGATGAAACGAAACATGCCCGCAACAAGGCAAGCGAAAGCAAGTCTGCACCGTGATTGGGTGGGTTGTGATGATTCACAAGAAATAGAAACAGGCTTATAAAGCAAAAGTCGTTCACCTCTGAACGACTCTTTTCTTTCCTGATTAATCCTTCTAATCCTGAAAATCTTAGTTCTGCATTGCTTTTTGAAAAACCGGGTCGTATAAATTATACACTTCGTAAAAGCCTTCGTTCCGCCATTTCAAGCGGGCCAGGTAAGCCTTGATTCTTTCCTCGATGTCTTTTTTATCAGATTGCGGAATGGCCGATAAATAAATGCTGTCTTTCAACGCATACGCTTCAAGTTGTTTCCAGGCGTCGCTGGCATCTTGAAACTTTTGCGCAAACTCCCTGGGACTTTTGTATTGCTGAAATTCCTGCAGGTGCGAGATGTAGTATTGATAAATGAAAGCGTTAAAACGTCCGTCCAAATAAAGCCTTGTTACGGCATGAGTGAACAGGCTTGTATCAACGGGAACATAAACGTTGGGTGTAATGCCACCACCGCCGTAAACGATTTTTCCGCCGCTTGTTTTAAACGATTTTTCCGTTGACAAATGATGCACAGAATCAGGATTGATGATTTCGCCGTGCTCGTAGCGGTCGCGAATTTCGTCCATGTAAATTTTCTTTCCCTTGTCGTAAGGGCGTTGAATGCTACGTCCCGAAGGCGTGTAATACCGCGCCACCGTTAACCGCAAAGCCGAGCCATCGCTTAGACCAAATTGTTCCTGCACCAAACCCTTTCCAAAGGTTCTGCGTCCGATGATTGTTGCCCGGTCCCAATCCTGCAAAGCACCGGCTAAGATTTCGCTGGCACTTGCCGTTAGTTCATCCACCAGCACCACCAGTTTTCCTTTTTCAAACACGCCGTCCTTCGATGCACGGTATTCTTTTTTCTCAATGTTGCTTCCTTGCGTATAAACGATGAGTTTGTTACTGTCCAAAAATTCATCGGCAATGTTTACGGCTTGTTGCACATAACCGCCGCCGTTGCCGCGCAAGTCAAGAATCAGTTTTTGCATACCGGCCTTTTTCAGTATCTCCATGCCTTCCATAAACTCCTTGTAGGTAGTTTCGGAAAACTTGTTGAGCTTAAGATAGCCGGTGGTGGCGTCAACCATGTAGCCCGCATCAAGTGCTGGCAAGGGAATACGGCCGCGGGTTACGTTCACCGTTTGCAAAGCCGTGCCGCGTACAATTTTCAACTGCACGTTGCTGCCCGATTTGCCGCGAATAAGCTTGCGGATATTCTGGATAGGAAGTGTTTTGCTGACGATAGAAGAATCGTTCACGGCAACAATTTTATCGCCGATTTGAAGGCCTGCTTTTTCGCTTGGCCCATCCGGAATCACGTAGATAACGTTCACCGTGTCTTTAAAAAGATTGAACTCAATGCCGATGCCTTCAAAGTTACCTTGCAATTCTTCGGCGGCTTCCTGCACACCCGAAGCCGGAATGTAAACCGAATGCGGATCGAGGTGATCCATCACGGCGTTGATGGCATCTTCCCGCAGCGAATCCATTTGCACCGAATCCACGTACCGGGTTTTAATAAGATCCATCGCTTCTTGAAGCGTGGAGGTTTTATTGCCCGCAAAAAAATCCTTCGCACCCGTTTGCTGATGCAGCTTAAAACCAAAGAACATCCCCGAGATCATCACCACGGCCAACAACAGCGGAAGCCACACCTGCAATTTTTTATTCTTCATCGTTGCCTTTACTTTGTACAAATTTTTCGCAAAATAGGCGGGAATCGGGAAAAATTGCAGCACCGCTCCTTAATTCAACAAGACTTTAAGCGCAAAAAGAATGTCGTCCATTTTAATTGCCGATAGCGGCGCCACAAAAGCAGAATGGTGTTTATTGACGAAAGAAGAGAAGAAAACAATTCTTACACCGGGCCTTAGCCCTTACTTTTTAACCACCGATGCCATTGCCGACCTGGTTCGGCAGGAGGTTGCTCCACATGTCGAAAACGCTGGCGTACAAGCCGTTTATTTTTACGGTACAGGCTGCGCCAATCCAGATAATGCAAAGAGTGTGAAGAAGGCGTTGCGCAGTGTGTTTGCAGATGCCGACGTAGAAGTCTCCACCGATCTGATGGCCGCTGCAAGAGCTTTGTGCGGACACGAAAAAGGCATTGCCTGCATTTTGGGAACGGGTTCCAACTCCTGTTACTACAACGGCAAATCAATCGCCAAGAACAGTCCGGGCCTTGGCTATATTTTGGGCGACGAAGGCAGCGGCGCTTATCTTGGCAAAAAGGTGGCTCAATATTATTTGTACGATACGTTTGACGAAGACCTGCGTGCCCGCTTCGACGCAAAGTTTGTAACCACGCCGGTAGAGATTTTGGACAACGTTTACAAAAAGCCTTTGCCCAACCGTTACCTTGCGTCCTTTGCTATGTTCCTTGCAGAGAACCGCGGGCATTACATGATTGAAAACATTATTGAAGACGGGCTGAATGATTTTTTCTTTCAGCACCTCAACAAATACAACGAAGTGTGGAAGTACCCCGTCAATTTTGTGGGCAGCGTGGCCGACGGATTTAAAGACGTGCTGCAAAGTCTATGTGCATCATACGAATTTGAATTGGGAAGAATTTTTAAAAACCCAATGCAAGGGCTGGTGGAATATCACAAGGAGTATGCAGAACGCTGAATGAGTGTGGCCGCCAAATTCGGCCTTCCGTTTTCTGCATTCCAAAAAACAATATTCATGGAGTCATTTATAAGAATAACCGAGCAACCGAGCAAATACCGCCATCTGGAAAAAATGTCCGTAGGCGAGATTCTGGAGAACATCAACAACGAAGACCGAACCGTTCCGAATGCCATCGAAAAAGCATTGCCGGAGATTGAAGCGCTGGTAAATGTTGTAAGCGATAAAATGCTTGCCGGAGGACGATTGTTTTACATCGGCGCGGGTACCAGCGGACGATTGGCCGTAGTGGACGCAAGCGAATGTCCGCCCACATACGGCGTGCCTTACGGTTTGGTGGTAGCCGTTATTGCCGGCGGTGACGAAGCCATCACCAAGGCCGTTGAAAATGCAGAGGATGATTTTATGCAAGGCTGGAAAGATTTGGAAGCACACAACATAACCGGCAAAGACGTTGTTATCGGCATTGCCGCAAGCGGCACTACACCTTACGTAATTGGCGCATTGGAAGAAGCAAAAAAGCGTGGCATTGTTACGGGCAGCATCACCAACAATCCCGGTTCGCCGCTTTCGAAAATTGCCGATTATCCAATCGCAGTGGAAGTGGGCCCTGAGTTTGTTACCGGTAGCACAAGAATGAAAAGCGGAACCTCACAAAAACTCATTTTGAACATGATTTCCACCACGGTTATGATTCAATTGGGAAGGGTAGAAGACAACAAAATGGTGAACATGCAACTGACCAATGAAAAGCTGGTTGACCGTGGCACAAAAATGATACTGGATAAAATCAGAATAGCCGATTACGACGAAGCGAAAGAACTGTTACTAAAGCACGGCAGCGTGAAAAAAGCGATTGACAACTATAATTCGAAAATTTGATAATTAGCCAATTTGCGAATGATGATATGAGCGTTTCATTCTCAAGTTGTCTAATTGAACACATGCACGACATCGAACCATATTACAATTGGCGGCATATTTATGTAAGTGAGGAAGACCAGCGGTCGCCCTTCTATAACCGGCAGTACTCTGAGTTTGAGTTTACGGCAGCGGTTTACAATTATTATATCCATCCACAATGGGATGACTTTGGAAGCCGAACTCTTTATTTGAAAGTGTTGCAAGCCGATTACGATGAAAAGTATGTCGTAATTGAATTGATTGGCGAGTGGAACGACGCCATTGAAAACGACATCATGGAATTGAAGCGGGAGGTGATGGACAAGTTTATGGAAGAAGGCATTTTTAAATTTATTCTCATCACCGAAAACGTTCTAAACTTTCACAGCGGCGACAAAGATTATTACCAGGAATGGTACGAGGAAGTGAGCGACGAAAACGGCTGGATCGTAAGCCTGAACATGCCCGATGCCACGCAACATGATTTTAAAAAAGCAAAGCTTAATTATTACGTTGAGCTCATGAATATTGAAAACTGGCGCATCTACAATCCCTTCCATCTTTTTAAAAAAATTGACGACGAATTGAATCGCCGCCTGGCCATGTAGCTGAAATTATCTTGTATTTCATTTCCGCGACAAGCCATTTTTTATAATCTTTTCTGACTTACGGCCTCCTGTATTTTTCTTCTGTTTCCTTTTTTCATTTTCTTTCACATTTTCTTTATCCGCACTTACATTTGCCGCACATAAATTTTTTTGCACGGCTTATGAAATGGTCCCACTTCTTTACGTCGGCGGTTGGTAGAAAAATAGTGATGGCCCTGACGGGCATTTTCCTGATAACTTTTTTGATTGTGCACGTGGGGCTGAACGCCTGCATTTTTGCCGATTGGGTAGATACATCTGACAACGGCGAGATGTTCAACAAGGCGGCGCATTTCATGGGTTCTACCATTGTTACCCGCATTCTTGAAATCGTTTTGTTCCTTGGTTTTATCGTTCACATCATTCAAGGTTATGCGGTGGAAGCAAAGAATCGTGCACGCCGCGGACAAGGTTATCAGGTTTCCTTGGGCAACCGTGGCAGCACCTGGATGAGCCGCAGCATGGCCCTTCTGGGAACGCTGATTTTTCTTTATCTCATCATGCACGTTGCACAGTTTTGGATTCCTTCGCGCATTACAAAAACACTGGAAGAAGTGAGCTACGACGGCGGCCGTACGCAAATACACAATTTGTTTTTGCGCATGTACGAGGTGTTTCAGCAGCCGGTTATCGTGGTGTTGTATTTAATCGGTGTTTTGGCTTTGGGCTTTCACCTTTGGCACGGCTTCACCAGTTCGTTCCGCAGCATTGGCGTACACAACAAAAAATATTTGAGCTTATTAAAAGGATTGGGATACGGCTTCACGGTTATCGTGTGCATCATGTTTGCGCTGATGCCAATTAGCATGTACCTGAACTGGGTGAATCCATCGTAGTGAACGATGAGTTGTCAGCGGTGAGTAGCGTTACATAACGTACAAGAGAGTGACACAACGGAAGCTTAATAGATAGATGAACGGTCGGAACAAAATGATTGAACAAGAACACAATCAGAAATCTCAAATTTCAAATCAGAAATTGATTTATGCTTGATGCAAAAATTCCTTCAGGCCCTTTAGAAAAAAAATGGGAAGATTACAAAGGGCACGTGAAGCTGGTAAACCCGGCCAACAAACGCAAACTGGAAATCATCGTCGTGGGTACCGGATTGGCCGGCGCTTCGGCGGCAGCTTCGCTAGGCGAACTGGGTTATAAAGTAAAGGCCTTTTGCTTTCAGGATTCGCCGCGACGTGCACACTCCATCGCGGCACAGGGCGGCATCAACGCAGCCAAAAATTATCAAAACGACGGCGACTCCGTTTTCCGGCTGTTTTACGATACCATCAAAGGCGGCGACTACCGCTCCCGCGAATCGAACGTGCATCGCCTTGCCGAAGTGAGTGCAAACATCATTGACCAATGCGTGGCGCAGGGCGTTCCCTTTGCCCGCGAATACGGCGGCCTTTTGAGCAACCGTTCATTTGGCGGAACACAAGTGCAAAGAACATTTTATGCAGCCGGACAAACGGGCCAGCAGTTGTTGATTGGCGCTTACCAGGCACTGGAAAGACAAGTGGCTTTGGGCAACGTGAAAATGTACACCCGCCACGAAATGCTGGAACTGGTAAAGATTGACGACAAGGCCCGCGGCATCATTACACGTGATTTGGTGACGGGCGAATTGGAGCGTCATTTCGGCCACGCCGTTTTGTTGTGCAGCGGCGGTTACGGCAACGTTTTTTATCTCTCTACAAACGCGATGGGTTGCAACACTACTGCCATTTGGAAGGCACACAAAAATGGCGCATACTTTGGCAATCCTTGCTTCACACAAATTCACCCGACCTGTATTCCGGTTACCGGCGAGCATCAATCGAAGCTTACGTTGATGTCGGAATCGTTGCGCAATGATGGTAGAATTTGGGTGCCGAAAAAGCAAAACGATACGCGTAAGGCAAGCGAAATTCCGGAAGAAGAAAGAGACTATTATCTAGAAAGAAGATATCCCGCCTTTGGTAACCTTGTTCCGCGTGACGTGGCTTCGCGTGCCGCAAAGGAACGTTGCGATGCGGGTTACGGCGTGGGCACATCAAAGCAAGCTGTTTATCTTGATTATGCTGATGCCATTCAGCGTTACGGTCACATTGAAGTCGGCAAACGCAGTTTAACCGATGCCGATGCAGTAACGATAACATCACTTGGTAAAGAAGTGGTGAAAGAAAAATACGGCAACCTTTTCGACATGTACGAAAAGATTACCGGCGAAAATCCATACGAGGTGCCCATGCGTATTTATCCGGCAGTGCACTATACAATGGGCGGCCTTTGGGTTGACTACGAATTGATGACAAGTGTTGAGGGTTTGTATGCACTTGGCGAATGTAATTTTTCTGACCACGGCGCCAACCGCTTGGGTGCTTCTGCGCTCATGCAAGGTTTGGCTGACGGTTATTTCGTCATTCCGTATACCATCGGTAATTATCTCGCCGACGAGATCAGAACAAAAGAAATTCCAACTTCGCACCCGGCTTTTGAAGAAGCCGAAAAAGCCGTTCGGGAACGCATTGAAAAACTTATGAGCATCAACGGTACGCAAACCGTGGAAAGCATGCACAAGCGCCTTGGTAAAATCATGTGGGACAAATGCGGCATGGCCCGCAACGCACAAGGTTTGCAAGAAGCGATTGAGGAAATTCGTCAATTGCGCAAGGAGTTCTGGAGCGACATACGGATTCCGGGTAAGATCAACGATTTTAATCCCGAACTGGACAAAGCAAACCGCGTCGCCGATTTCATGGAACTGGGTGAACTGATGTGCATGGATGCTTTGCAGCGTGCCGAAAGTTGCGGCGGACATTTCCGGGAAGAAAGCCAAACCGAAGAAGGCGAAGCTCTTCGCAAGGACGACCAGTTTATGTTTGTGTCTGCGTGGGAAAACACGGGAGATAACAATTGGCAGTTGCACAAAGAAGACCTGGTTTATGATGTGGTAAAGCCGAGCCAGCGTTCGTATAAATAAAACCCTCTGTCTTCCTAAAAGGAGGACTTAGGTGGAAGAGACTTGCCTGTCTCAATCAGATCTTTAAAAAGTAGGTAAGAAATTGAAGCGTTTGAATTATCAACAAAAAATTTTTAACCTTAAAACTGTCTGTCATTTTATTCTTTCGGATAATTGAAGAAGGAATGAAGGATAGATCTAAGTCTCCCCTTTAGGGGGACAGGGGATTATGGAGCATTATACCATGAAGCTGACGCTCAAAGTTTGGCGTCAGGAAAACAACAAAGCAAAGGGAAGTTTTGAAACCTACGAGGTGAGCGACATCTCTTCTGAAATGTCCTTCCTCGAAATGTTCGACGTGCTGAACGAACGTCTCGTTCGAGAGGGCAAAGACCCGATTGCTTTCGACCACGATTGCCGCGAAGGCATTTGCGGCATGTGCTCAATGCACATTAACGGACGGCCGCACGGTCCTTGGCACGCCACCACAACTTGTCAGTTGCACATGCGGGCTTTTAAAGACGGAGACACGATCGTTGTTGAGCCTTGGCGGGCGAACGGTTTTCCGGTTATTAAAGATTTGGTGACTGACCGGTCTTCCTTTGACCGCATCATTCAGGCCGGTGGGTTTGTCTCTGTGAACACGGGGAACGCGGTTGATGGCAACTCTATTCCCATTGATAAAAACAAAGCAGACGCTTCGTTTGCGGCTGCGGCCTGCATTGGTTGTGGCGCTTGCGTGGCGGCCTGTAAAAATGCTTCGGCTTCATTGTTTCTTTCGGCGAAGGTGGCACATCTTGGCCTGTTGCCGCAAGGCCAGCCCGAACGCAACAACCGTGTGTTAAGCATGGTGCACCAAATGGACAAAGAAGGCTTTGGCTCGTGTACGTTTACCGGCGCTTGCGAAGCGGTTTGTCCCAAAGAAATTGCCATCACCAACATCTCGCGGATGCACAAGGATTATTTGCTCGCGGGTTTGTCAACGGAAGAGTAGAGAACCAGGATTTTCAGATTTAAATTGATTAAGCAGGAAATGTTTCCTGCTTTTTTATTTTCTGTTGTTCTGTTTTGAACAGCGAATCGCGTTCCTTTAACAATTAATCGTACGTTTCACCGTTAAAAAGCAGCATTTTTACAACGCATCCAAATCCTGAGCCGTTGCCTCATCTTTACCGCATACTGTTATTGACTTGCCTGCTTTTTTTTGCTTTTTGCAGTGAGGCGCAAAACCCTGTCAGCACGTCCAATCTTCGCATGAAGAAAATAGCCGTAAAAGATTCGGTTGTTTTGGACACACTGAGTATCATTCCCAAAACATTTTCTATTCGCGGGGTTGATAGCAGCGTTTATCACCTTGATTTTGTCAACGCTATTCTTTACTGGCAAGTCAAGCCTTCTGCCGACAGCGTAACGCTTGTGTATCGCGTATTTCCGGCCAAACTGAACTCGCTTGTGCAACGACTGCAGTATGAGTCAGTCGCCAAAAATTTATACATCAAGCCTTATGAATTCGGCAAAGACGAAGCGACTGCTTCACGCGGTTTGTTTGACTTTGGCAACGTTCAATACAACGGCAGCTTTGGCCGTGCACTTTCCTTCGGCAACAACCAGGACGCTGTTGTCAATTCCAATTTTCAATTGCAGTTAAACGGATTTTTAAAAGACAGCATTGAGATAGCCGCGGCCTTAACCGATAACAATCTTCCCATTCAACCCGATGGAACGACACAGCAGTTGAACGAGTTTGACCAGGTCTTTCTTCAGTTTAAAAAGAAGAACTGGCAGTTGAATTTAGGCGACATTGACATTCGCCAAAGCGGCATGTACTTCCTGAATTTTTACAAGCGTTTGCAGGGCATTTCGTTTCAAACAACAAATAAGCTTTCCTCGTCTTTACAATCGTCAACACTTGTGAGCGGCTCAATTGCAAAAGGCAAGTTCACTCGCAATGTGTTTCAGGGTTTGGAAGGCAACCAGGGGCCGTATCGTTTAACGGGTGCGAACAACGAATTCTTTTTTATTGTGCTGGCCAACACCGAACGAGTTTATTTGGACGGCGAACTTTTGCAACGCGGCGAAGATCAGGATTACATCATCAATTACAACACAGCGGAAGTGACCTTCATGCCGCGACGCATGATTACCAAAGACAGCCGTATTCAAATTGAATTTGAATACGCTGACCGGAATTATCTCAACGCCAATCTTTACCTGAACCAGGAATTCAACATTAACAACAAGCTGAAACTTCGCGTGGGTGTTTACAACAACAGCGACGCAAAGAACTCGCCCATCAATCAAACGCTGGACGCAAGGCAAAAACAATTTCTTTTCAACGTCGGCGACAGCATCAACCAAGCGCTTTACCCAACGGCCGTGTTGGATACTTTCTCGACAACAAAGATTCTTTATCAAAAAGTTTACGACACGGCAGGCGGCGTTGTTCTTGATTCGTTTTACCGATATTCCACCAATCCCGATTCGGCAAAATACAATTTGTCGTTTGCAAATCTTGGACAGGGAAGCGGCAGCTACATTGCTGACTTCAACGGCGCCAATGGAAAAGTTTACCGCTACGTAAAACCCGTGAACGGTATAAAGCAAGGCAGCTTTGAACCCGTTATGATTTTAGTAACGCCGAAAAAGCAACAGCTGCTAAGCTTTGCAACCGAATATCAACTTGACAAAAACAACTTGCTGAAAACAGAATTTGCCCTGAGCAATTATGACGTGAACACCTTCTCGTCGAAAAACAAAGGCGACGATGTGGGCACGGCGGCAAGAGTGCAATACAGCAATACACTTGACATCAATCGCACCAAGAAATTACAATTGCTTTCCACCTTTGATTACGAGCACGTGCAGGACAAATTCAAGCCCATTGAGCGTTTACGCTTCGTGGAATTCAGCCGCGAATGGGGCTTGCCGCTGGTAGTGAACCCTGCAACGGAAGATATTTTTCGTTTATCTTCTCAACTGAAAAACAAGGCCGGTGCGCTTTCGTATCAGTTCATGAATTATCAACGCAGCGATAACTACAAAGGCCACCAAAACACTTTGCAACACACGTTCAACGGAGGTGGCTGGACGCTGAACAATCAATTTGCAGTAACAAACTTCAACACCCAGACCGACAAGGGCAGTTACATTCGTCCCGTGATTGACGCCAGCCGCTTGTTTAAAAGCTTGTCCTCCATTCGTCTCGGTTTTCGTTATGCGTTGGAAAAAAATGAAGTGCGAAACATCGTAAAAGATACGGTCTCGCCGCTGAGCTTTGCCTTTGATACTTATTCGGCTTACCTGAAGTCGGACGAAACAAAAAAGAATAAATGGGGGCTTACCTTCTTTACACGTTCCGACAAATATCCCACCGCAAAATCCTTGGTAAGAGGCGACAGAAGCTATAATACAAACGTTCAGGTGGAACTGTTGGAAAGCGCCAAACACCAATTGCTTTTCAGCGCAACGTATCGTGTGTTGAAAGTGATTGACAAGTCAATTTCTGCGCAAAACAATGACCGCACTATTTTAAGCCGTACCGAGTATAACGTGAACGAATGGAAAGGTTTGCTCACCGGCAATCTCTTGTACGAACTGGGCACGGGGCAGGAGCAGCGCCGCGATTATGCTTACCTGGAAGTGCCCGCCGGACAAGGCGAATACACTTGGATTGATTACAACAACGACGGCATTCAACAGTTGAACGAGTTTGAAGTGGCGCTCTTTCCCGACCAGGCAAAGTTCATTCGCATCTTCACGCCAACCAATCAATACGTGAAAGCGAATTACACAACGTTTAATTATTCCATCAACCTCAATCCAAGGGCCTTGTTGAACGAAAAGAGCAAAAGCTTGGGTGGATTCATCAGCCGCTTTACGGTGCAATCATCGTTGCAAAAAAGCAAGAAGTCGCTGGCCAAAGGCGACTTTGAATTCAACCCGTTTAAGTATTCGATTTTGGACACGTCGCTGATTACAAACTCTACGCTTTTTCTGAACGCTATTTCCTTCAACCGTTTTTCAAGTACTTGGGGCATTGACATAAGCAACAACCGCAACAGCGGCAAAGCCCTGCTCACGTACGGTTACGAGACACGCCAACTAAATGATTGGACCGCCAAGTTTCGCTGGAATCTTTCGCCTTCGTTGACCTTTGATGTGAACGGCAAGAAAGGAATGAATGCCTTGTACACGCCGGCTTTTGCCAACCGCAATTATGAACTTTCCATCACCAGTGCCGAGCCGCGTTTGTCGTTGATACACGGAACGACTTTCCGTTTGCAAGGTTCGTACAAAGTAGAAAGCAAGACGAACAAACCGCTTTACGGCGGCGAAGAATCGGTGTCCAACGCAATCAATCTTGAAACCAAGTACAACGTTTTGCAGAACAGCAGCATCAACGCGAAGTTTACCTACAACAACATCGGTTATACGTCGCCCGCAGGCACGGTGAAAAACCCTTCGGTTGAATACATTATTCTTGATGCCTTGCGTCCTGGCGCCAATTATTTATGGTCGTTGGAGTTTACAAAACGCCTGCTGAACAACGTGGAAATAAACCTGCAATACGAAGGCCGTAAGCCCGCCGATACGCAAACGATTCACGTGGGAAGAGCCGCCATCAGGGCGTTGTTTTAATTCATTCATCTGGAAAGTTTACCGCTTCGCTTTCTTGCTGCACCAACAACTCAAACGCGGACAATTTCAATTCATCAAACGGTAATGCGATTACATGAATATGCAAGTGTGATTCGCTTTTTCAATGCCTTTACTTGCGCCAAAACTAATTGTATGAAAAAAGTATTTGCATTTTTATCGGCGCTCATTATTGTGCTGTCGTTTACCTCTTGCAAGAAGGAGAAAGATTCCACCGCCGTTCAGCCAACGCCCAAAACCATTGCCGGTGTTTACCGCATATCGGGCCTGAAAGCGCAGGCGGGCAGCAACCCACAAGTGGACGTTTACAACCAACTTACCGAATGCCAGAAGCAAGACACCTGGGGCTTCCAGGAAAACGGCACATTCTTGTTTGGCGGCGCGGCAACGCAGTCTTGCCAGGACGGCGATTTTAGCGGCACGTGGAAACTCAACGGAAAGACCTTTACTATTACCTCGCAGGCAAGCGATGAAGATTATCAACTTGTAAGCTTCGACGGAAAGGCGCTTGTGTTGAGCATTAGCGGAACGTTGAATAATGCCGACGCAACGTATTACGTGGCGTTTACGAAGTTTATGTGATGTTTACTGAAACCATAGCTGCCGTTGGCATCATTGCCAACGGCTTCATGGAAAGATGCCAACAACTAAGACGTTGGAGGGTATCTGCTATTTTTCAAGCATATTGAATGAGCAGGATTGCGGGCAAAGTCCGTTATGTTGCCTGCAGCTTATTCGCCACAAATCACGATTGAGTTTTTGTCTTTCAATGCTGTATGATAGAATTTTGTGAGAGGTAGAACGTAGCCGTTGAACAAAGATTTCTTATCCTCTGTACCGATATCGTTGAGCTCCTGTTTGGCTTCCTTTGATAAATTGTCATACATCTTCGAGAAACCTTCAAAATTGTCAATCTTGTGCCTCTTTATCCAATCGCAAACGGTCGCAACCTGTGTTGTCGAAACAAAGCCATTGATTACTCTGTCGCCAACTTGCTTTTCCAAACTGGATAAGTCCTCTATTTTGTCATCTTTGCCAAACTCGATAAAGTGCAATTGACATTCCCCAAGGCTGTGGTTTTTTGATGATGAAATTGACTTACTCCGTTAACGTGTGAAGCATTTGTAAATGCAGTCAAACCAATTATTGTCAAAGCAAAAAAGCAGAATAAAAAAACTGTCTCATAGTAGTTGTCGCAAATTACAGGCAACTCGTAAATATAAGCGACTACAGTATAAATATTCATTGATTGTCAACAGAACCTTAGGCCCGGATGATTGCTGAATGTTGTTCTGAACGCACAAGTGTGCGACGCAACAAACGCTAAACAGACAGGCGAACCTCTGGCCCATAAAAATTTTACATACCAAGGTTCGCCTGTCTGTTTGCTTATTCTTCTTAGTTGCCAAACACTTTCTTTAAAATATCCGTTGTGCGGGCAACGGGGTCTTTGCGGATTTTTTGTTCTTCCAATCCCACCTGGTAGAATATTCCCGAGAGGGCTTTCTCGGTAACGTAAGCCGTTAGGTCGGTGTTTACTTTTTCCTGGCTGAACGTGTTGTAAGTGGAGAAAACTGTTTTCCAATATTTAGTGGCGTCAACCTTTTGCAAGGATTGTTCAATCACAGGCCGGAAGGCTTCCGTTAACTGCGACAGTGTTTTGCCTTTTAGATAATTCGTGGCGGCAAAATCGCCGCCTTTTAAAATGCCGAGCCCGTCCTGGATAGTAATGCCTTTGATGGCGTTAATGAAAATGGGTGTCGCTGATTTGGCCGCGTCTTCCGCCGCACGGTTCATGGAGAGAATAGCGTTGTCAACCTGTTTGCCCAAGCCAATAGACCGCAGTTTTTGTTCTACTTTTTGCGCTTCGGCGGGCATTAAAATTTTTATGGCCGCGTCTTTAAAAAAACCGTCCACCATCGAAAGTTTACTGGTGCTGTTTTTTGCGCCAACGTTCAAGGCTTCTTTTAAGCCGCTGATGATTTCGTCGTTGCTCAGCGAACTTTTTGTTGTGGCCTTTTGCAATATTTTTTGCACACCGGTTTTTCCGGTTGAGTCCTTTTTCAAAATGTTTTTGAAAATCTGTGCGTGTGAAGCGGTTGCGAGAGTGAGTACGGCCAAAGAAAGCAAAAGCGGTTTTTTCATGTTTAGATTTTTTGTCGCGATGAAAATAAGCAGCCGGATGAAAATGCGCCGTTAAAGTAGAGGAGAAGATATTGGGATATTGAGATATTGGGATATTTCGTACTTCGCAAACAGGCAATATTCCAATATCCCAATATCTCAATATCCGGTTTTCTCCGGCAACGATTGCGCTGCAACAAACAATTCCAGCTTATCTATCTATATCGGCAGTCCATCGCCAATTTCTCCGTTTCGGCAATTATCCGGTATGCATCGTAATTGTTCAACCGTAACTTGGTAAAAGCGAAAGAACATTGCAATTAATCACCCCCAAACCTTTGTCATGAACAAACTTTTATGCATCACTACCGTTGTTGATCGTCCGGTTTTACTGGAAAACACAGTTGAAAAACTGGCGCAACGGCACACTGATTTTTCGTACAGCGAGAAATTCAAAACAACATACTGGCAATCCTTCGACAGTTCTTCGGTAGAAACATACCTCGAAGGCAGCAATGCGTTCAGGGAAGAAAATAGCGCCTGCCGCTCGTCTTTTACAGCGCCTTTTTTGTTCACCTGCCTGCAGCAAAAAGACAAGGAGTACAAATTAACCTGGAGCGTTTCGCTTTCGTAAAAGCAACGCAATGGCTCGAATGTTTTGCTTCTTCGCATCAATCGGGTTCAACATCGAACTTCAAACCTCGAACCTCGAACTTTCTTTTCGCCTGGCTTAGCTTTGCTTCATGGCAATGCAAGTTTCCATTTGGGAAAAAGAAACGTTTTTCGCTCACCAGGATGTAGTGATTATCGGCAGCGGCTTTGTGGGCCTTTGGTCGGCCTTCTACCTGAAAAAGAAAAATCCCAAGCTAAAAATTACCGTTGTAGAAAGAGGTGTCATCCCAAGCGGCGCCAGCACCCGCAATGCGGGTTTTGCCACCTTTGGCAGTTTGAGCGAACTGGTTTGGGATGCGCAAACAATGGGCACCGATAAAATGCTGGAGGTAACCGAGATGCGTTTTAAAGGCCTCCAACGGATTCAAAAATATTTTGGCAAAAAAGAGATTGATTTCGATTTGTTCGGCGGCTACGAACTCTACGAAGAAAACATTGTTTCAACTGAAAAATTAAAAGAGAACATTGCTTACGCGAATACGTTGTTGAAGCCGATCACGTCGGCAAAAAAAACGTATCGTCTGGCCGATGAAAAGATCAGCGAGGCCGGCTTTGGCAAAACAAAACACCTTGTTGAAACAAAACTTGAAGGTTATCTGCATGCGGGTAAATTGTTGCAAGCGCTTTTACAAAAAGTGCAGGGAATGGGCGTGACGGTGATGACGGGTATAGAAATTACAAACATCAACAACACTGACAAAATAATTGAACTTGCCACCAATCAACTTTTCAACTTTTCAACGGATCAACTCTTGGTCTGCACCAATGCCTTTACCAAAACGCTCTTGCCCGAATTGGACATTGTTCCTGCACGCGGACAAGTGCTGCTCACGTCGCCCATAAAAAATCTTCCGTTCAAAGGCGCCTTCCATTCCGACGAAGGCTTTTATTATTTCCGAAATCTTGATAACCGTGTTTTGCTCGGCGGCGCCCGCAACAAAGCCTTTGCCGATGAAGCTACTACCGATTTTCAGACAACGGATTTTATTCAACGCGAACTCGAAAAATATTTAGCTGAAGTGATTTTGCCGCATTTTCAAAATCTATACGCAATTGAACAGCGATGGTCGGGCATTATGGCCTTCGGTTCTGAAAAAATGCCCATCGTGAAACAGGTTTCCGATAACATATTTTGTGCGGTGCGGATGAGTGGCGTAGGCGTGGCATTGTCCCCCGTTGTTGCCCAACAAGTAGCCGGAATGATGCGGGATTAAAGTTTAATAAACCTTTGCGAAAAGCCGTCGGTGGCAACGAAATAAACTCCTGTTTTGAAAGACGACAGATTTAGTTTTTGCACCGCTGTTGTTAACTGGAAGATTTGTACCTGCACGCCGTTTGCGTTGAATATCCGGATTGTTTTTCCAACAGAGGCTGTTCCTAAATTAAGGCTGATTTCGTTGCTCGCAGGATTCGGAAAAACTGCACTTGATGGAGTAACGCCGTCAATGCGGGCAGCTTCTTCAAGCCAGGGTTCGCGCAAGCCTTTGCTTTGTAGCATCGCGGCCCGCGGACCGTTCGCATCAAAAGAAGCACGCATTTTTTTCTTTTGTCCCTGGGTAAACAAATTCATGCAGGCATCGGCAGTGTAGTCCATGTAATTCATGTACATGTCACCGGTTTCCCCGTTGCTGCAAGTTGAACGAAAACCGCTGGGACAATTGAGCGTATAACCACCTTGCGGCGGTGTATCGCCAATGCCGTCATCACCGCATTGCGCATCACCCCAAATGTGTTTCAACCCAAGCCAGTGGCCTACTTCGTGCACGGCTGCACGTCCCATCGAATAGTTGCCCCCGCGGTCAATGGTGCCAAAGGCAGAGGTATTGATAACAACGCCATCCTTGCCCGCATCGCCACCGGGCGCCGAGGAATAACCGGCGCCGCCAATCAAATTGCCCACCCAAATATTCAGGTAGCTTTTGCTGTCCCAGGCATCGTCGCCGTTTGTTGACGAAGATTTTATTTTGTCGTTGGAGAGCCAGTTAACCGTTGAGGTGTATTTGCGAACAATGCCGTTTGTTGCGTGTCCTTTTGGATCAGCGGTAGCAAGATAAAATTCTATGCCCACATCGGCTGCAAGTGCACGAAAACGTTCCGGCGTATTCACGGTATCAGCGTTAAGCCGCCTGTAGTCCCGGTTCAGTGCGTCAATCTGGCTTTTTACTTCAGCCTCCGAAATGTTTTGCGCCGGATTGTTGTAAAGAACGTGTACGACAACGGGTATGCGAATAACGTCTTCAGCCGCGGTTCTTGCGCCTGTTAACAAACGAATGGATTGTTGTTGAAGAAAAGATTCAGTCGTTGCTATCGTCAATGCTTGGCGTGGATCAGTTGTTCTGAGTGCAGATTGATAGTCTGTACTGGCGCAACGCTCTTGTGCGATACTGAGCAAGGTGGTTAGCAAAAACAGCCATACAAATAGTGTCCTCATAGCTCCCGGTTTGAACGGTAACCACAGGCTTACGGAAATTTAAAATGGCTTTAAAAGCGATATTGGAAAGAGAGATTAGAGGAGATGGATTTTCGACTGGTTTTAAAAAGGGTAAACGGAGAATTTGCCAAACATAACACCGTTTTTTGAAAAAGGCAAACTTTCAAAGCCGATTGTTCAAATCAATTATACACATGAAAAGAGAGTGTCATGCTTTAACAACGGACAACGATGCCAACGCTTATTTTTGGCTTTATGAAGAAGATCATTTGGCTATTCGTCGTCTTTATTCTTGCTATAGCAACGGGTTGTAACAATAAACCGGAATCGGACAACAGCAGCACAGCCGAAACACCTAAAACACCGGCCATTGCTTATTCCGTAGCCAACACCTATCCGCACGACACGTCTTTCTTTACCGAAGGTCTTGAATTTTACAAAGGCAGTTTTTTGGAGAGCACAGGACTGGAGGGAAAGTCAAAGCTCGTTCAATACAATCTTGCCAACGGCAAAGTGGAAAAGCAGATTACCCTTGACCCGAAAGAATTTGGCGAAGGCATTTCTGTATTGCGGGATACACTTTACCAACTCACTTACCGCACCGGTATTGTGCACGTGTACAATGCAAAAGATTTTAAAAAGATAAAAGAACTGCCTTATACCAACGGCGAAGGCTGGGGATTAACGCACGACAGCATTTATTTAATTGCCAACAATGGCGGCAACAGTTTATACTATTACGAGCCTGGCACGTTTAAACTGGTGAAGAGTGTGGGCATTACCGAAAACGGTGAGCCTGCCATTCAACTCAACGAGCTGGAATACATCAACGGCTTCATTTACGCCAATCAATGGCAATACCCGTACATTCTGAAGATTGATCCGTCGAAAGGAGAAGTGGTGGCAAAGATGGATTTAACGCCGCTCATTCAACAGGAAAAAAACCAGAACCCGAACGCCGACGTTTTGAACGGCATTGCCTACAATCCCGAAGCAAAAAAGTTTTACGTAACGGGTAAGAATTGGTCGAAGATTTATGAGCTGCAGTTTAACTTTTGATCAATTTTATTTTGAAATGATGTAGATAATCGAACTGCATTTGTCCTTGTTTACGAAAGCAGAAAGATTGGACCGCAACCCGTTCCAGCCTGCGCCAAGCCACGACGTTTTTCCGTTCCGGTATTTGCTACTCAATAAACTGATGTAAAACGCATCAAACCACATGGGCTTTTTGGCAACGAGCTTTAAACCGTGCAGGCTTACCAATTTTTCAATTGCTTTTGGCGTGAAGTGATACAAGTGCCGCGGCACGTCGTAGGCTGCCCAATACTTGCGATAACCTTCTGCATCGGCGGAAGTATAATTGGGCACGGCAATAAAAATTTTTCCGTCCTTGGATAAGAGATTTTTTAACTGCTCAATGTAATTGTGTAAATCGTGCACGTGCTCCAATACGTGCCAAAGCGTAACCGCGTCGTAGCTGTTCGGCTCAAGTTGAAACAGGGCAGATGGTTGCTCAAGATGCAGGTGAAAAAGTTGTTCGGCGTTCTTTCTCGCGCCTTCATCGGGTTCAATGCCTTTTACCTGCCAGCTTTTTTCATTCATCACCGAAAGAAAAGCGCCGATGCCCGCGCCAACATCCAGAATGCTTCCTTTACTCTTTGTGTTTTCGATAACCAACTTTGCCTTCTGCTCAAGTGTAAATTTTCGAACCCGTTGGTAAAGTTTGTTCAGCAAGCCTTTGTCGGTGTTGGAATGGGAAATGTAATCCTGCGATGCATAATACGGCGCAATGGAGGTTTCATCCGGAACGTCCTGCGTAAACCGAAGTGTGCAATCAGTGCATTGCCAAATCACAAAATCCTCGCCACTTACCGAATGATCTTTTACAGTAAGCAGCGGGTTAATCTTTGTGCTGTTGCAAACCGGACAATGCGTGTAGTGAATACGAGACATGAAATGTGTAATGAATAATCAGGAATGAGTTGCCTTCTAGAGTTTAACCGTCTTTGCCTTTGGGAATACAAAACCTGTCGGCGGTAATTTTGAACCGCTGGCGTTTACGTTAAACTTGCCCAGATACAAAAGCAACGCAGTGGCAAGAAGAGAGAGAAGGAGCAGTATCCATCCGATCTGAATTGAAACAGCCCGTTTTTTTTCGTGCACAACCGTTTCACTGCTTCGCTCAAAAATATGTGCGGAACTTACTTCGCGGTCGCCAATCAAAACGGTATGCTTTGCGTCCTGCCGAATGACTCTTTCCGCCGCCAACGGTTGCAAAGACGTTACGGAAAGCGGCAGCGTTCGCGTATCGTTCTTGATAAGGCCAAGGCCTGCCCAATTAAAACCACCGTTATTTATTTTCTGCTGCACCGTATTACCGAAAGAGTTCAGTTCGTTTTCTACGGCTTCCTTGCCTTTGTTGGCAAGGCTGCTCAAAAAAAGCAATTGGTGATCGGAAATGTCGTCGCCGTTTTTTATTTCAACAACATAAGAAGGCGGTTCAATCAATTTGTCCGCAACGTTTAATCGAGGCGGCTGGTGCACAAGACAAAGCGTGCCAACGCCTGGAACGCTAACCGTTTTGTACTGCAATAAATATTTTGTGAGGTAATTCAGCATTATTTAATTTGACCGAACGAAAGTACAACACCGGCCAAAAAGTTGAAGCCGTAAACCGGATATTGATTCCAGCGCTGGTATTGTTGGTTGAGCATGTTGTTGAACTGTCCCCAGATTTTAATGTTCTTGTACACTTTAAATTCAAGACCGGCGCTTAAGTCAAAGGCGCTGCCCAAACTGCCGTAGCCGCCCCCTTTATTTTGGTACCAGGTTCCATCAAAAGCATAGAGTTCGCTGTTTACGTAAAGGTCTTTCAATACTTGCAAACGCAAGGTTGTCTTCCATTCGTCGGGCAACAAGCCCCAGGCTTTGGCCGCAACTTTCGGACTGTATTGATTGATTTGGAAATTCGAAATGACCGAAAATGTTTCCCCAACCGTGTAGCCCACTTCGCCGCCGATGTTCAACACGTTCATTCGCGGTTCATTAATCACCATAAATGATTTGCCGCCGTTGAGCGTGTCGTTTGTAAATAAGGGTTGGTTCTTGATGGTGTTGAAAGCAAGTTTT
>Ga0308175_100000292_pt1 | contig 36718 bp, 38 predicted proteins | sample PhyCR1_3_FD_203893 | JGI IMG/M metagenome (GOLD analysis project Ga0308175, IMG submission 203893) | Soil microbial communities from UC Gill Tract Community Farm, Albany, California, United States - DLSLS.C.R1 | ecosystem: Environmental > Terrestrial > Soil > Agricultural land | place: USA...
GACATACGCCTCGTCGCCGGCCGCGCCGATCAGCGCGGCATCCCCTTTTCCGCCCAGGAGAAGCCCGACCGCGTTCGTGAGGATCGTCTTGCCCGCGCCGGTTTCGCCGGTGATCGCGTTCAGACCGGGTCCGAGCTCGAGCTCCGCCTCACGGATCAGGACGAGGTTCGAGATGCGAAGTGTGCGCAGCACGAGCCCATGGTACGACGCCGGCAATCCAGCAGCGGTACTGCGCACGTACCTCCTTTCGACACGAACTCGAAGGAGGTTGGATGACCAAACGAATCTTTGTCCTTGCGGCCTTTCTCACTCTGGCCGTCACCGGAGCCGCCCTCGCGGGCAGCACCGGCCGAAGCGCGCACGTCGTCTCGACGGCGAAGAACGCGACGCTCGGGAAGACGGTGCTCGTGAACTTGAAGGGACGCACGCTCTACAGCCTGAGCGTCGAGCGCAAGGGCAAGTTCATCTGCACGGACAAGACGTGCCTTTCGTTCTGGCACCCGCTCGTCGTCAAGGCCGGCGTCACGCCGACCGGGGCGAAGTCACTCGGCACCGTGCGCCGCCCCGACGGCAGCCGGCAGGTGACCTATCGCGGCGGGCCGCTGTACACGTTCTCCGGCGACCAGCGCCGGAACGACGCGAAGGGCGAAGGCTTCAAGGACGTCGGCGTGTGGCACGCCGCGACGGCGGGTGCGTCTGCACCGCCGGCCGCGACGACGACCACCACCACCGGCGGCGGCTACTACGGCTAGCGTCCGAAGTTCGCCGCGTACCTGGAGAAGAACGTCACCTCGGGCAGCGTCGCGAGCAGGCTCGGCTGCGTGCCAACGCGCACGACCGCCTGCTCGCCGCTCCCGAGCGTCCCGACCCGCTGCCCGTCGACGAGAACGTCGGTCGCGAGGTCGGTCGTCAAGTTGGTGATGACGACGTCCGGGCCGCGGGGGACGACGAGCGGGCGGATGTGCAACGTGTGCGGCGCGACGAACGTCAGCACCAGCGCGTCCAGGCCCCAGACGAGCACCGGCCCCCCGTTCGAGAGGTTGTAGGCGGTCGAGCCGGCCGGCGTCGCGCAGATCAGGCCGTCGCACGGCTGGGAACCGAGCTCTTCCCCACCGATTGCATAGCCGATCTCGATCATCCGGCCGAGCGTCCCGCCGGCGACGACGACGTCGTTGACCGCGGTGCGCGTCTCGCCGTTCACCGTCACCTCGAGCGTCGAGAGCTCGATCGTCCGGTAGTCGCCGGCGAAGACCCGCGCGAGACCGTCCTCGAGATCGTCGGCCGGGATCGCGGTCAGGAACCCGACGCGGCCGTAGTTGACCCCGACGGAAGGGACGCCGGTGCCGCGGAACCGACCGAGCGCGCGCAGCATCGTGCCGTCGCCGCCGAGCACGATCGCGAGGTCGGCATCGTCGCCGTCCGTCAGCTCGACACTGCACCGCTCGGCGACGGCGCGGAGACGAGCGACCGCTTCGTCGACGCCCTCGCGGTCGATCGTCGCAACGGACGCGCGCTCAACCCGCGGCATCGCTGATCCACCGGTCGAGGCCGGCCGGGAGCTCGGGGTGCTCTCGCTGGACGAGGTGGAGGACGAACTCACGGTTTCCCTTCGGGCCGGGGAGACCCGAGTCTACGACCCCGACCGGCTCTCCACCGCACGCGAGCAGGGATTCTGCGACCTCTCGGACGACGCGCTCGTGAACGGCCCGGTCGCGGACGACGCCCTTCGGAACCTCGGCCCGGCCCGCCTCGAATTGCGGCTTCACGAGCACCAGTGCGCGCCACCCGGGCGCGGCGAGCGCGAGCGCCGGCGGCAGAGCGAGCTTGACCGAGATGAACGAGACATCACACGTGACGAGCTGCGGCGCAAACGGCAGCTCGGTGAGCGAGCGAGCGTTCACACGCTCGAGCACGGTCACGCGCGGGTCGTCGCGGATCTTCGAGTGGAGCTGCCCGTAGCCGACATCGAGCGCGATCACGCGTGCGGCACCGCGCTGCAGGAGCACGTCGGTGAAGCCGCCGGTCGACGCTCCGACGTCGAGCACGGAGGCCCCGGCGACGTCGACGCCGAACGCGTCGAGCGCGTTCGCGAGCTTGTGGCCGGCGCGCGAGACGTAGGGCGGCGGTGCCTCGACCTCGAGGTGGGCGCCGTCGTCGACCTGCTCGCCCGGCTTCGAGTGGCCGGGCACACGCCCCGCCATGACCAGCGCCTGGGCCTGGGCACGCGACTCGGCGAGCCCGCGCTCGACGAGCAGGACGTCGAGCCGCTTCTTCATGCGGGAGCCGCCGCGGGCTTGGACGTGATTCTCCAGACATCACGCTGCGCGAGCACGAGCAGGTTCATCACCTGTACGACCGTGCCGGCGGCGAGTAGCGTCGTGCGGACGCCGAACTGACCGGCGAGCGGCCCGACGACCGCCGTCCCGAGCGGGATCAGGACGAACGAGCCGAGGGCGTCGTACGAGCTGACGCGTGATCGCGACTCTTCGGGAACCTGCTGCTGGAAGACGGTGAACCAGAGCGCCAGGTGGATCGCGAGCCCGGTCCCCGCGATCACCTGCCCGGCAAGCAGAACCGGAAACGGGACGAGGAACGCGAGCATCCACGTGCCGAGCCCGAATGGCGCGGCGCAGAGACACGAGACGAGCAGCGGCCGACTCGGATGCCAACGCAGCGTGACCAGTCCGCCCACGACGAGACCGATGCCGAACGCCGAGCCGACGAACCCGAAGTGCGTCGCCCCGCCGTAGTGCTCCTTCACCACGAGCGGTGCGAGCACGCCCCACGCCTGACCGGCGAAGTTCCCGATCCCGAAGAAGACGATCGTGTTGAAGATCCACCGCTGACGCCGAAACTCGCTCCACCCGTCGCGCAGCTCCCGCAGGAACGGCTCCGGCTCGACGACGTCGGCCCGCGGCGCCACGCGCACGCGCGCCAGCAGCACAGCCGCGACGGCGAAACTCGCGGCGTCGACGAGGATCGCGGAGCCGGGGCTTCCGAGCGACACGAGAATGCCGCCGAGAGCGGGAGCCCCGAAGCCGAGGATCGAGCGTGAGAGGCCGATCAGCGCGTTCGCCTGTTGGAGGCGCACAGTGCTCACAACCGCGGGAATCAGCCCGTTCTGGGCGGGGATGACGAACCCGTCGGCCAACCCGTAGACGGCCGCGAGCACCGCCAGCAACGTGACGGTCGCGTGCCCGCCGACGATCAAGAAGCCGACGAGCCCTTGAACCGCTGCCTGCACGGACGCGACCGCGACGAGCACGAGGTGGCGCGGCAGCCGGTCGGCGATCACACCGGCGGCGAGCGTCACGATCGCCGCTGCGGCCTGCCGGCATGCGAGGACGATCCCGACGGCGGTCGGCGAGTTGTGCGAGATGTGCAAGATCGCGAACGCGAGCGCGATGTACGCGACCCCGTCTCCGATCGCAGAGATCGTCGTCGAGGAGAAGACGAGCCGGAAGTCGCGCTCGGCGAGAGCGCCGAGACGATCCCTCACGACGTTCGGACGGCGAGACCGTTCACGATCTCCTCGAGCACCTCGGTGTCGGCGTGCAGCACTTCGAGCCGTTCGCGGGAACGCGCGGCCGTTTCGTCTGCGAGGCGGCGCGCGCCGTCTTCGCCGACGGACGCCGCGTACCCGTCGCCGTCCAGTAGGTCGTCGACGATCTGGAACAACAATCCGACGTCGGCGGCAAACATCCGCCACGGCGGATGCTCGTCGACCGGAACGTCGGCCGCCAGCAGAGCACACATCACCGACGCCCGGAACAACGCACCGGTCTTCAGCGCGTGCAGGTGGTCGAGCTGAGCGCTCCCTTCGAGATCGAGTTGCTGGCCGCCGATCATCGCGAGGGTCGCGTCGACGAGCTCGCGCGCGACGGCGCCCGATGGGTACGTCAGCGCGAGACGCATCGCCTCGACGAGCAACGCGTCACCGGCCAGGATCGCCGGCGCTTCCCCGTACTCCGCCCAGACGGACGGCGCCCCGCGCCGCTCGCGGTCGTCGTCGAGCGCCGGCAGGTCGTCGTGGACGAGCGAGAACGAGTGCACGAGCTCGACCGCGGCGGCAGCCGGCAGCAGGTCCTCCGCTCGCGCTCCGAGTGCGTCGCCCGTCGCGAGGCAGAGCACGGGCCGCACGCGCTTCCCGCCGAGCGCGTGCCGCATCGGCTGCTCGAGCGAGCCGAGGTCGGGTGCGAACGCGAGCTCCGCGAGGTAGCCCTCGACGAGCTCCCTCAGGTCGCTAGCCGGCCGGGGCATCCGGAGGCGTGACCGCCTCGGTCTCCGCGGCGCGCTTCGCGCGCTGCAGCTCGGCCTCGACCTCTTTCGCGAGCTCGGCGAGCTCCTGCAGGATGTCGATCGCCTGGTCGGGGTCGTCGGTGCCCTCGAGACGCGTCCGCGCCTGCTCGAGCCGCGCGAGCAGGTCTTCCGCCCGGTTCAGTGACTCTTCAGCGGTCATGCAACCTCCCGTTGTATACGACCGAGGATCCCGTTGACGAGGCGTGCGGCGTCCTCGGACGAATACCGCTTCGCGAAGGCGACCGCCTCGTTGATCGCGACTTCCACCGGTACCTCGCGCGTTTCGAGCTCGTGCACCGCGACGCGCAGCGCGCTCCGCTCAACCGCGCCGAGCCGATCGGCCGTCCAGCTCTCCGACGCGCCGGTGATCCGCTCGTCGAGCGAGCTCGCCCGTTCGGCGACCGCCTCGGCGACTCCGCGCGCCCACGGGTCGATCTCCCCCGCGTACTGCGAGCCGATCTGCTGCCCCGAGAGGTCCCATTGGTAGAGGAGCATCAACGCCTGACGGCGCGCCTGCCTACGCGAGAGCGCCATCTCTGGCCCTCAACGTTTCGAGCGTGGACGTCGAGTAGTCGCCTGTGCGGAACGGCTCGCTCGCGAGCACGGTGAGAGCGAGATCCCGCGTCGTCGGCACACCCTCGATCACCGTCTCGCGCAGCGCCCGCTCCGCGCGCGCGATCGCAGCAGCGCGCGTCGTGTCCCACACAACCAGCTTCGCGATCATCGAGTCGTAGAACGGCGGCACGATCGCGCCGGACTCGACGAACGTGTCGACACGCACGCCAGGCCCCTGCGCCGGCTGGAATTGCGCGATCCGGCCCGGCGACGGCCGGAAGTCGTGCTCCGGGTCCTCGGCGTTCAGGCGGATCTCGATCGCGTGGCCGCGGCGCGGCGCACGGCCGGTCACAGCGAGCTCCTCGCCGGCCGCGACCTGCAGTTGCTCACGTACGAGGTCGATGCCGGTGCACATCTCCGTGACCGGATGCTCGACCTGGAGGCGCGCGTTCAGCTCGATGAAGTAGAAGCTGCCGTCCGGGCCGAGCAGGAACTCGAACGTGCCCGCGTTCCGGTAGCCGACCGAACGGCACGCGCGCTCGGCCGCCGCCTCCATCGCCTCGCGCGTCTCGTCGGTCAGCGCGGCCGACGGCGACTCCTCGATCAGCTTCTGGTGACGGCGCTGGATCGAGCACTCGCGTTCGCCGAGGGTCAGCACGTTGCCGTGCGAGTCGCAGATCACCTGGATCTCGACGTGCCGCGCCGGCACGAGCGCCTTCTCGACGTACATCGTCCCGTCACCGAACGCTGCCTCCGCTTCAGCCGACGCGGTCCGGTACGCGTCCTCGAGATCGGCGGCGTCGGTGACGAGCCGCATGCCCTTTCCGCCGCCGCCGGCCGTCGCCTTGAGGAGCAGCGGGAAGCCGACCTGCGCGGCGACGTCGCGGACGTCGGCCAGCGACGTCGCGCCCTCCGTCCCCGGGACCGTCGGCACGTCGGCGGCGCGCATCGCCTGCTTCGCGGAGATCTTGTCGCCCATCAGCGCCATCACGTCGGCGGGCGGCCCGATGAAGACGAGGTCGTTGTCGACGCACGCTTCGACGAACACCGGGTTCTCGGCGAGGAACCCGTAGCCGGGATGCACGGCCTCGCAGCCGGTCGTCTCCGCGGCGGCGATCACGCTGGGGATGCGCAGATAGCTCTCGGCTGCCGTCGGGGGGCCCACGCGCACGGCGTGGTCGGCCATGCGGACGTGGAGGGCCTCGGCATCCGCGGTCGAGTAGATCGCGACCGCCTCGGCCCCGAGCTCGTGCAGCGCGCGGATGACGCGAACCGCGATCTCACCCCGGTTCGCGACGAGGACACGCTTGAACATCAGAGAAGCGGCGGTCCAGCGACCGGCTCGAGCTCGAAGAGCAGCTCGCCGTACTCGACCGGCTCGGCGTTGCCGACGTGAATCGCCCGCACGACCGCCTCGATCTCCGCCTTCACCTCGTTCATCAGCTTCATCGCCTCGAGGATGCAGAGCGTCTGCCCCGGCGCAACCGCATCGCCCTCCTCTACGAACGGCGCGGCATCCGGCGACGGTGCCCGGTAGAACGTCCCGACCATCGGGCTCTCGACGCGGACGAGCGCATCGTCGCGGGGCCCCGACGTGCCCGGCTCCGCGTCCGGCGGCGGCTGCGGGACCGCGACGATCGGCGGGGCGCCCTGCTCCGGTTGGCGGCGGACGCTGACGCGCATCCCGTCCTCTTCGATCGTGATCTCGCCGATGCCGGTCTCCTGGACGATCCGCACCAGGTCGCGGATCTTCTCGGCGCGCGCGCGGTCGACACCACGCGCGGCGAGCGACTCGTCGCCGCCCGATCGTTCGCGGATCGAGCGGAGCAGCGCCTCTGCCTCCTCGCCGAAGAGCGCGAGAAGCAACAGCTCTTCCTCGCTCGACGCGAGCCCCGCCGCTTCCGCGCGGATCTCGTCGAGCTCGACCGGGTTCTCCTCGGCAAGCGCGCTCTCCTCCGTGCGCCGCTCGACCGCGCGCCGTAGGCCGGCCACGATCGGTCCCGGCGTACGACCGAAGCGCCCTTCGACGAGCTCACGCAGCTCGTCGACCATCGTCGAGTAGCGGTTCGCGGTCAGCACGTTGATCAGCGCCTGGGAGGCGACGATCTGACCGATCGGCGCGGCGAGCGGCGGCGAGCCGACCTCGTCGCGCACCTTGATCACCTCCTCGAGCACCTCGTCGAGCCGGTCGCCGGAGGCCTGCGAGCGCAGCTGCTGGTCGAGGGCGGCGACGAGGCCGACCGGGAGCTTCTGCTGAGCGGCGCGCACGGCGATCCGAGGTGCGAGCGGCGCGACCGGCTCGTCGCCGATGTGCTCGTCGACCAGGTCGGCGGCGGCCCAGAGCTTGTCCATGTCGATCCCCGGCGACAGGCCGAGCCCGGAGAGCGCCTGCGCGGCGGCCTCGGCCGAGACGCGGTGCATCGTGAGCGCAACCGGGTAGACGGTCGCCGCGATGACGTCGGCGCCTGCACGCGCCGCTTCGATCGCGGCCGCGAGCGCGTTGCCGCCGGCGCCCTGTGCGTAGAGGCCGACCGGGAGGCCCGAGACTTCCCGCAGCTCCGCGACGAGCTCGCTGGCGCGATGGGGTTGCAGCAACGCGGCCGGGTCGTTGAGCAGGAGCCGGGCGGCGCCGAGCTCGGGCAGACGCCTCGCTGCGTCGACCAGCGCCTCGTGGCGACCGCTGCCGTACAGCAATCCCGCCTCGAACTCGCTCTTCGAGGCGACGATCGCCTCGGCCGCCTCGCGAAGGTTGTCGACGTCGTTCAACGGGTCGTGGAGACGGAAGACACCGATCCCGCTCTGCGCTGCCGACGCGACGAACCGGCGGGCGAAGTCGCGTCCGACCGGCCGTGAGCCAACGAGGAAGCGGCCGCGAAGCGCGAGGGCGAGCGGCGTGGAGGTCCGCGCCTTCAGCGCGCGGATCCGCTCCCACGGGCTCTCGACGCCGCGCCGGACCGCGTTGTCGAACACGCCGCCGCCGGACACCTCGAGGTACGCGAAGCCCGCCTCGTCGAGGAGCTCCGCGAGGCGCAGGAGATCGGCCGTCGGCATCAGGCCGGCGAGGGGCTCCTGGCTCAGTACGCGGATCGTCGTGTCGACCAGGCGCGGCATGGCACGGGACGATACCCTGCTCTCGATGGGAAACCCCAGCGAGTGGGTCCGGTGCGTGGAGTGCAAGCACGAGTACGAGCTTCCCGCGCTCGGCGAGGAAATGGGTTGCCCGATGTGCGGCGGTGTCAGCTGGATCTCGACGCGGATCGCAGCCGCGCCGGTTCCCGAACCGCAATACGAGACGCAGCAGACCTGAGCTTCCCGCAGGGGAAGCGGCGTCCCCGCAGAACAGCGTCTGGCGATGTCCACGATGTCGCCTGAGCTCGCGCTCGTCGACCCTGAGCTGCGCGCAGAAGCGGTCGCGAGGCTTCCGCCGATCTACGTGAACGCGTTTCTCGACGTTCGGGCACGCCCGATCGAGCAACGGCCGTCGTTCAGCCTCTCGGCGGTACTGGCGTACCTGCTCCTCGCAGTCGTGCGGACAGTTGTCTTCGAAGTCGCGGTGTTCATCGGCGTCTTCGCCGTCGTCCTGCTGGCGAGCCTGATCGGCTAGGCGCGCTGGATGTAGCGCTTCTCGCGCGGGTCGACCTTGATCCGGTCGCCCACGTTCACGAACAGCGGGACCTGCACGACGGCGCCGGTCTCGAGCGTCGCCGGCTTCGTCACGTTCGACACCGTGTCGCCCTTCACGCCGGGCTCGGTGTCGGTCACTTGGAGGACGACCGATGCCGGCAGCTCGACGCCCGACGGCGACCCGCCGATGAACATCACTTGCACGCTGGACGACGGCTGCATGAACGGCAGCTCGTCCTCGAGATCGGCGTGTGGCAGCGACAGCTGCTCGTACGTCTCCTCATCCATGAAGACGACCTCGTCACCCGAGTCGTAGAGGTATTGCATGTTCTTCTGCTCGGTGCGGATGCGCGTGAACTTCTCGCCCGCGCGGAACGTCTTGTCGACCACCGACCCCGCCGAGAGTGACTTGAGCTTCGTCCGCACGAATGCTCCGCCCTTGCCGGGCTTGACGTGCTGGAACTCGACGATCCGCCACGTCTGGCCCTCGAGCTCGATGTGCATCCCGTTCCGGAACTGGTTGGTGGAGACGACCTCTGCCATCGGCGCGTGAGGGTAGCGAACCGCTACCTAACCTCGATCAAGTCCTTCCGGAAGCTCGTGAGCACGTCGACGCCGTCGTCGCGGACGATCGCCATGTCCTCGATCCGAACGCCGCCGACACCCGGCAGATAGATGCCAGGCTCGATCGTGACGCAGTGGCCTGCCTCCAGTGTGTCCGTTGACTCCGTCGAGAGCCGCGGCGCCTCGTGCACCGCGAGACCGACACCGTGTCCGAGCCCGTGGCCGAAGTTGCCGCCAAACCCCGCGGCGGTGATCGGATCGCGCGCGATCGCGTCGGCGTCGACGCCCGTGAGCCCCGCTTTGATGCCCGCCACCGCCTTCTGCTGCGCGTCCAGGCAGACGTCGTACGCCCGGCGAAGCTCGTCGGGCAGCAATCCGCCGGTCGAGAACGTGCGCGTGCAGTCGCTGCAGTACCCGTCCACCCGCACGCCCCAGTCGACGGTCACAAGCGTGCCCTTCTCGACGATCGCGTCCGTCGGATGAGCATGCGGCAGCGCACCATTCTGGCCGGAGGCGACGATCGACGGGAAGGAGAGCTCTTGTGCGCCGTGTGCGTGCAGCAGCTCGTGCAGGCGCCACGCAAGCTCGAGCTCGCTGCGGCCGACCCAGGTCTCCGCGGTCAGCGCCTCGAGGCCACGGTCGGCGATGCGCGCGGCCTTGCGGAGAGTCGCGACCTCCTCGTCGTCCTTGATCGCACGTACGCCGTCGACGATGCCGCGTGTCGGAACGAGCTTCGCCTTGCCTGCGGAAAGTCGCTCCCATTCCAGGTACGGGAGGACGTCGGCCTCGAACTGAACCGTTCCCTTCAGCTTCTCGCCGACGTCGATCGTCAGCGCGCGCTTCGTCATCTCGACGGTGACACCGGACACGGCCTGCGCCGCCTCGGCGTAGCGGAAGTCGGTATACAGCGTCGTCTCACCGCCGGGCCGCACGAGCAGCGCGGCGTTCGAGCTGTCGAACCCGCACAGGTAGAAGACGTTCGTCAGGTTCGTGACGAGAAGCGGCGATTCGAGCCGCTCTCCGAGCGCTGCGAGGCGTGTCATTGCTCCACCTTTCCCGCGAGATACTCGAGCGCCTCGCGATAGCCGTCGGGACCTTTGCCGATGACGCGGTGCGACGCGACGTCCGCGACGACGCTGAACCGCCGCCATTCCTCCCGGTTTTCGATGTCGGACAGATGCACCTCGACGAGAGGCACTTCCAGCAGCTCGAGCGCGTCCCTGATCGCCCAGCTGTAGTGGCTCCATGCGCCCGCGTTCACGATCACGGCGTCGACGTTGTCGTATGCGTCGTGGACCCATTCGATGAACTCGCCCTCGCTGTTCGTCTGGCGACAGCGCGCGGTGATGTCGAGCGAGTGCGCCCACCCGTAGATGCGGCTCTCGAGCTCGTTCAGGCTGAGGCCGCCGTACATCTTCGGGTCGCGACGCGAGAGCACGTCGAGGTTCGCGCCGTTCAGGACGAGGACCTGCATCAGGCGATGAGCGTATCCAGCGCGGCTCGGACAACGTCCGCCGGCCGCCGCTCGACGACCGGGCCGTCGTCGCCGAGCAGCACGAGGTTGATCGCCCCACCCGCGCGCTTCTTGTCTCGGAGCAGCGCCTCCCACGCGCGGTCCCGGTCGACCGCGACCGGCTGCGGATCGAGCTCGTCCAGAGCGCTCGGATCGCGGCCGGAGAGACGTAGCGCAGCGACGAGACCGAGCGCCACCGCGTCGCCGTGCGGCAGGTCGAAGCCGGCGGCCGCCTCGAGCGCGTGCGCGAACGTGTGGCCGAGATTGAGCCATTGCCGGACGCCGCGATCGTGCGGGTCGCGGAGGCAGAGAGCCGCCTTGTAGGCCGCGGCGCCGCGGACATCGAGGTCCTTCCCCGCGAGCAGCCGCGTCTTCACGAGCTCGGCGAGACCTTGCCTGCGCTCGCGCTCCGGGAGCGTCTCCAGCAACGACTCGTCGATGACCACGCGTGAGGGCCAGTGGAACGCACCGGCGAGGTTCTTGCCCTGCGGGATGTCGATCCCCGTCTTCCCGCCGATCCCCGCGTCGACCTGCCCGACGAGCGTCGTCGGCACCGCGACCCAAGGCACGCCGCGAAGGTACGTCGCCGCCGCGAAGCCCGCGGTGTCCGTCACCGACCCACCGCCGAGCGCGACGACGGTCCCACCGCGGTCGAGGGCCAGCTCAGACCAGAGACGGTCGACCACGCGCAGCTGCTTCGCCTCCTCACCCGGCGGTAGCTCGTGAATCGAAGCGATCCGGTCGCCGAGCGCCTCCTGCGCGCGCGGTCCGTGGATGCCCATCACAGTCGAATCCGCGACCAGCGCGAGCGGGCCGTCTCCCGGCACCAGCTCTCCGAGCCGCTCCAGCGCTCCGGGCTCGTGGTGGATCCCGGCAGCCGCGAGCGTCACGCCGTCCAGATCGCGCGCGACCGCGTCGGCAACCTCGAGATAGAGCGGCGCTCGACGTTCGAAGCGGCTTCGAAACTCGGTCTCGTCGGCGGCGAGGGGGCGCGGGCTGCCCTGGACGCGCTGCCACGCGGTGTCGACGTCCACGTCGAGAAACACACGCAGCGCACCCGTCTCCCGCAACAGCCCGCGCGTCTCGACGGCACCCCCGCCGACGGCCACGACCGCGGGCGTCGTCCGGCGGCAGACCTCCCGGACGAAGTCGGCCTCGATCGCACGGAACGCCTCTTCGCCGCGCTCGGCGAACAGATCCCAGATGGCGCCGTGCGCCTCCTCCACCTCGCGGTCGACGTCGTAGAACGGACGATCGAGCCGCTCCGCGAGCTGCGCGCCGAGCGTCGTCTTCCCCGCGCCCATGAACCCTACGAGCGCGATGTGCCGGTCCAGCGCATTCAGTGCCATTGAATGCGCTCGCAGTAGGCGCGATGCGCGCCGATGAAGTCGCCGACTGCGTCGCCGCCGAACTTCTCCTTCGCCGCCACGGCCAGCTCCCAGGCGACCGCTGCCTCCGCGACGACTGCGAGCGCCTCGACCGCAGCGACATCGGAGCGCTCGACGAGCGCCGTCGCCTCCTCCCCGGTCGCGAGGTCGACCGACGCGAGGGGCTTCATCAGGGTCGGTAGCGGCTTCATCGCCGCGCGGACGACGACCTCCTCGCCGTTCGACACGCCCGCCTCGATCCCGCCGGCACGGTTCGACGTGCGGCGCCGTGACGTGGAGATCTCGTCGTGCGCCTCCGATCCGCGCAGCGACGCGAGCGCGAACCCGTCGCCGATCTCGACGCCCTTCACGGCCTGGATTCCCATCACCGCTGCAGCCAGGCGAGCGTCGAGCCGGTCCTCCTTCGTCGCGTACGAGCCGAGCCCGGGTGGGACGCCGACGGCACGCACCTCGACGACGCCGCCGACGGTGTCGCGCTCGCTCCGCGCCTCGTCGATGCGGGCGCGCAAGCCGTCCTCGTCCACCGTCAGTCCCTGCACCGAGATTCCGATCTCCGTGAGCAGCGCCTTCGCCACGGCGCCGGCCGCGACGTGCACCGCGGTGTGCCGGGCAGACGCGCGCTCGAGCGCGTTGCGCACGTCCTCGTGGCCGAACTTCTGCACACCCGGGAGATCGGCGTGGCCGGGCCGAGGCAACGTGACCTCCTTCGTTCCCTTGCCGGAGGGCTCCCCTTCCGGCGGCCACGGGGACATCCCCCACGTCCAGTTCTTGTGGTCGCGATTCCGGACGACGAGCGCCAGCGGCGTTCCGAGCGTGCGGCCGTGTCGCAGCCCTGCCAGCACCTCGACGGTGTCCTGCTCGATCTGCTGACGAGGGGAGCGGCCGTAGCCCGCCTGCCGGCGTGCGAGATCGGCGTCGATCGCCCCGCGGTCGAGCGTCAGGCCCGCAGGCAGCCCGGTGATGATCGCCACGAGCGCGGGGCCGTGGGACTCGCCGGCCGAGGAAAGGCGAAGAGTCACAGACGGAACCCTAGAGTGCGGCGTGACGGCGCTGGCACGGTCGTCTTCCGGCTGACCGGCGTCGTGCACTTCGCATTCGCAGCTCGCGCGGGAGTTCGCCGGTGACGGCGATTCGGTTGCAAAGGTCACGAGAGCCGTCAAAGAGGTGACTGTCGAGGGTGCAAACGGCGACGAACGGGCATTCAATCGCTCGAACCACGACGGCGTCGTCGGCGACGACGCGTAGTTCGCCCGCTTCCACGACATGACGTACGCGCCGGTGAAGGACGAGCCCCTTTCCGCAACGTTCCCCTCGATCCCCCAGACGACGCAGTGACGCGGCGGATCTCGGTGATCGTTGTCGCGCTTGCGTGCGTGGGCGCGGCGCACGCCGCACAGCGCATCGCCCTGCCGTCGCCGATCGCGCCGCTGTCGGCGCAACCTCCGCTCGCCGGCGGAGCGAGGACGTCCGCGGAGAACGTCGCGCACCAGGTCTCCGCCGTGACGAATGTCGCGGTGGCGGTCGACCAAGCCGGCGCGCCGTTCGCCGTGACCGCCACTCAGCGCCTCGACGTGCGCGGGATCGGCGATTACTTCTTCACCATCGGAGCACCGGTGCTCGCGGTGCGGGCTCCGGCCGATTCGGCGTCGGTTCCGGGGATGCGGACCGGGTCGATCGTCTGGGCAGGCTTCGACCCGGGCGAGCGCGTGCTGATCGCCCGCGCAACACTCGAGCCGGCGAGGGCCGTCCCGGCTCTGCCGCTCCGGATCCGCGTGCGCGGCGACACGGTCATGCTCGAGAACACCACGGGCATCACGGTCGGGACGTTCAGCGCCGATGCACCGCGCGCACCCCTCGTCGCGTACCTCGCACGGCTCCGCGGCGAAGTGGCGCACGGCCGAACGCCGTTGCAGACGAGCGTGCCGCTCGCCTCGACACCCAGCAACGAACGGATCACGGTTGCAGCGCCGCTCCACATCACCGGGACGATCGGCCGTCAACGCATCGATCTGTCACTGAGCAGGCGGACGCAGATCCACGGCAGCGGTCGAATCGACCTTCGCGCCGAACCGGTCCAGCACGTCGACGAGGTCACGGGACGGAGCGGCCGCGTGCTGCTGCGCGAGGCGATCCGGGCGACGCTCACGCTTGCACGCGCGAATCAGTACGACGAGTTCCTCGGGAATCCCGATCCCGCCGGCTCGAGCCGGACGGTGTACGCCTACCGGACGTCGAGCCCGCCGCACGCCGCTCCGATCGCGGCAGTCGGCCGCAACCGGCGAACCTGGGTCGAGACTGCGCTCGTCGTCGCGACCCTCGCAGCCGCGCTTCTCGGGGGCGCCGCGCTGTGGGCTAGATCCTGACCGCGGCCCGCATCGCCTCGACCGGCGGCTCGAGGCCGGTCCAAAGCCTGAAACCGGCGGCACCCTGCCGAACGAGCGACTCCCGCCCGTCCACGACCGTGCAGCCTGCAGCCCGTGCGGCGCGCACGAGCGCGGTCTCCTCGGGCCCGTAGGCGAGGTCGACGACCGTCTGCCCGGCCGTGGGCTCGACGAGGATCTCGTCGCGCACCGGTGTCGCGTTCACGATCAGGTCGCAGCCGGTCGCGTCCGGCGGCCAGTCACCGCTGCGGGTGAATACGCGCGTGTCTGCCGGGAGACCCGGCGCAAGTGCCTTCGCTGCTCCCCCGCCACCGATCACGCATGCGTGCGTCGCGTCGATGCCCGCGAGGATCTCCTTGTCGGTGTTGGAGCCGAGCACACGGCCGTCGCGGAACACGAGCGTGTTCACCGCGTCACCGTCGGCTTCGTCGCACGCCGCCACAACCTGCTCCTTGTACGGGATCGTCACGTTCGCGCCGGCGAAGCCGAGCGTGCGCAGCGCCGCAACGGCCGCGACCACGTCGCCGACGTCGAACGCGTCGTAGCGCCAGTCGAGGCCACGCGCGGCAAACGCGGCGTTCTGCATGCGCGGTGACAGTGACTGCGCAACCGGCCGGCCGAGAAGCGCGACGTGCATCACTCAGCAGCCGTAGCCATGCGCACAAAGGTACTGCTGGAACGCCGTCGCGCTCGCGGTGAAGAAGTGATGGCGCTTGTCGGGCTTGGCGACGAAATAGAGATAGTCGACCTTCGCCGGATGGGCGGCCGCGCGGATCGACGCCAGGCCCGGGTTGTTGATCGGCGTCGGCGGCAAGCCGGCGTGGAGGCGCAGGTTGTACGGCGTCTGGTTCTGGAGCTGCGACTGGTGGATCGACTCCGTGCCGGGGATCTCGAGCGCGTAGCGAAGAGCGGCGTCGATCCCGAGCGGCATGCGTAGGTGCAACCGGTTGTAAATGACCGCCGCGATCGTCGCGCGCTCGCTCTCGACGACCGCCTCGCCCTGGATCAGCGACGCAATCGTCAGGACGTCGTACGGCGTCAGGTTTTTCGAGCGCGCATACGCCATATTCACCGACTTCCAGTTCGCGCAGAATGCCTTCACCTGTTGCGTGACGAGTTGCTTCGAGGTCGTCTTCGCGAGGAAGTCGTAGGTGGCCGGGAACAGGAACCCCTCGACCTTCACCTGCTTGTGCGGCGCAAAGCAGGGGATGACGAGCGACTTCGTCGCGCGGACGTACGAGGCACGCGCGAGCGCGACCGGCTTGCCTTTCTTGCGCTCGGCGATCTTGGCGACGGCTGCCACGCGGTCGGCCATCGTGCTTCGCGTGAACCCCTCCGGGAACACGATGCGAAACGGCTTCGGCGGCGGCGGGAGGACCGTCGTCGTCGGAGCCGCCGCCTTGTGGCTGTGCGGTAGCGCAACGGCGACAGCCACGATCGCAGCGGCGATCGCGAGCCCGACAACCGTCAACGCCGTCACGCGACGCCGGCGCAGCTGGGCGGGCGTCACGCGCGGCCGCTCTGCCATCGCTCCAGATAGCCCGTGAGAAGGTGTGCCGCCGCACGGGCGTCGTCGCCGTCGGCGAGCACGGAGGTGAACCGCTCGTCGAACGTCTCGATCGGAGCGGTGATCGCGCCGCGCAGCCGTTCGACGAATGCCTGGGTCACGCGTGCCTGCTCGCCGTGCTCGCCGCGCAAGGTCAGCGGCATCCCGACGACGACGAGCTCAGGCTCCTCTGCGGCGATCACCGCCAAGAGCTCGGCGAAGCCCGCGTCGGTAGTTGCGCGCTGGATCGTCGTCATCGGCCGCGCAAGCGTGCCGGTCGGGTCGGACACGGCGACACCGGTCCGCGCGGAGCCGAAGTCCAATGCCAGCACCTTCAAGAGATTGCGGCGGCGAGCTTGTCGCGGCCCGCTTCGAGCGCATCGCGCACGGCATCGACGTTCTTGCCTCCCGCTTCGGCGAGGGTCGGCCGCCCGCCTCCCCCGCCGCCGATGATCGGACCGAGCTCGCGCACGATCTTCACGGCGTCGATCTCCGCGAGCGCGTTGTCGAGATTCACGACGAGCGCCACCTTGCCGTCGTCCGCGGACGCCAGCACGACGGCGGAAGCATCCTCGCGTTGGCGGATCTGGTCCGAGAAATCGCGCAGTGCGCTGCCGCGCGCACCCTTCACCTCGGCCACGAATACGGCGCCCTGGCGGTCCTGCCACACGATGTCCGGGCCGGCGACTTCTTCTGCCTTCGGCTTCCTCGCGTCGCGGCGTACCTGGTCGAGCTCCAACTGGATCGCGCTCAGCTCGCGGCTCCGGCCCTCGAGCACGCTCCACGCCTCACCGGCGGTGACCGCTTCAATGCGACGGGCACCGGAGCCGACCGCACGCTCGCTGAGGATCACGAACGGGCCGATCTCAGCGGTCGAGCGGACGTGCGTGCCACCGCAGAGCTCGCGCGAGTAGTCGCCGATCTCGACGACGCGGACCTCGTCGCCGTACTTCTCACCGAACAGCATCATCGCGCCGAGCTTGCGCGCCTCCTCGATCGGCGTCACGTAGGTGCGCACGGGGATCGCCTCGAACACCTTCTCGTTCACGATCCGTTCGACGCGGTCTCGCTCGTCCGCCGAGAGGCCCGTCGGGTGCGTGAAGTCGAACCGCAGCTTCTCGGGGCGCACCGCGGAGCCGGCCTGCTTCACGTGGTCGCCGAGCACGTCTCGGAGCACCTGGTGGAGCAGGTGGGTCGCAGTGTGGTTCGTCATCGTGGGGAACCGCTGTGACCACGTCACGACCGCGCGCACACGGTCGCCCGCCGCGAAGCCGCTCCCCTCGAAGAGAAGCGCCTGGTCGTCGCCGATCCTGTACGCCGCACGGAGGACCGCGACCTCGCCGCTCTCCTCGTGCACGAGCTCCCCGCTGTCCGTGACCTGACCACCGCTCTCGGCGTAGAACGGCGACTCGCGGAGCTTGCAGAGGAACGTTCCGTCTCCGATGTCCTCGACGGCCCCGGCCTGGGTGAGCACGTCGAGCTTCGCGTAGCCGACGAACTCCGACTCGAACCCGGCGCCCGACGCGAACTCGGCGGCGCGCTGCAGGTCGCTCTTGTCGCCGCCGGCGCGCGAGACGACGCGGTGCTCCTCCATCAGCGCGCGGAAGCCGTCGATGTCGACGGGCTGGCCGCGGTCCTCCGCGAGCTCCTGCGTGAGCTCGATCGGGAACCCGTACGTCGCGGCGAGCGTGAACGCATCCTCCGCCTCGATCGTCCGGCGGCCGGCGAGGTCGTCGAACACTCGCTGCCCGCGGGCGAGGGTCTCGGAGAACCGCTCGTCCTCCCCGCGCCACACGCGCTCGATCTCGTCGGCGTGCTCCGTGAGCTGCGGGTACGCCTCGCCCATCTGCGCGACGACGACACGCGAGAGCCGATGCGAGTCCTGCAAGCCGATGCGGTTCGCCTGGTGGATCGCGCGGCGCAGCAGGCGGCGGCAGATGTACCCGCGCCCCTCGTTCGACGGCTCGATCCCCTCCGCGATCAGGAAGCTCGCAGCCCGGCCGTGGTCGGCGAGCACGCGGTGCGCCCGCAGCGAGATCTCGCTCTCGCGATACGGAACGCCCGACTCAGCCTCGATCCACTCCATGATCTCGCGGAAGCCGTCCGTATCGAAGACGGAGCTCACGTCCTGAAGCACGCACGCGAGACGCTCGAGCCCGTTGCCCGTGTCGACGTTCGGTGTCGGCAGCTCGACGAGCACGTTGCCGGGCTGCAGGTCGTAGGCCATGAAGACGAGGTTGTAGATCTCCATGATCCGGTCGCAGTGGCCCGGCCCGCAGTTCTGCGGGTCGTCGCACGCGTACTTGCCGCCGCGGTCGTAGAAGATCTCTGAGCACTGTCCGCACGGGCCGACTTCACCGGACTGCCAGAAGTTGTCCTTGCCGAGCCGGACGATGCGCTCCGGCGGGATCCCTTTCCGGAGCCACGCGGCGATCGCGACCTCGTCCTCCCCGAGGCCGAGCGCCGGATCGCCTTCGTGCACGGTCGCCCACAGCCGCTCCGGCTCGAGGCCGAGCACCTCCGTGACCCACTCCCACGCGAAGTCGACTGCCTCGTCCTTGTAGTAGTCACCGAACGAGAAGTTGCCCATCATCTCGAAGAAGGAGCAATGCCTCTCGGTGCGCCCGACCTCCTCGAGATCGGTGTCTTTACCACCGGCGCGCAGGCACTGCTGGATGCTGACGACGCGCGGCGACGGCGGCTCCCTTGTGCGCAGGAAGTAGGGCTTGAACTGCTGCATGCCGGCGCTGATGAAGAGCGTCGAGAGGTCCTCGGGCGGCGGAATCAGCGAGTGGCCGGGCACACGGAGGTGCCCGCGCTCCTCGTAGAAGCGCTGGAAAGCCTCACGCAGCTCCGCCGTGCTCATCGCCACGGCGACAGGTTACGTGGCGCGGTCCGGGTCTAGCTCGTCGGCGGCGATCTCGGCGCGGATCTTCTCGAGCGCGCGGCGGATCAGACGTGAGACATGCATCTGCGAGATGCCGACCTGCTGCGCGATCTGCGACTGCGTCAGGCCTTCGAAGAAGCGCAGGTGCAGGATCTGCCGTTCGCGCGGGTCGAGCACCTTGAAGCCGGGCGCGAGCACCGCGCGGTCCTCCGAGACTTCGTACTGGTGCTCCACCTCGCCGAGCGACTCGAGCGGGTCGAGCTCCTCCCCGTCCTCGGTGCCGCCGCCGGTCGAGAGCGACAGCGACGAGTACGCGCGGCCGGACTCAAGTGCCTCGAGCACGTCTTCCTCGTCGACACCTGCAGCCTTCGAGAGCTCCGGGATCGTCGGCGAGCGACCGAGCTGCACTGTCAGCTGCTCGATTAGCTTGGAAAGGCGCACGTTCAGCTCCTGGAGACCGCGCGGCACACGGACGGCCCAGCCGCGGTCGCGGAAGTGCCGCTTGATCTCGCCGATGATGTTCGGCGTCGCGTAGGTGGTCAGCTCGACGCCGCGCTCGATGTCGAACCGGTCGATCGCCTTGATCAGCCCGATCGATCCGATCTGCACGAGGTCGTCGAGCTGCTCGCCGCGGTAGCTGTACCGCCGCGCGAGCGAGCGGACGAGCGACATGTACTGCTCGATCAGCTGCTCACGAGCCTGCAGGTCGCCCTGCTCGTGGTAGCGGCGCAGCAGGATCTTGTCGTTCTCAGCCACGGCTCGTGACCTTCTTCGTCAGCCTGACCCACGCGCCGTCGACGTGGATGTCGTCGACCGTCGACTCGAGCACCCGTCGCAGGCCGAGCGCGCCGTCGTCACCCTCGCGCTCGATCTCGTCGAGGACCTGCTCGGTGAGCGGCCCGACGACCGTCTCGAGCTCGCCGTCTCGCGGCGTCATCCGCACCGTGATCTCACCGGCACTCGGGTCCGTGCGCGCGAGGATCGCATCGAGCGCGAGCTCGAGATCCTCGAGATTCTCGATCGTCAGATTCAGGCGGACCGCGAGCCCGCCGAGCACGAGGTGTGCCACGCGATGGAACTCCGGCTCGCGCGGAAGCTTGAGCGTGATCTCGTCAGTCACGGGAAGTGGTCGCCTTCAGTTCCTCTTCGAGATCGTGCTCGCGTCGCGCCGACGCTTCTTTCGCCTCGGCCATCGAGGCCGAGAACCCGCGCCGTGCACGCAGTGAGGCCCAGCCGTGCGACACGCCGGCCGAAAAGCCGGCGAGTTTCTGCACCGGCCGCTTCACCGCGAAGCTGACCGAGCGCACGGCCTCGTCGACTGCACCGACGGCGTCGACGGCGCTGTCCGTCGCGGTATCGAGCTTGTCGAGCTGCGCGTTCACCCGGTCGACCGATCCCCCAACCTTGTTGATAACAGGCAGAACCTCACGTTCTGTCCCACGAATCAACGAGGAAAGCCGGTCAAACGTTACGGCCAACCGGAGAAACGCCCAGCCGAGGCCGACACCGACCGCGACGAGGAACACTGCAAGCGCGAGATCTGCGAGATCTCCGAACGAGAAAGCGATCACCACGGCAGGAAGACTAGTCGGCGGTTGCGGACGTGACCAACCCGGAACCGACGACCACGTCCCCGTCGTAGAGCACTGCCGCCTGGCCGCGCGCCACGCCGTAGGCGGGCTCATCCAGGCGGAGCCTGAAACCGTTCGCCGTCTCCTCGACGGCTGCGGGGACGGCGGGCGAGCGGTAGCGCAGCTTCGCCTCGACACGGCCCGCCGTCGCGAAGAGCCGCCCGCGGACGCTGACCGTGCGGCGCGCGAGCGCTTCGCGCGGCCCGACCACGACGGTGTTCGTGCGGGCGTTCGTCTCGAGCGCGTACAGCGGCTCCGCCGCGGCCACACCGAGCCCGCGGCGCTGCCCCGGCGTGAACCGCCAGTAGCCGTCGTGGGCGCCGAGCTCGGCGCCTGCCGCATCGACGAGCGCGCCGGGCGCAGACGCGAGACCGTGCCGCTCGAGGAACGCCCGATAGTCGCCGCCCGCGAGGAAGCACGCCTCCTGGCTCTCGGCGCGACCGGCGGCGGCGAGCCCGGCCGCCGTTGCCTCGGCCCGCGTCTCCGACTTCGTCTGGGTGCCGAGTGGGAACGAGACGTGTGCGAGCCGGCGCGGATCGAGCCGCGCGAGCATGTAGCTCTGATCCTTCGCCGGATCGACGGCGCGTGCGAGCAACGTCCGTCCGTCGCGCTCGACGATGCGTGCGTAGTGGCCGGTCGCGAGGCGGGCCGCACCGATGCGCCGGGCGAACGCGAGCAACTCTGCGAACCGGAAGCCGCCGTTGCAACGGATGCACGGATTCGGTGTCTCGCCGCGCGCGTAGCCGCGCACGAATGGTCCCACGACTGCGCGGCGAAACTCCTCGCGCAGATCGAGCGTCACGTGCGGCAGCCCACGGGAGTGGCACAGCGCGCGCGCCGCGATCACGGCGGACGGTGAGCAACATGCGCGCTCGGCGTCCGGCCCGTCCGGATCGAGCCAGAGGCGCAGCGTGACGCCGACCGCGCTCGGTCCGGAGCGAAGCAGGGTGACGGCGCTGTCCACGCCGCCGCTCATCGCGACCGCGACCCGGGCAGGATCGGCGGCCGCCCGCACAGCAGGAGCGAGCGCGTTCGCGAGCGCGTCGACCGGGAGCGTCTCGCCGCCGACCGCGGCGGCCTCGAGCAAGGTCAGTCCGCGCAGGTCCTGCCCGAGCCCGTCGGCATCCGCGTCGACGATGCGGTCGGCGTCGACGCGCAGTCTGACGGCCGCCCACTCCGGGCCGCGCGCGGAATCGCCGAAGAGCTCCATGGGATCAGGGTAGATCTAGAGGTGCCCCGAGGCCGCCGACCTGCCGCGCCCCGTGTGAACCTGGACAAGCCAGGTGGGTGCCGTGCGGGAGGCCGGACGCGAGCGTCCGGAGCCCCGACGCGGGCTCCCTTTCACATGGTGTTGGTTCTACATGGTGGCGCGGCGCGCGAACGACCTCGAGCACCGCTCGCACCGTAGCCGATCACCCCGCCTCGGCATATGACCAGTGGATCTCCTGCACGCCGCGCAGCCCCACGCGCCGCGCGAGCGCGTCGGTGAGGTCGAACTCGCGCCCCTGCGTGTATGGACCGCGGTCGACGACAGGGACGAAGACGGTGTGGCCGTGGAACGTGATGAAGATCTTCACGCCGCACGGCAGCGTCGGGTGCGCGACACCCTCCGTCGCGCTCGTGATCACGCCGCCGCACGCCGTCTTGCGACCGAACGCCTCCGGCCCGCTCGAGCCGGCGAGCGCGACGTAGGAGCCGACAGGCTTCGGGCCACTCGCCGTGTGATGGCGGGTCTGGGCGGTGACCGCGAGCGCGATCGCGCCGCCGAGGAGAGCAAGCGCCAGGAGCGCGATCTCCCGCGTCGCGAGGCGCATCCTCACGTGGCGGCCGCGGCGCCGGGCAGCCGACGTTCTCCGCGCGGCCACGCCGGAACGTCGACGACGCCCGAGTCGGCGCCTCCCCGGCGCCCGAACCTCCTGGCCGGCGGAGCGCCGGCGAGTGGATCGAAGCTGTAGCGAGCGGCCCGCGAGCTTCGCTCCGGCAGCCGCCGTGGCGGCGTCTCCTCGCCGACCGGCGCGGCGGGCATCGCCGCGACCGTCCATGGATCCGCATCCGCGTCGGCCGCCGTCGCGAAGACCGGCTCCTGGCCTTCCTCCCCCTCCCGCTGCACCGGCCCGAACAGCGGCCATTCGCCGAGCACCTCCGCACGCAAGGATGCGGATGCGATCCAGGTCGGCGCGTCGTCGCGGCCCGCGTCGGGGTAGCCCTGCACGACCTGCTCGAGCGGTTGCGGCGGCGGCAAGTCGACGCGCGGGAGGTAATAGCGCGGCGGCAGCCCGGCGCCGTAATGCGGCTCACCGCGCCACGCCGTCCACTCGAGCGCGGCGACGACGAGCCAGCCAAGTGCCATTGCGCCGACGATCTCGAGCGCGTCCAGGTGCGCGAGCGCGAGCGCGACCGTCAGCGCGGACAAGAAGAGTGCCTCGACGACGAACCGGGATCCGCGACGCTCGGGCATGAAGCCGAGTTCAGGCCTTCGCCGGGTCTTCCTGCGGAAGCGCGCGGATGCCGCTCTCGGCGAGCACGTCGTCCGGCATCGGCGTCGGCGCGCCCGTGAGTGGGTCGGTGCCACTCGACACTTTCGGGAACGCGACGATCTGGCGGATGTCGGGCTCGCCGGCGAGGAGCGCGACGAACCGTTCGATCCCCATCGCGAACCCGCCGTGCGGCGGCGCGCCCATCGCAAGCGCATCGAGCAGAAAGCCGAACTTCGACTTCGCCTCGTCGTCGGTCATGCCCATCGTCTTGAAGACCCGCTCCTGCACATCGACGTCGTGAATCCGGATCGAGCCAGAGCCGAGCTCCCAGCCGTTCCAGACGAGGTCGTAGTGCTGCCCGCGCACATCGCCCGGATTGCTCGGGTCCCACACCTCGGAGCCTTTGACGGGAGCCGTGAAGGCGTGATGCATGAACGTCCAACCGCCGTACTCGTCGTCCCTTTCGAAGAGGGGGAAGTCGAAGACCCAGTGGAACACGTCGGTGTCCGGGATCAGGTCGAGCTCGCGCGCGAGGTGCAGACGGAGCAGCCCGAGCACGTGGGCGGCCACGTCTTCCTCGTCGGCGACGCACAGTGCGGACGAACCGTCCGGCACGCCGAATGCTTCGAGCTCCGGAGCGGAGAGGAACTTCGCGACCTGCGAGAGCAGCGCAAGGCCCTTCGCCCCCCACTCCTTCGTCAGCGCGACGAGCCGCTCGTGCTCCGCCCGGGAGAACGTCTTCGGGACGACGATGTACCGAACGCAGGGTGCGTTCGCGAAGACGCCGAACTCGGAGCCGCGGGTCGCGGCGGTCGCGTCCTGGATCTCCATCCCGAACCGCAGGTCGGGTTTGTCGCTGCCGTACTTCGACATCGCCTCGTCATATGAGATGCGTGGAAAGGGCCGCGCAGGCGCGGACTTGCCGACTGCTTCGAACGCACCGATGACCGCGGCTTCCATCACGTCGAGCACCTCTTCGCGCTCGACGAAGGCCATCTCGAGGTCGAGCTGGCGGAACTCGAACTGCCGGTCGGCGCGCAAGTCCTCGTCACGCCAGCAGGTGGCGATCTGGTAGTAGCGGTCGAGCCCGCCGATCATGCAGAGCTGCTTGAAGAGCTGCGGTGACTGCGCAAGGGCGAAGAACCTGCCCGGCTGCAGCCGGACCGGAACGAGGAAGTCGCGCGCTCCCTCCGGCGTGCCACGGGTCATCGCAGGCGTCCAGATGTCGACGAAGCCGAGGTCGTCCATCGTGCGGCGAATGCCGGCGACGGCAGCGTGCGACATCCGCAGGTTGCGCTGCATGCGCTCGCCGCGCATGTCCAACCAGCGGTAGCGAAGCCGCGTCGTTTCTTCGACCGTGTCGTCGCCGATCTGGAACGGCAGCGGCGACGAGCGCGACAGGATCTGCAGGCTCTCGACCTGGATCTCCACCTCGCCCGTCGCGAGGTTCGGGTTGACGGCGTCCGGTGCGCGCGCAGCGACCTTGCCGACTGCCTGGACGACGAACTCGTTGCGGAGCTCGTGACCGCCCTCCGACTCCTTCAGGACGAGCTGGACCTTGCCCGTATGGTCACGCAGGTCGACGAAGACGAGCCCGCCGTGGTCGCGCCGGGTGTCCACCCAGCCCGCGACGGTCAGGCGGCGCCCGACGTGCTCGAGACGCAGCTCACCGCACCGGATATCGCGCCAGCTCACGCCGTGAGCGTAGCGACGACCTCTGCAAGACCGACCGTCGTATCGGGCGTTCCCGCGCGGCGAAGGGTCGCCTCATCCGCACCGAGAACGACGAGCGTCGCCGCGCCGGTGCGGGCGCCCTGCGTCAGCTGTCCCTTGAGCGATCGGCCGGCGAAGTCCATGTCGGCGGCGAGGCCCGCGCGGCGGAGCTCTTGCAAGAGCCCGTGCGCGGCCCCTGGTCCTGCATCGTCGTCGACGACGAAGACGTCGATCGGCACCGGCTCGATCGCGACGTTCTCGTGCTCGAGCGCGAGCAGCAGCCGCTCGATCCCCGCGCCGAACCCGATGCCCGGCGTGGCCGGCCCACCGATCTGCTCCACGAGGCCGTCGTAGCGCCCGCCGCCGCAGATCACGGAGTTGGCGTTCTCCTCCGGCCCCATGAACTCGAACGTGGTGCGCGTGTAGTAGTCGAGCCCGCGCACGAGCGCCGGATCGAGGACATAGGGAACGCCGAGCCGGTCGAGCCGCGAGCACACCTCGGCGAAATGAGCGCGGCAGTCGTCGCAGAGCGAATCGCCGATCTTCGGAGCGTCGTCGAGCGCGCTGCGCAGCGCGGGGTCCTTCACGTCGAACACCTGCAATGGGCTCGTCGCGCGCTTGTGCAGCGCTTCCTCGCCGAGCATGTCGATGTGCGCGTCGAGCCACTCGTTGAGCCGTTCGACGTACGCGGGACGGCACGCGGCGTCTCCGATCGAGTTGAGGTGCAGCTGCCATTGCGTGACGCCGAGCCCGCGGAGGATCTCGGCGTACACCTCGATCACCTCTGCGTCGATCGCCGGACCCGCGCTCCCGATCGCCTCGACGGACACCTGGTAGTGCTCGCGGTAGCGGCCGCGACCGGGGCGGCCGTAGCGATACATCGGTGCGACGGTGTACGCCTTCACCGGTTGCGGCTCGCGGTGCAGCCCGTGCTCGACGTACGCGCGCACGATCGGCGCGGTGCCCTCGGGACGAAGCGTGAGCGACCGGCCGCTGCGGTCGTCGAACGTGTACATCTCCTTATGCACCACGTCGGACGCGTCACCAGAGGTGCGTGCGAAGAGCCCCGTTTCCTCGAAGCCCGGCGTCTGGATGCGCCTCCAGCCGTACCGGTGGAGCGTCTCCTCCACGCGCGCGAGAAGGCCCCACCAGTTCGCGTCGCCGGGCAGGACGTCGTGCGTCCCGCGCGGCGCCTGGAACGACTCCGCCATCAGCTGCTCTCCGCGCGGAGGTCGCGCAGGAACGGATTCGTCTGCAGCTCGCGCTCGAGCGTGGTCGCCGGGCCGTGGCCCGGGTGAACGACCGTATCGCCGGGGAAGCGGTCGAGCAGCGCACGCACGGAGGCGAGCAGTGTGTCCCAGTCCCCGCCGGGGAGGTCGACGCGGCCGACCGACCCCGCGAAGAGCAGGTCGCCGGAAAAGAGATGCCCGTCGGCGTGGAACGCGACGTGGCCGGCGCTGTGGCCTGGGACGTCGACGACGTCGAAGGTGATCCCGGCGACGACGACCTCGTCGCCGCCGCTGACGACGTGCTCCGGATCGTGCGGGAGAACGCGCATCCCGCCGCGCGTCTGACCGTTCCTCAGGGCGTCGACTTCACCACTCGGCGCCCAGACGCCGACACGGGCGCCTTCGGCAAGAGCCGCGACGCCGCCGATGTGATCGACATCGGTGTGCGTGACGAGGATCGCGGCCGCCCGCGCACCCATGCCTGCGAGCTCGAGCCGCAGCGGCGTCGGATCGTCGCCCGGGTCGATGACCGCCGCGTCCGCTGCGCCCCGCTCGGAGCGGACGACGTAGCAGTTCGACTGGAACGGTCCCATCACGAAGCTGTCGACGACCAGAGGCATGAAGAGCGGTTGAGTGTAGGCGTATACGCTTCGGCCGTGCAGCGCTGGGACCTCCATTCGCCGAACGCGCCGAACGGGACCCGCGACCCGATCGTCCTGCACTCGGACGACGGCGCCCGCGCCGTGCTGATCGTGCTCCGGCCGGGCCAGGAGCTCGGCGAGCACCAGGTGAAGGAGAACGCCTGGCTGACCGTGATCGAAGGCGAGGTCGAGGTCGCATGCGGCGGCCACACCGCCGGCGGTGGGCCGGGAACGTTCATGCGGTTCGACCCGGGCGAACGGCACACGGTTCGCAGCGAAAAGGGCGCGCGGGTGCTCTTGCTGCTCGCGCCGTGGCCCGCTGCGGGGCACTACTCGCCCGACGAGGGTTAGCGCTTCTTCGCGCCGGCGGGCCGGCCTGCCCGCTTCACGTCCATCCGGTACTTCGTGCGGTCGAGCCAGTACGTCAGCGGCACGAACATCGCGCCGTAAACGATCCCGAACGCGCTGCCGATCGGCCCCTGCAAGAAGTAGAGGACGACGATCATCAGGACGCCCATCATCCCGCCGCGCTTGAACGCCCGGTCCCACGACGGCGGTTCCGCCGGGCGCGCGACGCGTCCCGCGCGAGAGCCGCCCTTCTGCGCGGGCTTCGCCTTCGGCTCCGCGGTTCGGTCTTCCTGCGCGCGTAGCTCGGAGATGGGAATCTCGTTCCCGTCTTCGTCGACCTCGTAGACGCGGACGTCATGTCTGAGATCCTTCGACTTGCGGCGGCGCTGTTTCCGGTTCGACATTCGCACCCAGGTTAGCGCCGGTACGCGGTCGCTCCCGCGCGAACGACGGTCGAGACGAGGTCACCTGCGAGGTGGTAGGCGAGGTACCGCCAGTCAGGGGCGTCGAGCAGCGTCACGTCCGCGCGCAATCCCGGCGTGATCCGACCACGGTCGGCGAGACCGACGACGTGCGCGGCATTGAGCGTCATCGCGACGAGCGCCTCCTCGGGCGCGAGGTGCAGCTGGGTGCAGGCGAGTGACGCGATCAGCGGCAGGCTCGTCGTGAACGAGCTGCCGGGATTGAAGTCCGTCGCGAGCGCGATCGCCGCTCCTGCGTCGGCGAGCGCGCGAGCCGGCGGCATGGGCCGGTCGAGAAACAGCGCGCTCGCGGGCAGCAGCACTGCGACGACGTCGCTGTAGCCGAGCTCCTGGACACCGATCGTGCCCGTCGCTTCGAGGTGGTCGAGGCTGCGTGCGCCGAGATCGATCGCGAGCGGAACCGCGCCGCTCTCCGTGAACTGGTCGCCGTGCAGTCGAAGCGCGAGTCCGGCTGCGGCACACGTCTCCAGGTAGCGGCGTGCCTGCGGAGCGTCGAACGCGCCGCGCTCGAGGAAGACGTCGGCGGCGTCGGCGAGCTGCGCCGCCTCCGGAAGGACATCGGCGAGGACGAAGTCGAGGTACGCATCCGCGTCGGGGTGCTCCGGAGGCACCGAATGGGCGCCGAGCCACGTCGGCGAGCCTCCGGCGGCTCGCACCGCCTTCAGCGAGGCGAGCTCGGTGTCGTGGTCGAGCCCGTAGCCGGACTTCCCCTCCCACGTTGTCGTTCCATGCGCGAGCATCCACGTCGCATGCTCCGCGACGCGCTCGAGCAACGCGTCGGGCGAGAGCGCGCGTGTCGCCGCGACGGTGGAGAGGATGCCGCCGCCGGCCGCGTGCAGCTCCTCGTAGCTTGCGCCGCCGGCGCGCAGCGAGAACTCACCGACGCGATCGCCGCCGAACGCCGGATGCGTGTGGCAGTCGACGAGCCCCGGCACGGCGCTCTGACCCGCGCAGTCGATCTCCTCGACGTCGCCGTCGAGCGGCCCGAGATCACGCATCCGTCCGACCGCCGCGATCGTCTCGCCGCGGCAGAGGATGTAGGCGTCCTCGATCACGTCGACCGCCCGCAGGTCTGCGCCGCGCGCCACCTGCCCCGCGCCCGCCGCGGGCGTCGCGACCTGTGCGAGGTCGCGGAGGAGCAGCCCGGCCACCGTCAGCTCGAAGCGTCGAACATCGGCGTCGAGAGACCGTGCTCGCGTGCGGCGGCCTCTGCTTCCGGATAGCCGGCGTCGAGGTGCCGCACGACGCCCATGCCGGGGTCGGACGTGAGGACGCGCTCGAGACGCTCCGCGGCCTCGTCGGTGCCGTCGGCGACGACGACCATTCCCGCGTGGATCGAGTTCCCGATCCCGACGCCGCCCCCGTGATGCACGCTGACCCAGTTCGCGCCGGCGGCGACGTTGACGAGCGCGTTCAGGATCGGCCAGTCGGCGATCGCGTCGGAGCCGTCGCGCATCGACTCCGTCTCGCGGTACGGCGAGGCGACCGAGCCGGCGTCGAGATGGTCGCGCCCGATCACGACGGGCGCCTGGACGCGGCCCGTCCGCACGAGCTCGTTGATGGCGAGCCCTGCCCGCGCGCGGTCGCCGAAGCCGAGCCAGCAGATCCGTGCGGGCAGCCCCTGGAACGCGACCCGCTCGGGTGCCAGCTCGAGCCACCGCTGCAAGAGCTCGTCGCCCGGGAAGAGCCCGCGTAGCGTCTCGTCGATTGCCGTGATGTCGGCCGGGTCCCCGGACAGGACTGCCCAGCGAAACGGCCCGATGCCGCGGCAGAAGAGCGGCCGGATATAGGCCGGGACGAAGCCCGGGTATGAGAAGGCGTCCGCTACACCGGCTGCTTCGGCCTCACCTCGCAGATTGTTGCCATAATCGAAAACGTAGCTGCCGACCCGGACGTACTCGAGCAATCCGCGCACATGCTCGGCGATCGCGGTGCGCGCGCGCCGGAGGTACTCGTCCGGATCGGACAGGCGAAGCGCGTTCGCCTCGTCGAGCGTCAGCCCGTTCGGCACGTATCCCGTCAGCGGATCGTGCGCGGCCGTCTGGTCGGTGACGAGGTCGAAGTGCTCCCCCCGCCGTGCGAGCTCCGGAACGACGTCCGCTGCGTTGCCGAGCAGCCCGACCGAGAGCGCGCGGCCGTCTCGCGCCGCATCGCGCACACGCCTGAGCGCGTCGTCGAGCGACTCGGTCGCCTCGTCGAGATACCTCGTCTCGATCCGGCGCTCGATGCGTGCCGGATCGACCTCGACGCACAGGATCGCCGCGCCCGCGAGCGTCGCCGCGAGCGGCTGGGCACCGCCCATGCCGCCGAGCCCCGCTGTCAGCACGGTGCGCCCTGCGAGCGACGGCGAGCCGAAGTGCTTCTGGCCCGCGGCGGCGAACGTCTGGTAGGTGCCCTGCAGGATTCCCTGCGTGCCGATGTAGATCCACGAGCCGGCGGTCATCTGCCCGAACATCGTCAGGCCCTCCGCTTCGAGCCGGCGGAACTCGGCCCACGTCGCCCACTTCGGGACGAGAAGCGAGTTGGCGATCAACACGCGCGGCGACGACGGGGTCGTTCGAAACACGGCGACCGGCTTCCCCGACTGGACGAGCAGCGTCTCGTCGTTTCCGAGCTCGAGGAGCGCACGAACGATCGCCTTCAGCGCTTCGTGCGAGCGCGCGGCACGGCCGCTGCCGCCGTACACGATCAGCTCCTCCGGGCGTTCGGCCACCTCGCGGTCGAGGTTGTTGAGCAACATGCGCAACGGTGCCTCGGTCGCCCACGAGCGCGCGTTCAGTGCCGTGCCGCGCGGGGCGCGGATCGAAGACAGATCGCCTGCGAGCGACTCGACGAGCTGATCGGTCGAGACGGCGACGCTCACGCTCTCTCCACCTCGTCGCGCGCTGCAGCAGCTTCACGCTGCAGGCGCTGCCGCCAGCGCACGATGCTCCAGATCGTTGCGGCCGCCCACACGACGGCGGCGATCACGACCGCCTTCCCGACGGAGCCGCCCGTGATCCACGCGAGCAGCACGACGAGCGCGGCGAAGAAGCCGTACACGAGCATCGAGTCGCGGTACGGATGCTTCGGGGTGGGTGCCTCCGGCAGTCCCCAGCGAAGCTGACGCGGTTTCTCTTTCGTCATTCGAGCTCTCCTATGGCGGAATCGACGGCGGCGACGAGCGACCCGTCGCGGATCGCATCGGCGACGGCCTCGATGTCGGGACCAAGCGGGCGATCGTCGCGGAGCCGCGGGGACAACGTACGAACGAGGTCGTGGGCAGCACGCGCCCCCTTTCCCGGCTCGAGCGGCGCGAGGAATTCGACCGCCTGCGCGGCGGCGAGCAACTCGATCGCGAGCGCGCGCTCGGAGTTCGCGACGACCTGCGATGCCTTCAGCCCGGAGGCGTTGCCCATCGACACGTGGTCCTCCTGGCCCGCGCTCGTCGGGATCGAGTCGACCGACGCCGGGTGGCAGAGCGCCTTGTTCTCGGACACGAGCGCCGCCGCCACGTACTGCGGGATCATGAAGCCCGAGTTGAGGCCGCCGTCGGAGGTGAGGAACGCCGGGAGGCCGTCACTCAGATTCGGGTTCACGAGGCGCTCGACGCGACGTTCGGAGATGTTCGCGAGCTCGGAGACGGCCATCGCAAGAGCGTCCAGGGCGAACGCGAGCGGCTGGCCGTGGAAGTTCCCGGCCGAGACGAGCATGCCGTCTTCGACGAGCACGAGCGGATTGTCGGTCGCCGCGTTCAGCTCGGTCGCGACCGTGTACTCGACGTAGTCGAGGAGGTCGCGCGACGCGCCGTGCACCTGCGGCGCGCAGCGGAGCGAGTAGGCGTCCTGCACCTTGTCGCACCAGCGGTGTGCCTCGATCACCGCCGAGCCTTCGAGCAAGCGCAGGATGTTGCGCGCCGACGCGAGCTGACCGCGCAGCGGCCGCAGCTCGTGCACCTGTGGGATGAACGAGTTGCGCGAGCCCTGCAGCGCCTCGAGCGAGAGCGCGCAGGCGCAGTCGGCGGCATGAGCGAGTCGCCGCGCCCGCACGAGCGCAAGCGCGCCCTGCGCTGCCATGAACTGCGTGCCGTTGATCAGCGAGAGACCTTCCTTCGCGACGAGGCGCACAGGCCGCAGCCCGGCGCGCTCGAGTGCGACCCCGCCGTCGAGCAACTCCCCCTGGAACCACGCTTGACCCTCTCCGACGAGCGGCAGCGCAAGATGGGCGAGCGGCGCGAGGTCCCCCGACGCGCCGACCGAGCCGCGCGCCGGGACGCGCGGAAGGACACCGCGGTTCAAGCAGTCGAGGAGGAGCTCGACCGTCTGCACGCGCGCGCCGGAGTTCCCCTTTGCGAGAGCGTTCGCGCGAAGGAGCATCGCGGCACGCACGACGGCATCCGGATACGCCTCCCCGACACCGCACGCGTGCGAGCGCAGGAGACGCAACTGCAGCTCCTCCGTCAGCTCTTCCGGGATCGACTGCGAGACGAAGCGACCGAATCCCGTGTTGACGCCGTAGGTGTGCTCGCTCGCACCGTGCGCCGCGCGCTCCACGACTTCGCGCGCGGCCGACATGCGGCGCCGCGCGTCGTCTCCGAGACCCGCGGCCGGTGCGCCGTCGACCGCCACCGCCCACACATCCTCGAGCCTGAGGTCGTCGCCCGTCAGCACGCCCGTGGCAGTCACGTCACGCATGGTAGTCCCGCGATACTCGGCGCTTCGTGTCCGATCCCGTCTTCGACGTCCCGCGCGAGCTGGAGCCGGCGCCGGCGGCGCCGCGTGCGCTCGATCTGTTGCGCCGCACCGACTTCCGGCGGGTGTACCTCGCCGTCGCCGCGAGCGAGCTCGGCGACTCGCTGCACTACATCGCCCTGATGTGGTTCGCCTTCGACGTCGCCGGTGCGGGCGGTGTGATCGCAGTCCGGCTCGCGGACAGCCTGCCGGCGTTCCTGTTCGGCCTGCACGGTGGGCTCGCCGCCGACCGTTTCAGCCGGAAGCGACTGATGGTCTCGGCCGACCTCGTTCGAGCGATCGTCCTCGTGCCGGTCGCGATCGCGGGGCTCACCGGCGGACTACCCCTCTGGGGGCTCGTCGTCGCCTCGTTCGTGCTCGAGTCCGCGACCAGCTTCTTCGCTCCGGCGTACGGAGCGATGATTCCGACGCTCGTCGACCGCGCCAACGTGCAGCGCGCGAACGCGCTCGTGCAGTCGACGACGCAGGCGCTCTCGATCGGTGGCTGGGCGCTCGCCGCCGCGTTCCTCACGTTCATGCCGATCAGTGTCTTCTTCGGCGTGAACGCGGTCTCGTTCTTCGTCTCGGCAAGCCTGCTGGCCCGCGTGCGGCACGGCGGCGAGCACGACCGGCACGGGGAGGCCCCCCAGCTTCGGGCGGGTCTCGCAGCGCTGCGGCCGCGGCCCATGCTGGCGGCCGGTGTCGTCGCGCTCGGAGTCGCGGTGACGATCACCGCGGGAACGTGGATCGGCGGCGTGCCGAAGCTCGTCCGCGACACGCTTCATCACGGCGCGGGCGGCTTCTCGCTCGTGATGGTCGGCTACGCCGCTGGCTCGATCGTCAGCGGGCTGCTGCTCACGCGGCTCCCGGTGCGGCACAAGGCGCGCGCGAGCCTGCTCGCGTGGGCGATGTACCTCCCCGGCTACGGGCTGATCGCGCTCGCCGGATCCCTGCCGCTTGCGGTTGCCGGCGCGTTCTTCGCCGCGACGGGCCAGAGCACGTCAGTTGTGCTGATCAACTCGGCGGCGCAAGAAGAAGTTCCCGACCACTTGCTGGGCCGCGTGCTCGGCGTCATCTCACTCACACACCGCGGCGCACACGCGACGGGACTGCTGTTCGTCTCGCCGCTCTTCCTCGTGGCGTCTGCGCCGGCGATCTTCGGCGGCGCGGCGATCGCCGTGCCGCTCGTCGGGTTCATTGGTCTAGCAGCCGTAGCTCGAGCACCCGGGACGCGCCGAACCCCTCGATCCTGAGCATCGCGCCGGCTGCGGCCGCTGCGGCCCCGGCGGGCATCAGCCCGACGAGCTCGGAGCCGGCGACGTCCGCACCACGCGACTCGGCTTCGGCGGCGATCCGCGCGACGATGTCGTGCAGTGCCGCCGCCTCCCAGTCCTCGACGTTCATCGATACCTGCACGAGGCCTGCACGAGGTAGGTCGAGCCCGAGGGCCCGGACACCCGGGAAGCCGCCGCCCCGCTCGCGCACGACTGCCGCGACCTCGCGCGCGACGGAGACCGGCCCGCGAAGATTGACGTTGAAGGCGATCAACGGAGACCGTGCGCCGAGGATCACGCCTCCCGCCGCCTCGTGCAGCTCAGTCGGCCCGAAGTCGGGTGCGAGCTCTCCTGCCGCCAGGCGACGCGCGAGCTCTGAGCGGCCGCCGCGGCGGTAGAACGACGGTCCGCGCTCAGGCGGCGCGTACAGGAACACCGGGAGGCCGAGCTCGCCGATGCGGGCACCGATCGCCGCCGCAGCAGCTCGGGCACGCTCCATGTCGTCGGGACGCAGCGGGACGACGGGGACGACGTCTGCGGCGCCGATGCACGGGTGTGCACCGTCGTGGTCGCGCAGGTCGATCCGCTCCACGGCTACCGCGACACCCGCGACGAGTGCGTCGCCGAGCTCGTCCTCGCTCCCGACCAACGTGTAGACGGAACGGTTGTGGTCGGCATCCGAGTGCACGTCGAGAACACGCGTGTGGGCGCCCAGCGCGTGCCCGATCGCGTCGATCGTCGCCTGGTCGCGGCCTTCGCTGAAGTTCGGAACCGACTCGAGCGGGAGCACGCGCCTACTCTACGAGGGGATGAAGGAGTACTACGACCTCCGCGCGCCGTACTACGACGACTGGTGGATCGGCGCCGCGCGCGACCGGCCCGGCTGGGCGGAAGAGATCGATGGCGCGATGGCGACCGTTGCGTCGCTCCCGGCTGCACGGACGCTCGACATCGCGTGCGGCACCGGCTATCTCACGCAGCACCTTCCAGGCGAGGTCGTCGGCCTCGACCAGAGCGAGAGCATGCTCGCCGAGGCTCGTCGCCGACTTCCGGAAGGCGAGTTCGTACCGGGCGACGCGCTGTCGCTGCCGTTCCCGGACGGGTCCTTCGAGCGCATCTTCACCAGTTACTTCTACTGCCACCTGGTCGAAGACGAGCGCGTGCGCTTCCTCGCAGAGGCGCGGCGCGTCGCACCCGAGCTCGTCGTTCTCGGCAGCCGGCAGGAGGACGGTGAATGGTCGGAACGCTGGGAGAACCGGCCGCTCAAGGACGGATCGACGTGGCCGGTCTTCAAGCGCGTGTTCGATCCCGACGCGCTTGCCGCCGAGCTCGACGGCGAGGTGCTCCACGTAGGCCGGTGGTTCGTCGTCGTGCGCTCGGCGTGACGCGGTACCGGTCGCTCAGCTCCCTCAAGCGGGACCAGCGCGTTTGCCGCCTCTGCGTCGAGGCGGGGTACCCGCTCGAGTCGCTGCCGGTGATCGCACCCGGCGAAGACCAGCGCGCGTACCTGTTCGGGCAGGCGCCCGGCATCGTGGAGGGCGAGGAGCGGCGACCGTGGCGCGGGCGTGCCGGCAAGACGCTGCGCCGGTGGCTCGAGCTGGACGAGGACGAGTTCTACGCGACCTTCTATTGCGCGTCCGTGACGCGGTGCTACCCGGGCCGCGCGCGCTCGGGGCGCGGCGACCGCACGCCGACACCCGAGGAGCAGCGGTTGTGCGAGCGCTGGCGCGACGCGGAGCTTCGGCTGTTGCGGCCGAAGCTGATCGTCACCGTGGGCGGGCTGGCCGCGCGCCGCCTGCTCGGCGTGACGAGCGTCACCGAGAGCGTCGGACGGCGCTACGACCTCGACGGCGTTCTCGCGATCCCGCTCCCCCATCCCTCCGGAGCGTCGAGTTGGCTGAACGTTCCCGCGAACCGCGAGCGCGTGGCTGCGGCCGTGCGCCTGATCAAAGACGCGCTCGATACCCTCGAGTGATGGCCGACGCACCGCGTAACTCGAAGACGTTCGTACGGCTGCTCAGGTTCCTCGGCTCGTACCGGCTCTCACTCGTCCTCTCGATCGCGCTCGCAGTGGGGTACCAGGGAGCCGGGCTCGTCGCGACGTACCTGACCGGCTCGGTTGCCGGCACGATCAAGACGGGCGAGCGCCACCGGCTCACGTGGCTCGTCGGGGCGATCCTCGTTCTCGGCGTCGTACGCGCGCTCTTGATGGCCGGCCGCCGGCTCATCTCCGGCTATCAGGCGCTCGGCGTCGAGATGGACATGCGGAATCGCGTGTACGCGAAGCTGCTCCGTCTCTCCTTCGGCTTCTACGACCGGCATCAGACGGGCCAGTTGATGAGCCGGGCGACTGTCGACTTGCAGGGCGTCCGCTTCTTCCTCGGCTACGGCCTCATCTTCTTCTTCCAGAACGCGTTCACGGTCGTCGGCGTCGGGATCTTCGTGTTCGTGATCTCATGGAAGCTCGCCCTCGTCTCGATGGCGATCTCACCGTTCCTGATCGCACTCGCGTACCGGTACAGCCACGTGTCGCATCCATTGCTGCGCGACGTGCAACAGAAAATGGCCGACGTCGCGACGGTCGCCGAGGAGAACATCGTGGGCGTCCACGTCGTTAAGTCGTTTGCCCAGGAAGACGCGGAGCAGGAGAAGTTCGAGCGACGGTCGGAAGCAGTGTTCACGCTCTCGGTGCGTGCCAACCGCCAGCGCGCGGTCTACATCCCCCTCCTCAGCTTCCTTCCACTCCTCTCGCAGGCGGCGATCCTGCTGATCGGCGGCCATATGGTCGCGAACGGATCGCTGTCGATCGCGAACTATGTGCGCTTCAACATCTTCCTCGCGATGCTCGTCATGCCGCTGCGCGCGCTCGGCATGTGGATTGGCCAGGCGCAGCGGGCGACCGCATCCGGCGAGCGCATCTTCCAGGTGCTCGACGAGCCGGAAGACATCGGCGACGCACCCACGGCGAGGGAGCTGCCGCCGGGCGGCGGGCTCGTCGTCTTCGACGACGTCACGTTCGGGTACGACGCCGAGCGTCCGGTACTCCAGGACGTCTCGCTCGAGCTCACGGCGGGCCGCGTCGTCGCGCTGATCGGGCACACCGGCGCCGGCAAGACCACGCTCGCATCGCTCGTGCCGCGCTTCTACGACGTGCAGCGCGGACGTGTCACGATCGACGGAGCCGACGTTCGCGATCTGAACCTCACCTCGCTCCGCGGCGCGATCGGCGTGATCGCGCAGGACCCGTTTCTCTTCTCGGCCACGGTGCGCGAGAACATCGCGTTCGGGCGCGCCGACGCAACCGGCGAGGAGGTCGAGCGCGCGGCGCGTCTGGCGCAGGCACACGAGTTCGTCGAGGCGCTCCCAGAGGGCTACGACACGGTGATCGGGGAGCGCGGGATCACGCTCTCGGGCGGCCAGCGGCAGCGTGTCGCGATCGCGCGCGCTCTCGTCGTCG
>Ga0308175_100000293_pt1 | contig 36677 bp, 42 predicted proteins | sample PhyCR1_3_FD_203893 | JGI IMG/M metagenome (GOLD analysis project Ga0308175, IMG submission 203893) | Soil microbial communities from UC Gill Tract Community Farm, Albany, California, United States - DLSLS.C.R1 | ecosystem: Environmental > Terrestrial > Soil > Agricultural land | place: USA...
ACGCGCGGGAGTCCCGGCCCTGGAGGCCGAGCTGTTCGACGGCTCCGCCCCCCTGGACGTGGTGTGGCTCGGCAGGCGCTCCATCGTGGGGATAGAACCCGGACGCAAACTGATCGCATCGGGCCGGATCTCGATGAGCCGGGGCCGCCGGGTGCTGTTCAATCCGAAGTACGAACTGCGACCCCTTGGACGGGAGTAGCCGGTGACGTCCCTCGACAAGCCGACCCAAGACACCGATCAGACCCAGTCGGACGACGCACGCGCGGTCACCGAGGCCGCCCTGTTCGAGGCGTTCGGCGGTGTCCGCGGCATGGTCGAGACGGTGCTGCCCGGTCTCCTCTTCGTCGCGATCTTCACGATCAACAAGAACCTGCACTTCGCCGCGATCGCCGCGCTGGCCCTGTCCCTGGTGCTGGTCGTGGTCCGGCTGGTCCGCAAGGACACCGTCAAGCACGCCTTCAGCGGCGTCTTCGGCGTGGCGTTCGGCGTGGTCTTCGCGATGTTCACGGGCAACGCCAAGGACTTCTACCTCCCCGGCATGCTCTACACGCTGGGCCTGGCGCTGGCCTACCTCATCACGACCCTCGCCGGTGTGCCGTTGATCGGCCTCATCCTCGGCCCGGTCTTCAAGGAGAACCTCTCCTGGCGGACCCGCAACCCCGGCCGCAAGAAGGCTTATGCCAAGGCCAGTTGGGCCTGGGGTCTGATCCTGCTCGCCAAGTGCGCGATCCTCTTCCCGCTGTACTGGTGGGCCGACACCGCGCAGCTCGGCTGGGTGCTGGTCGCCCTGAAGATCCCGCCGTTCCTGCTGGCGGTCTACCTGACCTGGATGTTCCTGGCGAAGGCGCCCGCGCCGATCGACGTGTTCGCCGAGATGGAGGCCGAGGAGCAGGCCGAGAAGGAGCGCCGGGCCGCCCTGGCCGCGGAGGACGGCGAGCCCGCCGGCGGACGGCACCGCCGGGAGGCGTAGCGAGCCGCTGTACAGCCTTCGTACGAAGAGAAAGGGCGCCCTTGAGTTCAAGGGCGCCCTTTCCTCTGCCTTCCGCGCGGTCAGTCCTCGCGCCGGACCGACAGCAGTTCCTCGAGCTGCTCCTCGCGGGCCTGCGCGGCCACGAAGAGGAGTTCGTCGCCCGGCTCCAGGGAGTCCTCCCGGGACGGCGTCAGCACCCGGGTGCCGCGGATGATCGTGACCAGGGAGGTGTCCTGCGGCCACTCCACGTCGCCGACCTGGGTGCCGGCCAGGGCCGACTCCTCGGGCAGGGTCAGCTCCACCAGGTTGGCGTCACCGTGGCTGAAGCGGAGCAGCCGGACCAGGTCGCCGACGCTCACCGCCTCCTCGACCAGGGCGGACATCAGGCGGGGGGTGGAGACGGCCACGTCCACGCCCCAGGCCTCGGTGAACAGCCACTCGTTCTTCGGGTTGTTCACCCGGGCGACGACGCGCGGAACGCCGTACTCCGTCTTGGCGAGCAGCGAGACGACCAGGTTGACCTTGTCGTCACCGGTCGCGGCGATCACCACGTTGCAGCGCTGCAGCGCCGCCTCGTCCAGGGAGGTGATCTCACAGGCGTCGGCCAGCAGCCACTCCGCCTGGGGCACCCGCTCCACCGAGATGGCGGTCGGGGCCTTGTCGATGAGCAGGACCTCGTGCCCGTTCTCGAGCAGCTCGCCCGCGATCGAGCGGCCGACGGCGCCGGCTCCGGCAATAGCGACCCTCATCAGTGACCGCTCTCCTCTTCCGGGCCCCCGGCGAACGCCGCCTCGACCTTCTCGACGTCGTCCGTGCGCATCATCACGTGCACCAGGTCGCCCTCCTGCAGCACCGTCTGCGACGTGGGCAGGATCGCCTCGCCCAGCCGGGTCAGGAACGCCACCCGGACGCCCGTCTCCTCCTGCAGCCTGCTGATCTTGTGGCCGACCCACTTGACGGAGGCGTGCACCTCGGCGAGCTGGACACCGCCGGTGGGGTCGCGCCACAGCGGCTCGGCGCCCGAGGGCAGCAACCGGCGCAGCATCTGGTCGGCGGTCCAGCGGACCGTGGCCACGGTGGGGATGCCCAGGCGCTGGTAGACCTCGGCGCGGCGGGGGTCGTAGATACGGGCCGCCACGTTCTCCACACCGAACATCTCGCGGGCCACGCGCGCGGAGATGATGTTGGAGTTGTCACCGCTGGAGACCGCGGCGAAGGCGCCGGCCTCCTCGATGCCCGCCTCGCGCAGGGTGTCCTGGTCGAAGCCGACGCCGGTGACCCGGCGGCCCCCGAAGCCCGGGCCCAGCCGGCGGAAGGCGGTGGGGTCCTGGTCGATCACGGCGACCGTGTGCCCCTGTTGCTCCAGGGTCTGGGCAAGAGCGGAACCCACTCTGCCGCAGCCCATGATGACGATGTGCACGACCGTCCTTCCGGTGTCCCAAAGTTACTGCTCAGCCTCAGGGTCTCAGACCGACGCCCAAAGCTACACACGGGCGGTTCGGGGTGGGCACCCCCGGTGCGGAGGTTTCCGGGATCACCGGTGCCGGTCACCGCCTGGGATCCACGGTGGCGCCCCTGCGGCGCGTGATGCTGCGCACGCTGCACAGGGTCAGGATTCCGAGGCCGACCAGGGCGACGGTGGCCCCGATCAGCTCTGCGGTCGCGGGCATGGGACCTCCGAGGTGCGGTGCCGACCGGGATCTGCCATCTAGGCACGCAGGGCGGACGGACCACGGAATCCGCAGTTCAGCGCGCCTGCGATTTCACTCGTGAGGCAGAACCGGGATGCCGGGTGGGCGGGTGCCTGTTCGAAGGCCTACGATCCTCTGTCGTGTCCAAACTGACCGACGTGCCCAAACGGATCCTGATCGGGCGCGCACTGCGCAGTGACCGGCTGGGCGAAACGCTCCTGCCGAAGCGCATCGCCCTCCCCGTCTTCGCCTCCGACCCGCTGTCCTCCGTCGCCTACGCGCCGGGGGAGGTCCTGCTGGTCCTGTCCATCGCGGGCGTGTCGGCGTACCACTTCAGCCCCTGGATCGCCCTCGCGGTCGTCGTGCTGATGTTCACCGTGGTCGCCTCCTACCGGCAGAACGTGCACGCGTACCCGAGCGGCGGCGGCGACTACGAGGTCGCCACCACCAACCTGGGGCCCAAGGCGGGCCTCACCGTGGCCAGCGCGCTGCTCGTCGACTACGTGCTGACCGTCGCAGTCTCCATCGCCTCCGGCATCGAGAACCTAGGCTCCGCGGTCCCCTTCGTCGTGGAGCACAAGGTGTCCTGCGCGACCGCCGTGATCGTCCTGCTGACGCTGATGAACCTGCGCGGCGTGAAGGAGTCGGGCAAGCTCTTCGCGATCCCGACCTACGTGTTCGTCGGCGGCGTCTTCATCATGATCGCGTGGGGCGCCTTCCGCGGACTGGTCCTCGGCGACGCCATGCGGGCCCCGACGGCCGACTACCACATCAAGGCCGAGCACCAGGGTCTCGCGGGCTTCGCCCTCGTCTTCCTGCTGCTGCGCGCCTTCTCCTCCGGCTGTGCCGCGCTGACCGGTGTGGAGGCCATCTCCAACGGCGTCCCGGCCTTCCGCAAACCCAAGTCGAAGAACGCGGCGACCACGCTGGCGATGATGGGCCTGCTGGCCGTCACCATGTTCTGCGGCATCATCGCCCTCGCCATGTCGACCAACGTCCGCATGGCCGAGCACCCCGCCACCGACCTGATCCACAACGGCAGCCCGGTCGGCTCCGGCTACGTCCAGAACCCGGTGATCTCCCAGGTCGCCGAGGCGGTGTTCGGCAAGGGCAGCTTCCTGTTCGTCCTGCTGGCGGCCGCCACCGCCCTGGTGCTGTTCCTGGCGGCGAACACGGCGTACAACGGCTTCCCGCTGCTCGGTTCGATCCTTGCCCAGGACCGCTACCTGCCGCGCCAGCTGCACACCCGCGGTGACCGCCTCGCCTTCTCCAACGGCATCGTGCTGCTCTCGGGCGCCGCCGCGCTGCTCGTGATCATCTACGGCGCCGACTCCACCCGCCTCATCCAGCTCTACATCGTCGGCGTGTTCGTGTCCTTCACGCTCAGCCAGACCGGCATGGTCCGGCACTGGAACCGCCACCTGGCGGTCGAGAAGGACCCGGCGGCCCGCAGCCACATGATCCGCTCCCGCGCGATCAACGCCTTCGGCGCCTTCTTCACCGGCCTGGTGCTGGTCGTCGTCCTCGTCACCAAGTTCACGCACGGCGCCTGGGTCGCCCTGCTGGGCATGTGCATCTTCTACGCGACGATGACCGCGATCCGTAAGCACTACGACCGCGTGGCCGACGAGATCGCCGCCCCCGAGGGCCCGAGCGACGACAGCGTCCGCCCCTCCCGGGTGCACTCGGTCGTCCTGATCTCCAAGATCCACCGCCCCACCCTGCGCGCCATGGCCTACGCCAAGCTGATGCGCTCGGACACCCTGGAGGCGCTCACCGTCAACGTCGACCCGGCGGAGACCAAGGCGCTGCGCGAGGAGTGGGAGCGGCGCGGGATCGACGTACCGCTGAAGGTCCTCGACTCGCCCTACCGCGAGATCACGCGGCCGATCATCGAGTACGTCAAGAGCCTGCGCAAGGAGTCCCCGCGCGACGCGGTCTCCGTGATCATCCCCGAGTACGTGGTCGGCCACTGGTACGAGCACCTGCTGCACAACCAGAGCGCCCTGCGTTTGAAGGGCCGCCTGCTCTTCACCCCCGGCGTGATGGTCACCTCCGTGCCCTACCAGCTGGCGTCCTCCGAGGCGGCCAAGCTGCGGGCCCGCAGGCGGCAGGACTGGAACGCGCCCGGTGCGGTCCGGCGTGGCCCGGCGGTGGAACGCCCGAAGGAGCCGGCCGCCAAGGAGTGAGGCGTCCAGGCAATCCAGGAGAGGCCGTAGACTGGTGGGCTGTTGTCAGGCCCACCGGCTGCGGCCTCTCCCCTTCCCGATCTGGAGTCACCCCACCATGCAGACAGAACCGACGAAGTCTCTGGTGGGCGAGGAGTACGAAGTCGAGATCGGGCCCGTCGCCCACGGCGGCCACTGCATCGCCCGCACCGCCGAGGGCCAGGTGCTGTTCGTCCGGCACACGCTGCCGGGCGAGCGGGTGGTGGCCCGGGTGACCGAGGGCGAGGAGGGCGCCCGCTTCCTGCGCGCGGACGCCGTCGAGATCCTCGACGCGTCCAAGGACCGCATCGAGGCCCCCTGCCCCTTCGCCGGCCCCGGCCGCTGCGGCGGCTGCGACTGGCAGCACGCCAAGCCGGGCGCCCAGCGCCGCCTCAAGGGCGAGGTGATCGCCGAGCAGCTCCAGCGGCTCGCGGGCCTCACCCCGGAGGAGGCCGGCTGGGACGGCACGGTGGTGCCGGCCGAGGGCGACAAGCTGCCCGCCGGCCAGGTGCCGCAGTGGCGGACGCGGGTGCAGTACGCGGTGGACGCCGACGGCAACGCCGGACTGCGCCGCCACCGCTCCCACGAGGTCGAGCCGATCGACCACTGCATGATCGCCGCGCCCGGTGTCAGCGAGCTCGGCATCGAGGACCGGGACTGGGCGGGCATGGCCTCCGTCGAGGCGATCGCCGCGACCGGTTCCCAGGACCGCATGGTGATCCTGGAGCCGCGGCCCGGCGCCCGGCTGCCCCTGGTCGAGCTCGACAGGCCCGTCTCCGTGATGCGCGTGGACGAGAACGACGGCGGCATCCACCGTGTCCACGGCCGCGCGTTCGTGCGCGAGCGCGCCGACGACCACACCTACCGCGTCGGCAGCGGCGGCTTCTGGCAGGTCCACCCGAAGGCCGCCGACACCCTCGTCAAGGCCGTCATGCAGGGCCTGCTGCCGCGCAAGGGCGAGATGGCCCTCGACCTCTACTGCGGCGTGGGCCTGTTCGCCGGCGCCCTGGCCGACCGCCTCGGCGAGAAGGGCGCGGTCCTCGGCATCGAGTCCGGCAAGCGGGCGGTGGAGGACGCGCGGCACAACCTGGCCGACTTCCCGCGGGTCCGTATCGAACAGGGCAAGGTCGAGTCGGTCCTCCCGCGCACGGGCATCACGGAGGCCGACCTCATCGTCCTCGACCCGCCCCGCGCCGGCGCCGGCCGCCGAACCGTCGACCACCTCACCTCCCTCGGCGCCCGCCGCATCGCCTACGTGGCCTGCGACCCGGCCGCCCTGGCCCGCGACCTGGGGTACTTCCGGGACGGTGGCTACCGGGTGCGGACGCTGCGAGCGTTCGACCTGTTTCCGATGACGCATCACGTGGAGTGCGTGGCTATTTTGGAGCCTGCTGCAAAGGGGCTCTGACCTGCGTCTTTCTTGGGTTTTCCAGACGTGGTCGGTGGTGCTCGACCTGTTTCCCGAAGTTCACCGCGTGGAGCATTCTGCAGGTTCTCGCCACGTGTCTCACCTGCGGTTTCGCAGCAGAAGCGTGGGTAGAGAGCGCTCCGCCTCGACTCCGTAAGGGGCAGGTTCGGGACATGTCTTGACGCTCGTTCGACGCTGTTCCTGACGGAGCGTGGGGTGGTCGTCCTGGTCAGACAGAGCGGGTCAATCGACTTGTCGGACGTAAGCGCACGGCCCCACCGATGCCGCGTTTGCAGGGCGGCGCACCTTGTTTGCCAGGTGCGCCGCCACAAGAGAACGGCCCCCGAGTCCGGCTGCTTCAGCTCGACGTGCCCTATGGTCCTGCCGCCGCAGGCGATGGCGAAGTCGGGCCGGATCCCGAGTTCCTTGACGCGACTCTGACCGTGGACGATGAGCTTGAGGCGTTGCCGCGAGGCCATGCCGCGCAGCAGCTGCTCCACCGGCGCGGTGAGACTGTCTTCCCTGCTACTGACCGCCCCTGCGGGACCTTGCAGCTTGGCCCTGACCTCCTCGCCGAACCGGGCGACGAGGTCCGCGACCGATCCGGTCGTGCCCTTTCCCGCCCAGACGTCCCCTCTTGCCATCGGCCCCCCAAGGTTGCACCCACGCCGACGATCAGACCCATACAGAATGCCCATGACATCCCAAGCAGCAAACGCCGGTGGGTGTAGGTCGATTGGCGGCATGTAGCGAAAACCCCGTGTACAGAGGGGTGTTGGAGCCCGAGCCAGGAGTGCGTCCCGTGCGGTGCGTCAGCGGACGGAGCGCAATCGGTGGACGGTACGGCGATCTTGTCGGCACGCTGGGTGAGTCGATCGCGGAAAGCGGCGCGTCTACGAACCTGGAGGTGGGCGCGTACGGCGTCGGGCTACGTGACGGGCGTCGAACTCGAGGCCCTGGAGACGGTTGGCGGTGTCACTTGGCGGGACGCCATCGTGTGGTGTAGGGGATCAAGGCATCGGAACCTGCAGGTCGGGGGCAGTGGCCACGTCGGGACAGGGGGTCGACCCGCCTTGACAGGGACCTTGCGGGTTGCTCCCTTCGCGGCGACCGTCGGCCGCGAACCGGAATGCCAAGTACTTGATCCCCTGCGTCGCGGCGCGGGGTACGACTGTCTGCTGCCCGGTCGGGATGCATCGCTCAGCGTCCGGACGGCACGGACATACATCATGTTGGTACATGGGCTAGTCTTGGTACATGTCGATGAAGCGCACCAACGTCTACGCTGATCCGGAAGACCTCGCGATCATCAAAGAGGCTGCGAAGCGGCGCGGTATCAGCGAGGCAGAGATCATCCGCCAGGGCATCCATCTCGCGGCCATGGCCAACCGCGTATGGGACGAGCCTCTCTTCTCCCGCACCTTCCGGGGAGCGGGGCGCACTCCCGGTAAGCGTGACGTGCGTGACGCTGTCGCCGACGCGGTGCGCCGCGAGACCGGGACCGGGACCGCTGCGTGATCGTCGTCATCGCGGACACCTCCGGGCTGCTTGCTGCGCTCGACTTCGCCCACCCCGAGCACCAAGCGTCGAACGAAGCCATCATGGCTGCCGGGCTCCTGGTGATGTCCCCACTGCTGCTCGCGGAGATCGACCACGTCGCCACGCGCGAGCTCGGCCGTGAAGCGGCGCTCAGCGCGGTCGACGACATCCGCCATTGGGTGCGACGAGGCCGTGTCGTTCTGCCCGAGATCACGGAGGACCATCTGGGTGCCGCCCAGTCGGTGCGCGCCCGCTATCGCGACTTGGACCTGGACCTCGCGGACGCGGTGAACGTGGCCCTTGCCGCTGAGTACGACACCGACGCGGTACTCACGCTTGACCGGCGCGATTTCCGGGCTGTGCGCCCATTGGGCCGGCACAAAGTGTTCCGGGTGCTGCCCGACGACCTGCCGATCTGAATTCGGATGGTGTTTGGCTGTGTCTTCCGTCGGACTCCGTCGGTCGAACAGCGGCAGGACCGGCCGACGGCCACGCCTATGGCGCCTGCCAGCTCCAGCGCACCGATCAGCCGGTAGGCCGCTGGGGTGAAGCCGCGGCGTGGGCGGCCAGCTTGGGCATCGGGCCGAGAGCCATGATCTTGGCCACGCCCAGCAGGGCGAAGATCAGCACGATGAGACAGGCCAGGCCGGCGGAGAGGCTCACGAGGCGTCCTTGACGGTGTGCGGATGACGGGCCTGACGGCGTTCTGTTCCCAGGCCGGCGCAATAGGCGACGAGGTCCGGGTTGTCGACCGCCGAGGGGTTGAGGACCTGCTCGGTGGGGGCGCCCTGGAGGAGGCGTTTGACCGGGGCCTCGAGTTTCTTCCCGGTCTTGGTGTGCGGGATGGCCGGCACGGCGAGGATCTCGTCGGGGACGTGGCGGGGGGAGGCGCCGGTGCGGACGGCATCGCGGATCGTCTCGCGCAGGGCGTCGTCCAGCGTGACACCGGGCGTGGGGACGACGAACAGGGGCATCCAGTAGCCGCCGTCGGGTTCCTCCGCGCCGATGACGAGGGCCTCGGTGATCTCGGGGAGGCGTTCGACGATGTCGTGGATGTCGGCACTGCCCAGGCGCACGCTGTTGCGGTTGAGGGTGGCGTCGGAGCGGCCGTGGACACACCGGCGACCGGCTTCCAGGCGGAAAATACCTGGTCACCCCCGGCTTTCGGGCCGGTGAGCGGAGTAGTGTGAAGGCACCGGGAGTGCTTCGCGCACCGGCTCTGCTGCGGGTGCCGTTTCCGGTGATCGACAATGCCGGGTCGCACCCGAGCCCGGGGACAGGTCCGCGCCATGCCCGTGACCATTGACCGTACGACATCGAGCAGGCGCGCGCCGCCCCAGCCGGCCCGGCTGTCCCTGACGCCCGCGCCGGGCGGGCTGGACGGCATGTGGTGGCCGCGTTCCCGTGCCCTCACGCGTGAGCTGCCCACCCTGACTGCCGCACTGGGCGAGCGTTGGGGCCGCATCACAGGTGTCACCGTGCACCCGGCCTACTGGCCCGTCATCCCGCACTGGGTGTCCGTCGCCGGGCGTACCGTGCAGGTGGGCTGGTCCACCGAGGCCCAGGATCCGCACAGACTGACTCTCTCCCTACCCGATGGTCGCCGAGACGTGCTGGTGATTCCGCCGGGAACCGGTGCGGGGGCAGCCGCGCAGCTGATGGCGGGCGACGGCATCGATGCGCCGGCCCGGGAGGAAGCAGCAGACAGGATCGACGCCCGGATCAGGGAAGAAGCGTGGGAGACCGACGGCGGAGCAGGCCGGCCGTCGTTCCCGCCCCGGCCCATCGGCTCGGCAGGGCCTTCGCCCGCCGGTCGGCGGAGGTGAGAGGACGATGACTGTCATCGCCGTGGCCGCGCTGCTCCTTCTGATCGCCGTCGGAGTCGTTCTGATCCACCGGCTCAACGGTCAGCACGACGAACGGATCGCTGCCTTCCACTACAGCGATGCTCTGCGGGGGATCGGGCGCCGGCCCCGGAGGCACGGTCGGCCGGCGGTGGACGCGACCGTTCCGACGCGCCCCACGGCGACGGCGACCGCGGAGGACGTCGACTTCGGCCCGGCCGTAGGCAGTAGAGGAGGGCGCGTCATGGCGATATTGCGAGACCGGAAGACGTACCGCGAGAGGATCATGCGGGCTCTGTACCAAGCCGCCGAGGGCAATCGCCTCCTGGGCGTCGACGGGGCGAAGCTCCGCAACGACCTCGGTATCCCTGAGCAGGACATGGCCGCTGCCTGTATGTTCCTGGCGGGCGAAGGCTTGGTCGTCGTGGACTGGGCGAGGGGCAATACGCCCGCGATGATCACGCTGACGCACCAGGGGATCCGGCAGATGGAGACGGAAGAGGAAGGGCGTGGCTGAACCGCCGCGTCGGCTTCTCGGACCGAAGTGAACCCTCGCAAGGATTGCTTATGACGGATCAATCCCTTTGACGTACCGTGAGGTAGCAGGGTCGTATCGTGGTCGCACGTCCTGCGGTCGCACTGCTCTCTGCGGACGGGCGGACACCATGGCCGACTCAGACACCCCCGACTTCCCCAGGCCCCTGCCGGACGCCGTCCACCGGTCGGTGAAACCCGGAACGGCCCTGCTGCGACTGGAGACGACACACACACGCGAGGGAATCCTGGACGGCGCATGGTGGCCGCGGTCCCGGGACATCGGTGCGGAGCTCCCCTCGCTGGTCTCCGCGTTGACCGAGCACCTCGGACCTGTCACCCGAGTCGGTCTGGACGGCAGTGCCTGGGACGAACCGCCGCCCCGGGTGATGGTCGACGGCCGAGTCGTGCACATCGACTCCTATCCGGTCGGTGACGACACCATCCTCATCACCCGGGGCGACCGGGACCACTTCTCCTTGATGCTGGTCCCTCCGGACACGTCGCCCGATGCGGCACGCGCCGCGATGGCCAGGGCCGTACGGGCCGACAACGTCACCGAGGCCAGGCAGATCCTCATCGAAACGGGCAGCGACACGCCACTTACGCCGGCATGACACGTCCGTCGCAGATCGACTCCCCGTCGGCCTGGACGCTAGATGCGGGCGAACTCCTCCGTCTGCTGGGCGAATTCCTGAGCCATGGCGGCGCTGACGGTGGGCTTGGTGTCGCGGATCGTGTCCAGGTAGTCGTCGGTAGTGGGGGTGGCCCGGGTTCCGGTGTAGAAGGTGCGCTCGAACTGGGCCTGGGAGACGGTGCGCGCCGCGTGGGCGATGTCGGCGGGGGTGAACCCCCCGCTCGCGGACGCGAGTACCGCGCTGTCGGCCCGCGCGCCCGCTCGGGCCAGATAGCTCTCCCACAGCGCGGTCCTGGCGGTGTGGTCGGGAGGGCCGATCGGCAGCACGTAGTCGAAGCGGCCGTGCCGCAGGAACGCGGAGTCGAGCGTGGTCACGTTGTTCGTGGCGCACACGAGCAGCCGTCCGTCCTGGCTTCGGAACCGGACAATCGCCTTGAGCAGTTCGTTGACGACGCCGACAGCGGTCGCGTCCGCGCCGCCGCGTTCGCCGGCGACCTCCTCGACCTCGTCGATGAAGGCGAGGACGTGGTCGAGCCGGGCGATCTCGTCGAAGCGCCGGTTCAGTCTGTCGCCAGGCCGTACTCGGCGGCCAGACGAGCGGGGAACAGTTCGAGGAAGGGCCATCCCAGGCGGCCGGCGATCGCGCGCGCGAACGTGCTCGTGCCGGTCCCGGGCGGGCCGAACAGCATCACCGCCCGTGGCAGTTCCACTCCGTGCTCGGCGGCGGAGCCTGGGCCAGCGGCAGGACCAAGCGCCGCTCGATGAGCTGCTTCTCCCGTTGCATGCCCGCGACCTTCTGCCGCAGTCCCCCTGGCGGCAGCTCCGCTGAGGACAGCGTGCCGGCCGACTGTGGGGTCACCGGTGCGCGTTTCTCGAAGAAGGAGCCCAGCTCGCCGATCGTGCTCATGAGGGGGCGCCCGCCACCCCCCTCACGCACTCCTGACGGACCGGTCACCGGTCACGGGCCCACCACGGCAAGGATGATCGCGGCGCCGGCTCCGCCGGTAGGACCTTCGCAAAGAGCGGCGGGAGGGGAACGTTCAGCGTGCCGTCGGCCATGCAACCCGGTGGACATGACCGAGGTGCTGCGCTCGGCCATCGCCGAGGTCGAGCAGTCGGCCGGTGCTCGGAACCGATGCCCGGTACGGCTTTGGCGGGGTCGGGCCGCTTCTCGCGTCTGGTGCGCTGCCGGCTCACTCCAGGAAGGCGACCGGATCGGCGGCGGCACCGCCGCGCCATTCGATCAGCAGGAGCGTCGCGTCGTCCGTCGTGATCCCGCCCCGCGCCCGTTGCAGAGTGTGGGAGAGGGAGCGCGCCACCGTCCGGATCTGCCGCGCCGTGGGCTCGAGGCGGTTCACCCAGCCGATGAGCTGTTCCTCGCCGAATTCCTCGCCGCCGACATCGCGCTCCTCGATCAGTCCGTCGGTGAAGCACATGATCCGGTCACCGGGGTCGAGGGCCGCTTCACTGATCCGAGGCGCTTGACCACCGAAGCCGACCGGCAGCGTCGTCGGGCCCTGCAGCCGTCGTACGACCCGGTGTCCACGGATCAGCAGGGGGGCGGGATGTCCGGCGTTGACCCATTGAAGCCTGCCTGTGGCCGTGTCGAGGCGCATCATCTGAGCGGTCACGAAGTGGTCGGGGCCGAACTGCACGGCGACGGCCCGGTCCATGAACGCGTAGATCTCCGACAGGCCGACGTTGATGCGCCGGGCATGCCGGTAGGCTCCGATGACCACCGTGGCCATCGTGGCGGCATCCAGTCCATGGCCCATCGCGTCGACCATGGCGACATGCAGGACATCGCCGTTGAGGGCGTAGTCGAAGCTGTCGCCGGCCACGTCGTAGGCAGGTTCCAGCATCCCGGCCAACTCGACCCTGGCCGTGGACATCGCCAGCGGTGGCAGCAGCGACCACTGGATCTCCGCCGCCACACTCATCGGTTCTCTGCGGCGCAGCCGGAAGAACAGATCGGTGTAGCCGTGCTTGGTCACCAGCATGTCGGCCACGAGTGAGGCGAGCCTGCGCAGCAGCCGTCGCTCCTCGTCGTGGATGCGGTCCAGGGTGACGGCCATGACGCCCACCTGGTCGCCGCCATCCAGCAGGGGAAGGTAGATCCGCACACCGCCGACCTGCGAAACCTCGACGGGGCGTGCTTCCCGGAAGGCACGTCCGGCGTCGGAGCCGTCGATCGGCAGCGGTTCCCCGGCCGCCAGCCCGTCACCCGGCAGGGGGACCAGCCACACCTGGTCGTAGTCCTGCAAGAAGAGCGAAGTCTCGCGGCCGTGCAGTCTGCCGACCTGCTGTGCGACGAGCGGACCGAGCCGGTGCGGCGGCAACTCGTGCCCCTGGTCCAGCAGAACGCCCAGAAACTCCTCCCCGAAGTGCTCCGACCGGGTGGAGCCTTCCGCGGGTCCTTGCCGCTCACCGCCCGTCATCGCCGTGGCCCGGAGGGACGTTCTGGCGGATCTTCACGAAGGTGCTGTGCATACGAACTCCCGGCGAGACTCACCGGCCGACGCGGTGTGGAACTTCCGCCCGGATCGTGAGAGCCGATCCACCGACTCCCCAACGAGTCGGCCGTGCGCTCGTGCGGCGGGGACCGGCACAACGGCCACCGGGCGCGCCCCGGCCGGGCCGCGGCGGCTGGTCGGCACCGGCGGCGGCCTCAGCCGGATCGACCTCTCCGCCCGCCGTCGTCCGCCGTCGCGAACGTCTTGGTGGGGTCCGCGCCGTCTGCCGGCCTGCCCGCAGCCTGGATCACTGCCCTGCAGGGCAATGATCCCGCCTACCAGTAGTGGCGTCGACCGGCGACGGCGTGTCCCATCGCGCCGAGGATCCACAGGATGGCTCCGACGACCAGCAGGATGATCCCGATGGTCCACAGGATGGACAGGCCGGTGAGGAAGCCGACGACGAGCAGAATGACGCCCAGGATGATCATGATCTCTCCTTCGGGGAGTGGTGCCGACGCGCTCGCGAACTGCTCTGGGCCGCAAGGGCGTCGGTGGGAACGGCCATCTCTCTCTCCGCCTTACTCCACGCGGTGTGGTCCGTGGCGGCTGACCTGCAGGCGGACCTCGGCGGGCATGGTGTGGCCGGTGGACCGACGCGCGGTGCTGAGCGGGCCTTCGCACAGGGCACCGAGAGTGGCGCCGGGCATGCCCTCGGGGGTGAGGGTGAGCGTGATGCGGGTGCGGTGGCGGCCCGGTCGGCCGGTGATGAGTACGGCCGCATGGCCTACCCCTGGCAGGGCACCGGCTTCGTTCGCGATGGCTTCCCTGAGTGCGCGGTCGCGCAGTTCGACGCCCTCCTGCGGGGGTGTGCCGCCGACGGGCAGTGAGCCGGGGCGGCGTCGGCTCAGCTGGGCGAGCAGCCACCACAGGGCGAGCAGGGCGGCGAGGACGAGCGCGGCGATGACCGCGGGCCACCACCACCAGCCCTGGCTGCTCCAGCGGGCCCGGTCGGCGGAGCCGAGCAGGACGTCGGCCGCGCTGGTCAGGGGCCAGCCGGGCGGCGGGGCCAGATCGTGCCGCCGGTAGAGGTCGAGCCCGGCGAAGAGGACGAGCAGTCCGCCGCCGAGCAGGACCAGCCCGGCGAGGGCCAGCACGGTGCGGTTGAGAGCGGATCGCGGCGTCATGGCGGGCTCCGGTGCTGCGGGTCTTGTGTCAGGGGGCGCGCCGCCGTGTCCGTACGGCGATGCGGGGAGGACGGGCGAGGGCCAGCCGGTCGCGCTCCTCCTCGAGGACGGCGGTGACGTCGTCCTTCACCTGTCGGGGCTCGCGGAAGCGGACGTCCGCGCGGGCTTTGATGCGGTGGCGGCCCACCAGGACGTGCGCCGCGCCGACTCCGGGGACCCGCATGGCGGCGTCGCGCAGCAGGACGGCGGCTCCGTCGCGGTCCACAAAGGCCCGCAGCCGCGGGCAGCCGGCGGGTGAGCGCAGGGGCAGCCAACGGCGCTGGCCGGGGGTGAGGGCCAGGACGATCAGCCAGACGCCGACGGCCGCGGCCACGGCGGCCCCCGTCAGCATCCACACGTCGTCCACCGGGCGGGTAGCCAGTCCGTCGGCCAGGTGCCGTCGCCAGGCCGCCGCCGGACGTCCCGCCCGTACGGTGATGACGTCGACGAGCGTCGCCACCGCGGCCACGAGGATCACCGCGGCGACCAGCGCCGCCGTGATGCGGCGCGCGGACCACTTGCGACGGGTTCGGTGCCCTCCTTCGCGCTCACCGGCTGCGAGGTCCGAGGTGGACACGTCGCGTTCGGGAGGGTCGGGCTCCTTCGTCAGCGGCACTGCGGCACGGTGCGTGGACGACGCGGAGCCGCGGCCCGGGGGACGTGGATCGGATGTCATCGCGAGCGCCCTTCCTGCACGGCGTGGCCGGTGACTCGGGCCGCCCGGCCGCTCACCGGACCCGCCCCCGGCTCGAGTCGGCGGCGGTCACCAGCCGCCGGACGGTGAGGAGGACCTCTCCCACCCGCAGTCCGGTCAGCTGGGCGACCCGTTCGGCGACGTCCTGCTGGATCCGCTCGCAGACACGGGGGATGTCGGTGGGGTAGGGCAGGTCCATGGTCAGATGCAGGCGCACCGATCCGGTACGGACGGCGGCGGAGGCGTGGGGTGCCGCAGGTCCGCCCCGATCGGGCGGTACGGCGGCGCGCCGCGACTGCGCCGAGCGCGCGGCCTGCGCGGCGATAAGGGCGACCACCCTGTCCGGGATGACGGTGGCGCCCCGCTCAGCCGGGGGCGGCAGCCCGGCGGCGCGCGCCGGCGGGCCCGACCCCCCGCCGGGGGAACCGGGCCGGGTCTTCACCGCTGCCTCCGTGTCCGGAGGTCGAGGTCGCCCTCAACGACGAGGCCGACGATCAGCCCCGCCGCACCCAGGACCAGTACCAGCAGAAAGGCCCAGAAGCCGCCGAAGTAGCCGGCGAAGCCGAGGGCCATGCCGGCCGCGAGTCCCGTCGTTGCTGTGTTCATCTCCCACTCACCCGTCTCGCGAGCATCCCTCTCGCCGTGATCATCCGCTCGTGCCCGAGGACAGGGCGGTGTTCCCGGCAGCGGTCATCTCACGCGGCCCTCGTCCAGTTCGGTCTGCTCCTCCTGGTCGTCGAGCAGGTGGACGTCGTCGACGGCGATGTTCACCTCCACGACCTCCAGGCCCGTCATCCGCTCCACGGCGCTGATGACATTGGTGCGTACGCCGCCCGCGACGTCGACGATGGAGACGCCGTACTCGACGACGACGTCCAGGTCCACCGCGGCCTGCCGTTCCCCGACCTCGACCTTGACGCCGCGGGTGACCGCTGCGCCTGCGCCCGTACCGGGGACGCGTTCCCGCATGGCGCCGAAAGCGCGGGCCATCCCCGCGCCCAGGCTGTGGATGCCCGGTACCTCGCGGGCGGCCATGCCCGCGATCTTGGCCACCACACCGTCCGCAATGGTGGTCTTGCCCCGTGTCTCGGCCGGAGCCCCGGCCCCGGTGCGGCCCGTGAGCGCGCTCACGCCTGTTTCCGGCCGGCTGCCCCCGCCGACGCTGGTGATGTTGTCCGTCATGGCGGTCGCCTCGATCGGTCGGCCGGACACCGGAATGGTGCCCGGCACAGGTTGGACATATCGGGCGGCGTGTTCCTCACGTGCCTAACGTGTGACTTGCGTCACACCTCCATTTCAGGGGTACACGCTCGTTCCGAGCCTGCGTGGGAGCGCCATGATCGAACGCACTGCTTCCCCACGACTGGGGTGCGACCTGCCCGATCGGCTGCTGGTCGTACGGGCGGCCGAGGGAGACGAGGACTCCTTCGCCGTTCTCGTCCAGCGGCACAGCCGGTCCCTCCTGACCCTGGCCCGCTGCATGCTGGGCAACCCCCAGGACGCCGAAGAGGCCGTTCAGGACGCCTTCATCAGCGCCTGGCGTCACCTGCCGGAATACCGCCACAGGGCGGAGTTCCGCACCTGGATGTACCGGATCACCGTCAACCGCTGCCAGACCATGCGACACCGCCGACCGCCGCCCCTCCCCCTGGACACCGTCGCCGAACCCGCGGCGGGCGACGCATGGAGCCAGCCCGCCCGGACCGCCGAGCAGGACGCGGTCACGAACGCACTGTCCCGCGCACTCGCCGAGCTTGACGACGGACAGCGGGTCTGCTGGATCCTGCGGGAGGTGCAGGGCCTGCCCTACAAGGAGATAGCCCACGTGACGCGTACCGGCGAGCAGACGGTACGCGGCAGACTGTTCAGGGCACGCCGATCCCTGCAGGAGGCGATGGGCCCATGGCGCTAGACGACCCGCACACGCGGCCTCCCGAACCGCCCGGAGCCGAGGGGCCCCGCAACGGCTCAGCCGCCGGCGACGTGCCCCCGTTCGCAGGCGATGAGGTACTGCCCTGCGGCCGCCTGCTCAGCCGGGTCTGGGAACAGGCGTGGGACGCACCGCCGGCCGCGGACCTGCACCCGGTGTCCTGTCTTCACTGCCGAGAGGCGGTCGAGGGACTGGCCACGGTGAACGCGGCCGCCCGGGCGCTGCGCGACGAGGACCCTCCGGGCCTGCACGCACTCGCGGACCGGGTCATGGACGTCGTCAGGGCAGAGGCCCGGTTCGGGCGGCTGCTGCCTCTGGCCGACCCCGATTGGGACCTACGCATCGCCGAGAGCGCCGCGGCGAAGGTGCTGAGGCAGGCCGCGGACACGGTCCCCGGTTCCAGGGCCGCGACCTGCCGGCTCATACCCGAGGGCAACGGCACCGACGTGCGGGTGACCATGACCCTGGCCGCCGCCCTCGACCGCCCGCTGCCCGAACGGGTCCACCAGGTACGCCGATCGGTCCTCCACTCGGCCGGACAGGACCTGGGGCTCACGGTGACAGCCGTCGACATCACCGTGGCCGACGTACTGGAACCGGGGCCGACCCCGGGTCCCCGCCTCCCGACGGGCGGTGGCGCATGATGACCGCCACCGGCACCACCGCGCTCCTCGGCGTCGCGGCCGAGGCAGCCCTCGCGGTTCCTGGCGTGGCCGCCCTGCAACCCCACCTCGCCCGGCGCCTCGCGGCAGCCGCCGCGCCCACCCGGGCGGACACCACACCGCCCGAGGCCGGCATACGCGCCGACCGGGCGCCGGACGGTTCGGGATGGCACATCGAGGTGCGCTGCGTCCTGACGGAGGGTCGGCGGGCGCTGGACATCGCCCGAAACGTCCACGACCGGGTGACAGACGCCCTCATCACCCACCTCGCCACCCACGCTGCCGCGGAGCCGGTCACCGTCGCGGTCACGGTGACCGGTATTGCCGCCTGGCACGACGCGGCATGAGCGGCGGCGCGGGCACAGGCCCGCGCACCGTCGCTTCTTCGTGCTCCCGTTCAACTCATCGCTGACAACGCCGCCGCTGCACGCGCGAGCGCAGAGCGGCCATGGCCCTACGGCAAAGACTCCTTCCCCCGGCCACGACCGACACGCCGGCAGCCGAGACCGCCGGCGTCTACCTGCCCACAGGCCGTGCTGCGGGCACCAGCGGCGACTGGTACGACGCCATTCCCTGCCCTCTCTCTGGCTGGCCCTCGTCGCCGGAGACGTGATCGGCCACGGCATACCCGCCAGTGCCACCATGGGCCGTCTGCGCGCCGCCATCCAGACCCTCGCCGACCTCGAACCGAACCGGACGAATCGCTCGCTCGGATTGCCGACTTGGTCCAGCGCCTCGCGGCGGAAGCGCCGCCTGGCGATCATGACGTCATGGGCGCTACGCGTACCCGCGCCGTACCGGGCGAGGACACCGCTCACTGGCAGATACCAGCCGATCCGGCTGCTGTCTCGGACGCCCGGGCATGGGTGACCCGCCAACTCGCCGCCTGGGGGTTGGACGCTCTTGTGACTGGTCTGTGAGGTCACCGACGGCCAGAACCGCAAGACCATCCGGTTCGAACAGCCCATCGCGTGCGCCCACTGATCACGCCCGGTGGCCATCACACTCGGCACATGCAAGGGAGTCGGAAGGCATGACTCCGTTGTGGGGCCGGAGATTTGACCGCCGGCCGTGACGCTCGTTTGACGCTCTGGGCGCCGGCGTGCGGGACGGCGGACCGAAAATTGGGTCTGACCTGGTCTTTTGAGTGCCCTGCTCAAGTCAACATCTATCCGATGACCTCGCATGTGGAGTGCGTGGCGATTTTGGAGCCTGCGGCGAAGGGCCTCTGACCTGCGTGCTCGTGGATGGAGAGCCCGCTCGACCTCTTTTTGAGTGCCGAGCGGGTGCACGGTGTGGCTGAATCCGTCGCCGATGTGAGGGTGGTGGCGCAGCACCTGGAGTTGGCGACAGCCCGGCGTTGGTCGTCGCGGGCACGTGGCCATGTGCGAGCGATTGACCCTTTGAACCGACTTCCCAAGATGCCGATCCTGCATGGTGACCTCCAGGCTGGTCAGGACGGGCAGGGGCCTCAGCAGGGCTTGTGCCCGACAACAGCGCGGCGCGGAGCCGCTGACGGCGATCCCTGACAGACCGATGCCCTCTGGCAGAGGACACAAAGTGCCTGCCTGGAGAACGGCTTCAGCTGTTCAGGCTCAAGCGGACGGGATTGAAGCCGCGTCACTGGGCGATTGCAGCAGCGAGGCGGCGCCGACCGCTGCGGCGAAGTCGCCCAACTCGGCCCGACGGACGGGCATCTCCGGTGGTGAACGGTAGGTCACGGCGTTCGCCCGCACCTCGTTCTCCAGCGGTTTCATCAGGGGCGGTCCGAGCGTGACGAGCTCGCCGCCCACCACGACCATGCTCGGCCCGAGCGCCTTGGCCAGCCCGGCCAGAACTCTGCCCGTGTGGATCGCGGCCCGCCGTACCACCGCGTGCGCCGCTTCCTCTCCCGCACTCAGCGCGGCCGCCAGCTGTGGCAGATCCGCCGCGGCCCGGTAAGCGTCGAGCACCGCCGTGGTCGACGCCACCGTCTGCAGACAGCCCCGGCCACCGCAGGAACAGGGCGCACCCGCGGCCTCGGCGAGGATGTGCCCGAACCCGCCCGACCGGCCGTGAGCGCCGCGGTGCAGCGCACCGCCGGTCACCAGGCCCCCGCCGACCCGGTCCGACAACTCCAGGTACAGGACGTCTGTCAGGCCCTTGGCCGCGCCCCACACCGTCTCGGCCAGCGCCGCCAGCCGTGGACCGTTGCCGAGCCGTACTCGGGCGCCGAGGCTGCGGCCGAGCATGTCGGCCAACGCCCGATCACCGTCGGCGGCGAGGGAGACGGGGGCTGGGTCTGCCACCGCGACGCCCACATCGCCGAGGGGGCCGAGGCGAGGGACGGTACCGGTCAGTCCCGCGGCCAGCCGTCGTGCGACGGCGATGCGCTCGGACCACGGAGCGGCGGGAGAGTGTGTCCCGCCGACCGTGCTGATCTCGTCGCCTGCCGCGGTGATCGCGGCCAGCCGCACGTGGCGTCGGCCGAAGTCGATGCCCAGCAGGCGGCCGACCGCCGGATTGAGAGCGAGCTTCTCCGCCGGGCGTCCCGGCCGCCGTCGTCCGGTGTCCGGGACCGTGGCGATCACCAGTCCGCTGTCCACGAGCCTGCCGGCGGCCTCGTACAGCGTCGTACGCGACAGCCCGCACCGTGCGCCGAGCTCACCTCGCGTCATGGGCCCCGACTCACGCAGCAACCGCAGTACCTGGTCTGCGTGTTGTCCGCGGCCGGGCGTAGGTGCGGCTGCTGGGACGAGGGGCTGCTGTATGTCGCGCATCCGTCCGTACGTTCGTGTCGTTGCCGTCAGGATGTCGGTGCTGGACCGGCGGATGTGGCACTCGGTGGGCACCGGGCCGTCAGGTGGCGAGCAGGCCGCCGTCCATGTGCAGGTCATGGGCGTTGACACCGGTGTTGCGGAGCAGGAAGTCGGTGGCGTCGGCGATCTCGGCCATGGTCACCAGCCGTCCGATCGGCGTCTGGGCGGAGTGCGGTGGGTTGGGGACGTCGCGCCACTTGGGGCTGTCGCCGATCAGACCGGGGTGCAGGGCGTTGACGCGGTGCGGCGCGATCTCCACCGCGAGGGTCCTGACCAGGCCGGTGATCCCGGCGTTGAAGGTGCTGACGATCGTCGAGCCAGGGTACGGGCGTTCCTTGGCCAGCCCCCCGAAGAGCACGACCGACGCCTGCGGGGTGAACCGGTCGCGCAGCACGCGGACGGTCTCCGCGTAGCCGACGAGCTTCATGGTCACGGCGGAGACCGCGTCCGTGATGTTGAACTCCGCCAGTGTGTTTGCCGCTTGGCCCACGGCGGTGATCACCAGATGGTCGATCTGGGTGACATCCGCGAGTGCGGCGTCGATGGTCTCGGGGCGGCCGAGGTCGAGGGCGAGCCCGCGGGTGCCGCCGCCGATGCGCGCCGCTACGGCCTCGGCCCGCGCCTTGTCCCTGGCGGTGACGATGACGTCGTCGCCGCGGCCGGCGAAGTGCTCCGCGATGACGCCGCCCAGTCCGCCGCTGCCGCCGACGATGAGTGTGCTGGTCATGCTGTGAAGGTCCTTCCGGGTTCGGCGGCCTGGAGGCTGCTGAGGGTGGCTTCGGCCTGCTCGCGCATGGCCGGGACGAGGTGTAGGGCGGCTTCCGGCAGGTTGCCGGTGACGACCGCGAGTTCGCCGGGAGTACCGACCTGCTCGAAGAAGGCGATGTTGAGGTGGGCACCCACGGGCGGGGCCGAGGCGATGACCGCGCGGGAGAACTCCGCCCAGGCCTCGTCGGACATGTGTGCCGTCAGCGCAGCAAACAGCACCGGCTCCTCGTGCTCCAGGTGGGCGTGTACCAGGTCGCGTACCGCCACCGCCGCGTCGGCGAGCGCCGTCCGCTCGTCGGTATCCCGCACGGGAGTGGCCGCCAGCGCGTCCAGTGCCGCGTCCAGCGCGTCGTGTTCGGCCGCCAGGTCCGTCGGCCCGGCCGCCGCCGCGGGGTCCGCGGCGGTCAGTAGCGGCCAGAGCACGTCGTCCTCGCTCTCGTGGTGGTGCCGCAGCGCCGCGACGAGAAAGTCACGCAACTCCGCCAGGGCCGTGGCGGGGGCGGTGTCCCGCTGTGCCGCCTCCGCCAACAGGGACGTCGCGGCCCTGTGCATCTTGTGCAGCAGGCGGGTCTCGGCGACCGCCGCGCCGCCTTCGGGTATCTCAACACTCACTATGGGATCCATCCCCTAGTTGGTATCCAAGTGGATACTAACGTAGCAGTGGCGACGGGCGAGGTGTCGCGCCGCCGTAGAGTGATCACATGAAGGAGGTGCCGTGAACGACGCAGAGCCGGTCTCCGAGCAGCCACGCAGGCGCCGGAGGGATCCCGAGGGAAACCGGGCGGCCATCATCGAGGCGGCTCGCCAAGCCTTCGCCGAGCGCGGATACGCCCGTACGACACTCCGTGAGATCGCCGGCCGGGCAGGCGTCACACACGGCCTGATCACCCGTCACTTCGCCTCCAAGGAAAGGCTGTTCCTCGCGGCGATGCCGGGCAATCGCGACCTGGAGGACGTCGCGGCCGGTGACCCCGCCGCGCTGCCCGACCGGATCGCCCGTGCCTTCGTACGGCGGCTGGAGACCGACGCCGTCAACGATCCGCTGATCGCCCTGCTGCGCAGCGCCGCGTCCGACCAGCGTGCCGCGTCGAACCTCCTGTCCGCGATGCAGGAGCACAGCACCGCCGTCTACCGGTCCGTCCTGTCACCCGGTGAGTCCGCCGCCCCCGGCGACGACCTGGACACCCGCGTGGCGCTCGTGGGGGCGCAGATGATGGGGGTGGCGTTCAGCCGGTACATCGCACGGACCGAGCCTCTCGCTTCGATGCCGTCCGACCAGCTCACCGAACACCTCACGCGGATACTGCGGGGCCTCCTCTTCGGCTGACCTCCTCGATCAACCGCCGGAGGCGGTTCAAACGGTCCGTGGTCGGCGTGCCCGGCACGGGCCGCAGCAGGAGCAGCCGCTGCCGGGACAGCGGGCTGGCGAGGACCACACAGTCCAGATCGAGGCGACCCACCTGCCGGTTGAACACGGACTTCGTCGAGCAGTGCAGCGTCGACACCCGATGCCGGTCCCACATGCCGGCGAACTCCGCACTTGCCGCGCGCAGATCGGCCACCAGTGTCGCGGCGGCGGGGTCGTGGCCGCGCTGGGCGAGGATGGTTTCAGGTCGGCCACGTACGACAGGCTGGTCGCCTCCTCCTCCTGCGGCGATGCCGAGCGCAGCACGGAACGCCAGTGCGCGGAGGTGAACCAGTGCCAGGTCAGGTTTCGCCCGTGACCGGGCCGGTCGGTGAACGTGCCGAACAGGGCGATGTTGGCCGAGGTGGCGCACTCGGCGACGCACCGGCCTGGCAGCTCGCGGACTGCCGGAGTCTGACGCGATCCGGACACCGTTCGGGCCGCCTCGACGGCGACGTTGCCAGGACGGCGGGCAGGCGTCACCTCCGCTGCACGACCGGCTGATGTGCCGCTACCTGACCCTGCGCGAGGAGATCGAGCCGACCGCGACCGCGCCGGTGCGCCGCCATCTGAGCCAACTGGACCATCTCATCCGGGGCAACCTGGAATGGAGCGTACGGGTGCCCCGCCACCACGATGGCCGAGCGGTCGAGCCGGTGATGTCACCGCGGGCGAGGACTCCTTCCGACGGCCGGTCGAGCGCACCTCCGATCCCCGCCGTCGCCTGGTGGTGGACAGAGCGCTGAGTCCCGTGCGTGACGATGCCGAGGACACCGGAGACAGCTGCAAGGAGCGGATATCCACCCTCGCGGAATCATCCTGGCACGCCGCCCGACGGACCTGGATGCGGGCGAATCCAAAGCGTCTCGGGCGTGCCCGTAAGCCAGTCGCGGGGCAGCAGCGGCAGGGTGTGCTCCACGTCCTGGATGCCCGTGGCCGGCAGGCTGACCGCGAAGCGGGTGCCGGGCCGTCCGTCAGGGCGGTCCGACACGGTGATCCGGCCCTGGTGCAGGGCGACCTGCTGGGCGACCAGAGTCAGGCCGAGGCCGGAGCCCGGGCTGTCCGGGCCCCTGCGGAAGCGCTCGAAGACGTCCTCGCGGCACTCCGGGGCAATGCCGGGGCCATGGTCGTCCACGGCGAGTACGGCAGTCGCCCGATGCCCACCGCCCGGCGGACGCAGGGTCACCTCGATACGGGCGACGCCGTCGGCGGCGCGGCCGTGGGTCCAGGCGTTGGCCAGCAGGTTGTCCACAGCCGAGCGCAGCCCCTGCTCCCAGCCGTGGACGCGCACTCCGGCGGTCGCGCGTACGGACACTTCGGCGTCGGGACGGGTGCGCCGCAGGTCGGCGACCGACGCCTCCACGAGCTCCGCGAGGTCCAGCGACGTGAACGCGTCCGCCTCGATCAGGTCGCCCTGCGCGAGCGCCTTCAGCATCACCAGCAGACCCAGCAGTCGGGCGTGCTCGCGACCCAGTTCCCCAAGGACCTCCGTCCGGTCCTCGGGGTCGAGTCCGGGGTGGTCGGTGAGGATGTCGAGGTTGGTCCGCATGCTCATCAACGGGGTGCGCAGTTCGTGGGAGGCGGTCGCGGCGAACGCACGGGCGGTGGCCAGCGCCTCCCCGGTGCGCGCCACCTGCTCGTCGTAGCGGGCCAGCACGGTCTGCACCGTGTGCGCGAGGTCGTCCACCTCGGCGATCCGGGTCGGCGTGTGTTCCAGACGTACGCTGCTGGTCCGCGGGTCGAGACCGCTGGTCCGCCGCTGCAGCCGTCGTAGCGGAAGCACCGCTCTGGCGGCGATGGCCCAGGCGGCGGCTCCGGCGAGTGCTGCGGCCAGCAGCGCTCCGGTCAGCAACCGCCCGCGCACCAGAGCCAGTTCGTCCTCGGCGGTGTCCGGTGACAGCAGCCACAGGTTCGGCGTGGTGCCCTCTTTCGCGGCACCGACGCGCAGCGACAGGACGAGCCAGTCCTTGCCGCCGGAGGTCACGCTGACGGGGTCCGGGGCCTGGCGGGGCAGTGTGGGGTAGGGATCGGGCCGCGGGCCCGCCGAGATCGTGCCCTGCGGCCCGGTCAGCCGGATGCCCACGTCCCGCGCGGAGTTGACCAGCCGGCCTCGGCGGACCCGCTCCAGGAGCGGGTGGTCGGTGCCGGCCACGTCCAGGTACGCCTTGGCGTTCTTGGCCACGATTGTTGCGCGGGCGCGCAGTTGGTCGTCCTGGTGGGTACGCAGGTCGTTGCCGACCAGGTGCAGCAGCAGCCAGCCGGAGGCGAGGACCAGCACGGGCACGCTCACGCCGACCGCGAGCGCGATCCGGGTGGACAGTTTCACGGCGTGCCCTCGCTGTGCGGCGGCCGGCGGTCCGTGCGCAGGACGAAGCCGACCCCACGCACGGTGTGGAGGATCCTGGGCCGGTCGCCCGCCTCCAGTTTGCGGCGCAGATAGCTCACGAAGGTGTCGACGGCGTCGCTGCGGACCTGGAAGTCGTATCCCCATACGAGGTCCAGCAGTTGCTCCCGGGTGAGGACGATGCCGGCGTTGCGGGCCAGGACCTCCAGCAGCGCGAACTCGCGCCGGGTCAGCTGCAGCGGCCGGTCGTCCAGCACGGCCTGGTGAGAGGCAGGATCGAGCAGGAGGCCGCCGATGCGGACGGTGGCGGTGGCGGCGGCCGGCGGGCGGCGCCGCAGCAGGGCGTGCAGCCGCAGGACCAACTCCTGGAGCGCGAACGGCTTGACGAGGTAGTCGTCCCCGCCCACCTGCAGACCCGCCACCCGGTCGGCCGTCTCGTCCAGTGCGGAGAGCATCAGCACGGGTACGTCGTCGCCGTCGTCGCGCAGGGCCTGGCACACGTCGATGCCGTTGAGGTCGGGCATGGAGATGTCCAGGACGATGATGTCGGGGTGGGCGGCGCGGGCCTCCGCGAGACCGGTACGACCGCCGTCCGCGACGTCCACGGTGAATCCGCTCAGCCGCAGACCCCGTGCGAGCGACCGCCGTATCGCCGCGTCGTCGTCGATCACCAGTACCCGCCCGGTCCTGCCTGCCATGCACACCTCGGTTTCACCGCGTCGAACGAATCTGCCGGAAGAAGACCGATCAAATCACATGATGCGACAGCCTCGGACGGAATGGTGCCCGTGAGTTGCCGCCTTCGCGGATTAATTTGCCTCGTCGCGGATTAATTGACCCCGGTTCGGAATAATTCGACGAGAGACGAACAAATATTGACCGGGCCGGAATCGCACTGAAACGCTCCGAGTATGATTCGTACTCGTCAATTACCGACACTGGCGGTCGGGTTGGTGGCAATGGCTTTCTCCGTCCAGAGCGGAGTGAGCGGGGCGGCGACAGCCGCCGTCCCCACCCGGCCCGTCACGCAGCCGGCCCTATCCGCATCCGCGTCCGCTGCGGCGGCCGCGACCAAACCGAACATCGTCTTCGTCCTCACCGACGACATGTCCTCGAATCTGCTGCCGTACATGCCCCAGGTGCAGAAGCTCCAGTCGCAGGGCACGTCGTTCAGCGATTTCGTGGTCAGCAACTCGCTCTGCTGCCCGTCCCGTTCGTCCATCTTCACCGGTGAGTACCCGCACAACACCGGCGTCCTCAGCAACGAGGGTCCCAACGGCGGCTTCAAGGCCTTCCACGACAACGGGCTGGAGAAGGACACCTTCGCCGCGGCACTGAAGGCCAAGGGCTACCGCACCGCGATGATGGGCAAGTACCTCAACGGTTACGACCCCAGGTCCACCGTCGACGGCCAGCAGCCGTACGTGCCGCAGGGCTGGAGCCAGTGGGACGTCGTCGGCAACGGCTACCCGGAGTACAACTACAAGCTCGCCCACAATCACGTGATGGAACCGCACGGGAAGAAGAACAAGGACTATCTGACCGACGTCCTCAGCAAGAAGGGGCAGTCGTTCATCAAGAAGTCCGCGGCGGCGAACAAGCCGTTCATGCTGGAGGTCGCCCTCTTCACGCCGCACGGCCCCTCCAGGCCGGCCCGCCGGGACAAGAAGGACTTCCCCGGGCTGAAGGCGCCACAGGGGCCCGCCTTCGACAAGCTCCCGACCAACGCGCCGCGGTGGCTGGCCCGGCAGAATCCGTTGACCCGGAGCGAGAAGAACACGATCGACAAGAAGTTCCGCAAGCGCGCACAGTCGCTCCAGGCCGTCGACAAGATGCTCGGCAAGCTCCGCCAGACCCTGACCAGGGCACACGTCGCGGACAAGACCTATGTCGTCTTCAGCTCCGACAACGGCTTCCACCTGGGTGAGTACCGCCTCAAGGCCGGGAAGCAGACGGCCTTCGACACCGACGTGCGCGTGCCACTGGTGATCGCCGGCCCCGGTGTCGCGGCCGGCCGGACGAGCCACGCCCAGGTGTCGAACATCGACTTCGCGCCCACCTTCGAGAAGATCGGCGGCGCCGCCGTGTCGTCCCGGGTGGACGGGCACAGCATGCTCCCGCTCCTGGACGGCGGATCGGCCGCGGGCTGGCGCACGGCCAACCTGATCGAGCACCGCCACGCCCAGCAGGCTCCCGACGACCCCGACAACCACGGCACCGAGAGCATCAGCCCGCCCAACTACCACGCCATGCGCACCAACTCCTACACCTACGTCGAGTACGACAGCGGCGCCAAGGAGTACTACAACCTGCGCACCGACCCCGACGAGCTGCACAACATCGCCGGACGGCTGAGCCGGGCCCGCCTCGCGAAGCTGCACACCGCGCTGACCCGGCTGAAGAGCTGCCAGGGCGACGGCTGCTGGAGCGCCGGACACCCATAGCTCGCAAGCCAACAGGTCCCGTACGCAAACCGGTTCACCCCCTCCGGCCCGTTTTCCGTCATGCACAGCACCGGAAAGAGGTTCTTCCGCATGTTCTCGTCCGATGCCCAACCACCCAGCCGCCGAAGGGCGCTGGCCTCGATCGCAGGGGCCGCCGTCGCCGGATCCGCGCTCGTGTCCGGCGCCCCGCGAGCCTTCGCCGACTCCGACAGTGCCGAGCCGGCCGCCGAGGCGGCGCGCGGCGGGCTGCCGCTCACGGTCGTCAACAGCAGCGGCACGTTCGCCAACCACGCGATTCACCTGTACATCGTGGGCAGCAAGGGAGACCGGCAGGTGCGGGTCACCCGGCGCGGAACCCTGGCCCCCGTCAAACTCTCCGACAACCACGCGGGCGGTTTCACCGACTACGCCATCCCGCTGACCGCCCGCGGCGCGACCAGGCTGCGGCTGCCGCGGATGTCCGGACGCATCTACGTGGCGCTGGGCCGCAAGCTGAAGTTCAAGGCCGTACGGGGCGCCGACGGCAGGATCGGCCTGCAGCAGCCGGCCGGCTGGGTGGAGTCCGACCCCAACTACCCGGTGCTGCACGACTTCGTGGAGTTCACCCACGACGCGGCCGGCATGCACTGCAACACCACGATGGTGGACATGTTCAGCGTTCCGATGATGATCGGTCTGAACGGAGCGAAGAACCACAGCACCGGCCGGCTGCGCGCCGGCGGCCGCGCACAGGTCTTCCACGCCCTGCGGAACCACCCGGACTTCTCGCGGCTCGTCATCGGGAACCGGCGCATCATCGCCCCGAGCCACGGCCTCGACGCCGGTCTGTTCCCCCAGCACTACTTCGACCACTACATCGACAAGGTCTGGCAGACCTACCGCGACAAGAACCTCGTCGTCAGGACGAACGCGGGCACCTTCACCGGCCGGGTCAGGGACCAGCGGCTCACCTTCTCCGGCCCGGCGCAGGTGTCATTCGCCAAGCCCTCCACCCGTGACGTGCTCTTCTGCGACGGGGCGCTCGCCGCCCCCAACGACGGGACCGCCGGCCCCGTCGCCGCCGCCCTCGGCGCCGGATTCAACCGCTCGACGCTGCTGAGCCACCACAAGCAGCCCACCACCCACGCCTCGGCCTTCTACGGCACCGCCGTCACCAACCACTACGCCAAGGCCATCCACGCCGCGACCACCAATGGCAAGGCCTACGGCTTCGCCTTCGACGACGTGGCCGACTGGGCCTCCTACATCGAGGACTCGAGGCCCCAGCACATGTACCTGACGCTGACCCCGTTCTGAACCGACCGCCACCGCAAGGAGTTGCCGCATGCGCAAGCCACGTACCGTCCAGGCCGTTCTCACGGCCGTACTGATCACGAGCTCCGCGATCGGTCTCAGCGTCAACACGGCGTCCGCCGCAGAACAGCGGGGCGGATTCGTCGTCAGCAAGGCGCAGTACAACAAGATGTTCCCGCACCACAAGAAGCTCTATACCTACCAGGGCCTGGTCAAGGCGATGAAGGCGTTCCCGGCCTTCGCGCACACCGGCGACGCCGGGACCAGGAAGCGTGAGGCCGCCGCGTTCCTCGCGAACGTCAGCCACGAGACCAGCGGGCTGATCTACATCAACGAGCAGAACAAGGCCAACTGGCCGACGTACTGCCAGCCGGAGCCGTACGGCTGTCCCGCCGGCCAGTCCGCCTACCACGGCCGCGGCCCGCTCCAGATCAGCTGGAACTACAACTACAAGGCCGCCGGTGACAAGTTCCACGTCGACCTGCTGCACCACCCGAACCTCGCGGCGAAGAACTCCGTCGTGACCTGGAAGCTCGCGCTCTGGTACTGGATGACCCAATCCGGACCCGGCACCATGACGCCCCACCACGCGATGGCAGGGAGCGGCGGCTTCGGCGAGACCATCCGCAGCATCAACGGCAGCCTCGAATGCAACGGCAGCAACACGGCCGAGATGCGGGACCGGATCGCGAAGTACGAGAAGTTCACCAAGATGCTCCACGTCGGCACCGGCCGGCACCTCAGCTGCTGACGGCGGGGGACGTCATGCCGCACATACGCGTCCTCGCCCTGCCGTTACTGCTCTCGGCCGTACTCGCGGCCGGCAGCCAGGGCCCAACGCCCACCGCGTTCGCGGCGGGCGGCCATTCCGCCGCCGCCTCCACGGCCTCCGCCGCCTCCGCGGCGAAGAAGAAGGGCATCAGCGCCTGGAAATTCGACGGCGTCACCAAGGCGCTCGCGAACTCGAACGTCGGGTGGTTCTACACCTGGTCCTCGGGCAAGGGCGGCATCAAGCCGCCGCGGGGCGTCGAGTTCGTGCCCATGATCCATGACAAGGGCTCGGTGACCAAGAAGGAGCTCGGCCAGGCGAAGAAGCAGGGCAGTACCCTGCTCGGCTTCAACGAACCCGACAGGCCGGACCAGGCGGACATGACCGTCGACCAGGCACTCGACCTGTGGCCCCGGCTCCAGTCGACCGGTCTGCGCCTCGGCGCTCCCGCCGTGGCCACCGGCGGCGATGTCGCCGGCGGCTGGCTGGACCGGTTCATGAAGGGCGCCGCCGCCCGCCACTACCGGGTCGACTTCATTCCCCTGCACTGGTACGGCGCCGACTTCGACTCCCGACGGGCGACAGGGCAGTTGCGTGGCTACATCGAGGCCGTGCACAAGCGCTACAAGAAGCCGATCTGGCTCACCGAATACGCCCTGACCGACTTCTCGTCCGGCACCCCGCGCTATCCGACCAAGGAGCAACAGGCCGCCTTCGTGAAGAAGTCGACGGCCATGCTCCAGCACCTGTCCTACGTCCGGCGCTACGCGTGGTTCACCCTCTCCACGAACCGCGGCGACGGCACCGGCCTGTACCACGGTCCGAAGGCCAACCGGGTGGGCGCCGCATATCGGGCGACGGGCTGAAAAGACCCTCTGCCGCCCTTTCGATCCAACGACAAGAGAAGAGAAACGAGGCTCACGACATGAGCAAGCGGATCCTGCACGCCTGCCTCGCGGCCGGAACAGCCGCACTGACCGTGGTCGTCGCCCTCGCTCCGGCGAGTTCCGCCGCGACCGACTCCGCACAGGCCCACAGGCCGAAGTGCTGGGCGACGCACTACGGCCCGGTACCTCCCGGCAGCACCACGTCGAACGGCGACATCTTCGACAACAGCAAGAACACCGCGGCGACTTCGCTGACCCGCAAGCACCAGCTGCCCTTCGGCACCAGAGTGAAGGTCACCAACGTGGCGAACGGCAAGTCCCTGGTCGTACGCATCAACGACCGTGGCACGTTCAAGCACACGAAGCAGGAACCCAAGTGCCTGGACCTGACCGACGGCGCCTTCCGCAGGCTCGGCGGGAGCCTCGACCCCGATGCCGGTCACATTGTTGTCCGGCAGAAGATCCTGCACTAGCCACCCGGTTCACGGCATGAACGCCCGGGCTGTCCCCCGCAGCCCGGGCGTTTCACGATCCGTGTGCCGCCGGAGCAGGGCGATGGCGCCGAGGGCGGTGCCGCGGTCGCCGAGTCGGGCCGGAATCACGCGAGGCACCCCGTACGAGCCGCGGGCGATACGCGTGTCGAGCACGCGCTCGATCGGCGCCATCAGGGCCCGACCGGCGTCGACCAACTCACCGCCGATGACGATCACGTCCGGTCCGACGGCATGGCTCACATCGGCCAGCACCCTCCCGACCTGCGCGCCCACCTGCGTCAACACCGCATGCGCGATCTCGTCGCCGGACTCCAGCGCGGTCACCAGCTCCGACACGTCCGCCACCGCACATCCCGCGGTTCGGCAGGCGTCGAGTACCGCCCCGACCGACGCCACGGTCTCCAGGCATCCGACCGCGCCACACTCGCAGGGCGCGCCGTCGGGGTCCACGCTGATGTGGCCGAACATTCCGGAGCGGCCGTCGGCGCCGCGGTGCAGGGCGCCGGCCATCACCAGTCCGCCGCCGACGCAGTGCGACAACCGCAGATACAGCACGTTCCGTTCGCCCGCGGCGGCTCCCCAGACCGTCTCGGCCAGGGTGGCCAGCCGGGTGTTGTCGTCGATCAGCGCCGGTGCGCCGAAGCGTTCGCGCACGCGCGCCACCACGACGTCATGCCGAGGAGACCACAGCGGCCCGTGCCCCGACGGTCCGACCGGCCCGGTCACGCCGATGCCGATGCCGTTCAGGGCGCCCGGCCGCAGCGTTCCGCCCGTCAGCCGGTCCGCCAGCCGCCACGCGAGGTCGATGCGGGTCTGCCACGGGGTGTCGGGACCGTGCGGTTCGCCGGTCGTGCCGGCTATCGCGTGCGTCGCGTCCATCGCGGCCACCCGCACCGCCCGGCGCGCGAACTCGATACCGAGCAGCCGGCCTGCCCCGGGGTTCAGGGTCAGCACCTCCGCTGGCCGGCCCCGCCTGCGCCGGGCCACCTCCGGTACCGAGGCGAGGACGGTGCCGTTGTCCATGAGCGCTCCGACGGCGTCGTAGAGCGTGGTGCGGGACAGGCCGCTCAGGGGCCCTAACTCTCGTCGGGTCAGCGGGCCGTGCTCGCGCAGCAGGCGCAGTACCAGGGCCTCGTGCGCGGTGGAGGCCGGTGTCGGCTCGGTCAGCATGGCGAAGAGTCCCCCTCTTTCAGTGCAGCTGTCACGTGACAGGGCGGAGTGGATCCGCCGCCTGTGGCGCGAGAAGTTAGGGGGCGTCTTTGTGGGAATTCTGTGGGCCTGCGATGCGGCGGCAGGTCGGGTACGACATGGGTGATGGACCGCCCACCACTCAGAGGGAATGTATTCGGGCGTGGGCGGTGTTGCCCCGCACCGGAGGTGCTCCCGTCTCCGTGATCAGTCGCACTTCCTCGGCCAGGAACTCACGGAGACGATTGCCGTCCTGGGAGATCGCGGTGCGGTACTCGGGTAAAGATGCGGAGGACCGGATCGAACTCGTCCAGGAAGATCTCGGCGCCGGCGACGGCGAACTCGACCTCTACGCTCTCCGAGCGCACCTCCACGCGTCCGGCGTCGCTCAGCGCGCGCTCGACGAGTTCCGCCCGCTCCAGGTATTCGGTCAGCGGAGCCACGAGCCTCCCCCCCCCAGGCTCGTCCATGCGGTCGATGGCCCGTGCCACAGGGGCGAAGAACGGAGCGCCCACGGCAACGGCCCAGCCCACCATGGTGACGACACGATCGGAGCCACCGGTATCGCCCCTCGGCCTCCGCCGCGTCGGCCCACGCTCCAGAGGCCCGGATGCCTACGCGTGCGTACGAGGGCCCACGTCGCCCGGCGCTGGGCTCCGCCGGGTGGATGCGCTCAGCGAGGTGATCGGCAGTGTCCGGATCGGACGTATCGAGGCATGCTCGATCAAGGAGCGGGGACCGTGGGAGTGGCGGTGTCCGCCTCTGACCGTCAGAGGATTCCACATCGTCCTGCCGGGCAGTGCCTGGCTGATCACAGCCGCAGGCCCGCCAGTCGAGCTGACACCGGCTGATGTCGTCCCCGCGCCGTACTGCCGTCGTGACCGACCTGCTCGACCTCATCCTGACCCATGTACTGAGGCTGTGGCTGGAGGAGAATCCTGCGGCCGCCCTGCTGGCCGCCGCCTTGAGCGCAACGCACCCTGACGACGCGGCGGTTGCTCAGGGCCGGTCGCCTGTCAAGGCTGACGCGTGACGCTCACCTGCACGGTCAGGGTTCCCCTGTTGTCCTGGGAGCAGACACCTGCGGTGTCGTTGATGCCCAGTTGGAGTGTGGCGTTCCCGGTCGCCCGGAAGGTCAGTCTCCGCCCGACGGCGTGCACCGGGAAGTTCTGGTCACCCACAAGTCGCGCCAGCAGGGCGGCGAACGGAGCCGCGCCCTTGACCTTGCAGGCCTTCACCCCGTCCGGCAAGCTGTCGGTGTCCGCGTCGTAGCCGGCCGGCCCGGCTATGGGCAACTTGCGGTAGTTGGAGGTCCATTCGCCGGAGGCGAACTGCACGGTGATCCGGTCACCGCGCAGGACGGACACTCCGGTGACCGGCTGCCAACCGGCCGTCGACTGGACGACCTGACGGGTCGTCGCCGTTTTCGGACGTTCCTTGAGCGGCAGAGTCCCGGTGAGGACGAGGCCGCCCGCAACTCCCGCCGCCAGCGTGGCCGTTCCGGCCAGCGCCCACCACAGCGGCTTCGGTCTCGCAGGGCGGCGCGACCGCCCTTGCGGCTGCGGAGGTTCGGACGACGTGGTGCGCCGCCCCGTCGGCACGGACTCCCCGGCAGGTGCGAGCCATGTCCGGCTGCCGGTGATCGTGTTGGCGTCGGCCAGTGGGGCCGCAGTCCGGAACTCACGTACGGTGGCCGACGGCATCACCCCGGCGTCCGGCCCGCCTGCCACCACGCCCCGCAGCGCGGAACGCACGGTGGCCGCTGAGGGGCGCTCGCTCGGGGACTTGCGCAGCAGCGCTTCGACGACCGGGCGCAGCGGACCGAGTCGCTCCGACACGGCGGGTTCCTCGTACACCACAGCGTGCATGGTCGCGGGCGCTCCCGGCCTGCGGAACGGGGACTGGCCTCCGCACACCGTGGCAAGGGTCGCGCCGAGCGACCACAGGTCGGAGGCCGGACCGACCTCCGCTCCCGTCACGCGTTCCGGTGCCATGAACTCGACGGAGCCGATCAGTTGACCGGTGGTCGTCAGGAACTCGCCGTCGTCGAGGGCCGCGATGCCGAAGTCGGTGAGGACGGCGCTGCCGTCTCGGCGCAGCAGCACGTTGGCGGGCTTGACGTCCCTGTGCAGGGTCCCGACCGCGTGGACGGCATCCAGCGCGTCGATCAGTTGCAGGCCGGCGGCGGCGGTCTGCTGCGGGGTGAGCGGTCCGGCCTCGGTGATCCGATGGGCCAGTGAGGACCCCTCGACGAGTTCCATGACGATCCACAGCCGGTCCTCGGACTCGACCAGGTCGTGAACTCCCACCACGTGGGGATGCGGTACCCGGGCGACCGCGCGGGCCTCGCGGACGGCACGCCGTACCCGTACGCGGTGGTCCTCGTCGCCGTTGGTGAGGATGTGCAGTTCCTTGGCGGCGACCGGCCGGTCCAGCAGTTGGTCGTGGGCGCGCCAGACCGTGCCCATGCCGCCGCTGCCGAGGACGTCGTGCAGCAGATACCGTCCGGCGATCACCCGTTCCGCACGCGTAGCCACCTCGTGGTCACCGTCTCCGGACATCACGTGCTCGGGCACCCGCACCGTACGGCTCACGGGGCAGGGTTTGGCCCCATGGCCTCCGGAGGGCAGTCCGGTGATCAGGTCGCCTCGCGTGTGGGTCAGTCGAAGGTGCCGCGCGGGGTCCGCTCCGGGCCCTGGGCCGGGGTCGATCAGCACCGCCGCGTTCTCGCCGGCGTCGGTGAACAGCAGGTCCACCGGGTGGCCGCCCAGCAGAACGGCCCGCTCCAGATCGGTGATGCCCCGTCCGGTCACGCACCGCTGGAGGCGGTCGTCGAGGTCCGCGCGGGCCTCGGTCACCGGGCCGGGTGTGCCGGCCTCGGCCGTCGTGCCGTCGTCGTCCGCTCCCAGCGGCGCCGAACGCCCCGCGAGGAGGGCGGGCAGGCCGCTCTGGTCCTGCCCGAAGGCGCGGCCTCCCACCTTGATCGGCGGACTCGAAACGCTCCGCCCCACGAGCGGTACGCCAACGCCCCTTCACCCGGCACCGGTTGATGGCACCGGTGGACCGGGTAACGTTCCGGTGGGGGAGTGGAGGACTCGGGGGGAGAGCGCGATGGACCCACAAGCCCTCCCCGTGCCGCCGAGCCCCTGCGGCCGTCGACGCTTCGATGATGGCCCCACCGCCCCGTCGCCGTCGCTCACTTCAGACATTTCGCCGGACGTGCCACAGCACCACAGGATCCGGGGTTCCCGGGCGAGCCGCTGTGCGTGACGTCAGCGTGCGAACTTCGCGGCGGCCGTCGGGGTGACAGGTGTGAAGAAGTTGACGAGGTTGCCGTCGGGGTCGCGGAACAGCAGTGACCGGTTGCCCCAGGGCATCGTGGTGGGCTCGTTGACGAAGTCGGTGACGTAGCCGGTCAGGTCCCGGTACACGCGGTCCACGTCGTCGACGAGGAACTCGGTGATGACGCTGTGGTTGTCCGCTGGACGGGCCGAGCCCGGGGCGAACAGCGGGACGGTGCGGGTGCCGGCGATCGCGAGGGTGGCGTGCGGGGTCCTGAGTTCGGCGAAGTCGTCCGTCGCCCATGTCGCCCGCACCCCGGTGGCCCGCTCGTAGAACTCGACGAGGCGCGTGATGTCGCCGGTGATGATGCGGATCGAGACGAAGTCCATGGTGATCTCCTTGGCTGCCGAAGTCGCTGCGCTTCGCAGGCTAGGAGAAATACCGGACAGAATCGGTCCTCTATTCGCGCTAGGCTGCGTATGTGTCTCGACCCACCGGCCGCGTGCTGATCCTCCTGGAACTGCTGCAGTCGGGCGGCACCAGGACGGTGGCCGAACTCGCCGACCGGCTCGGCGTCGACGGGCGCACCGTGCGGCGGTACGTCGACCGGCTGATCGAACTCGACGTGCCCGTGGAGTCGGTGCGCGGGCGTTACGGCGGGTACCGGCTCGGGCCCGGGTACCGGTTGCCACCGCTCATGCTCAGTGACGACGAGGCGCTGGCCGTGCTGCTCGGCTTGGTCGCCGGCCGCCGGGCAGGGTTGACGACGAGCACGGACACGGCGAGCGAGACGGCATCGGCCAAGATCCGGCGGGTGCTGCCCCGGCACGTCGCCCGCCGGCTCGACATGCTCCTGGAATCCCTCGCGTTCACGGATCGGCCCGGCCGGTTCGCCACCCCGGACGCCGCCGTCCTGCTCACCATCGCCGATGCGGTGCGCCACCACCGGCCGGTCTCGATGAGGTACACCGACGGCAACGGCCGGCAGAGCGAACGCGTACTGCACGCGTACGGGATCGTCGCCCATTCGGGCCGGTGGTACGTCACCGGCAAGGACGCCCGGATCGACGAGGCCCGCAACTTCCGGCTCGACCGCATCGCGGACGCGAGGGCCTTGCCCGGCTCGTTCGAGGCGCCCAGGGGTCCCGATCCGGCACAGCGCTTGTTGTCGGGCCTGGCCGCGGCCGAGTACCGGCATGAGGTGACCTTG
>Ga0308175_100000294_pt1 | contig 36664 bp, 22 predicted proteins | sample PhyCR1_3_FD_203893 | JGI IMG/M metagenome (GOLD analysis project Ga0308175, IMG submission 203893) | Soil microbial communities from UC Gill Tract Community Farm, Albany, California, United States - DLSLS.C.R1 | ecosystem: Environmental > Terrestrial > Soil > Agricultural land | place: USA...
CGGGCCGTACAAGGGCGGCATGCGCTACCACCACGAGGCCAACCTCGACGAGATGAAGGCGCTCGCGTCGTGGATGACCTACAAGAGCGCGCTGCACGAGATCCCGTTCGGCGGCGGCAAGGGTGGCGTCAAGGTCGACCCGCGCCAGCACAGCAAGGTCGAGCTCGAGCGGATCACGCGGCGCTTCACCGCCGCGCTCGGCTCGAACATCGGGCCCGAATACGACATCCCCGCGCCGGACGTGAACACCAACAGCCAGACCATGGTCTGGATGATGGACACGTACATGAACATCGTCGGCGCCGGCGATCGCAACACGGTGCGCGGGGTCGTCACCGGCAAGAGCGTGACGTCGGGCGGCAGCCACGGCCGCGCCGAGGCCACCGGCCAGGGCGTCGTCCACTGCATCACCGAATGGGCCAAGGACAAGAGCTTCAACCTCGATGGCTGCCACGTCATCATCCAGGGCTTCGGCAACGTTGGCAGCTACGCGGCGCGCCTGCTGTCGCAGAAGGGCGCGGTCATCGTCGGCGTCGGGGACGCCGGCGGCTACATCTCGAACAGCGAGGGCATCAACCCCCACAAGCTCGGCGAGCACGTCGGCAAGACGGGCTCGGTGGCGGGCTACAAGGGCGCGCAGAGGATCGAGCGCGCCGAGTTCTTCGGCCTCGACGCCCACATCTTCGTCCCGGCCGCCCTCGAGCTCGAGATCGGCGTCGCCGAGGCCAAGGCGCTCAAGGTCAAGATGGTCGTCGAAGGCGCCAACGGCCCGACCTACCCCGAGGCCGAAGAGATCCTGCTCGGCAAGGGCATCGACCTCATCCCCGATATCCTCTGTAACTCGGGGGGCGTGATCGTCTCGTACTACGAGTGGCTGCAGAACAAGCGCGCCGAGCAGTGGGAGCTCGACGACGTGCTCGACCGCCTCGAGCGCCGCATGAAGCAGACCTACGCCAACGTCCGCCACTACGTCCACCACCACAAGACCGACTGGCGGACGGCGAGCTACGCGATCGGCCTCGAGCGCCTCCAGCACTGCTACCGCGAGCGCGGCATCTTCCCGTGATGGCCGTGATCGCCGTGAGACCGTGATGGCGGGCGCCGGCCGCGGGTCCGTGATGGCGCGACCACGCTGAGGGTTCGCCATCACGCGAGCGATGACCGACCCTGCGGCGGAGCTGGATGCCAGGCTCGCGACCGCCTACGGCGTGAAGCTCGCGACGGCGGCGTGGTTGCCCGACGACGATTCGGACCCGGACGCGTTCCTCCGCGCGGCCGAATCGATCGGCCGAGCGGTCGGCGATCGCCGGGCCCGCGAGCTGCCGATCACCGAGCGCGCGTGGCTCCCGCTGCCAGCGTGTCCCGTCGTGCCCCCGTCCCCCGACGAGCGGAAGGCAGCGATCGCACGCTTGCTGGCGTGGGCAGAAGCCGGCGGTGCTCGATGGGACGGGCTCGAGTTTGACGTCGACGCGAACGGCAACGCCCTGGTCCGCGCGTGCCGGACGGTCTCGCCCGGCGAGCTGCTCCTGACGCTCCCACGACACCTGATGATCGTCGATAGCGAGCTCGCCGCTTCGACCACCGGCCAGCTCGCCCTCGGCCTCGCTGACCCGCGTCCACGCGACGCGCTCGCGGCATGGTTGCCGCTCGAGGCGCGAGAACCGGCGTCGCGATGGCGGGCCTACCTCGAGGCGCTGCCGGTCCAGCTCGCGGAGCTTCCGATGTTCCACGATGCGAGCGATCTGGCCGCGCTCGCGGGCACGGCCGCGTACGCGCTCGCGGCCGACGACCATCGCGACGTGCGGGGCACCTACGACAAGCTGTCCTCCGAGCTGACCGCCTGATCGCGATCGCGCCTGGCCTCCCGTGTCGAGCGTTTCCTCGCGCGTTCTCGTCACCGCGCGGCTCCACGCCCACGTGGGCGCACCGCCCAATCTCTATGGGCCGCATTTCGTACACAGAGCCGAGATGCGGTGGGCGTCAGCTCGTCTCCAGGAGCTCTTCGACCCTCTCTTTCGAGAAGCGCCACGTCGCTGGAATCTCCTCGACGGTTCCAGCTGCGTGCGCACGAGATGTCCACTTCTTGCTCTCGTAGAGGATGGTGTCGCCTCGGCCCTTCGCCGTTGTTCGCAGACGCTCTGCCACCTCAGCAGGGGTAGCCAGATAGCACCGCGGTAACTGATCCAAGGCGACCCCCTGAAACTGGACGAAGCAAAGGACAGTCCTCGGCTTGTGACGGACGAGCCACCGATCGATCGCACCCTGGTAGTCCGCCTTCCCCGGCTCCATCTGCGACTGCGATAGGCCCCAGCCGCCATCCTTACTTCCCTTCACGGACACCTTAATGATCTGCTCGTCTCTCGCCACCATCAGATCGTACTCGGGTTGGTTGGCGCCATATTGAACGGAGACATCAAGCCCACAGCGCGCGAACAACGCTGCGGCTATCGCTTCGGCAGCGACACCGACATGCCATGCACTGAACTGGTCAGAGTTCGACTTCATTGGATCTCCTTCGAGTGGTGCTGGCAAATGATAATGTCATTCCATTCCGGATGGGAGCAGCCGCGCGTCAGTTGCCCACCTTGGTCTAGACCAATCTCACGCGTTTTGTCGTTTCTTCTTGACACCCCCGCGAACGCATAAGTACATAGGGTCGCGATGGACACAAGGATCGTCTCCAGGAGGCCACAGCGTGCGTCCTGCGAGCGATTTTGCACGCGAGCCACGTTTTTTCGATAACGACCACGAATCGTCACACAGCGGCCAAACGGCCGAGCCGAATAATCATGTGCTAAAAGCGAAGCACAACATCGGACAGGAGAGTGGTCGTGCTATACGATACAGTGGTCGAGGTCGAGGCGACGCCCACGTGGACGTTCGAACGTGCAAGCGAAGCCGATTACGATTGGCAATTGGTCGATCGCGCGCTGCGAACGATCGCCCAGCGCCGGGCGGCGCTCGATGCCGACGAGGCGCGCTGGCTCCGCGAAGCGGAGGCGCAGCAGATCTGGCGACCGCTCGGCATGGTGTCCGCGCTCGACTACATGGAGCGAGTGCTCGGATACAGACCGCGTGCCGCACAGGAGCGGCTGCGGGTTGCGCGGGCACTCGGCGCCCTACCCCAACTCACGGAAGCGCTCGCAGCTGGCGAGCTCCCGTTCTCTGCCGTACGCGAGCTGACGCGCGTCGCGACGCCCGCAACGGAGGCAGCGTGGCGCACGGCCGCGATCGGCAAGAACCTGCGCCAGATCGAGGAACTCGTCGCCGATCATCGTCCGGGTGACCGACCCGAAGATCCAGCTGACCCCGAGGTGCGCATGCATGTCGTCCGGTTCGAGCTCTCGGCCGAGACCTTCGCATCTCTGCGCCAGGTCCACGGCGTGCTCAATGACGAGCATGGCAGCCACCTGTCCGACGACCAACTCGTCGCCACGCTGTGTGGTGCGGTGCTCGAGGGAACGCCAGCAACCGAGCCCACCGGCCGAGCGAAGTTCCAGATCGCCGTCACCGTATGCGAGCGCTGCCAGCAGGGCTGGCAAGACGGCGCCGGTGCCAAGATCGCGATCAGCCCGGCGGCGGTCGAGCGTGCGATGTGCGATGCGCAGCACATCGGGTCAATCGACCGCGCCACGCCTGAGCGTGCGCACCAGGACATTCCACCTAGCGTCGCGCGGCTGGTGTGGCGTCGCGACGGCGGCCGTTGCCGCGTACCGGGCTGCCGCTCCGCCCGTGGTTTGGAGATCCACCACCTTGTCCGCCGTGTCGACGGCGGTAGCCACGACGCATTCAACCTCTGCCTTTTGTGCAGTTCATGCCACCTCGCGCATCACAACGGGGTGCTGACGATCATCGGCCCTGCCGATCACCTCGAAGTTCGCCGCCCCGGCGGTCCGGGGCCGATTGCAAAAGCGGACGCCCACGTGGGCGCGCCCACCAAGCTCGACGTGGCGCCACCTCACATGCAGGAAAAGGAAGTCGTTCGTCGGCCCGCCGGTCCGAGCTCGGTCACATGGATCGGCGCCCACATGGGCGCACCCACCAGTCTCGACCTTGCAGTCCTTCGCACACAGGCCAAGGAGGCTCTGATGGGTCTTGGCTGGAAGCCCGGAATCGCAACGGCAGCGGTCGCTGCTGCCTCCGCTGCGCTGGACGCTGAACCGACCATGGAGCAGCTGATCTTCGAAGCGCTGCGCCGATGTCCGAAGCCCACATGTTAAACGCTACAATGTGGACCCGCATCTTGCGACGCCCGCTGATACCGGTATCCACTCTCCATTCCGGAGATCTCGAATTCAAAGAATTCCGGAAGAAGCCTCGGCACGAAGGTTAGGACTGTGGGCGGCGGCAACGAGGCCGGTGAGCTGGGCGTCTTTGGCCAATCGTCCAGCTGCATCGCCCAGGTCACGGGCCGAGCCGCCGTCCACAGGCCGGGCGGTGATCTCCAGCGCGCTCGTACGAGCACTCCGAACCGCATCGGCACGAATCGAGCATGGCCGCAAGGTCGACGCCCACGTGGGCGCCACCCACCAGATCTCGAATTCGGTGACGACCGACCGAGGTGCTGTGGGACCTTCCCACATCGGACCGAGAGGGTTCAGCCGCGGAGGACCGCGACGGTGACACCGTACGTCATGGCGCTTTGAGCTTCGCCAGCGCCCTGCCCTTGGCCACGCGGACGAGGTGCTCGGCGTACTCGTAGTGACGGACCTCCGCCCTCTCCCCGGGGGTGAGCCCGCTCGTCCGGTTCTTCTCCAGCAACTCGGTCATACGAGCCTGGAGCTTCGGTGACGGACGCAGCGCCAGTGTCTCCTCCGGGCTGGGCAACGTGGCGAGGAACTCGAGCACCTCCGAAGTGCCGGCGAGCTGCGATGGCGACGCATCCAGCTCATGGATCCCCAGCGCGAGGACGCGCGGGAGGCGGTCGGCGAGCGAGCGCACCCGCTCGGCGAGATCATCGGGAAGATCGAGCGTGATCGCAGACATGGGAGGCTGCTTGTGTAGCACGGCAGTCTCCAGATCGCCTCCTCTCAACGAATCGGTGCAGGTTCGCTCCGGCGATCGGCCGAGCGCGCGCCTCGGTCAGCCGATCGTGACGACGTCGCCGACCCGCGTGAACTGCTTGCCGATGTGTGCTGCCTGGGTGTGCGAGGCCGCGCTCACACTTCCGACTTCCTTACCGGAGTTGAAGTCGTGAGAGCCCTGCATGGTGATGTTCTCGGGTGGCTTGTTGGGCAGAAAGAAGATGGTCATCGTCAGCTGCGCGGTGTTCTGTGCGTCGGTTGCGTGGAGCGTCACGCGCCGGGTCACGGCGTAAAAGCCGACCTGCTTTTCGTTCTCGGTGACCTTTAGCTATGGCGACGGAAGAGCGCCGTTAACCGGACACCATGGAGGTGAAGGTCACAATGAAGACTAATCTGGTACAGGCACCGGCCGCTCAGAACTGCTTCACACCAGGCTCCTAGCCTAGCCGCGCAGGAACGCGACGGTGACGCCGTCGCCGCCTTCGGCTTGCTCGCCCGGGCGCAGCTTCTCGATGCCCTGGTGGGCCTTCAAGTGGCTGAGGATCGCCGTGCGCAGGGCGCCGGTGCCGTGGCCGTGGACGACGAAGATGGCGTCGCGGCCGGCGAGCAGGCTCTCGTCGACGAACCGGTCGACCTGGGCGACGGCGTCGTCGACGCGGTTGCCGCGCACGTCGAGCGTGGTGTCGAACGTCCGGGCGTTGGTACGGCCGCCGGCCGGCACGCCGTCGACGAGCTGGACGTTCCCCGGCGGCCCTGACGGCGGCGGCGCCTCGGGCGCGGCCTCGGGCCGGGCGGCCTGTTCGGCGCGCCGCGCGTGGCGGTGGGTGTCGAGCAGGACGTCCTTGATCGGGACCATGGCGCGCATCGCGCCGACCCGGACCTCGACGCGATCGTCGGGCAGGAGCGCGACCGCCTCGACCCGGCCGAGCCGCGGCACGATCACCGGCGCCCCGGCGACCACCTGCTCGGGGCGGATCGGGGTGCCCGGCGGCAGCTGGCGCTGCGGCTCGAGCTTGGCGACCACGGCGCCGGGGGTGCCCAGCCGGCGGGTCGCCGCCTTGACGTCCTCGAGGGTGGCGACCGCGGCGCGGGCCTTGACCTCGCGGCGGATATCGTCGATCTCGCGGCGCGCGGCCTTGAGCGCGACCAGCGTCTCGGCGTGGACGGCGCGGGTCTGCTTCTCGTAGCGCGCGACCTGCTTGTCGCGCTGGACGCGCATCGCCGCGCGGTCGGCCTCGGCGGCCTCGAGCTCGGCGAGCAGCGCCGCGCGCTCCTCCTCGATCCGGCGGCGCTGATCGGCGACGCTGGCGAGCAGCTCCTCGACCTTGACGATGTGCGGGCCCATGAGATCGCGGGCGCGATCGACGACCTCGCCGGCGATGCCCATCCGCCTGGCGACGGCGAGCGCGCCCGAGCTGCCCGGCGCGCCGAGGTGGAGCTTGAAGGTCGGCTCGAGCCGCGCGAGATCGAACCCGACCGAGGCGTTCGCGAACCGCGGGTCCGTCGCGCCGAGCGCCTTGAGCCGCTCGTAGTGGGTCGTCACGATCGAGGTCACGCCGCGGGCCGCGAGCGCCTCGAGCACGGCCTGCGCGAGCGCCGCGCCTTGCTCGGGATCGGTGCCGACGGCGATCTCGTCGATCAGGACCAGCGAGCCGTGCCCCGCGGTCGCGAGCAGCTCGCGCAGGTTCACCATGTGGCCGGAGAACGTCGAGAGATCATGCTCGAGGCTCTGCGCGTCGCCGATGTCGGTCCGGACATCGGGGAACCAGCCCATCACGCTGCCGCTCTCGGCGGTGAGGTGGTGGCCGCAGCGCACCATCAGGGCCGCGAGGCCCACGGTCTTGAGCGCGACGGTCTTGCCGCCGGCGTTGGGGCCCGAGACCACGAGGGTCGCCCCCGCCGCGACGGTGACGTCGTTGGCGACGCAGCGCCGCTCGCCGAGCAGCATCAGCGGGTGCCGCGCGTGCAGGAGGCCGATCCGCGGGGCGTCGTCGATGATCGGCTCGGTCGCGACGATGTCGTCCGCGATGATCGCCGCCGACGCGATCACGTCGAGGGTCTCGGCCGCCGCCAGCGCCGCGTCGAACGCGCCGGCCTCCTCGGCGACCCAGCCGGAGAACTTCGCCAGGATCCGGCGCTCCTCGTCGAGCACCTCGGCCTCGGCGAGCTTCGCGCGGTTGTTGAGATCGACGATCTCCTCGGGCTCGATGAACAGGGTCTGCCCGCTCTGGGAGGTGCCGTGCACGATGCCGCGCACGAAGCCCTTGCCGTCGGTGCGCACCGGCAGGACGTAGCGATCCTCGCGCTGCGTGTAGTAGGCGTCCTGCAGGTACGGCGCGAACCGCTCGTCGGTGAGCAGCGTGCCCATCCGCTTCTCGAGCTGGACCCGGATCGCCGCGAGCGCGCGCCGCAGCGGCCCGAGCGCGTCGCTCGCATGGTCGACGAGCTTGCCGTCGGGATCGAACGCCTCGAGGATCGGCAGGTAGACATGCCCCAGGTCGGCGATCGCCGCGCCGCGCGCCGCGAGCCGGGGCGCGAGGCTCTCGTGCTCGCGCAGGTGCACACGCAGCCGGCCGAGCGCCTGCCCGGTCGACGCCACCGCGACGAGCTCGGCCGCGTCGAGCGCGGCTGCCTTGCGCACCCGGGCGATCGCGGCCGCGATGTCGGCGATCCCGCCGATCGGCAGCCGCAGATCGCGCGACGCGAGCCCGCGCGCCTCGGTGATCTCCTTGGCTCGGTCACGCGCCGCGTCGATCCCTGCTATTGGCCCTGCTATCGGCCCCGCCTGGGCCCTAGCCTCCCCCCCATCCGTAGCCCCGACCTCGGGACCTGCCTCGGATAGGGCGTCGGACCCGCCCGCAGGCCCGGCCTCGTCGCCGAACATCACAAAGCCACGCACCGCCTTCGCGCCGCGCGCCGTCGCGCACCGCTTCGCCCAGTGGTCGACAAACGTCGGCCAGCCGAGGTCGTCCAGCGTCCTTTGCGCGATCGTCACGCGCGGAGGTGTATCAGCCCGACTCCGGATCGGCCAGGCTAGGGCGCGACCATGTTGCGCACCCGGACCGTTCACGATTTCCGCCGCGCGTCCGGACCATACGCCAGCGCAGCGCACCGCGATCCATGCCCTACGCGCGACTACGTCGGGATCAGATCCGCGAGGCTGGGGACGACCCGGTTGCGGCCGCCGCGCTTGGCGACGTAGAGGTTCTCGTCGGCGCGCTTGATGAGCGCCGCCGGATCGACGCCGGTCTCGCGGTGCAGCGTGGTGACCCCGACGCTGATCGTGAACGAGATGTTCAGGTTCTCGAACTGACACGGCCGCTCCGCGATGATCGTCCGCAGGTGCTCGGCGAACACGATGCCGCCGGGCAGCGCCGTCGACGGCAACACGCAGGCGAACTCCTCGCCGCCGTAGCGCGCGAACAGGTCCTCGCGCCGGATCCGCGGGCGAATCCGCGCCGCGAGCTCCTTCAGCACGGCGTCCCCGGCGAGGTGACCGTGGGTGTCGTTGACCTTCTTGAAGTGATCGACGTCGAACATCACGAGCGTGAGCGGGTGGCCGTGGCGCGAGCACACCGCGATCTCGCGGTCGAGGAACTCGGTGAAGTACCGCTTGTTGTGGATCCCCGTCATGCCATCCTGGATGGCCATGTTGTGGATCGCCTCGTGGTACGCGGACTCGATGTTCGAGCCCGACAGGAACTTGTAGATCGCGTCGCCGAACCGCACCTGATCGGAGTCGGCGAGCTTCTGCAGCTTGATCCGCGTCTCGTTGACGAACGTGCCGTTGGTCGAGTTGAGATCCTCGACCCACCAGTTGCCGTCCTCGGCGAGGTACAGCCGCGCGTGCTGGCGCGACACCGAGCTGCGGCCGACGACGAAGCCGGCCTCGCTGTCGCGGCCGACGATGTACTGCGCATTCAGGAGCGGAATCCTGCGTCCGATATCCGGCCCCGGCGGATGCAGGTTGACCAGGCACGCGTCTCCCGTCGGAGTCGTCTTCTCCGTCGAGATCAACGGCCGCTGCAAGATCAGCGTCCCACCCTCGCGATAGTCGTCCGGCACGTCCCTGATCGGTTATATCCTTGAATCCACGGAGTGTGCAAATCCAGGTTGTTAGCTCACGAGACAATGCCGCGTCCGGCCACCTCGAATGACCGCCCCGACCGCGTCACGACGGGGCCAATCGTCCCCAGTAAGGCATCCGCACACAGTGAGCGCGCCAGGTCACGCTGGTCTGCCGCCAGCCGGTCGATCAAGCGCTCGATCGCCACTCCCGCCCGCGGGGCCACGAGCGTGGTCAGCACGAGGTGTCCTCCCGACACCGCGTCGATCATGGCCGCCGCGTCCCCGGTGGTCTGGACGGCGCCGATGACGATGGCGTCGGCCCCCTCGCGCATCGCCGCGGCCACGCCCTCCCCGACGCTCGGGACGTGCTCCCCGACGGCACGCTGGCTGATCCAGGCGCTGACGTGCACGATCTCGATCGGGTCCTCGATCGTGATGACCCGCCGGCGCTGCTCGCCGAGCGCCCGGACGAGCGCCGCGAGGGTCGTCGTCTTGCCGGTGCCCGAAGGCCCGGCGACCGCGATGAGGCCGCGCTCGGACAGCCACTCCGCTACCCCAGCAAGCCCGAGGCCAGCCAGCACCGGGGCCTCCGCGGGTAGGAGGCGCAGCGTCGCTCCTGGACCACGGTGGTCGCGGGTCAGCGTGACACGCACCCGGCCCGCTCCATCACCGTAGGCGAACACCGCGAGCCCGCGCTCGGTCCACGCGGTGCGCGCCGCGCTGGGGGCGACCGCCCCGAGCTCCCGGGACAGGGTCTCCCCATCGATCGGGGCGCGATCGGTGGTCGCGGCCAGCTCGCCGCCCACGCGCTGGAACGCCGTCGCACCCGCGCTGAGGTAGATGTCGCTCGCATAGGCCGCGCGCGCCGCCGCGGTCAGCTGATCGAGCAGGATGCTGCCGCTCGCCGTCGTGATCGTCGTCGCGCTCGAGCCGAACGGGCCGTAGGGGCCGCGCTCGATCGCCATCTCGGGGCCATCGCCTGACGCCATCGAGGTGGCCGTGCGTGACGGCCGCGGCGCCGAGCTCGACGCCGCACCGACCTCGAGGGGGTCGATCGCGACGTGCCAGATCCCCGGCTTGGGCGCGACGCTGATCGCCCAGCGCCCGCCGTGGGCGTCGATCTCGAACTTGACCACCCGGGTCTTGTCGAGCTGCTCGATCGCCGACGGCGGCGCGACCTCGCGGACGAGGCCGACCAGCTGCTCGTGCGACGTGATCTGGGTGGCGTGGCGATCACCGGTGGGAAACCGCAGGGTCACCGCCTGGCCCGAGGTGAGCACCGCCCCCTGGGCGCCGAGCTGCCTGATGCTGCGCAAGTACACGTCGAGCTTCGCCATTACTTCGCCTCGCCGAGCTCGGTCACGGCCACGACCTGCGCGGTGTTGATCAGGAAGTGCTCGTTGGTCGCCCACAGCCGGAGGAACCGGCCGGCGCGGTTCAGGTGATCCATCACGCGGGTGCGATCGACCGGCGAGCTGTCGAGCAGGGTGCCGATCAGCTTCGTCCCGTGGAGGAGCTCGATCTCGACGCGGTGCTCGCGATCGTAGAGCGTGAGCTCCTCGGAGGGCTCGACCGAGAAGTCGGTCGACGGCGTCGCCGCCGGATCGCCGCGGCGCACCGCGATCCACGCGATCATGTGCTTGCCGAGCAGCCGGACCCGGTTCGACCAGCGCACCGGGATGAAGTTGGCCTCGGCGCCGAGCTGCGCGGCCAGGTCGTCGAGCAGGTGGCCGCGCCCGCGGCGCGCGATATCGGCGACGAACAGCTCCGCGCCGGTCGGCATCCCGCCGACGAGCGCCAGCCGTACGGCGACAGCCTTCGTCGGGAGCCGCAGCTCACTCGAACGATCCGATACGGGCACGGCGGGCATCGTACTACGGCTTGCGGGTGTCGCGGCGCAGCCAGCGCTCCACGACCGCCACCAGCGGGCCTTTGGCCAGCTCGGGCAGCGCGGCGAGCGGGGCATCGAGCGTCACCTTGCCGGCCACGAGGTAGACCACATCCGTGGCCCAGCGATCGAGCGTGTCGAAGATGTGCGTCGCGTACAGGATGGTCGTGCCGCGCTGCTCGGTCTCCTGGCGCAGGAACGCCAGCAGGTCCTGGCGCGCGATCAGGTCGAGATCCGTGGTGATCTCGTCGAGCAGCAGGACCTCGCGCGGCCGCAACAGCCCCAGGAGCAGCTGGACGCGCCGCCGCTGGCCATCGGACACGGCGTGCATGTGCCAGCCGACGTCGACCCCCAGGACGTCGATCAGGCGCGCCCGCCGCTCCGGGTCGACGTTGATCTGGCGCGCCAGGATCTCGTCCACCCGCAGGTCGACCTCGAACGGGAACCGCCCGCCCAGGAACTCGAGCCGGCCGGACAGCGTGGGGTCGTGAAACGCCGACACCCCGAGCACCCGCACCGTGCGCGGATCGACCATGTGCTTGCCGGCGATGATGCGGAGCAGCGTGGTCTTGCCGGCGCCGTTGGCCCCGATCATGAGGACGCGACGCCCCGCGGCGACGGTCAGGTTGACCCCGGCGAGCACCTCCCGCGGGTCGCCACGGTAGGCAAAGTGCAGGTCGCGCACCTCGATCACGGGAGCAGCTGGCATCGGGCCGCATGCTAGCTTCTCGGGCATGGCCCGCGCCACCTGGCTCCTCGCCGCGACGTCGGTCCTGGGGGTCTCGCTGTCCCTCTGGCTCTACCGCGAGAACCGGTCGCTGCGCGCCGAGCTCGCCGGCCACCAGGCGGCCCCGGCCGACGCCACCCCCCCGGTCCCCGGGGACACCGCGCACCCCGATCCGGTGTCGCGCGCCCCGCGTTCGGCCGCCCCGATGATGCGCGCCCCGGCCCTGCCCGCGCTGCCGGAGCCGCCCCAGGAGTCGCGGATGGACCGGCGCGCCCGCCACACCGACGAATTTGCCGCGATGTTCGGCCGGCTCGACGGCGAGACCGACGACGACTACAAGGCGCGGATCCTGCCGCTGCTCACCGCCGGCCTCGCGGTGCCGCGCCTGCGCGCCGAGGAGCAGCGCAAGGTCGCCGAGGAAAAAGCCCACGTCACCCCCGAGCAATCCGCCCGGCTCGACAAGGCGTTCGACAAGGTCTACAGCGACGTCCTCGACTACACGAACAAGGCGATCACCGACGGCCAGCTGTCGCCGTACGAGCGCAACGTCTCGGGCTGGCTCGAGTATGCAGGCGGGCTCGGCGGCATCCTCACCGATGCGAACGGACAGATCGGCAAGATCCTCGAGCCGTCGCAGGTCCGCACGATGTACGATGCGGGCTTCGAGTGGGGCGAGTACCTGGGCCTCAAGGCGCCGTGGGAGCAGCTCAAGCCCCCGCCGGCTCGCAAGTGACCGTCTTGGCCATCGTCTTGGCCATCGTCTTGGCCATCTATGGGCACGGCAAGAGCGGCGCGACCTGTCCATGCGCCGCGCTGAGGCCATCGCCCAGCTGACCGGCGCGATCGTCGCCCCAGCACGAGATGCTCCCATCGCCGAGCAACGCGCAGGTATGGGAATCGCCACCGGCGATATCGCGAACCCCCGAGATCCCCGGGATCAAGATCGGCGTGCCGTGGCTATTGTAGCCACCGTCGCCGAGCTGGCCGGTGTAGCTCGCACCCCAGCATGACAGCGTGTCATCGGTCTTGATCGCGCACGCGTGAATCGCCCCGGTCGCGACCTTCTTGGTGCCGGGGGGGCTGATCGCCTTCTGCGGCGTAGCGCTCGTCTGGTAGTTGCCATCGCCGACCTCGCCGTCGCCGCCGGCGCCCCAGCACGATACGCTGCCGTCCGTCGCGTGCGCACAGGTGAAGTTGCCGTGCGCGCTGAGCTGGTCGACATTCGCAAGCCCGATCACGCCGACCGGTATGTTGCTCCCCGTGAACTTGCCGTTCCCGAGCTGGCCGACCGTGGCGGTGGCGGTGATCGCGCACGCATGTACGTTCCCCACGGCGATTCCCTGGACGTTGGCCGGTAACATCGTCACCGCGACCGGCGTGGCGGAATCTGAGTTGGTGCCATTGCCATTCTGGCCCGCATTGTTCTGGCCCCAGCACGAGACGACGCCACCGGCCAGCGCGCAGGTGTGCGTTCCTCCCGCCGCGAGCTGCGTGATCCCGGTCAGCCCCATGACCGGGCGCGCCAGGCCGTGCGTGTCGGTCGAGCCGTCGCCCAGCTGGCCGTGGTCGTTGCGGCCCCAGCACGCCGCAGTGCCGTCGTCGAGCAGCACACACGAGTGGTTATTGCCGGCCGCGACCGCCTTGGCGTGGGTCACCGATTGCACCGCGGTCGGCCGGGTGCGCCCGAGCGAGGAACCGTCGCCGATCTCACCGGAGCCGTTCTGCCCCCAGCACGACACCGTCCCGTCCATGAGCGTCACGCACGTGTGGCCCTCGCCCGCGGCGAGCGTGGTGATCCCTGCGAGCGGCGTGACCGCGTGCGGGGTGCCCTGCGTCGTGCGATGGCTGTCGCCGAGCTGTCCACGTCCGTTGTAGCCGCTGCACGTGATGCCGCCGTCCGCGGACCGCACACAGAGGTGACTGCCGCCGGCGGAGATGTCCATCGAGCTCGTGTACGAGGTCAGCTTCGGGACCGGATCGGCCCCACCGTCCAGGTCGGTGAACTCGAGGTCGTAATCTACGCCCCAGCACCACACGCGCGCCTGATCGTCGGTCAGGCACGCGAACTGGTCGCCGGCGGTGATCGCGACGGCCTTGCCGGCAAACGACACCCGCACCGGGGTGGTCGACGAATTGACGGTATCTCCGAGCTGGCCTGCGTCGCTGTTGCCGAAGCAAGACGTCACCCCGTCCATGGTCAATGCGCACGAGAACGCCTGGCCGACCGCGACCCCGGTCACGTTGGTGAGCGGCACCAGCGTCGGCATCGACCGCGACGTCTTCGTGCCATCACCGAGCTGGCCGTCACCGTTCTGGCCCCAGCACCACAGGGCATGGTTGCCATCGACCGCGCACGTCGTGTCGCCACCGACGGCAACCGCCGACACGCCGCCGAGCGCCTTGGTCGCGTTCCCGTGCGACGTCGTGGTGCCATCACCGAGCTGGCCATTGTCGTTGGCGCCCCAGCACAGGAGGCTGCCGTCGCCCAGGCGCGCGCAGCTGTGCGAATTTCCCACGGCGATCGCGACCGCGCCGGTCACGTTGGCCACCTGCACGGGCATGCGGCTGTCGCCCATCGTCCCGTCGCCGAGCTGCCCCGCGTTGTTGCGGCCCCAGCACCACACCGCTCCCTGGGCCGCGACCGCGCAGCTGTGGTTATAGCTGGCCGCGACGGTCGTCACGCCGGTCAGCCCCACGACCTGGGCCGGCAACGTGCGATCGGTGGCCGTTCCATCGCCGAGCTGCCCGTACTCGTTGCCGCCCCAGCACCACGCCGTGCCGTCGTTGCGAACCGCGCACGTGTGATCGCCCCCGCCGGCCACGGCCTTCGCACACGTCGCCGGCCCGGGCTCGGTCGGGGTGCACCGCTGGTCGATGCACACGTAGTTCTCGGGGCACGCCCCGCCCGGATCGCATGCAAACAACGTCCCCCTGTAGTCGACGTTGAACGAACACGCCGCCACCACGAACGCGAGACAGACCAGTTGGTAGCGCATCAGAACGTGCCTCCCAGAACGATGGCGCCGCCACCGGGCGCCGGGGCAGCGGTAAGCCGGGTCTCGAGGGGATCGTGCGGCCTGGTGACGTAAAGCACGCCGGCGGCGATCGCGCAGGCTGCCGTCGCACCGAGCCCGATGTTGGTGAGCAGGGCGTCACGATGGCCGCGGTCTTCGATCGCCTTGGCCTCGCTGAACTGGTGGAACGCGCTGCTGGCGAACAGCCGCGTGAGATCGCCGGCGTCGGTGTGCGTCGACCACGCGAAGTACCCCGCGCCGATACTGAACACGGCCGTCGCCGCCGCATACGGCCACCACCGCAGGTAGAGCGGGCGCGCCGCCGCGTGCACGACCACGGTCACCGGCCTGGCCACCACCGGCGCGGGCGCCGCCACCGGCACGGGCGCCGGCGCCTCGCCGAGGATCACGACCGGTGCGTCCTTGGAGCCGATCTCGGCGAGCCGGTTGCCGTGCACGTCGAGCGCCGCCACCCGGGCGTCGATCCGGCGGGCCGCCGGCAGCGTGATGTCGGTGCGCTCCGAGGCGACGGTGTCCTTGGTACGCTCGGCGCCGCCGTCGATCGTGAACACGACGTGCGCCCTGGCGATCATGTCCAGGGGATCGCTCACGACGATGAGCGTGATGGTGGGCGGCGCCGACACCGTCTCGATCTTGACCTCGAGCGGCGCGTGCGCCTTGAGGAAGCGGCCCGCCGCCTCGAACGGCCGCTTGATCTTCGGCGACGTGCCGGCCGGCAGCTGGGCGGTGGGCGACAGCGCGAGCAGGTGCGTGAACGCATCGGTCGCCGCCTTGGCATCGCCGAGCGCCGCGGCGACGATCCCCGACAGCCGGTAGATCTCGGCCATCTCCTCGGGGGCGTGGCCACCGGCCTCGATGGCGGCGGCCAGCGCCGGCCGCGCAGACGCGTAGTCCGACTCGGCGACCGCCTTGCGCGCTTGCGCGAGCGAGTCGTCGGCCCAGGCAACACCCTCCATCAGGAGGAGGGCGAGCAGGAGCCCGCGTAACATGGTCGGCACACTACCACTCGATGCGGCTGGCGGGAGCGACCTTTCCCGCTTCGATCGTGATCCGGACATCACGCGTGGCCCCCGACGGCGCCACCGCGTGCACGGCATGCCGGCCCGGGGGCAGCGCGACCTTGACCAGCGGCGTCTCGCCGTAGCTCTTGCCGTCGATGTAGATCACCGCATAAACCGGCGCCGAGTCGATCGTGATAAACCCCGGCGGACCGCTCGGCTTCGGCGCCGCCGGCGTGGGCGGCTTCGGCGAGTGCCTGTCAGGTTGTGTCACGGCGGCGGGCACCTCATCGGGTGGTGCCGTATTTTGCGGCGCATCACCTGGCGGCACGGTGGCCCGCGGAGCCGCTGGCGCCCCGGCCTGCGGGGCCGCCGGTGCTGCACCCGCTGTGACCGTTGCCACAGCGGGCGGAGTGGCCGGTGGAGCCGCCGGTGGCGACGTGGTCGCGACCGCGTTGGCGGTGGCAGCGGCTCCCGGTCCAATGACAGCGACCGGCTCGCGCGGCACGCGGGCATACCGGGCGTAGATCAGGGCGCCGAGCCCCCCCACCGCGAGCGCGAGGACCGCGATGACGAGCGGCCGGAACGATCGCCGGAGCACCGGCACCGGACCGGCGTCCACAGGCACCGCCGCGGCGTCGCGCACGCCGCTCCGCGAGCCGAGCCGCGCCGGCGACGCGGCCGCCGTGACCGAGGTGGCCCGGTGCGGCACGAATGGGCGCTGGGTCGAGACCGGCGTGGTCAGGAGCTCGGCCCCGTGGCCGACCGACGGGCCGCGATCGAGATCGAGCTCGAACGCCCCGCCCTCGCGCGCGACGCGGATCAGCGCCGCCTGCTCGCCGAGCTCGGCGGGGAACGCCCGCGCGATCTCCTCGCTGATCGCCGACCCGGACAGCGGCGGGCACGCCGCCGCGATCGCCTCGCCGAACAGCCGCGCCGTCGGGAACCGCGCCTCGCGATCGCGCGACAGCGCCGTCATGATCACCGCCGACAGCGCCGGGGGCACGTCGGGCCGCACCACGCAGACGTCTTCGATCGGGTCGCCCGTGATCGCCTGGAACGTCAGGAAATCAGTATCGCGCTTGAACAGGTGCCGGCGCGTCAGGGTCTCGTACATCACGATCCCCATCGCGAACACGTCGGTGCGGCGATCGACCCGTTCGCCGCGCAGCTGCTCGGGCGCCATGTACGCGTAGGTTCCCTTGACCGCGCCGGTGGTGGTCCGCACCGTGGCGTCCTGGATCTTGGCGATGCCGAAGTCGAGCACCTTGACGATGCCGTCGACGGTGACGAACAGGTTCTGCGGCGAGATGTCGCGGTGGACGACCTCCATCACGCTGCCGTCGGTGTTCTTCAGCTGGTGCGCGTGGTGCAGGCCCTCGCAGGCCTGGACCGCGATCCCGGCGACCAGCCGCGGATCCGGCACCTCGCCGTAGTAGTCGCGGCGCCGGAAGCACGCCAGCGGGACGCCCTCGAGGTACTCCATCGCCAGGAAGTAGCTGCCGTCGATCTCGCCGAGCTCGAACACCTGGCACACGTTGGGGTGTGAGATCCGCGCGGCGATCCGGGCCTCGTCGAGGAACATCGCGACGAACTGCTTGTCGCGGGCCAGGTGAGGCAGGATGCGCTTGATGCAGATCAGCTTCTCGAACCCGGCCGCACCCTGGAGACGCGCGAGGAGGATCTCCGCCATGCCCCCGGTCGCCAGGCGCGCAACGAGGCTGTATTTACCAAAGCGGGAGGCTTCGGTCGTCGCCGGCAACGACCCCATTGGGGCAAGCATAACCTGACCTGTGACAATCCAGTAGTTACCAGCGGGAAGCTGGCACCCCGCTACAGGCCGATCCAGTAATTCGCCTTTACCATCACGACATTCTCGCTGGCCGCGCTGCCAAGATCTGACAGATCTCGGCCGATCCGGAACCGGCCATCATCAAATGTATCGCTCGTCCGGCCATGGCTCCAGATCGCGAACACCGTGGAACCGGGGCGGTATTCCCAACGCAGCACCAGGGTCGAGCGCAGCTGGCGGAAGTTGAAGTCGGGCCGCGTGATGCCCAGCGTGCCATCTGGCAAGACCGCCGAGTCGCCATCGACCAGCTGGTACTCGCTACCGCTCAGGAGATGAAAACGGTCGGCGTACCTGCTGGCGCCGGGGTTATTCACGTCCTTGAGCTCGCCGTAGTGGCCCGACGCGATGTACGGCTGGGCGTAGACCTGCAAGGCCAGGCGCGGCGAGAACGTCCAGTTCACCCGCAGCGTCAGCGAGACATCGGTCTCGTGGATCCGCCCGAACACGAAGTGCGAGGGGCCGTCCATCACGGGGATCTCGCTCACGTACTGCATCGGATCGTTGCGCGCGTAGACGCTCGGCCCGATCGACACGTCGACGTTCTCGCGCGCCTGGATCGTGGCGCCCAGATCGAGGCCGCCTTCGAGCTGGCCGGAGGTCCAGTTGTGCGAACCGTAGGTATTGAGGCTCAGCCACACCGGCTTGCGCGTGTCGGTCTGCACGTAGGCGTAGCTGAACAGGGCGGGATCGACCCGCAGCGCCCTGCCGCCGCGCAGCGCGCTGGTGTTCCACTTCGCCTGATCCACGTTCCCACCGGCGGACACCGACCAGTAATTCGCGAGCTGGACGCTGGCGTTGTATTCGAGGCCGTAGTCGGTGACCCGCGGCTCGAACGTGCTGCCCAGGAACACGTCGGAGCTGACCTGCCAGTTGAGCACGTGCTCGCCGGGTGCGTCCTCGCGGTACTGCCCCCACAGGAACGGGGTCACGCGATCCGAGTTGATCTGGTACCCGGCGTCGTTGAGCTCGAGCCCCGGGGTCCGCAGATCGCCGCCGGACCCGAACCGCCAGTGCTTGGTGTCGCCGAGCTGGCCGACCATCCACTTGGCCGCCAGCCCCGACAGGCTGGTGCGCTTCGGATCGAACCGGGCATCCGTGGCGTCGGGGCGCTGGAAGTAGTGGCGCGCGCTCTCCTGGGTCGCGGCGATCGCCTCCGGGCTGCCGTGGACCCAGCTGCCCAGCAGGTTGACGTTCGCGGTCCACGCGTTGTCGGCCCAGCGGTGCTGCAGCTGCAGGCCGCCGGTGTAGGCCTGATCGTGGAGGGTCGCTTCGAGGCCGGTGCCGTCGAGCTTGCGATCGACCGCGGTCGCCGACGCGCCGATCGACGTCTTGCCTTCCCCGAAATCACGCTTGACGCGCGCGATCGCATAGTTCGTCAGCGGCGCCACCACGGGGCTACCCTGCACCGCCGGCGCGCCCGGCATGTCCGGCGTATCCGGCGCGGCGGCCTTGAAGGTCTCGGCCGTCTCCTGCCCGGTGACCGCATCGAGCACGCCGACCGACCAGCCGTCGGACTTGCCGGTCAGCTTCGCCGCGCCGTAGATCGTCGTGGCCTGGGGTGCCTTGATGTAGTCGAACGTCGTGGAGTCGGGTTGCGCAGGGGGCGCGCCGATCCGGCGGCTGTAGAACGCGCCCTCGGCGCTGCCATCGCTGTTGCCGATCTGCAGCTTGAACAGATCGCTGCCTTCGAGGAAGAACGGCCGCTTCTCGGCGAAGAACAGCTCGTTCGCCGACAGGTTGATCTTCGACGGATCGGCCTCGACCTGGCCGAAATCGGGGTTGAGCGTCGCCGACAGCGTGAACGCCGGGCCCAGGCCATACTTGAGATCGAGGCCGATGTTACGGCGCAGGTTGTATCGCTTGTTGAACGGATCGCCCTCGGCGACCGGCGTGCGATCGACGCCCCCGGTGGCGTACGGCAAGAGCTCGAGGCGGCGCGACGCCCGAAGGTGATCGATGCCGTCGACGACCCCGAACTTGCTCACGATCTGGGGCGTGCTGCGCGGCCACGGCGACCACGAGTCCTGCTCGCCGGTCCGGCCGATCAACCGCACGAGCTGGAAGCCCCACTCCTGGGCATCGGCGCTGGGGAACCGCAGCTGGCTGAGCGGGATGCGGTACTCGGCGGTCCAGCCGCTCGCGGTCACCCTTGCGTTGGCGGTCCACACCGCGTCCCAGCTGTCGTCCTGGTTGGAGTCGTCGAACAGCATCATGTCGCGCTGCACCCCGGCCGCGTTGAGCTGGAAGACGTAGGCGGTCCGGCGATCGTGGTAGCTGTCGAACGCGATCGTCACCGCGTCGGCCGGCGAGTCGACATCGCGGCGCGTGAGCAAGGCGCGGATCAGCTCGGGGTGCGGATCCGCGGCCCACACCCCGACGAAGATCGCCTCGTCGTCGTAGAGGATCGCGAAGCTGGTCTCGAGCGAGGGCCTGGCCGCGTCCCTGGGGAACCGCTGGACGAAGCCGGTCTGCCGCGGCGCGGTGGTCCACACCGCCTCGTCGAGCTGGCCGTCGATCGCGATCGGGCCGGTCCGGCGAACCGCGTGCGCGCGGACCGCGGGCGCCAGATCATCGGCGCGCGCGGCCCCCTCCCGGGCGGCGATGACGACGACCAGGGCGACCAGCGCCGCGAACCAGAACCGAACCATACGTGACCGAGATCCCTGAAACCGCCCCATGGTGGACCTTCCCCTTCCCATGGTTGCAGATCTCGCCGCGCTGGCAAATGCGACGATGGTGCGACAGCCGCCATGTCGCCGAGCCACGCCACGACCGACGAGCAAGCCCCGCGCAAGCCGCGCAAGGTCCGACGAGCCTGCGGCCGCGGCCTGCCGGCGCGGGACAGGTTTGACGAGGCCCCGCGCGCGCGGCGCCCTCCGACCGCGCCGGCGAATCGATATCACCGCGGCCGTCACAGCGGTTCGAGTTCGTAGTGCGTCTGGGATGCAGACGCCCTGCCGAGCCTCGCGGGAGCGTAGTCCGAGGGTGGCGGCGCGAGACCTCAATGGCTTCCGCCCGATGGCGCCGACACCGGATCAGCCGATCCACAGTCAAACGTTCATAAGCCCACAGCTCGCAGCTCGCGCGATCGCTTCACGGACACCGGCCAATTGTCAACACCTCGCCCTCGCCCGATGCAACATAGTCATTGATTCATTGCTCGATCATTCAGATGGCACGCGCACGAGCTCGCGCCGAGCGAATCTGGAGTTCTGAATACATGCTCCGACTCGCGGGGATTACCTACACTCCACAATCCCTCGTAGTCGAACCATGTGAAGCAAACGGCGTGGGCTACATACAGCGCGGCGCGTCACAGGCAGTTGAGGGTGAGCCACACCTGGGTCAATATCCCTCCTGATGCGCATTCACCATTCGGTTTCAATGGGTTCGACGACCGAATACCGCGAGCCGCCGGCGCACCACTCGACGGGCCGAATCGAGTCATCGGCTTCAGTCCAGATCTGATGCGACCAAATAAACTACGCATCGTGACACATCAGCATACAACTTTATCATTAATATCGCGCTTGACTGAACCCTGGAGCGTGGCTATCCTCCGCCAACCTGTTTTGCCAAGTATGCAAAGTCGGATGAACAGGGTTCCCGCTTTACACTGACCATGTCAGTGGCCGGCCGGATCCCCACAGGTCGCCGGCGCCGCGCGGTCGACCTCGGACGACCCTTGCACAACTCCAATTTACCTCACCAACCGCCGGTAATACCGTGAAAACGTCTGACTTCATCGACCCGATTGCCACCATTGCCGCGCACGCGGAGCGCGCCCCTCATGCCCCGGCGATCATCGGCGAGCGCTGCCTGGACTACGCCGAATTGCACAGGCGGATACAGCAACTCGCTGGATGGATCCGCGGCGCCGGCGTCGGCCCCGACGAGGTCGTGGGTGTGTTGTTGCCGCGCGGTGAGTCGCTGCTCGTCTCACTCCTCGGGGTGCTCGCCAGCGGCGGCGCCTACACTCCGCTTGATCCCGCCACGCCACCGCGGCGCCTGTCCGCACTCGCGGGCGCGGCCCGGTTGCGCTGGGTCATGACGGACCGCGCCGGCCTCGCGACCGCCGCGACGCTGCCCGGCGTCACGGTGCTCGATCTCGCCGAGGCCACCGGTGCGCCCGACGGATCGGTCCCGGCACAGCCGCACCCCGATGATCTCGCGTACGTCGTGTTCACCTCGGGCTCCACCGGGGAACCCAAGCCCGTCGCCGTCCCGCATCGCGCCCTGGCCAACCACGCCGCCGCGATCGCGGCTCGCTACCGGCTCGGCGCCGAAGACCGGGTCCTTCAGTTCTCCAATCCCACCTTCGATGTGCTGGTGGAGGAGGTCTTTCCGAGCCTGGCGGCCGGCGCGGCGGTGGTACTGCTTCCAGACGCGTTGATCCTCCCGACCGCGCTGGAGCGACACCTCGCCACACACGAGGTCACGGTCGTGAACCTGCCGACGCCCTACTGGACGCAGTGGGCACGTGAGCTGGAGGCCGCGCCGCGCCCGCTCCCGCCGTCGCTGCGCCTGGTCGTGATCGGCAGCGAGACCGGCTACGCCCAGACCCTGCGTACCTGGCGCCGGCACAGCGACGTCCCGGTGATCAACGCCTACGGCCTCAGCGAGACCACGGTCACCGCCACCACCGCCTTGTTCGGCGACGATCTGACCCGCCTTGCCGATCCGCTGCCGATCGGCCGCGCCATCGACGGAGGTCGCTCGTATGTGTTCGATGACCACCTGAGGCCGGTCGCGCCCGGTGAACCGGGCCAGCTCTACCTCGGTGGCAGCCTGCTCGCCCGCGGCTACCTCCACCGGCCGGAGCTGACCGCCGACCGGTTCGTGCCTGACCCTTGGGGCCCCGCCGGCACCCGGCTCTACCGGACCGGCGACGTGGTCCGCGAGATCGATGGGGAGCTGCAGTTCCTCGGCCGCGACGACGGACAGGTGAAGATCCGGAGCCACCGGGTCGAGCCGCTCGAGGTCGCCGCGGCGCTCACCGGTCATCCCGAAGTACTCCAGGCGCACGTCGAGGCCGACCGTGGCCCCGACGGCGCCCGGCTCGTCGCGTACCTGGTCCCGCGCGACGAACATCGGGTGCCCACGGCAGCGTCGGTCCGCCGACACCTCGAGCAACGGCTGCCGCACTACATGATCCCGGCCGTCTACATGGTCCTCGACGCGCTGCCCTGCCTACCCAGCGGCAAGGTGGACCGAGCCGGCTTGCCGCCCGCACCGCGTGGCGAGTCCGCGACGCCGCACGTCGCCGCCCGCACCCCTCTCGAGGAGCGCCTCGTCGCGATCTGGTGCGACGTGCTCGGCGTCACCCGTCTGGGCGTCAACGATGATCTGTTCGCCCTCGGCGGTCACTCGTTGACCGCGATCCGCGTGGCCGCAAGGATCCACGCCGAGGAAGCCATCGCGATCTCCCTCGCCGCGGTCCTCGCGGCCGCGACGGTCGCCGAGCTCGCCGAGACGTTGACCCGGCACGGCACCGCGCCGTCCGCACCGAGGCTGCCCGTGGTGACCGGCCACCCGCGCACCCGCGCGCGGCTGTCCCGCCAGCAGGAACAGGTGTGGTTCCTCCACACGCTCGCCCCGGACAGCATCGCCTACCATGCACAGACCACCATCCGCGTCGCCGGGACTCTCGACCTCGACGTCTTCGACCAGGCCCTCACGGAGCTCGCCCGCCGGCACGCCATCCTGCGCACCACCTATACCCAGGACGGCGCCGACGTGTGGCAGGTCGTGCACGAACCAGCACCGGTGCACGCGACCCGCATCGACCTGTCCGCGCACCCCCAGGGAACCGGCGTCGACGAGCGGCACCGGTCCGCCCGGGCCGAGGAGCTGGTGCGCGCCGAGCTGCACACCCCGTTCGACCTGGGCCAGCTCCCGCTGATGCGCTGGACCATCCTGATCCTCGGTCCGGCCGAGTACGAGATCATCCTCGTCGAGCACCACCTGGTGCACGATGGCTGGTCGTTCGCGCTCCTCATGCGCGAGCTGAAGGCGCTGTACAACGCCTACGCGGGCGGCTTGCCCTCGCCGTTGCCGGAGCCGACCGTGCAGTATCACGACTTCGCCACCTGGCAGCGCGACGAGCTCGCCCGCGGCGAGGCCAGCGTCCTCGGCGCGCAGGTCGACCACTGGCGCAAGCAGCTCGCGGGCATGCCCGCGCCGCTCACCTTGCACCCGGATCGGCCCCGGCCGACCGTGCAGACCTACCGGGGCGAGACCCTGCGGATCGAGCTGCCGCCGCACCTGCCCGCGGCGGTGCGGGCGTTCTGCCGGAGCCATCGCGTCACGCTGTTCTCGGCGATGTACGCCGCGTTCGTCGCGCTGCTGCACCGTTACACGGGCGAGGAGGATGTCTGCATCGGCTCGGCCTACGCCAACCGGCAGGTGCCAGGCACCCACGACCTCGTCGGCATGTTCGTCAACGCGGTCGTCCTGCGCTGCGAGGTCACCGGCCAGGCGAGCTTCGCCGAGCTCGCGGTCCGGGCGCGCGACGTCGTGCTCGATGCGGCGGCGCATCAGGAGCTGCCGTTCACCGACCTCGTCCGGGAGCTCAACCCCCACCGCGACACGGCCGCGCACCCCCTGACCCACGTCCTGTTCAGCGTCAACGACTCTCCGCTGCCGGAGCTCGATCTCGCCGGCGCGACCGGCACGATCTTCGAGCGCGGCAACGGTTCGTCCAAGACCGATCTCGATGTCGTGGTCATCCCGCGCGCCGAGAGCCAGACCGCCGATGCCGGTCACATCGACGACCGCATCCTCTTGCTCTGGGAATACAACCGGGATCTCTTCGACGAGTCGACCATGCGGGCGATGGCCGAGCGCTACCTGAGGCTGCTCGAGGCCGCCGTCGGGGAGCCCGACACCGCGATCGCGGATCTTCCGCTGGTGGGCGCGCCGGACCGGCGCGGCGAGGTCGATCTGGCGGCGTCTACCCGGACGTACTCGCCGGTCGCCGCCGCGGTCCTCGCGCGCGCCGCCGCATCCCCCGGCGCCGTCGCCGTCGAGGATCTCGGAGCGCCCTTGACCTACGGCCAGCTGGCCGGCCGCGCCAGGGCCCTCGCCGCCGAGCTGACCCGTCGCGGCGTCGAGCGCGAAGAGATCGTCGCGGTGCTCCTGCCACGCGGCGCCGAGCTCGTCGTCGCCGAGCTCGGGGTGCTGCTGTCGGGGGCCGGCTTTGCCCCGCTGGACGTCGGTGCGCCCGCGGAGCGCACCGCGCTGTGCTGCGCCGATGCCCGGGTGCGGTTCGCGATCACCGCCGAAACGTGGCGGGCGCTCCTGCCGCCCGGTGTCGAGGCGCTCGCCGTCCCCGCCGCCGCGCACGTCACCGAGCCGGCCGGCGACGCGTCCGCACGACTTGCCGAACCGGCGGGCCCCGCCGAGCTCGCGTACGTCATCTACACCTCGGGATCGACCGGCACCCCCAAGGGCGTCATGGTCGAGCACGGCGCCCTGGCGAACCTGGTCGGCTGGCACCTCGACGCGTTCTCGCTGAGCCCGGCCGACCGGGTGCCCCAGTTCGCGTCGCCCGCCTTCGACGTCTCGATCGGCGAGATCTGGGCCAGCCTGGCCGCCGGCGCGACGCTCGTGGTGCCCGACGACGACCTGCGATTGGTCCCGGCCCGGCTGGCCGACTGGCTCGGCGCGCGCGCCATCACGGTCGCCGACCTACCCACCGGGATCGTCGAGGAGCTGCTCGCCGCGGGCACCGTTCCGGACCACCTCCGGCTCATGCTGACCGGGGGCGATCGGCTGACCACCCGCCCGCCCGCCGGGACGCCCTTCCCGGTGGTCAACGCGTACGGCCCGACGGAGGCGACCGTCACCGCCACCTACGCCATCGTGGCCAGCGATGGCAGCGCGCTCCCCGACATCGGCCGCCCGATCCCCGGCACGAGCGCGCACGTGCTCGACGCGCGGCTGCGGCCCGTTCCCCCCGGCATCCCCGGTGAGCTCTACCTCGGTGGCCGCGGCCTGGCCCGAGGCTACCTGCACCGACCCGCCTTGACCGCGCAGCGGTTCGTGCCCGACCCACAAGGCACCGGGGCGCGGCTCTACCGCACCGGCGACCTGGTCCGCCGCACCCCGGCCGGCGCGCTGGAGTTCCTCGGCCGGATCGACGAGCAGATCAAGCTGCGCGGCTACCGGATCGAACCCGGGGAGATCACCGCGGCGCTGCGCGCCGATCCCTCGATCGCGGCGGCCCACGTCGCGATGGTGAAGGGGCAGCTGGTGGCGTACCTGGTCACCCCGGCCACCGCGAGGCGCCCCGACCCAACCGACCTGCGCGAGCGACTCACGGGGGTCCTGCCTTCCTACATGATCCCGTCCGGGTACGTCTTCCTCGACGACGCCCTGCCCTTGACTCGCTCGGGCAAGATCGACCACCGGCGCCTGCCACCGCCGCCCGCGCCGCGGTCCGCCCCCCGCCCGATGACCGGAGACACCGAACGCGCGCTCGCCGAGATCTGGCGCGAGGTGCTCGGCAAGGCGCAGGTAGGTCCCGATGACAACTTCTTCGATCTCGGCGGCCACTCCCTGCTCCTGGGACGCGTGCACCAGCGGGTCACCCAGACCCTGCGCCCCGACCTGCCCATGATCGCGATGTTCCAGTACCCGACCGTGAGCTCGCTCGCCCGCTACCTCGATGCCGCGGTCACCCCGACCGCCAGCGTCGCGGCCCGCGCCGACGGACGCGACCGGCTGCGCCAGCTGCGGGCCCGCCGATGAGCGGCGACGCGTGCCTCGCGGTCGTCGGGATGGCGGTGCGCTTCCCCGGCGCGATCGACCTGGGCGCGTACTGGCGTAACCTCGCCGGTGGCGTCGAGTCGATCACGCGCTTCCCTCCTCCTCCGCAGGCGGTGCACGTCCCCGCGTGCGGCCTCGTCGAGGCCCCGGACTGCTTCGACGCCGAGTTCTTCGGGTACGCCCCTCGCGACGCCCTGATCATCGATCCCCAGCACCGGGTGTTCCTCGAGTGTGCGTGGGAGGCGCTGGAGCATGCCGGCTACGATCCCGCGCGGTACCCGGGGCCGATCGGGGTCTACGCCGGCTCCAGCCAGACCGGGTACGCCGAGCTCGTGCGCGCCCGCCGCGACGCCGACCTGCTCGCCGGAGTGGGCGACTTCGCCCTGCGGCTCGGCTCGGGCCTGGACTTCCTCACGACCCGGGTCTCCTACAAGCTGGGGCTGCGCGGGCCCGCCGTGACCGTGCAGACCGCCTGTTCGACCTCGCTCGTCGCGATCCACCTCGCGGGTCAGGCGCTGCTCGCCGGCGAGTGCGACCTGGCCCTCGCCGGCGGGGTCACCGTGCACGTCCCCGCCTATCCCGGGGAATACTCGCCGGACGGGATCCTCTCCGCCGACGGTCACTGCCGCGCGTTCGACGCCGCGGCCGGTGGCACGATCGGTGGAGACGGCGCGGGGATCGTCGTGCTCAAGCGACTCGACTCGGCGCTGGCAGACGGCGATACGATTCACGCCGTCCTGCTCGCGTCGGCGATCAACAACGACGGCGCCGACAAGATCGGATACACCGCGCCCAGCATCACCGGGCAAGCCGAGGCGATCGCCACCGCGCTGCGCCTGGCGGGCGTGCCGGCGCACACGGTCTCGTATGTGGAGACCCACGGGACGGCGACGCCGCTCGGCGATCCGATCGAGATCGCGGCGCTGTCGTCGGCGTTCCACGGCTCCCCCGCGCCCGGCGAGCCACCGGGCCACTGCTGGATCGGATCGGTCAAGACCAACATCGGGCACACCGACGCGGCCGCCGGCGTGGCCGGCTTCATCAAGGCCGTCCTGTCGCTCGAGCACCGCCAGCTCCCTCCCAGCCTGCACTTCACGCGTCCCAACCCCGCGATCGATTTCGGGCGGTTCGAGGTCAACACCCGGCTGCGCGACTGGGTGAGCCCGCACTCGCCCCGGCGGGCCGGCGTCAACTCCCTCGGGATCGGTGGGACCAACGCGTACGCCCTGCTCGAAGAGGCGCCCACTCGCTCGAGGTCCGCGGCCCGGCGGCCGTGGCGACTCGTGCCGGTGACCGGGCGCAGCCGGAGGGCGCTCGAGGCCGCGTGCACCCGGCTCGCCCACCGCCTCGGCGAGGCCGATCCGCCCGACCTCGCCGATCTCGCGTGGACCGCGCAGATCGGCCGCCGCCACCACGCGCACCGCCGGTACGTCGTCGCCAGCGGGGCGGCCGACCTCGTCGCCGGCCTCACCGCGCAGGACGCTCCGGCCGGCAACGCCACCCGGCAGGCACGGCCGGTCGTCTTCCTCTTCCCCGGGCAAGGCGGCCAGTACGTCGGCATGACCCGAGAGCTCTACGCGCACGAGCCCGTGTTCACCGCCGCGGTCGACGCGTGCGCCAGGCTGTTCGCGGGGCCGCTGCGGGCTGATGTGCGCGAGGTGCTCTACGGAGATCCCGCCGATCCGGTGACGGTGGATCGCCTGGCGCCGATGGCGATGGCGCAGGCCTGCGTGTTCACGGTCGAGTACGCGCTGGCGCAGCTCTGGCGCCACTGGGGCGTGCAGCCGGACGCCGTCGCCGGCCATAGCCTCGGCGCCTACGCGGCCGCCTGCCTCGCCGGCGTCTTCGAGCTCTCCGAGGCGGTCGCGCTCGTCGCGGCGCGCGGCCGGCTCCTCCAGGATCTGCCGGATGGCGGGATGATCGCGGTCCCGCTTGCCGAGCGGCACGTGCGCGAGTGGCTTCGCCCCGGCCTCACGATCGCCGCCGTCAACGGCCCCGAGCAGTGCGTGGTCTCGGGGCACCGGGCGGAGATCGACGGCCTCCTCGGGGCGCTGCGCGACCGCGAGATCGACGCGCGGGCGCTCCGGATCTCGGCCGCGGCGCACTCCGTGCTCGTCGAGCCGGCGCTCCCCCGGTTCCGCGCGGCGGTGGCCGCGCTGCGGCCGCGGGAGCCCGCGATCCCGGTGGTGTCCGATCACAGCGGCACGTGGCTCACCGGCGAGCAGGCGACCTCTCCGGCGTACTGGGCGGACCACCTGCGCGGTACCGTCCGGTTCGCGGACGCGCTGGCGACCTTGCTCACCGGCGAACAGCCGTGGACGCTGCTCGAGATCGGCCCCGGCCGGACGCTGGCGACCCTGGCCAAGCAGCACCCGACCTACGCCAGCCGGCATACGACGCTCACCAGCCTGCCGCACGCCGCCGAGGAGGCCCCCGAGTACCCGCACCTGCTCGATGCCGCGGGCCGGCTCTGGCTCACCGGGCACGAGCTCACCTGGGCGCACCTGCACGACGGCGAATCGCCCCGGCGGGTCCCGCTACCCACCTATCCGTTCCAGCGCATGCGCTACCGCATCGATCCGGATCCCGCGGTCCCGGTGACCATCGAGCCGCTGCCGGAGCGCGCCGGCGCCTCGGGCGCGGACGAGCTCGACGACCCGTATGTCGCGCCGCGCACCACCACGGAACAAGCGGTGGCCGGCGCCTTCGAAGCGATCCTCGGGGTGCACCGGGCCGGCGCCACGGACCACTTCCTCGACCTCGGCGGCGACTCGGTCACCGCTGCGCAGCTGACCGCCTGGATCCGGCGCACTTACCAGCTCCCCATCACGATCAGGGCCCTGTTCAAGACCCCGACGGTCGCGGAGCTCGCCCGGGTGCTCGATGCCGGCCTGGCCTCCGGCGAGCCGCCCGCGACCGCCACGCGACCGCCTGCCGCTCCCGATGAACCACCCGCCAAGGAGATCGACCGTGTTTGATGACGAGACCCGGCAATATGCCGTCGTCCGCAACGACGAAGACCAGTACTCGATCTGGCCCGCCGAGGCCCCGCTCCCCGCCGGCTGGTACGCCACCGGCACGACCGGACGCAAGGATGCCTGTTTGAACCACATCGCCGTGGTCTGGACCGATATGCGTCCGGCCAGCGCCCGCCGCCCCACCCCCGGACACCGACCATGACCACCCCCGCTCGCAAGAGCCTCTGGCACCATGCCGACTTCGTCAAGCTGTGGTCCGCGCAGTCGATCAGCCTGCTCGGCACCCAGGTCACCGCGCTGGCCCTGCCGCTGACCGCGATACTCTTGCTCCACGCCACCCCCGTGCAGGTCGGCGCGCTCGCGAGCCTGCAGTACCTGCCCTTCCTGCTCGTCACCCTGCCGGCCGGGGCCATCGTCGACCGGCGCCGGCGGCTGCCGGTGCTCATCGCGACCGACCTCGGCCGGGCCGCGCTGCTCGCCGCGGTGCCCCTCGCGGTCTGGCTCGGCTTCTTGCGGCTATGGCTGCTCTACCCCGTGGCGTTCGGCGTCGGGGTGCTCTCGGTGTTCTTCGACGTCGCCCACCAGTCCTACCTGCCCTCCATCGTCGAGACCGAGCAGATCGTCGAGGGGAACACCAAGCTCCAGCTGTCGTACTCCGGGGCGCAGCTCACCGGTCCGGGCCTCGGCGGCGTGCTCGTGCAGCTGCTCACCGCCCCGATCGCGATCGCCGTCGATGCCGCCAGCTATCTCGGCTCGGCGGTGCTGCTCGGGCTGATCCGCCGCCGCGAGGCCCCGGTATCACCACCGGCCGGCGACGCCGCGCCGCGTGGGCTCACCCACGACATCCGGGCCGGGCTTCACTTCGTCTGGCGCCATCCGCTCATCCGTCCGATCGCGCTGGCCACCGGCACCGCGAACTTCTTCTACCTGTTCGGGATGACCGGCGCGGTCCTCGCCCTCTACGCGATCCGCGAGCTCGGCCTCACCCCCGCGTTGCTCGGGCTCGTGTTCGTGTTCGGCAACGTCGGCGCGGTCCTCGGCTCGCTCGCCGCGGACCGGATCCTGGCGCGCTTCCGGTTCGGCCGGATCATGCTCGCCGGCTCGGTGGTCTCGGCCCTCGCGATCACGCTGATGGCCCTGGCTACCCCGGCGACGGCCATGGTGCTGCTGCCCGCCGCGGTGCTCGTCGGCGAGTTCGGCGTCACGATCTACGACATCAGCCAGATCAGCCTCCGCCAGGCCGCGACCCCGGCCGACCTGCAAGGTCGGATGAACGCCACCGTCCGCTTCGTCAACTGGGGTCCGATCCCGGTCGGGGCGTTCCTCGGCGGCGTCCTCGGGGAGACGATCGGGCTGCACAGCACGCTGTGGGTCGCCGCTGCCGGCAGCCTGCTCCCCGCGCTGCCGCTGCTGTTCTCGCGCGTCCGCACCCTGCACGAGCTGCCCACCGAGCCCGTCGCCGCAGACGACTCGACGCCGGCGGGCCCGCTGGTCACGGCGCTGGCCGGTGAAGGGGACCGGTGAGCGACTGGCTGATCCGGCGCACCCGCCGGCCACACGCCAGCTACCGGATGTACTGCTACCCCTACGCCGGAGGCTCGCCGGGCGAATTCCTGCGCTGGGAGCCCAGGCTGCCCGACCTCGAGATCCTCGGCATCCTCCCGCCCGGACGGGGCCGCCGCCTCGACGAAGCGCCGTTCACCCGCGCCACCGACCTGGTGGACGCCCTGATCCGCAACGTGGACTTCGCGCCGCCGTTCTTCCTGTTCGGACACAGCCTGGGCGCCCTCCTGGCCTACGAGACGGCGCGGGCGCTACGCGATGCCGGGCGGGTCAGCCCGGCGGCGCTGATCGTCTCGGCGCACCGGCCGCCGGATGAACCACACGGCGACCCGCCGATCCACGACCTGCCCGATGACGAATTCGCGGCGATCGTCGCCCGGCGCTACCCGGCGCCTCCCGCCGAGCTCGCCGAGGATCCCGAGCTGCTCGCACAGGTCTACCGGACGTTCCGCAGCGACCTCGCCGTGTTCGAGACCTACCGCCACCCACCGGCCGCGCCGCTGACCTGCCCGATCCTCGTGATCAGCGGGACCGCCGACCACTGGAGCGAGGCCGACCTCGCCGGGTGGGCCCGGCGCACGACCGCCGACTGCCGCATCCAGCTCATCGAGGGCGACCACTTCTACGTGCCGGACCACCCCGACGGCGCCATCCAGCTCATCGGCGACTATGCCGCCGGACGCCGCCGATGACCAGTACGGCGACACCGACCGCGAACGTGGTGACCGAGCTCAGCTGCGGTCGGCTGCGCTGGGACCTCCTGCGCGACTTCCCACGCGAGGCCCCCGCCGACGCGGCCCGGGGCGACGACGCCATCCGCCGTCTCGAGGAGCTCCTCGCCGCGAGCGTCGATCCGGAAGCGATCGAACAGCGCCGCGAGCTCCCCGCGGCCTACTTCGACGCCCTGCGCTCGGCCGGATACCTGAGGCTGCAGCTGGCTCCCGCCGAGCATGGCCTCGGCCTCTCCGACTTCGCGACGTTCCGGGTCTGTGCCGCCGCGATGCAGCACTGCACGACCGCGGGGTTCGCTCTCGCCACCCACAACGGCATCGGCCTGCCCGCCCTCCTGCCCGCGCTACCCGCCGGACCCGCGCGTGACCTGGTCGCTCGCCGGCTCACCGAGGGAGCGATCTCGGGCTGGGCCGACACCGAGCCCACGGGCGCATCGAACGACCTGCCCGCGACCATCGCCACGCCGTGCGGCGACGGCGGTTACCGGCTCACGGGTGAGAAGGTGTTCATCAGCAACGGGGCCATCGCCGACGAGCTCATCGTGTCCGCCGCGGTCCCGGGCGCGCCAGGGGCCTGCCTGTTCCTCGTCGACACGCGCAGCCCCGGCTTCCGGGTCAGGGCCGTGCATGAGGTGATCGGCATGAAGGGGCTCCCGCTCGGCGCGCTGGCGCTCGACCGGGTCGAGGTCACGCCGGAGCGGGTGCTCGTCGGGCCCGGCGGGCACTGGCGCGGCCCCGGGCTGCTCGAGCCGGTCAGCTCGCGGGGGCGGACGTACCTCGTCTCGGGGGCGGCGCTCGCCATCGCCCGGCGCGCCGTGGCGTACCAGCGCGACTTCGTCCGCCGCCGCAGCGTGGACGGCCGCCCCCTGGGGAGCCTGCCGGCGATCCAGGACCTGATCGCCCAAAGCCTCGCCGACGTGTTCGCGATCGAGGCGATCGCGCAGTGGTGCCTGATCGGCGCCGGCGACGATCTCGCCGCGCGGCACCGCGATCGGATCACCGCCAAGAACATCACGACGCTGGCGTGCTGGCGGGTGGTCGAAGCGACGATGTCCCTGCTCGCGGCCGAGGGCGCCGAGACCTGCGCGAGCAAGCGCGGGCGCGGCGGTCCGCCGCTGCCGGTCGAGCAGCTCTGGCGGGACGCCCGGGTGCTGCGCATCACCGGCGGCGTCGACTTCGCGGTGGACCTGTGGGCCGGGCAGGCGCAGTTCACTCGCGATGGCGCCGCGCACGAAGCGATCGCCGACGCCGACCTGACCGAGGATGACCTGATCCCGCTGCGCGACCCCCGGCTGGCTCCCCGCAACGCCGGGCACCTCGAGCAACTCGCCGGCCACACGCGGCGGTTCGCGCGCGCCTGCGCGCGCCTCTACCGGCAGCAGCCGAACCTCGCCGAGCTGCTCGAGCAGCAGGGCCGCGTGATCGCCGCCGGACGGATCGCCCGCGAGCTGTTCACGATGGCGGTCGTCCTGGGCCGGGCGAGCACGACCGAGGTCGGCCACCCCGACCAGCGGCTGGCCGGGATGTACTGCACCAGCGCGATGGCGCGCCTGCCGTCGCTGTGGCCCGAGCTGATCGACGATCCCGATGAACGCGCCGCCGAGGCCCGGGCGCTGTGCGCCTGGTGGTTGGCCCCGTCCGGTTAGCCCGGATCGACCGGGTCACAGGCCGAACCAGTAATTGGCCTTCACCATGACGATGTTCTCGCTGGCGGTGGTCGCGAGCTCCCGGACGTCGCGGCCGAACTGGAACCGGCCGTCATCGAACGCCTCGTTCGTCTGACCATGGCTCCAGATCGCGAAGACGGTGGAGCCGGGGCGATATTCCCAGCGCAGCACGACCGTCGAGCGGAGCTGGCGGAAGTTGAAGTCAGGCCGGTCGAAGCTGAACAGGGCCCCGTCGTGCATGGCCTGGTAGGTGCCATCGGCCAGCTGAAGCTCGCCCGGCATGAACACGTGAAAACGATCGGCGTAGTGCGCGGCACCCGGGTGATCGACGTCCTTGAGCTCGTCGTAGCGACCGGACGCGACGTACGGCTGGGCGTAGACCTGCAGCGCGAGGTGCGGCGAGAATGTCCAGTTCACCCGCAGCGTCATCGACACGTCGGTCTCGTGGATCCGGCCGAACGCGAAGTGCGATTGGCCTGCCTGGTCGGGGACCTCGGCGATGTACTGCAACGGATCGACGCGCCCGAACAACGTCGGACCGACGGACACATCGAGGTTCGAGCGCGCCTGGATCGTCGCGCTCACCGCGAGGCTGAGGTCGAACTCGCCGGAGGTCCAGTTGTGCCCGCCAGAGCCGTTGAAGCTGAACCACACCGGCTTGCGCGTGTCGGTGGTGAGGTTGACGAGGCTGAACAGGCGGGGATCGACGCGCAGGGCCCGGCCACCGCGCAGCGCGTCGACGTTCCACCTCGCCTGGTCGATGTTGTTGTACGCGGACAGTGACCAGTAGTTGCCGAACTGGATGTTGCCGTTGCTCTCGAGGCCGTAGTCGGTGATCCGTGGCTCGAGCGTCTGGGACCAGTACACGTCCGAGCTGAACGCCCAGTTGAGCACGTGCTCGCTCGGCTCGTCATCGCGATACTGCCCCCAGAAGAACGGGACCGCGTGATTCGAGACGAGCTGAAACCCCGCGTCGTTGAGCTCGAGGCCCGGGGTCCGGAGATCACCACCGGCCCCGAACCGCCAGTGCTTGGTGTCGCCGAGCCGCCCGATCATCCACGTGGCCGCCAGCCCCGACATGCTGGTCCGCGTCGGATCGAAGTGGACATCCGTCGCGTCGGGGCGCTGGAAGTAGTGGACCGCGCTCTCCTGGGTCTCGGCGATCGCCGCCGGGGTGCCGTGCACCCAGCTGCCGAGCAGGCTGACGTTCGCGGTCCACGCGTTGTCGGCCCAGCGATGCTGCAGCTGCACGCCGCCGGTGTACGCCTGATCGCGGACGAGTCCCTCGAGCCGGGGATCATCGAGCTTGCGGTCGACCGCGGTCGCCGAGATGCCGATCGACGTCTTGCCTTCCCCCAGATCGCGCTTGACGCGCGCGATCGCATAGTTCGTCAGGGCCGCCACCACCGGATCCACCCGCTGCGGCTGCCCGTCCGTCGGGTCCACCGTGAAGGTCTCGGCCGTCTCCTGGCTGGTCACCGCGTCGAGCACGCCGACCGACCAGCCACTGCTGGTCTTGCCGGTCAGCTTCACCGCGCCGTAGATCGTCGTCGCCTGCGGCGCCTTGATGTACGTGTAGTCGGTGCCGGGGTCGGCCGGCGCGGCGCCGATCCGGCGGCTGTAGAACGCTCCTTCGACGCTGGTGTCATCGGTGCCGAGCGGCAGCCTGAACAGATCAACCCCCTCGAGGAAGAACGGCCGCTTCTCGGCGAAGAACAGCTCGTTCGCCGACAGGTTGATCTTCGACGGATCGGCCTCGACCTGGCCGAAATCCGGGTTGATCGTCGCCGACAGCGTGAACGCCGAGCCCAGCCCGTACTTGAGATCGAGGCCGAGGTTCTTGCGCAGGGTGTATCGCTCGTTCAGCGGATCGCCGGCGGAGACCGGCGCGCGATCGAGGCCCGCGGTGGCGTAGGGCAAGAGCTCGAGGTGGGGGCTCGACCGCAGGTGATCGATGCCATCGAGCACGCCGAACTTGCTGACCACCTGGGGCGCGCTGCGCGGCCACGGTGACCACGAATCCTGCTCGCCGGTCCGGCCGATCAGGCGCACGATCTGGAAGCCCCACTCCTGGGCTTCGCTGCGGGCGAACCGCAGCTGGCTGAGCGGGATGCGGTACTCGGCGGTCCACCCGCTCGCGGTCACCGACACGTTGCCGGTCCACACCGCGTCCCAGGTGTCGTCCGCGCTGGAGTCGTCGAACAGCAGCATGTCGCGCTGCACGCCGGCCGCGTTGAGCTCGAAGGCGTAGGCGGTCCGGCGATCGTGGTAGCTGTCGAACGCGATCGTGATCGCGTCGGCGCCCGATTCCACATCGCGACGCGTGAGCAGGGCGCGGATCAGATCGGGGCGCGGATCCTCGGCCCACACGCCGACGAACACGGCCTTGTCGTCGTAGAGCACCGCGAAGCGGGTCTCGACCGAGGGCTGGGTCGCGTCCTTGGGAAATCGCTGGACGAAGCCGGCCTGCTGCGGTGCGGTGGTCCAGGCCGCCTCGTCGAGCCGACCGTCGATCGAGATCGGGCCCTCCCGGCGGACGGCGTGCGCGCGCACCGGGGCCGCCGGATCATCGGCACGAGCGCTCGCCTCCCCGGCGACCAGGACGACCAGCGCGACGAACCAGAACCGAAGCATGCGTGACCAAGCGCCCCGAGGCGCGCCGAGTGTACCCGCATCGCCTTCCACGGTGCAGATCTCGAGTCGCCGGCAGATGCGGCGAAGTGCGCCTTCCACGTACCGGCCGAGTTGCTACGAAGCCGGGACGTGCTGTTCGTCGCGCGTCCGCGCGTGCTCGAGCAGAACCTGCGTCACCGATAAACCCAGTTCATCGCGGCCGCCGATCTCGGCCGGCGAAAACTCGAACTGCCCGTCGCGCCAGTCGAGCAGGCGCATCAGCCGATCCTTCGGGCGATCCTTCAGGCGGTCCTTCAGGCTCCCGTACGCCGCCGTCGTCTCGACCTTGAGGATCTTGCCGTCCGCCACGAACACCCGCGCCAGCTCGCTCGCCCGCAGCACGAGCAGCACCCCGCTCTTGCGCTCGAACTCGAGCAGCGAGAGCAGCGTCCCCAGGCCGATGGCGACGATGCTGCCGCGCAGGCCGGGGCTGGTCAGCGTCGACGAGGTGGCGACCCGATGGACCCGGATCACGAGCTCTTCATCGAGGAACGGCGACGGAATGTAGTCGCGAACGCCGGCGCGAAACGCCTCGAGCCGTCCGAGGTCGCCCTCGTCGCCGATCAGCACGAGCGGCACGCCCGACAGCACCTTGTGCTCGCTCATCGCGTACGCGAGGTCGACCCCGGTCATCCCCGGCATCGCCGACGCCGCGATCATCACGTCGGGCCGGGCCGCCGTGCATGCGTCG
>Ga0308175_100000295_pt1 | contig 36367 bp, 30 predicted proteins | sample PhyCR1_3_FD_203893 | JGI IMG/M metagenome (GOLD analysis project Ga0308175, IMG submission 203893) | Soil microbial communities from UC Gill Tract Community Farm, Albany, California, United States - DLSLS.C.R1 | ecosystem: Environmental > Terrestrial > Soil > Agricultural land | place: USA...
GGGGCGGAGAAGAGGAAGGTCTGCTCGGCTCGCGCGCCTACGTAAAGGAGCATTTCGGCGACCGGGAAACCATGAAAGTCACGGCGGAGCATGCGAAGCTCTCCGGCTACTTCAATTACGACAACGGGACCGGCAAAATTCGGGGTGTTTACCTGCAGGGAAATGACATGATGCGTCCTATTTTTGAATCCTGGTTTACCCCATTCAAAGACCTGGGCGCCGTCGCTATCTCGATTCGGAATACCGGCGGGACCGACCACCTGTCCTATGACGCTGTCGGGCTCCCCGGTTTCCAGTTCATCCAAGACCCGATGGACTACGAAACCCGTACTCACCATTCCAATATGGATGTTTACGACCGGATCCAGCCTGGCGACCTGATGCAGGCTTCCGCCATCATCGCCTCATTTGTTTACAACACCGCGACCAGACCGGACATGCTGCCCCGCAAGCCACTCCCACCACCGCAACCGACGCGGCAGGCTCCGTCGGGCCACGACGTGACGCAGCCCCACGACCAGCCGCCAGCTCCGTCGCATCCGTAGGGTCGACAGCTCGAGACAACGGTTAGCTATGGCGCGTTCCCTCGTTTGGCGTTGGCTGGCGATCTCGTTTTGCCTTTCACCTGCATCGGCACAACGGAAACCGGTGACGGTTGACGCTGTTGTGAATAAAAACCAGACACCCAGCCCGGGAAATCCACTGGCGTGGTCGACTGATGGCAGTCAGTTCGTCTTTTCGAAATCCGGCACTCTATCCACGTATGTAGTCCCGACCGGGAAAGAGCACGACGTTATCGCGTTAGCCAAGCTGAGGGAAGTTGCCGAGAAACAGGAGCAACCGGCCACGACCGACTGGACCAACCGGCGCGTCAGCGAAAGCGATGTTCAGTGGTTTCCCGACGGCAAACGCCTGCTGATCTCCGAAGGCGGGGACTTGTTCGTCGTTACGATCGCGAACGGCTCATTCGATCAGCTAACCCGGACCAGGGGGACCGAATACGACCCAAAACTTTCGCCGGACGGGCACTACGTGTCATTTCGGCGCGGGCCGAACTTATATAGTTTGGCCATCGATTCCAAGAAGCTGAACCAATTGACGAAAGACGGAGCGGAAACTCTGCTGAACGGCCAACTCGATTGGGTCTATCCGGAAGAGCTGGAGCTCAATACAGCTCATTGGTGGTCTCCGGATTCCCATTCGATCGCCTACTTGCAATTTGATATTGGGCGCGAGCCTGTATTCCCGCAGGTTTTCCTGCTGAATCCAAATGGATTGCTCGAACCCGAACGATATCCCAAGGCCGGGGATCCGAACGCGGAGGTACGGCTCGGGATTGTTCCCGCCCAAGGGGGCGAGACTCGCTGGATGGATCTCGGCGAACCGCGTGACAACTTACTGGCGCGCGTCGCCTGGCTTCCCGATAGCAAAACCATTTCGGCACTGAAGCTCAATCGGATTCAGAACAGGCTCGATCTCTTCCTTGCTGATATTGCCACGGGAAAAGCGCATGTGATTCTGGATGAGGAGGATCCATTCTGGCTTAATGTTGCTGGTGAGCCGATGTTTCTGCCCGGCGAAGATCAGTTCCTCTGGACGAGCGAGCGCGATGGATTCCGGCATATCTACCTCTACGGGCGGGATGGACAGCTGGAAAAACAGTTAACGCGAGGAGATTGGGCAGTGGATCGCGTCGTTGGCCTCGATCGCGACCGTCAGCGCCTGCTGTTTACCTCCTCCGAGGAGAGTCCGCTTGAACGCCAGCTGTACACAATTGCCCTCGACGGAACCGATAAGCGAAAGCTGACGGAAGGCGCGGGGACGCACTCCATCTCGGCCGGAGTTACGCCATCTTATTACCTGGACAGTTTCAGCAGCCTGACGAGTCCGCCGCGAGCTGTCCTATATAAGAGTGACGGAACAGAAGTTCGAACCTACCGCAAAGCGGATGATAGCGATGCGAAGGAATATGAGCTCTTACCGACCGAGATTATGAAGGTTTCGGCTGCCGACGGCACTCCCCTGTATGCCCGATTGATCAAGCCTGCCGATTTTCAGCCGGGTAAGGTATATCCGGCCATTGTCATGGTCTACGGCGGGCCGGGAATCCAGGAGGTCCGTGACACTTGGCAGGGACTCTCGCCGGATCAGGTCCTGGCGCACAAGGGCTTCGTCGTCTGGCAGCTCGACAATCGCGGATCCGCCGGGCGGGGACACAAATTCGAATCGGTTCTCTTTCGCAACATGGGCGCGAACGAGCTTGAGGATCAGATGCGCGGGATCGAGCACCTGGTTTCGCTTGGGTTCGTAGATCGCCAGCGGATTGGTCTATTTGGCTGGAGCTATGGCGGCTTCATGACGCTCTACACCGTCACACACGCGCCGGGACTCATCAGAGCCGCGATTGCTGGAGCCCCGGTCACTAATTGGCGCAACTACGATTCCATCTACACCGACCGTTACATGGGACTGCCAACCGAGAATGAGGAGGCGTACCGCCTCAGCTCGCCCCAGACGAAAGCGGGAGAGTTGCGATCGAAGCTCCTGATCATTCACAACATCGAAGATGACAATGTGCACTTCGCCAACACGATGCAGATGGCGGATGCGCTCGAAAAGGCCGGCAGGCAATTTTCCATGCTTGTGTATCCACAGAAAACTCACGGCGTTACTGGTCCGACTCGCCGCCACCTTCTTGAGGCGATCACCTCGTTCTTTGAAGTAAACCTGAAATAGCTGAGCCAGGCGCGTCCGGCTATTGTGCTGAAATGGAGTTGCCACCTGCGTCGCGCTAGCTGCATTTGACTCCCGCGAATCGTATCGGCCCCTTGATTTCATGAAGAAGAGAATCCGTTCGACCACCGTTCTTTGCGTGCGGCGTAACGGCCAGGTTGTACTCGCCGCTGACGGACAAGTCACAATGGGGAGTGAAGTTCTTAAGAGCGGCGCACGCAAGTTGCGTCGTCTTTACAACGGGAAGATAGTGTCTGGATTCGCCGGTTCGACGGCGGATGCTTTTGCTCTGTTTGCACGCTTCGAAGGGAAACTGGAGCAATATAGCGGCAATCTACCTCGAAGTGTGGTTGAACTCGCGAAAGAGTGGCGCACAGACCGTATGCTGCGCCATCTGGAGGCGCTGCTACTGGTTGCAGACGCGAACGACATGTACATCGTCAGCGGCACGGGTGATGTAATTGAACCCGACAGTCCGATTGCGGCGATCGGATCGGGAGGCGCATTTGCCAAGAGCGCGGCGGTGGCACTGCTCGAGAACACGAACCTTAGCGCTCGGGAGATCGTGGAAAAATCGATGAAGGTCGCCGCTGACGTTTGCATCTACACGAACAGCAATGTTTCGTACGAGGAGCTCACGTAATGGTGATCTATCTTCCGCAGCAATCGACGGACGAGGCTCCGCTGCTGGATGAACTGACTCCGCGTGAAATCGTTGCCGAACTCGACAAACATGTGATCGGCCAGGCGGAAGCAAAGCGTTCGGTTGCGATTGCCCTCCGTAACCGTGTTCGCCGTCAGAAGCTCGAGCCCGACATGGCTGAAGAAGTCATGCCGAAGAACATTCTGATGATCGGGCCGACGGGCGTCGGTAAAACCGAGATCGCCCGTAGGCTTGCCAAACTGGCAAATTCGCCATTCCTGAAAGTAGAAGCGAGCAAGTTCACCGAAGTTGGTTACGTTGGCCGGGACGTTGAGTCGATGATCCGCGACCTGGTGGACATCGCGATCGACATGGTACGGGAGGAACGGCTGGAGCAGGTAGCCGATCGCGCAGAGCAGCAGGCGGAAGATCGCCTTCTTGATCTTCTGATGCCGCCCCCGCCCGAATCGACGGAAAGCAGCGAACGCACGCGCGAGAAATTGCGGGAGAAACTGCGGGCCGGTAAGCTGGACGATCGTTTAGTCGAGGTGGATGTCAAAGAGCGAGGTCCAACATTTGAGCTCTCGACGAACGGGAACGTCGAGGAAATGGACATCAACCTCAAAGATGTCATCCCCGGACTGTTTGGCCCCCGGACTAAGAAGCGCAACATGCGCGTTTCTGAAGCCCTCGAGTACCTTGTTCAGGAAGAGGAGGGAAAGCTGATCGATATGGATCAGGTGACCCGAATCGCACTCGAGCGTGTGGAGCGGAATGGCATCGTCTTTCTCGACGAGATCGATAAGATTGCCGGCCGCGAAAGCAGTCACGGACCCGATGTGAGCCGGGAAGGTGTGCAGCGCGACATTCTTCCCATCGTAGAAGGAACAACGGTCAACACTCGCCATGGTTTCGTGCGTACGGACCACATCCTGTTCGTGGCGGCTGGTGCTTTTCACGTCTCAAAGCCCTCCGACCTTATTCCGGAGTTGCAAGGCCGATTCCCCATTCGTGTTGAGCTGAAGTCCCTGACCGAAACCGATTTCATCCGCATCCTCAAAGAACCGAAGTCGGCGCTGGTCAAGCAGTACACCGCCCTGCTCGAGACTGAAGGAATCAAGCTCAGTTTCGCTGATGATGCTTTGTCCGAAATCGCCCGGATCGCAGCCCAGGTGAATGAATCGACCGAAAACATCGGCGCGCGGCGGCTGCACACCATCATGGAGAAACTGCTCGAAGACATTTCCTTCGACGGCCCCGATCTGAAGAAGAAGAACATCAAGATCGACGCTGCCTACGTGAAGAAACAGCTGGCCGAGATTGTGAAGGACCAAGACCTCAGCAGGTACATCCTTTAGTGCGTTCCGCCTTTTCCGCCATTTGTGTGGTCTTGGCGTTCACTCAAGGTTGCGGTTATGTTGGCCCGATTTCTCCTCCATCGCCTCAGATTCCGATACCTGTTACGAACCTCACGGCGGTTGAGCGCGGAAATGAAATCCAGGTAAACTTCTCCACTCCGGCTTTGACTACGGACTTCCTCGAGGTAAAAAAGCTCTCGGAGATCGAACTGCGTGTGGGACCTGCCGAATCTCCGTTTGATGTGGCACGGTGGGAAGCCGACTCGAGACGCTATGACCTTCCGTCTTTTCCTGCAATCAACCCTGACGATCCACAATCCGTTCCGGTAAGCATGAACATACCCGTATCGGACTGGCAAGGTAAGCGCGTCGCTGTCTCGGTGCGGACGGCCGTGAGGAGCGGGAATCATTTCTCCCATTGGTCCCCTCCGGCGAACCTCGAAGTGATCGAGCCACTGCAGCCGCCGCAGGTCAGTGCGGAAGCGACTCGAGACGGGTATAAATTGACCTGGCATGAACAGCGGCCCGGCCTGCAATATGAAATTCTGCGACAAACTCGCGGCGAAGCGCATCCTGAGTCGGTAGGAATCGCCGACAAGCCGGAGTTCGTCGACTCCACATCGCAGTGGGATGTTCCTTACACCTACTTCGTGATTGCGAAGAAAGATGCCGCTGAAAGTCTCCGTTCTCAGGGCGCATCGGTGAATCACCGGGACACGTTCGCGCCGACCGTGCCGCAGGGAGTAACTGTCCTGGCAGGCCCGGATTCGGTCGAACTGACCTGGACCCGGAGCCCGGAAGCCGACCTGAAGGCATATAAAATCTATCGGGCTGTGGGAAACAGCGCCCTGGAGCCGCTCGGAGATCCCGTCAACCTGCCTACCTTCAGCGACCGCAAGGTGGAACACGGAAAGACGTACCGCTACGCGATCAGCGCGATCGACAACAAGAACAACGAAAGCGAACGGTCGACGGTTGTGGAAGTCTCCTTCTAGGCCGGCGATATACCTCCCTACACATTGCCGATGAAGACCCTGAAGCCTGTGGTAGCATCGAGCAAGATGAAGGAGCGGTCGCCGTCGGGAGCCAGTATTTGCAGCGTTTCCTGACCTCCTGGGTAGGCTCTTTCCAGGAATTCGTCCTTCTCGCCGGCCGCGCTTTCCTCAACATCGTTCGCCGTCCACACTACTACTCTGACGTGTTCCTTCAAATGGACGCGATCGGAATCGGAAGCATCCCGATCACCGTTCTGATAGGGTTTTTCAGTGGCGCCATCATTGCGCTACAGATGTCACGCGCCCTGAATACTTATGGTGCGAGCAGTCAGGTCGGCTCCATCGTTGCTCTGACACTAGTACGCGAACTTGGGCCGGTGCTTACGGCGCTTCTGGTTGCAGGACGCAACGCTTCGGGTATCGCAAGCGAACTAGGGTCCATGAAAGTGACGGAGCAGATCGACGCGATGCGTGCTCTTGGGACGGACCCGATACAGAAGCTTGTCACGCCGCGCCTGACCGCCACGGCGTTGATGCTTCCTTGTTTGACCGTCATCGCGGACGCGATTGGTCTCTTCGGCGCGTACCTGGTCGCAGTTCCTCTTCTCCACATCATCAGCGGAGGTACTTATTGGTCTACTTCCTGGCGCGCTCTCGTGCTGAATGACCTCGCCCAGGGTTTGATGAAACCGTTCCTGTTTGGGATCATCATCTCGCTAGTCGGATGCTTCTACGGATTGAGAACGACGGGTGGTACACAAGGGGTTGGGCTTGCGACCACTCAGGCCGTCGTTACTTCCTCTATCTGGATCTTCTTCGTGACCTTTCTCATCGATAAGGTCTTCGTTAATCTTTGATCCCATGGCGGAAGAGGACGCTCCACTACTCGAGTTTAAAAACGTCAGCTTACGGTTCGGTCAAGTCACGGCACTGAAGAATATCTCTCTGACGCTCAAACCCGGTGAGACCCGAATTCTATTCGGCGCGGCAGGAAGTGGGAAGACAACCCTGCTGAAGGCTGTCATTGGATTGGTTCCTGTGGACGAAGGTGAAATTCGACTGTTTGGCGAAGACGTAACGTCGAAGGATGAACACGATCTGTATGCGTTGCGGAGCCGCTCTGGAGTCCTGTTTCAAGAGGGTGGTTTGTTTGATTCGCTCACCATTGGCGAAAATGTAGAGTATCCGCTATTGAATCGCCAGTCGGAGGATGACGAAGAAGAAGACATCCCACACGAAGAAGTGGAAAAGCGTGTCAAGGACGCTCTCCGCTTCGTCGAATTGGAACAAACTATCGACCAGTTTCCGAGCCAGGTGTCAGGAGGCATGCGCAGGCGTGTAGGGATTGCGCGCGCGATTGTGACTGAACCTCCCCTTGTCCTATACGATTCACCGACTGCCGGACTGGACCCGATCACGGCAAACACGATCATGGCCTTGATTGCCAAAGAGCGAGAAACCAGGAACAGTGCCTCGCTCATCGTGACTCATCGGTATCAGGATGGCGAACTCATGGCCAACTTCCGCTACGATTCAGAACGGGGAGGCCTCGAGCCGCTCGACGGGGCTGGGGACAAGGTGCGCTCGGACGAGCGAACCAAGTTTGTCGTCATGAAAGAAGGAGAGATTGTCTTCTTCGGAACGCGAGAAGAATTGGAGTCGAGTGCGGACGAGTACGTGAAGAAATTTGTCCGCAGGGAGGGTTAAAGGATGCCTTCGAAAGAAAAAGTCAGCTTGGCTCAAATGAAGGTCGGCATTCTGGCCATCGTTGCGCTCGCCTGTGTCACGATCATCGTGTTCCTGCTGACCGGCAATGCGAGTTGGTTCAAGAAACAGATTCCGCTGCATGTCTATACGTCCGACGCCGCGGGCTTGAATGCCGGATCCCCGGTGCGGATTAACGGAATACAGGCGGGATCTGTGAAGAAGGTCGAGTTATCCGGTGAGACCAACCCTCAACGGATTATCAGGGTGGACTTCGTTGTCGACGAGGAAATGAGAAAACAAATCCCTTCGGATTCGATTGCCTCCATTTCCTCCGACAATCTCCTTGGCAGCACAAAGTTCCTTCAAATCAACAAGGGCACACGATCCGACCTCATTCAGCCTAATGCGACTGTGAAGTCAGCCGACACCCGTCAGTTCGATGCGCTGATTCAGCAGGGCTACAACGTGTTGGACTCTCTGCAGGTAATCCTGGGTAAGGTGCAAGACATCGTGGGCCAGATTGAGGTGGGTAAGGGCACCATCGGCAAACTGCTTGTGGACGAAACGCTCTATAACTCATTGCAGGCAACCGTTAACCAGGTTCAGCTGCTCACAACGAATCTGAACTCCAAGCACGGAACTATCGGCCATCTGATTAACGATGATGCACTCTACGGTCAAGTACAAAACGTGGTGAATAAAATCGATCAGCTCACTGCTGACCTGCAGCAGGGAAAAGGAACCGCGGGCATGTTGCTGAAGGATCCGAAGATTGCAAACGATCTCGATCATTCGCTTGAGCAGGTAAATACAATGCTCGCGAAGGTTAATTCGGGTCAAGGCACAATCGGACAACTTGTGAGTAGCGATAAGACCGCGCGGCAACTGAACGAGGCGCTCGGCAAGGTGAGTGTCACTCTCGATAAGGTGAACTCGGGCCAGGGCACGATCGGTCAATTGCTGGTGAATCCACAACTGTACGAGTCTCTGAATGGAACTACACGCGAGTTGCACGATTTGCTCCGCGACTTCCGTGCCAATCCGAAAAAGTTCCTTTCGATCAAGCTGAAAATCTTCTAGGTTGCGGCAGTTAGTCATCAACGCCGATGATTTCGGCTTCACGCGCGACGTTAACGCGGGTATTGTTCAAGCGCATCGCGAGGGGGTCCTCACGTCCACCACCCTCATGGCCAACGGAGATGCATTCGAGGATGCCGTTCGCCTCGCGCGTGAAACACCGACCCTCGACATCGGGTGTCATCTCGTGCTCGTGCAGGGTACTTCTTTGCTCACCGGACGCCCCTTACCCGAGACGCCGCGCGGTGTGATCGCCGCACTGGTTCGCAGACATCTGGACGTTTACGCCGAACTGCGGGCTCAAATCGAACGCATTCTTTCGGCCGGGATCTCCCCAACTCATCTTGATTCGCATAAACACACTCACATCGTTCCCACCGTATTCCAGGCCGTAATCCGGCTGGCCCAGGAGTTCCAGATCCCGTTCGTCCGATTGCCTCTGGATCGAACGGCGCCCTTCGCGAACCTTCCCTGCGGCGTAGCCGATCCGCTGTACCGGCGTATGGGTGAACGGCGCGGTGTACGCATGACGGATCACTTCCTGGGGTTTCGCCTGACTGGAAGCTTGAACGAGCAATCGTTCGCATCAGCTCTTCGGACGATCAAAGAAGGGAGCACAGAGTTCATGTGCCATCCGGGCCATCTTGAAACGGAACTGCGAAATGCGGCGACCCGGCTTAAGGAATCGAGGGTGCGAGAACTGGAGGCCCTTACCTCTCCTCGAATCCGGAGGACCATGATCGAAGCAGGAATAAGATTGATAACATATCGGGCGTTAGCGGAATTGCATTAACCTGCTCCTGCATGCGCGCCATTTTCCGTCGATTTGTGTCTGCGATTTGGAAAGCGCTAGCATCTCGGGTCACCATGACCAGCGTCAAGCTCCTCATCCCTCTGTTACTACTCAGTCCCGTCCGGGTCTTCGCAGAGCAGGACTACGTCGGCAGGTTCGACATCTATAACGGCTTCGCATGGTTTGACAGCCCAAGTGCCAACCTGACGGAACGAGGGTATCACTTACAAGCTGGCGTGAATGTCAGGACCTGGCTTGCGGCGGGCTTTGACTTCTCTGTTGTTCAAGGCAATGTCACATTAGTCCCGCAATTGTTGAATCCCGCTCTGCAGTCCCAGATCGGGGGACAACTAGCCGCGCTGCAAGGCGCTGGATTGCTTCCGGCCGGATACCGGGTTGCTGTCGGCACCTCTTCCACAACTCAGACCTTTGCCGCAGGTCCGCAATGGGAATATCGCCACTTCCGGCGAGTAACGTTCTTCGCACACCCTTCAATCGGCGCGATCCATGAAAGTGCCACTCCGCACGCCTCGGACCCGCTGACCGCCGGGCTTGTCCGACAACTCGCGCCCTCGGGCGTCATCAAGGATTGGGAACCGTTTTACGGACTGGGCGGCGGCTTCGAGTTGCGAGTTCTGCGGCATGGAACGGTCCGGATCCAGGCGGATTACGTACACAACGACCTTTTCCCTAATTTGCTGAAAGGCCCGCGCAATACGGTACGCTTATCCGTCGGTCCTGCAATTCAATTCGGCAAGAACGTAACGCGATAGAGCAGGGACCCGGGACCCTTCATACGTCCGGCTCCGCTTCAGGACCCGGTATGCTTGGGTACCATGAGTGGCAGACTAACAGCCGGCGCTCTCGTCGCTGTCCTCTCGGTAGTTCCCTTGATGTCTGCCGCGGAAGTGCCCAGTGGAGTAACTGCATCTGCACTGGTCAAGAAGATACAGGACGAGATTGCAGGCAAAAGTCCCTTCAAGAACACCGTGCCTCGTGCGCTGCGCGGAGAAATGCTCCGGGGCAGTCTCTCAAGCCCGCGAAGCTACCCGGGAACCGAGAATGAGTGCCAGGTTTACGTTCCGAAAGAGTACAATCCAGGCCAGCCCGCATGCCTGCTGTTGAAACTCGATGGCCTGACGTCGTACGAAGCAACGGTGCTCGATGAGCTGATTGCGTCACACGAAATGCCGGTTTCGATCGGCGAATTGGCTTGGGGTCCGTTTTGCGGACCAGGGCAGGATACTCATTCCCGCCTCGCATAGACACAAACGTACCGATCTCCGAGTAAACGCGCGTGAACCGATTCAGGTCTCCGCCAGGCCAGCGTGAAAGCGCCGATGCCACCCGTACTCGCTCCCATCACGGAGCCATCGTTACCGTCCTTTGATGACATCGCTAGTGACAGCGGAGCGGAGGACCTGGCCGTCGACACGCACGGCAATTTGTATGCACATTGCTCAAATCGATCTTTCGCGGACTTGTACGAGCGAGTTCCTTCCTTCTATTCTTCCGCTGCAAAGTCGTTCGTGTAAGTCTTCTCCAATTCGACTTTCTCCAGCCTCTTGCCGGCATCGGCCACCTTCAGAACCTTGATCACTGCTTCAACACCAGCCTGTTCAAAGCGGGCATTCTCAGGAAGGCTGGGCAGAGAAGCACGCAGCGCTGCCGCAAACAGAGCTGGATCTGATCCCCCCAGCTGTTCAGGCGTTTGCTTGGTGATCTCCTCGATTGAATGAGTATGGATCCACCTGAGGGTATGATTCACGGCACGAGCAAGCCGCCGTGCCAGGTCCGGGTTGGATCGCAGCCATGAACCACGGGACATAAGAACGGCACATACATAAGTCTCGGTCCCGTAAACCTCCCAAACGCCTTGCGCGGTCCTGACGACGGGAAGGATCGGGGCGTCCGGATGCCTTCGGGAGAACATGGTCATCACTGGATCACTTAACACCGCCGCCCCAACGCTTCCTCGTTCTAGCATGGCCATCCTCGTCATATTAGAACCTGCCGAGACAGTACTTGTGGCGTTAGCTGCCACGCCGTGTCGAGAAAGTACGTACTTGAGGAAGAGATCAGTGGGAGAGCCAGGCGAAGACACGGCAACCGTCGTGCCCCGCAAATCCTCGATCGAGGTAATCTTCTTTGACGAAGCTGGCGAAGGGACGAGTGCATATCCCGGGTAGCGGCCTAACGCGAGAAGCTGTTCAAATCCCGCCCTTGCATGTCCATCTGCACGGCGAGTTCATGAAAGGCGGACGCCACGTCAGCGCTTCCGCCCAGCAAGGCCTGGATTGCTTTGGTTCCGCTCGGCGTCTCGTCAATCGTGACGGCCAGGTGCTCCGCCTTGGAGTAACCGAGCCGCTCAGCAAGCATAAGTGGGAGAGCTGTAAGGCTGCCCTGCGTATAAGTTGCGATCCGGACTCTCCGAGTCTCTTGGGCCCGAGAGGAACAGCCTGGAACAAATAACGCTAGCGCGATGGACAGCGCAGCGATGGCTGTATGATGACACCTGAAAAGTGCAAGCGGCCGCATGAACCTAATCCATCTCTTCGATCTTTCGTTGCTCGGTCGATCGCATGAACCAGGACTCCAATGGTCGTCCCCATCCGGCGACCTGGTTAGCACATTCGGGGAACTCGAAATTCGTAGTAACCAGCTGGGTTGGCTGCTTGAGGAGCGAGGGCTGCGAAAGGGTGACCGCCTTTGCGTGTATCTCCGAAATAGAAGCGAGTTCATTGATCTTTACTTAGCCTGTTTGAAGATAGGCGCCATCTTCGTGCCGGTCAATATACTCTATCGTGAGCGTGAACTCTCGCACATCGTCACAGATGTGGAGCCCAAAGCAATCGTTGTTTCGGAGCCATTGAGTGTCTCCTGTCCTGTTTGGAATATCGGAGAACTATCCGAGGCTTCACGGAGTCTCCCCTTGACCCGGCCCCCCAGAGACATAAACGGCGATACGCCGGCGATGATCGTATACACGTCGGGTACGACCGGCGCTGCCAAAGGCGCCGTCCTGAGCCATAACAATCTGGCGGCTAACACGCTTGCCCTAATCACGTTGTGGCAGATCACGGCTTCTGATCGATTCCTGCTGACGTTGCCTCTGTTCCATGTCCATGGCTTGGGACTCGGTGTGCATCTCTGGCTGGTCAGTGGATGCCGCATGCGGCTGCTGGAACGGCTGGACCCCGCGACAGCGGAGCAGACGTTTCTAGAATTCCGGCCAACTCTGTTTTTCGGCGTTCCAACCATGTACGTACGGCTGAACCAGATCGAACGTGCTGCTGCCGCCGAGATCGGACGCTCCATGCGGCTGTTTGTTTCCGGTTCTGCGCCGCTTCCGGTGCAAGTCCTGGAAGAGTTCCGAAGTCTGTTCGGGCAAACCATCTTGGAGCGCTACGGCATGTCAGAAACGCTGATAAACATGAGCAACCCGTACGTTGGCGAGCGCCGGCCGGGAACTGTCGGCCTGCCGGTTGCCGGCGTCTCGATCCGGCTGCTTGATAACGAAGGCAGACAGGTGAAGGACGGAGAAGTCGGGCAGGTTTATGTCCAGGGCGCCAACGTTTTCAAGGAGTATTGGCGCAATGGGGAAGCGACCGAGAGGGCTTTCAGCGATGGTTACTTCCGCACCGGCGATCTTGCCGTACGAAGCCCTGATGGCTACTACGAGTTGCGAGGGCGTGCGAGCGATCTGATCATTTCGGGCGGCTACAACATCTATCCACGCGAGATCGAAGAGTTTCTGCAGCTACAGCCCGAGATCTCGGAAGCCGCCGTGGTGGGAGCGCCGGATCCGGTCTGGGGCGAGGTCCCGGTTGCCTATGTCGTTCGCACGCAGCCGTTCGATCCCACTGACATACAGGCGCGCTGCAAAGCATCGCTGGCCTCCTTCAAGATGCCGCGGAGTATCCATGTTGTTGAGCAACTCCCTCGCAATGCAATGGGTAAAGTAGCGAAGAAGGAATTACTGCAAAGGACGTGACTCGTCGGCCAGAGAGTATGGCCTAAGGAGGAGCCCTCCAGGCAATTGATTATAAGGTGAGGGCGTAGCGCCCACGATTACCTTTCCGTCAAATACAGTCAGCCACACTTTCGTGTCCGCAATCTTGACGGGATTAATCGCAAAGATGTCATCCGTCAATACGACAAAATCTGCCAACTTACCTTGCTCAATCGAGCCTTTCAGCTTTTCGTCAAAGCTCGCGTAAGCGGAGCCCATCGTATAAGCTCGTACAGCTTCAGCTACCGTGATCTTCTGTTCCGGCACCCAACCTTGCGGATGTTTCCCGTCCAGAGTTCTTCGCGTCACTGCCGCATAGATGCCCATGATCGGGCTCATCGGCGCGACGTCCCAATCCGAACCAAACGCCAGCGTCGCACCGGTATCGAGCAATGTGCGAAACGCATATGTTGTCTTCGCACGCTCGGGCCCGATGCGTTTCTCTGCCCAGCGGCCGTCCTCGATGCAGTGATAGGGCTGCATGGACGCGATCACGTGCATCTTCCCGAACCGTGGAATATCAGGAGCGATCAGATGCTGCGCATGTTCGATTCGCAACCGGCGATCACGTTCGCCATGCTCCCGTTCGATGCGTTCGTACATCCCGAGCACTTCATGATTTGCTTTGTCACCGATCGCGTGAATAGCGATCTGCAGTCCCGCTTCGTCTCCGCTCGAAACGTTGTGCCACATCTGCTGCGAATCTGAGAGTTCCGCACTCGCAATGCCGTTGGTGTTAGGCGAATCGAGGTACGCCTCGAAGAGCAGCGCGGTTGTCGAGCCAAGCGAACCGTCTGCATAGCCCTTTAGTGCGCCTACATGCAGATATTCATTGCCGAAATCCGCTCGCAGCCCGACCGACGCCAACTGCTGCCACGTCGTCAACGGCTGATGTCCGGAGATACGCACGCGGAGTTGTCCCCGATGCAGCATGGTTTGATAAGCGCGGAAGACGGCCGGGGACGCCGACATATCCTGCACGCTCGTGACGCCTTGGGCATTAGCATATGTCTGCGCCGCCCGAATCGCGTCAATGATCTGCGATTCCGAAGGCGGGGGAATGGACTGCTCCACCAACCCTTGCGCGGCATCCTTCAGGATTCCCGTCGGGTTCCCTTCCGGGTCACGCACGATAACGCCACCAGGAACATCCTTCGTGTTTTTATCCACCCCGGCTATTTTGAGTGCGACCGAGTTGGCCAGGGACATGTGCCCGTCGAGGCGCTTGACCATCACCGGCCATTCGGTTGTGACGTCGTCGATGAGTTGCCGCGTGGGCAATTGCGCCGGATTCCAGTTCTCGTGGTCCCAGTTGCCGCCCGTGATCCACCGGCCTTTGGGTTGCGTTCTGGCGAACGCGCCGAGGCTATCCCGGAATTCCGTCTGACTTTTGGAGTACCGTAGCTGTGGTCCGGTCAGATTTGTTCCGCCCGCGAAAAAGTGCACGTGCGCGTCGTTGAATCCCGGCAGCATCCGGCGGCCCCCGAGGTCGAGTTGCGGAACGCTTTCCGGCTTGGCACCCAAAATCTCCGCAGTCGTTCCGACTGCCGCAATCAGGTTACCGGCGATAGCGACTGCTTGTGCCTCGGGATGCGCCGGATTACCCGTCCAGATCTTTCCGTTGAAGATCGCTAATGTCCAAGTCGTTTGAGCACTGCAGAGCATCGAGATAGCCGCGAGCCCGGAGATCCACCGGAGGAGCAGACTAGGACGGAACGGGGGCATAATCGAACCCAACGTACTGAACCTCTTCTTCGATGTCGAAGGCGAATCGTTCCCGGACAAGACGTTTCAGTTCGCGTATCAAAGCAATCAAATCAGAAGTTCGACCATGTCCATCGTTGTAAATCAGGTTGGCATGGTAACTCGCTACTTGTATATCGCCTCGACGCATTCCCTTGGCGCCAACTTGCTCCAGGAAGAATGCGGAAGGGATTTTGCCGCCACGAATCAGGCTCGGAGGAATCTCCGCCTGTGTTTGTGACGGCAGACTCGCAAAGAAAACATTCTTAAAAATGCTGCCGGCACACCTCATGGTGGGAGGGTATTTGGCGTCGCGAATGGCCCGGATCTCGCCTGCTGCTTTCGCCAGCGCATCCCGATCGCTATGTTTGAACTGAAGCTCGGCGGCAATTATCACCCATTCCTTGTGATCCTTGAACCGGCTATGCCGGTACGCAAATCCGCACTGGCCGTTGTCGAAAGTTGACGGGCGACCGTCGCGAATAAAATCCACGCGCGTTACGAGTTCATCGATCGAATGACCGTAAGCGCCGGCATTTCCGTAGATCGCTCCACCCGTGAATCCTGGAATACCGGTCATGGTCTGAAGTCCCTCGAGGCTCAACTCGATGCTGCGGTCCACGACATCCTGCAATACGGCACCGGCTTCGACCGTCAGCTTCGTTCCGTTCGCCTCAATCTTCGACCCCGTAAATTGCAGCACGATGCCGTCGAAACCTTCGTCCGAGACCACCAGGTTCGTTCCTCCGCCGATGATCATGTGGGGCAGTTCGCTCGACGCGGTCTCGTGGGTCGCGAGTAAAAATGCTTCACGCGATTCGGACGCGCACAAGATCCGGGCCGCGCCACCTAAGCCGAAGCGCGTATACGGCGCCAGCACCTCATTCTTTCGAAGTTTAAGTCCAGGTATGGCGCGGAGGCGTTCGAATGCCTCAGCAAACGATGACATTGTTCCTGATTATAGGGGCTAAGGCGCTCGTTGGGCCTTCCGGGCGGCTCCGTCATGAGTTGCCCGCCGCAGACGATCTAAGATCCCGATCCATTCCGGCGTACCCGGCGGCTGTTCGATCGCGATCCAATCCAATCCCTCGCCGTCCGCCTTATGGAGCTCCGCATACAGCGAAGCTGCGAACTCTTTTGGATTTTGCGACAGCACCAGAAACCGGCCTCGTCCCGCCGGAGCTTCAGCGCCTCGATCGAGAAGCAGGAATGGCGTTCGGGGGGCGTAATGGCGGGCCTGCTGGCCGGGTGATTCGACGATCTCCGGTAAGTTCACTTCATTCTCAAAGCGAACGCCTGTGACCTGCTCCACCTGCTCCTTCGTGATCATCCCGGGTCGCAGTACCACCGGCGGCTTGCGGTGCAGACTGACGACGGTGGATTCGATACCGACCGTAGTCGGACCGCCATCCAGAATAAGGTCCACCCGATCACCAAGGCTTTGCTTGACGTGTTCTGCTCTTGTGGGTGATATCCCGGAAAACTGATTCGCGCTGGGAGCCGCAACGGGGACGCCCGCCGCCCGGATCAGCTGTAGCGCGAGGGGATGCGAGGGCATCCGGACGCCGACGGAATCAAGATTTGCTGTCACCACGTCCGGCACCACGGGAGCCTTCTTGACGACTATGGTCAAAGGTCCGGGCCAGAATTGGCGTGCCAGGTGGCGTGCCATCGCGGGCCATTCTGCCGTGACTGCCCTCGCCATAGCCTCATCGCTCACATGAACAATGAGCGGGCTCGCCCACGGCCGGCGTTTCGCTTCGAAGATGCGACGTACCGCGTCGGCATCGAGCGCATTCGCCCCCAGTCCGTACACGGTCTCGGTAGGGAAGGCTACAAGACCGCCCTGGCGGATCAGCTCAGCTGCGCGTTGCACTTCGGCGTCTGTCGGTAAAGGCATGTGATGAAAGGTGGAAAGGCCTACTCTGGCAGATCTTCTTTGCCCAGGTCACCAGAAATCTTGCCGGTTTTTGCCCAGACGAGGTAAGCGTGGATGAACTCATCCAGATCCCCGTCCAGCACTCGATCCACATCTCCGATTGCGAGCTTAGTCCGGTGATCTTTGATCAGCCTGTACGGGGCGAGTACATAGCTTCGAATCTGGCTTCCGAAATTGATTCCCAGTTTCGTATCTTCAACCTTCTTGTCCGCCGCGCGCTTCTTCTCCATTTCGTACTCGTACAGCTTCGCCCGGAGCTGTTTCATGGCGCTTGCGCGATTCTTATGCTGCGACCGCTCGTTTTGACACTGCACCACAATGCCGGTCGGCAGATGAGTAAACCGGACAGCTGATTCGGTGCGGTTTACGTGCTGGCCGCCCGCGCCACTTGCCCGGAAAACATCGATCTTCAGATCTTCCGGCTTGATCTCAATGTTGATGTCCTCGTCAATCTGCGGGTAAACAAACACGGAAGCGAAGGATGTATGGCGCCGCGCGTTGGCGTCGAACGGCGAAATGCGGACTAGCCGGTGTACGCCTACTTCCGCCTGCAACTGGCCGTGAATGTTCTCGCCGTTGATTTCCACCGTGGCCGACTTGATCCCGGCGCCCTCACCCTCGAGCCGGTCTGTGATCACGGCCGTAAAGCCATGACGTTCCGCCCAGCGCAAATACATACGCAACAGCATCTCGGCCCAATCCTGGCTCTCGGTTCCGCCCGCGCCGGGATGGATAGTGACAATGGCGTCCCGGGCGTCGTTTTCTCCAGACAGGAGCATTCCCGTCTCGAGTTCGTTTAGTCTCGACTCAAAAGTCTTGAGTTCGCGCTCCAGTTCGCTGTTGACGGACTCCCCTTCGCGTCCGAGCTCGAACAAGGTATCGATATCCGAAGTGATGGTGGCAACAGCTCGGGAATTCCCGATGACCTCCTCCAGACGCTTACGCTGCTGCATCACGCGCTGGCTTTTTTCCGGCTGATTCCAGAAATCCGGGTCGCCGATCTCTGCCTCGAGCTTTTCTAGTTCGGCCTGCTTCGCTGGAGCGTCAAAGATAGCTCCGCACAGCTTCACCCTGCTGGCGGAGCGCAACGTACTCCCGTTCTAATTCCTCAAAAGTCATTTACTCGTAGTTTACTTTGTGTCCCGGAATGATTCACAAATCCCAAAATGGAACCCCGAAGCGAATCCAAATCGGGATTTCGGCGGGCCATCCTTAATAACCGCCTTTAGAATCAGTGGCTTATCGTTTGGCGGGGCTCATGCTTTTACCATGGCATGAACATCTGGGTTATCCTCCTCGCAATCCAAATCGTGATCAGCGTTGTGGCTTTTTTCCGCGAATCCGGCGAAGACACCCAGTTCGAAGGCGACAAACTCGCTCTCCGCAGCTAAGAAGCGGCTAGCTCCCCGCGTTTTTCACTCCTAAGCCTTTCTGCTGCAATACCTTATCCAATTCTGCATTCGTTGGCTCAGTCAATACATAGCCGCCGATATTCAGCGTAGGCTTCTTCTCTTTCCCGCCGTTCTGGGCTGCTACCCATTCGGCACCACGACGATCCCGGTCTATATTCACGTATTCGTACGCAATGCCTTGCTGGTCCAGGTGTGCCCGTGTCCTTGCGGTCATCGAGCACCAGTCCGCGCCGTAAACCTTTATGTCTGCCATACGTTCTAGAAGCTAGACGAGTTCGGCGGACCGGGCTTTCGGCCGAGTTTTGCCAATTTGATCGGAGATTTCGAAATCAATCGACGGCCAATTGCACCACCGGCGGTGAAGTGCTACGCTGAAGGTGTCTTTGTAGCAACTTCAATTCGAGTTCCTTCCGGCCGCCCTCCCATCCTTACTTGGCTTTGCAGTTTGGTTTCTAGAGCCGTCCGACAGAGACGATTTTTTTCCCTTCAGGAGTCCTTATGACGAATATCTTTGTCGGAAATCTCAGCTTCCGGACGACGCAAGATGAGTTATTCGCCGCTTTTTCCCAGTTTGGGGCGGTAGAGCGGGTCAATATTGTTACGGATCGCGACAGCGGTCAGTCGCGCGGCTTCGCGTTCGTCGAAATGACCGAACGCCGAGACGCTGAAAATGCCATTGCTTCGCTGAATGGCGCCGATCTCAACGGTCGCGCCATGAACGTGAACGAAGCCCGGCCGAAACCCCAGGGTGGCGGCGGATTCGGTGGTGGCGGCGGTAATCGCGGCGGTGGCGGTGGCCGTGGAGGAAACGGCGGCGGCCGCGGCGGTCGCGGCAATCGCTGGTAACTTGTTGTTTCTAAGTTAAGTCCTCTCGTTTAGAGGTCTCGTTTTTGCGGCGGAGCTGAACATCAAAAGCTCCGCTGCTGAAAGGTAAATAAAGCATGCCAGGTCGTGGGCCCACAACTTTCCAAAAACGTCAAAAAGAACAGGCTCGTAAAGAGAAGCGAGAAGAGAAGCTAGCGCGGCGCCTCCAGAAGAAAACCAGCACGGAAAGCGACGTTGCCGACGACAATCTCCTGCAAGACCTTGGCATTGAGCGCACGCCCGTAGACGTCAATGACGTCGGGCCACTCGCTCACAATCCTTCCTCCAACGCATCGAACGACTAGACCGTCCCGATCACGTCTCTTTCTTCGGTACGAGCATTCATTCACCGGCTGTGAAGTCCAGAGTTTCTGCGACGTTACAATTACGGGTTGAATGATCGAACGTATAAGGCCGGCCCGTAGCGTCCGTGGGTTGGTAAATGTCCCTGGCGATAAGTCGATTTCCCATCGCTATGCAATGCTCGCGGGAATCGCGTCCGGGACGACGGAGATTTACAATTATTCGACCGGGGAGGACTGCCAATCCACTCTGTCCTGCATGAATCGGCTCGGAGTGAAACACGAGCGCTCCGAACGGGACGGCCGGCAGGTTCTCATCATCCAGGGAGCAGGCACACGCTCTCTTACCCCACCCACCGAAATCCTGGATGCGGGCAACTCGGGATCCACAATTCGGATGCTCTCGGGCATCCTCGCCGCCCAGTCCTTCCGCAGTGAAATCACCGGTGATTCCTCCCTGGTGAAACGCCCCATGGCGCGCATCATGAAGCCGCTCAGTTTAATGGGAGCGCGCATCGAAGCGACGGACGCGCAATTTGCACCCTTGGTCATTCAAGGCTCTTCGCTCCGGGCGATTGATTATCAACTGCCCGTGCCCAGCGCTCAGGTAAAGAGCTGCATCTTGCTTGCGGGGCTATACGCGGATGGCGAGACAGTGGTGCGCGAGTCCGTAACGACGCGAGATCACACCGAAATCGCACTGCGCGAGCTCGGAGCCGATATCACCATTGAGCCCCGAATCGTCCGAATACGCGGAGGTGCCGAACTGTCGGCCAAGCCTCTGGTGGTCCCGGGCGACATTTCGTCAGCAGCCTTCTTTATGGTGGCTGCCCTGATGGCGCAGGACGCCGACCTCACGATCGCCAATGTCGGCCTTAACCCAACGCGTGCTGCTTTGCTTGACGTTCTGCGGAGCATGGGGGCAGCGATCAAGCTGGTCCACATCGAACAGGTGAACGGTGAACTGATCGGCACATTACAGATCAAGACCTCACCCATCAAAGGGGGCGTGATCGAAGGTGCAACCACTGCCGCTCTGATTGATGAGATTCCGGTACTCGCGGTCCTGGGGGCCTTCAGCAAAGACGGTCTGATTATCCGCGATGCGGCGGAACTTCGTGTGAAAGAAACGGATCGGATCGCCACTATATCAGAGAACATGACTCGCATGGGGATCACCGTCCATACGACTGAGGATTCCATTGAGATACCCGGCTCACAACGATTTCGTGCAGCGACTCTGGATTCGAAGGGCGATCATCGGATCGCAATGGCGTTTTCGGTAGCGGCCTTGTCGGCCGATGGTGAGTGTACCGTAGAGGGCGCAGAGTCCGCTGCAGTGTCGTTTCCAGAGTTTTATCAGATACTGCGGGAAATTTCCCGCAATTGAATGAAGTATCTCTGCGTTCATTGCCACTTTTATCAGCCGCCCCGCGAAAACGCCTGGCTGGAACAGATTGAGCTGCAGGATTCGGCATACCCGTATCACGACTGGAACGAGCGCGTGGACGCGGAGTGCTATGCACCAAACCTGGCCGCGCGGATTCTTGACCAATCGCAATTCATCACGCAGATTGTCAACAATTACGCCCGCATCAACTTCAACTTCGGACCGACATTGCTTTCCTGGGCCGCCGAAAATGCCAAAAACACTTACCAGGGCATTCTAGAGGCCGACCGGCAAAGCCAGAAGTTTTTCTCTGGTCATGGGTCGGCCATGGCACAGGCTTACAACCACATGATCATGCCTCTTGCGAACTCGCGCGACAAGAGGACGCAGGTGCTCTGGGGACTGGAGGACTTCCGTTTCCGGTTCGGAAGAATGCCGGAGGGCATGTGGTTACCCGAAACGGCCGTGGATTCGGAGACGCTCGACCTCATCGCAGAAGCCGGCATGCGCTTTGTGATTCTGGCTCCCCATCAGGCCAGGGCAACGCGCCAGATCGGCGAAACCGAGTGGGTCGATGTGACCGGTTCCAAGGTGGATCCGACACGCGTTTACCTGTTTCGCACACCCAGCGGCAGGACGCTGAATCTATTCTTTTACGACGGCCCGATCTCGCAGGCCGTGGCATTCGAGAAACTGCTGGATAACGGCGAGAAGTTTGCCGCCCGGTTGATGGGCGCGTACTCCGATGGGCGTGACTGGCCGCAGTTGGCCCATATTGCCACCGACGGCGAGACCTACGGACATCATCACCGCCATGGCGAGATGGCGCTGGCGTACGCTCTGCATTACATCGACTCGCACAAGCTTGCGCGAATAACAAATTACGGAGAGTTTCTCGAAAAGCATCCACCTACACACGAAGCCAAGATCTACGAAAACACGGCCTGGAGTTGTGTGCACGGCGTCGAGCGTTGGCGCAGCAATTGCGGCTGTAACTCGGGGCGAGCGGGCTGGAATCAGGAATGGCGAAAGCCGCTGCGTGATGCGCTCGACTGGCTGCGGGATTACGTCAGTCCCCGCTTCGAGGCGTTCGGTTACCGTTTCCTGCGTGATCCCTGGAAAGCACGGGACAGCTACATCCGTGTGGCTCTGAACCGCACCCCTGAAATCCGCAACGAATTTGGGAAGCAGCACTTCGTTCGAGAATTGGACGCTGCCGAACAGGTCACAGTCTGGAAGCTGATGGAACTGCAGCGGAATGCCATGCTGATGTATACAAGCTGCGGCTGGTTTTTCGACGATCTGTCAGGCATTGAAACGGTGCAGGTGATTCAGTACGCGGGACGGGTGGTGCAACTTGCTGAACAGCTCTTCGGTGATTCCTTCGAAGAAGTGTTCCTGCAGAAACTGGCACTAGCGCGCAGCAATCTCGCTGAATATGGCAACGGCCGTGATATCTACTGCAAGTACGTTAAGCCCGCCGTCGTGGACTTAGAGAAAGTCGGCGCGCATTACTCGATCAGTTCACTGTTTGCTCCTTACGGCGAACGCACAGATCTGTTTTCGTATTCCGTGAAGCGGCTGGACCATCACACAGGCGAAGCCGGAAAACTCCGAATGGCATTAGGGCAGGCACGGTTTACCTCCAAGGTGACCCAGGAATCCGAAACGCTGACCTTCTGGGTGGTCCATTTCGGGGATCACAATGTGGCTGGAGGCGTGCAGAAATCGGGCGAGGACCCGGTCGCGTACCGATCCATTCTGGACTCAATTGATGAGTCCTTTGCCCGGATGGATATCCCGGAGGTCGTGCGTCTGCTAGACCGCCGCTTTGGTGACCGGATTTATTCGCTGCGTTCCCTCTTCAGAGACGAGCAGCGCCGGATTGTGCGCACGATTCTCTCATCGACGGTAGCCGAAGCTGAAGCTGCGTATCTGCAGCTATATGAGCATCACGCGGCTCTGATGCGCTACATCGCGAGCTTAGGAAATCCCATGCCGCGCGAGTTCACTGCGGCCATGGAGTACGCGGTGAACAGCCTTCTCCGGCGCGCCTGTTCAGGAGAAGAATTCGACGGCGACCGCATTAAGGCTCTTCTTCGCGAAGCCCGCGCAAGCAATGTCAGTCTGGATCGCACCACCCTGGAATTCCTCATCAGACGACGAATCGAGAGTCTTTCGGCCCAACTCGCTGCCGATCCCAGCAATATCGACAAACTCCAGGCATTGCGATCTGCGCTTCGGACAGGAAGTCAGATGCCCTTCAGTATCAATCTCTGGTCCGCACAGAACCACGTCTACGCCATGCGTTCGAGCGTCGTTCCCAAGATGCGCCGAAAAGCTCTACGGGAGTCGCGTGCTCAGCACTGGCTGGAGGAATTCCACGGCCTCTGCGAACAGCTGACAATCAGGGCCCACTAACCGGGCCGATAATCAAAGCGGCGGGCAAGCTGAGCGTAACAACTTGGAGGTGCGCTGCTCTTCGCGTGCCTTGGCGATCAGGACCGAGTCGCGAGGGACACCGGGGGCGTACTGGATCCTCAGATTCAGCCACAGCGATGAAGGCCAGTTCTGTTGCCAGGTCAGGGTTCGCGAAATCCATTCTCCAGGCGCCCCCACATTCGAGGCATCCCGAGGGGAGTTGATGCTACCTTCTTCGACATACAACTCCCGCATGGATACGGGATCACGCAGACTCATGATCACCAGGGCGGGCTTTGTGATTCTCGCACGTACCTCGAGCGGTCGGTCGTCGAAGCCACGGATACGGGGAATCCGCAGATCAAAGCAGCTTCCCATAGCCCTGTCGTTCTCCGCGCCTTCCTGGATCCACTGTCGGATGACCGCAATCTGCGCCGGGGACAGGGACGGGGAATTCTGCGGCATCCGCTGTCGCGGACCTCGTTTCCCCTCGATGAAGTCCATCAATACGCTCTGCTCCGGATGCCCCGGCACAATCTCGTCCCCGATGTCGCCGCCCGCTCTTAGCGCCTCAAACTGGGCCACCCGCAGGTTAGAGCTGGCATTCGAAAGCCCATGGCATCCTGCGCAATGCAGCGCAAAGATGGGAGCGATCTCGTGTCCGTAGCTAACCTTGGCTCGGTGGGAAGCGTTGGCGCGCGGCAGCCGAAAAACCAGGGCGCCGAGCGCAATGATCAGACCAATCCGCCCCGCTTGCGTGATAAAATTCACCCCTGTGTTGTACCTTCGGTCAATTCAGAAACTCGCACTCGTAGCGGTGGCTTTCTCGCTATCCGGCAGTCTGCCCGGCGCAGACACTCACAACGCGGATCGCCAGAGGCGACTGTACGTGACCGACAAAAGCGGTGTCAGTGTCTACGATATCGATCACGGGCACCAGCTGCTGAAGAAGATCGACGTGCCCGACAGCGGCGATTACAAAGGTATCGCAGCGAGCGTGCAACTTGGAAAACTGTACGTCACTTCCTACAAGAAAGACGAACTCATCTGCCTTGATCTAAAAACGGACAAGATCGACTGGCGTAAGCATCTCGGTGCCTATGCAGACAGCATGCAGATTACGCCTGACGGGAAGCGGATGTATCTGCCGTTCCGTGATGAGGATTTCTGGCAGGTGGTCGACACCGCTACGGGCGATGTCATTACGACGATTCACACTGAACACGGCAAAAACTATGATGTTCATCCCATCGGTAATCCGGTCGGGCCGCACAATACATGGTTGAACAAGGATGGGAGCCGCGCTTATCTCGAGGTGCTGACGGTTCCGTATGTTCGGATAGTCAACACGTCCACTAACCAGATCATCGGAAAAGTCGGACCGTTTGCCAAGGGCGTTCGCCCGTTCGCAGTTTCCGAAGACGAGAAGTTGCTTTACGCCAATGTTGACGGCATTCTCGGCTTTTCCGTCGGCCGGGTGCAGCAGGACGGCAAATGGGGAGGCCCGGCACTCTATACCGTCGAAACGACCACGCCGCCTGAGCGCTTGCGGCAGATGAACATGCCGGCTCATCGGCCCCACAGCACTCCGAGTCACGGGATTAACATCCGGCCTGATCAGAAGGAAGTTTGGATTGCGGACAGCACCTTCGGCTACATCTACGTGTTTGCGCTCGGGAGCGATCGGCCAAAACAGATCGCCAGTATTCCTCTGTTCAAGGATCCGAAAGAGCAGCCTCATCCCGGTTGGATTTCCTTCAGCATCGACGGGAAGTATGCCTACCCGGATGGTGGAGCTGTGATCGACACTGCGACCAAGGAAATTGCTGCCCGAATTCCAACGAGCGAGAAACTGCTCGAGATTGATTTTTCAGGGTCCAAGCCGATCGAGGCTGGACGCCGCTAGCTTAGTCCGCGGAAATACAACGTCGAGTGCAGATGTCCCGGCAACGCTGCCGGGCTAAGGAATTACGAATGCGATACCCGGTTGTGAAGCTATTTCTATTATTGATGACCAGCGCTGTTGGTTGGGGACAATTCGATTTGGGATCTGTTGTGGGAACAGTGAAAGATCCTACGGGCCTGCCTGTGGCGGGAGCTACGGTCGAGCTTCGAAGCCAGACCACTAATGTCGTTCGACAGGCGACCACAGCTGAGAACGGCCGATTCGATTTTCTTTCTCTCCACCCCGATACTTACTCGCTCAGTGCAAAACACGAGGGTTTCCGCGAAAAGGCGCAGAGCTTCAATCTGGCCGTGGGGCAACGCACCGAACTGGATGTTTCCTTGGATATCGGTTCGGTAAACGAGCAGGTTACGGTAGCGGCGGACGCTGCTCGTGTGGAGACCGCCTCTTCCGAGCTAAGTAATGTTCGGACGAACAAACAGGTCGTCGACCTCCCGTTGAACAGCCGCAACTTTACTCAACTCGTGTCTCTCGCTCCAGGCGTGAACAACCGGGGCGCTTCTTCGAACTCCGTTCTGCAAGGCTACACGAGCGGCCGCGGCACCAACGGAGCGGTGATCAATGGAGCACCTTCCGAAAATGTCGTGTATCTCTTTGATGGCATCCAAAGTGTAGACACAGATGCCGGCGTGCTGATCTTTTTCCCGCCCGTGGATGCCATCCAGGAGTTTAAGGTTCAGACGAGCGCGGCTCCTGCCGGTTACGGCGGCGGTCAAGGCGTAATCAATGTGTCGTTTCGGTCGGGTACGAATAACTATCACGGAACGGTATACGAGTTCGTTCGCAATTCGGCTTTCGACGCGAAGAACTTCTTCGATCCGGCGAACAAGCCCATTCCTCCGTTTCGCCTGAACCAATTTGGCGCGAACATTGGCGGTCCGGTGGTGATTCCGCACCTGTTTAACGGTCGAGATAAGCTCTTCTTCTTTGCTGATTATGAGGGGAAGCGTGTCAGCCAGGCGCAGACGTTCACCAGCACTGTACCTACCGCGGCATTCAGACGCGGCGACTTCTCGGCCCTGCTCCCGGGAACTACGATTTTCGATCCCCGCACGACGCCACGTACGCCTTTCCCTCGCAACCAGGTTCCTGTTACCGCCTTCGACCCCACGTCACTCCGGTTGCTGCAGCTTTTCCCCGACCAAAACCTGCCCGGCATAACAGCGAACTATCTTTACAATCCTCCGCAAATCACGAATGTGGATCAGGGCGACATTCGCATCGATTACCGCACGGAAAAATCGTCGCTCTTCGGCCGGATGAGCAAGGAAAATCCGGACACCATTACGCCCGGCTATCTGCCGGCGCCTGCGATTGGCGGCGGACCGTCGCGCCCCGGGCAAACTCCTGTACCCGCTTGGCAGGGCGTGATCGGATACGGCAGATCTCTCGGTGCAAATAAGTATTATGAAGCGCGCGTTGGTTACTCTCGGCTACACGAATTCATCATCGATACCGGTTACACGCTCGGAAATCTTGGCGAGCAGTACGGGATACCAAACGCCAATCTCGGCGGCGTGCCCGGATTCACCAATATCCAGATCTCTGCAAACGTGGGGCTCGGCGATGGTTCCGGATCTCTTGAAAAGATCAACAACAACTGGGAGTTCGACCAGGCGTTCACCTGGGTGAAGGGAAGCCATGAACTGAAGTTCGGGTTCGATTGGATGAGCCGGCGCTTCGCGTTTTTCTCACCCGGCTATCCGAACGGCTCTTTCAATTTCAATGGCAGCTACACGGGATACGGGCTGACCGATTTCCTGTTCGGCCGGCCGATCAGTTCGACCCTCGACATCACTAAGTTCTTCAGCATCCAGCGTTATCAACCGAGCTTCTACATCCAGGACAACTACCGCGTGAATTCCAAGCTGACTTTGAATATCGGCCTCCGCGATGATCTTGTGACCCCATGGAAAGAGCGCCACGATCGCATGGCAGGATTTTCACCTCTGAACGGTGGAAGCCTGGTACCGGTAGGCACTGCGCCATATACGGGTGATAGCGTCGTCGACGCCCGATGGACAAATTGGGGGCCTCGTGCCGGATTCGCCTACTTGTTGACTCCGAAAACCGTCATTCGGGGCGGTGGCGGCATCTTCTATGCCTTCTCGAGTATCACGTCGGATAAGTCTATCGCGAAGAATGCTCCCTTTAACGGCTCGCTGCAAACCACCAACAATGTGAATAACTGGGCGGGTGCCCTGCCGATCTCCGCGGGTTTGCCTGCGAACCGTCCCACTCTGTTCCCGACCACAGGAACGGCGTTCATTTACTATCCGCGAGATTTCAAAACACCCGCGGCATACGAATGGAATTTGAATATCCAGCAGCAGCTCTGGACAAATGATGTGCTCTCACTTGCCTACGTCGGACAAGCCGGGGCGCATATCTTCTCTTTGCCTAATATCAATCAGCCGATCCCGGGCCCGACTGCAATTGCTGCTCGCCGGCCCTATCCGAACCTGGCAGATGGGAGCGCCGTGGGTCCATGGGGAAATTCCTCTTACAACTCTCTGCAGGCTACATATGAACACAAGTTATCGGCCGGTCTAACCTTCCTGGCTGCCTATACCTGGTCTCATAGCATTGACAATGCCAGTGGAACGGGATCGGAAGGGATCCAAAATCCGTACAACAGGCAGGCTTATCGCGGCAACTCCACCTTTGATGTCCCGCATAACGTTGTTCTGAGCTGGACTTACGCTTTGCCCGTCGGCCACGGCAGGAAATTCTTGTCATCGCCCAATGCGTTCGTCGAACAAGTGCTGGGTGGTTGGCAATTGAACGGCATCGACACCTTCCAGAGCGGAACTCCGTTCACGGTAACAATGGTCAGCAGTCTTCTGAATGCAGGCTCTGCTCCTCAGTGGCCGAATCGCGTAGGGTCGGGCGATGTAGCAAACCAGACGATTGACCACTGGTTCGACACATCGAGCGCCTCTTTCGTCTCGCCAGGCAGCTATACTTACGGCAATTCAGGACGGAACATCCTGCGCGGTCCCGGTACAACGGAATTCGATCTGTCGCTCTTCAAGAGCTTCAAACTCGGGGCTGCCGAAGCGCGCCGCCTGCAATTTCGAGCAGAGGCGTTCAACGTACTCAATACGCCGCAGTTCAACAATCCAAACGCTCAGATCGGATCGCCGCAAGCCGGGCGTATTACCAGCGCCGGAAGCCCTCCGTTGTTTCAACGGACGTCGCGCGAAATCCAATTGGCCCTGAAGCTCTATTTTTGACCGGTGCTGCGATGGGTGTTCGCACTTACCTTACTCGCCGACCGGTGACCGCGGAACTTCGGTATCCTGATGGTTGAAACCGATGCGGTCGCGCTACCTGGCTGCAAAAATCTCGTTCCTTGTTCTCGCGCTCTTTACGGTCAGCTACCAGTGCGCTGCGCAGTGCCTCGTCAATCCATGCCACGAGCTTGGAACGAAAGTGCCGCCGTGCCACCGGCACAATTCTAGTAAGAGCGAAGCGCCGCCGGAAGTATGCAAGGCTCCCTTGCTTGTGGCCGCAGAGCTCCGTATTCAGTCCAGCAATCATCCGGACCCGTCGGCAGGCATGCTGCTCTCCTTCTTCGTCCCGGACCTGGTAGGTGATAACGCTGGTCTTCTGGTGAGGGCTCACTCCTGGCGACCACCAGAGCCGCCTTTCCCGGTAGGGATCAGACTTACGGCGCCACTCAGAATCTGACCTTTCTTGCCCTTCCGGCTAATTGCGCGGACGAGTGTGTCTGCGCATTGTAACTGCTGCTGATGGAAAAGAAAGAGGATTTATGACGACTCCCGCGCGCGCTCGGGCAAAGCTGCGGGCCTGCAATCAACTTTTATTGACCCTTGCTCTCTTCGCGAGTTCTGCCGTGTCCGGGCAGGACGCGAGCCCGCCTGTGGACCACTCCAAGATGGACCATTCACAGATGGGACATAGTGATCACAACATGGCGGGTACCAAAGGTATGCCGGGCATGGCATCAGGCCATCAGATGAATTCCGCCAGCCAATTTCTCATGGGGGAAAGCTCCGGCACAGCCTTTCAACCGTCATCGTGGCCCATGCCCATGCTTATGAATCGAGTGGGCGATTGGCATCTCATGTGGATGGGACAGGCGTTCGTCGTCGACACCCAGCGGATGGGCAGTCCGCGTGCCGCGGACAAGTTCTATTCCACAAATTGGGGCATGCTTGGCGCTGTCCACGAACTTGGGCGAGGGAGCGTGATGTTACGAGGCATGCTAAGTCTGGAGCCGGCGACCGTTACTGATAGACGTTATCCCCTTCTGTTCCAAACGGGCGAGACTGCATTCGGGAAGCCCATCGTCGATGGACAGCATCCGCATGATCTCTTTATGGAGTTGAGCGTTCAATACGCGCATCCGTTAGGCGAGAACGCAACCTGGAACGTGTATTACGCTCCCGTTGGAGAACCGGTTCTAGGGCCCGTCGCGTATCCGCACCGCGCGAGCGCGATGGAGTTGCCACAAGCTGCGTTGGGCCATCACTGGCAGGATTCATCGCACATCGCAAACAACGTCCTCACGGGGGGCGTTAGCTACCGGAAGGTGCGCATCGAAGCGTCGGGGTTTTACGGGCAGGAGCCAAATGAGAACAGGTGGAACATCGATTATGGAGCGATGAACTCGTGGTCCACTCGCCTCAGCGTGTTTCCGGCTGAGAACTGGTCGGGCCAGGTTTCTGTGGGCCGGCTACATGATCCCGAACAGGCGCATGCCGGTGATGTCCTGCGCACGACCGCATCCGTCCACTATACTCGCCCGACCTCCCGTAGGAATTGGTGGGCCGCAAGCGCCGTATGGGGACAGGATCACAAAATCGCGGAAGGTCGAACCGTGAATGCGGTTCTGGCTGAGAGCGTCGTGCCGATCCGGCGTAAGAACTTCATTACCGGACGATATGAGTGGTCGCAACGCGACGAGCTGTTTGAGAACAACCATGCGCTCGGAGAGCTACTGGAAAGCAGAACTGGCCAGTCCGCGTTTGCAGTGAACGCCTTCACAGTCGGCTATACGCGCGACATTCCGTTTTTGCGAAATGTGCAATCCGGCTTAGGCTTCAACGTGACGACCTATGCCATAGAAGACGTGCTGAAGCCGTATTACGGAGCGCATCCTTGGGGTATCAATGTCTTCGCACGCTTCCGATTGAAAACTGCTGATTAGCGAGTCCATACTGTCGTGGCACCCTCCTGGCTAACAGCGATCGCAACCATACATCTGATTCTTTCGGCCGCTTCAGCATTGATCGTCATGGGCGATATCCCGGCCGGACATCGTCAGAAGATCGCGGTCATGAACTTGGTTTGGCCGATCACCGCGCTGTGGTCCGGCCCACTCGGACTGGCCGGGTACTGGATTATCGGCAGACAGGGCGCGCAGCACCACGACAACAGGGAAAAGCCGTTTTGGCAATCGGCTCTAATCGGCGACGCTCATTGCGGCGCCGGCTGTACTGTCGGCAACTTCGTGGGCGAGTGGCTTGTCTACCTGGCCGGTCTCACCGTCGCAGGATCCGTGCTCTGGGCAAAGTACCTGTTTGATTTCGCTCTTGCTTACATCGTTGGCATCTTCTTCCAGTACTACTCGATTGCACCGATGCGAGGTCTATCCGGTTGGGATGGGTTGAAGGCCGCGGTGAAGGCCGACACCGTTTCGCTGATCGCCTTCGAGATCGGTATGTTTGCCTGGATGGCGCTCGCCAGCCAAGTTCTTTTCCGTCCGAAGCTCGAACCGACGCAGCCTTCATATTGGTACATGATGCAAGTGGCAATGCTGGTCGGCTTCTCGACCGCCTATCCGGCCAATTGGTGGCTGATCAGGAAAAAGCTCAAACAGCCGATGTAGCCCTGAAGTACGCGGCAGCAGTGCCGGGAAGTCGGCATTCACGCATGAAAATGCCGTAAATGGCAGGTAAATTCAACCGCTCGATATAATTGGCTTCTTTCGTAAAACTTAAGGAGCGGCTATGTTGCCAGACTACATCTCAAAAGCTGTACCGAATCCCCCTTCCAACCGTGCCGCCTGGTACAAGAACACTGCGCCGACGTACGCAGGTGTTTTTCTGTGGGTCGTCTTCTATCGCGAGATCGCGGGAGGCACCCTGGACAAGGCTGGTGTAGGGCTTTCTCTGCTGGCACTATTGATCGCGGGGCTGATCAGCTACGGTCTTTTTTATTACGTACCTGGACTACTGGGCATGAGAACCGGATACCCGCTTTACGTGGTCGGCAGTTCTACCTTCGGTACGCAAGGCGGCTATCTTATGCCAGGGCTGTTGATGGGAGTCCTGCAGGTTGGCTGGATGTCGGTCAACACCTTTGTCGCGGCCAGCTTCATCCTGACCGCCTTCGGTTCTCAGACCGGGCCACGTACGTTTCCCTTTGCGATCATTTGTACTGTCTGGGCGCTCGTCTTGGGGTATGTCGGCGCAAAAGGGATTCAGTATGTCGGGAGATTCGCTCTCTACTTGAACATGGTCCCGCTGCTTATGATTCTGATCGTGTTTGCGAAGAACGGAACGGCTGCAGGTCAATACGTCCCGGAACACCCCGCTCCGTACCTCGGGTTCACCATGATGATCCAGGTCGTGGTCGGCTTCTTCGCAACGGCTGGTGCGGCCGGTGTTGATTTCGGAATGGGGAGCCGCGATGAACGTGATGTGCGCTGGGGCGGTCTCGTGGGCATTCTGCTGCCAGTCCTGATCGCGGGCGGTCTTCCGCTGTTATCGGTTGCTGGTGCTCACGCCTTCTACGGTGTTAAAGACTACAAATTTGATTCGGCGATTGCGCAGACCGGAAGCTTCGCAGCCATTGCATTCTTCCTGTTCGCAGTAGCGTCGATCGCGCCCATGTGCTTCTCATCGTTTATTGCCGGTAACAGCCTGGCAACCATGATCCCCGGCGTGCCGCGGACGACTTCTACCATGGTCGGATCTGTGATCGCCGCCATTCTCGCCATCACGGGAGCGGCTGCGAACCTGATCAATCTTTTCACCATCATCGGCGCGTCATTTGGCCCCATTTGCGGCGCCATGGTTGCCGACTACTGGCTCTCGGGCAAAAAGTGGGCTGGGCCGCGCGCAGGCGTGAACATAGCCGGCTACGGAGCATGGGCCGTAGGATTCATCATCGGCATCCTGCCATTCCTTCCCATCTCGGACGAGGCCAAAGCCTATCTGCAACCGGCGGCGGTCTACAGCTTTGTGGCTGGCTTCATTGTGTATGCGGTGCTCGCAAAGGCCGGATTACAGCCGAAGGCCATGCCGGACGCCGTAGCAGCTGGTGCGCAGAATCGGGCGGCTAAGATTTAGCTTTGGCCGAGTCGATTCGTCTCGCAAGTTGTTGAAGCAACCGTCGAAGGGCTTTTATATCCGGTACCCTGAACCGGGCCTTGGTTGGCCCACCGCCGACGTGAACGCTCCAGGCCCACGGCGGGAGTTCTTCGAATAGATCTTCGTCCGTACGGTCATCGCCAACGCCCAAAACAAAATCGCCTTCGCGGTGCAGGGCCAGCAATTCGCGCGCAAATGCGCCTTTGTTGGCCCACATTGGTTTCACCTCCACGATCTTGTTCCCGCGATAAGCGCGAAGCTCGGTCTCGGCTAACATACCTTCCAGCATGGCAACCAGCTCTGTTGCCAGCCATTCTCCGAATTCGGGCTCGGTAGCGCGATAATGCCAAACCAGAGCGAACTCCTTCTCTTCGATGAGGCTTCCCGGTGTGCGATCGGCGAAGTGCTGGAGGATGGGACGTACACCATCTTTCCACTTCGTATCTGCTGTCCGGCCTTGCCAATCGATGGAGTTCGGCGGTCGCCAGCGAGCTCCGTGCTCGGCCGCGAGGCCTAGTTTCGGGATCAGACCGAGCCAATGCTGGAGGTCTGCGGCTTTCCGTCCTGAAACCACATAGACCTGATTGGCTCGGTCGCTTGCGAGCTCGGTCAGAATACGCTTGAGTTCTTCGTCAGGGCGTGCTTCGTGAGGCCTCGCCGCGAAGCTTACCAGCGAGCCGTCGTAATCCAGCAATACGAGCCGTTTCCCCGCCTGAGCGTACGACCTGCCGATATCAGGCAGAGAAACTGGAGGCGGCTCCTCGGGAGTGTGCGCATTCCGCATGCCGGCCGCCTCATCCAGCAGTTGGAGGAAACGCTCGCTCCATGCGAATACATCGTTGCGGAGTACACGCCGGTGCAAGGCGCCCATACGTTCACGCTTCTCGTCGTCAGCCATGTTCAGTCCCCGCAGGATAGCGGAAACCGTACGCTCTTCATCGAACGGATTAACCAGCAGCGCTTCTCCCATTTCAGCCGCCGCGCCAGCAAACGAACTGAGCACGAGAACGCCGCGACCCTCTTCGTGGCACGCTACATATTCCTTTGCAACCAGATTCATGCCATCCCGCAGCGGCGCAACCCAGGCCAGATCGGCGAGCTTGTAGATTGCCGTGAGTTCCGACCGCGAAATGTTCCGGTGAATGTAGACGATCGGTACCCAGTCGGGGGTGCCGAACTCACCATTGATGCTCGAGATCAGTTCGTGTACCTGGCCGCGCAATACGCGGTAGCTCTCTACGTTTTCGCGTGAAGGGACTGCAACCTGGAGCAGGAGAATCTTCCCGCGCCAATCCGGGTTTTCCCTCAGCAGGCGATTGTAAGTGCGGAGCCGCTCAGGAATCCCCTTCGTGTAATCCAGGCGATCGACCGCTACGATGATCTTCTGTCCCTTGTACTGCGCCCTGAGTCTTTCCAGTTGCTCCGAGGTCTCGGGCTTTTCCCCTGCCTCGATAAAATCCTGCGGCGCGATGCTGATCGGTAATGCCTGCAGGCGGACTTCCCGCCCCAGTACAATCAACCGGTCGATCGTGCTCTCAAGACCCAAGATGCGGCGCAACGACTGGCGAAAGTGTTGCAAGTGCAAATGCGTATGAAATGCGATGAGATCTGCGCCTAGAAGCCCCTGAAGCAATTCCTCTCCACGTGGCAGGATTGCGAACACATCGGAGGCAGGGAACGGGATATGGAGAAAGAATCCAATGGCCGCGTCCGGAAGCTGTTCCCGCAGCAGGTTGGGAAGAAGCATCAGGTGATAATCATGAATCCAGATGCGGTCTCCCGGCCGATACTCGTCGATAACCGCGTGGCAGAATCGGCGATTTGCTTCCTGGTAAGCCTCCCAATTTTCGCTTTGGAATTGCAACTTCGAAGTGAAGCTGTGAAACAAAGGCCAGAGGACATCGTTTGCATAGCCTTCGTAAAATTTCTCTTGTATGTCTGCCGGAAGATCAACCGCAATGCTGGACTCTTCCCTTCGAAGTAAATCGAGCGCTTCCGGTGGCGTTTCGTCCGAGGTTCCAGACCATCCAATCCAGACACCTCCGGCACCCCTTAGGATTGGGTCCATGGCAGTAGCTAGGCCTCCGCTACTGCGCGTTGTGATCAAAGCGGAGCCTTCCTGGATCAACGAAACAGGAAGGCGATTAGAAACGACCAGTAAACGATGGGATTCGGACAATGACGGTACCTAACGTTTCGGGAGTCAGTGAGTAGACAGGCGCTTCAAGCCTGAAGTTACTACGATTCCGGAAGGATGTCTTCTAACTTGATATCGAGCTGCGGAGACTGGGCATCACCATGGAGATAGCCTAGCGCCTTTTCGTCTTGAGGACGACAGGGGTTCCGTCGAAGCCAAAGTGCTCTCGCAAGCGGTTTACGAGCGCTCGTTCGATCGAAAAGTGAACTTTGTCCGCCTTGTCCGTGAACACGACAAATGTTGGCGGACGGACCGAGGCTTGGGTGATGTAGTAGATTTTGATGTCGCTCTCGAATTTCAGCGTTTCGACGAAACGATTTAGCTCGCCCGTCGTGACGCGCTTCGAGGCTGAGTCGTAGCATCTGCGGATGGTCGAAAAAATGCGGCGGATGCCCTCGGCATTCTTAGCCGAGGCAAACAGAATCGGTGCGTAGTCCAGGAACTTCAGCTCGTCCCGGATGGTTTCGGTGAACGCGCGCTTGCTCTTTTCCCCCGCAGCGTCCCACTTATTGACCACGATGATGACGGCGCGCCCTTCCTCATGCGCATACCCCGCGATCGTGGCGTCTGAATTCACAACGCCTTCAGTAGCGTCGATCAGGATCAGGACCACGTTTGCCATCCGGATATTGCGCCGAGCCATGACGACACTCATCTTCTCCGTCATCTCAGTCGTACGGCCGCGGCGCCGGATACCGGCCGTGTCGACGAACCGGTAAGTGGTGTTTCCTTCGCGTATGCTTTCGTCTACTGCATCGATGGTGGTCCCTGCGACGGGCGAAACGATGGAACGCTCAGCGCCCACTAAGGCGTTCAGCATGGTTGATTTGCCGACGTTCGGGCGCCCGATGATGGCCACTTTGATCCGCCGTTCACTCCCTTCGTCTTCCGCTACTTCAGGTTCCGGGTCCTCCTTCGGGAATGGCTGTGTGATGTCGTGCAGTAACTCGTCGATACCAAGTTTGTGTTCCGCGGAGATTGGTTTCGGATCGCCGAGACCGAGTGAAAAGAATTCGGGGACAAGGTTTTCCCGAACCTTGGCGTCGATCTTGTTGACGGCTAAGGTGACTGGCTTCCCGAGCGGCCGAAGCAGCTGCGCGAGATCCCGATCGGCAGCGGTGATCTCCGTCCGGCCATCGATCACATAGATGATATGTGCAGCCATGTCGAGCGCGACCCGCGCCTGCTTGAGGATTTCGCTTGGAATCAGCGCCGCATCGTTCGGGATGATCCCACCCGTATCGATGAGCCCGAACTTCTTCCCGTGATACTCGGCTTCCCCGTAGATGCGATCCCGTGTGATCCCGGGCTCGTTGCCTACTATGGATCGCCTTGTTCCTAGGATTGCGTTGAAAAGAGTCGACTTACCTACGTTGGGACGACCTACGATGACAACGGTCGGAAGTGCTTCGTCGGGCGTGGCCATACCGTTTTAAGGTTCGCATAAGCGCAAACGGGCTTGACTCTCCCCT
>Ga0308175_100000297_pt1 | contig 36275 bp, 28 predicted proteins | sample PhyCR1_3_FD_203893 | JGI IMG/M metagenome (GOLD analysis project Ga0308175, IMG submission 203893) | Soil microbial communities from UC Gill Tract Community Farm, Albany, California, United States - DLSLS.C.R1 | ecosystem: Environmental > Terrestrial > Soil > Agricultural land | place: USA...
CGTGGACGTCGAGGTGCCCGCGGGGGCCGGTCTGGTGAATACCGCCGCCGACCAGTTCCTCGTCGGGCAACAACTTCGGGATGTCCATCGCGTACGAGAGCAGGTCGAGGAACTCCTGGCAGGCCAGCACCTCGTTGAGCTGGCGGACCGGCTCGGCGAACTGCTTGGAATCGGTCACCTGGACTTTGCCTCGTTCGTTCACGGCGGCGAACTCGCGGCCGATCTTCTTGGCCTGTTCGTAGTTGGGGAAGGCTTCCAGGACGCGGTTGGCGAAGTCTTCCTTGAGGAAGTTGTCCACCTGGAAAAACGGGAAGGGCTTGGCGGCGCGGACCTGGGCCCGCAGCGCGTCGCGGTCGATCGGATTGATGGCGTCGCTCATCCGGAGCGTCGGCGGGGTCATCGTGCTCGTCGTGGTCATCTCTCTTCTCTCCTCGATTACACGTCTCTCACTTCTCACTTGTCGTGCTGCGCGACGGCCGTCACCGGGGCGCGGCTGGGGTCTTTCACGATGCGGTAGGCGGTGATCTCGCCAAACCAGTGGTTGTTCGGCAGGAATTTCCAGAAAAACCGCCTCACGGGACGGACCCAGTGGCGCGGCACGTCGTTTTTCATCGGCCAGCCGGGGCGGGAGTAGCGCACCTCACGCACGGCGGCGTTGGTCGTGCTACAGCACCGCTCGATCACCCAAGGGAATATCGGCGTGACGTGGTAGCAGCCCCGGAACGACTCTTCCCGGAAATAAGGGAACAGTCCTTGCCTCAGGAACAGCAGGCGGCTGGGGAGGGAGGCGACATTCGGCGACGTGGCGATGAGCTGGCCGCCGGGGCGAAGGACGCGCACGGCCTCGCGGACGAACTGACAGGGGTTTTCCAGGTGTTCCAGCACCTCGACGGCCACGACCAGGTCGAAGGAGTCGTCGGCGAACTCCAGGGGGCGGTTCAGGTCCGCCGGCTCGCAGCTCAGGCCTTCGGCGATGAAGTGGTCGGGGTGGATGTCCACGCTGTTGACTTCGTAGCCGGCGCGGTCGAGCAGCCAGGACATCCCCCCGCGGCCGGCGCCGGCGTTGAGCGCGCGGCAGGGGCCGGGGAGCATTTCCAGGACCATCTGCCACACGCGCGGCGCCGCCTGCGGCTCCATGGGCTTTGGCAGTTCCCTGACGAGTTGCGCCAAGGAAGGGGGCGGGGGTGCGAGGGTCTGCATGGTCATGGATGTCACGTCAACTCGATGCCGTCTGGCGATCTCCGTCTTGGCCTCGGGTAAAGGCGCCGTGGTTCTGCCGCGGTGCATTCCTGGAGGACTTATCGGCCTTCCATCGCCGGCTCTCTCAGGGCGGAGCGGTCAATATCATCGGCCGGGCGCCCGTCGGGGTTTACCGGTCGTTGTGGCGGCTCGCCTACGCCGCGGAAATCACGTTCTGTTTCGACGTCAGGGCGGCTCCGTCGGGGGCGTTGGGCGCGGTCCGCGAGAGGTGTCCGGCCCGCTCGCGGCGCCAGTACGCCAGTGCGACGGCGGCCCAGATGCCGCCGGCGATAACGGCGGTGACGGCGAAAGCACGGTACTTGTGGCCGTTCGCCGCGCCGACCATGTGCTGGCAACCGATGGCGGCGCCGGCGACCGCCGCAATTGCCGCGCTGAAGGCGGCATCGCCGGCGAAACCCTGGAGCCCGCGGATGGCGATGCCGACGGCCGCAGTGATGTACTTCACCACCTCCGACAGGACCAGCGCCACCAGCGCCCCGGGGAAGCCGTACATGTGGAAGCCCAGGGGGATCAGCAGCAGCATGCCCGCGACTTTGGAGGCGCTTCCCGCCGCCATCCAGTTCACGTTGCCACGTGCGAGCAGGGCGGCGCTGTTGGTGCACTCGAGGATCTGGAACCAGACCATGACGGCCAGGAACTGGACCATCCAGCCGGCGCTCTCGTAGCGGTAGTCGTAGAGGATGCGGATGAGCGGGGGGCCGCAGGCGATCAGGCCGCTCACGACCGCCGCGCCGCCGATGAGGAACGGGACGCGAACCCGGCCGAAGAGCCGTTTGAGGTCGCCGCCGGAGACGCAGATCCGGCTGTAGGCGGGGAATACGACGGCGGCCCCGAGCTTGCTTACCAGATCCTTCGGGACCAGCGCCAGCATTGCCGCGACGCGGTAGATACCGAGCTGGTTCAGTGGGATCAGCTTCCCGAAGATCAGTCCGTCGGCCTGTGCGGCGAGGAACGTGAGCAGCGTGCTGACGAAGATCCAGCGCCCGAAGGAGAACAGCAGCTTGACGGATTCCCGGTCCCACTCGAGCCTGTGGCGAATGCCGGGAAGAACGGTGTGGCTCAGGATGGTTCGCGTGAGCGCCCCGCAACTGGTGCCGCCCACAATTGCCCAGACGGCCGCCGGATGATTCGGCCCGAAATGATAGCGATCGATTGCCGCACAGCAGACGGTGGCGAAGATGCCGACGATTTGGCCGGAGATTTCCACGAGTGTCAATCGGCCAAGGCTCAGGTGCCGTTGGAGGGTGTGGGTGGAGGTGGACTCCAGGCCCATGATCAATGCGTTGAGGGCCGCCACGGGCAGCAGCCAGGCCATCATTGGCTGGTGGTAGAACCGCGAAACCGGCCACGCCAGGGCGCACGAGCAGAGCCACAGCGCGAAGCCGCGGAAGCACTGGATGGTCCAGGCGGTCCTGAGGAATTTCGGGTCGTCGCCGCGATGACTTTGGACAATGGCCGGGCCGATGCCGACGTCGGAGAACATCGACAGTCCCTGGATGAAGACGTAGACCAGGAACATCAGGCCGAAGACATCGGGGAAGAGCAGGCGGGTGAGGACGAGGTTGCCGGCGATGCGCAGGACGTTGCTGACCCCGTAACCGCCGATCGTCCAGGCGGAGCCGCGCAGCGTGCGACTCCTGAGCGAACCCTGGCTCGGCGGGATGACCGGCGTCTCGTCATTGCCGTAATCGACCGTCACGCCCGAGGGGTCGGGCAAAACGGCTTCGGCCAATGGCTGACTCATCCCACTCATTCACTTGCTCCCATCCAGGTCGAGAAGATACGCGCGATGGCCTATTGCTGCTGCGCCAAAAGCGGCTCAGTCTGCTTGGCCGGAAACTCCAGATCGACGCCACGGCTTCGGACGATGGCGTCGTCGTAGAACTCAAGCATCTGCGAGGTTTTATAACGCCAGTCGTACTCCTGTTCGATGCGCCTTCTTCCCGCCGCACCCATAGACGCGCGTAAATCCGGGTTGCGGGCGAGGTGGAGCATGGCGGAGGCGAGTTTATCGATAAAGCCTTCGCTAGACACAGGATCGACCAGAATGCCGCATGAATTGTCGAGATAATCGGCAGGTCCGCCCCAGTTGGTCGCGATTACCGGGAGTCCGACGGCCATAGCTTCGAGCACAACAGCGCCGCCGCACTCGTAAACGCTTGGGAGGACGAGGACGTCGGAATCCTGGAGCGCCTTGGCGCAATCGGGCTGCGACAGCCAGCCGCGAAAGAAGACCCGATCGGTCAGCCCCAGGCTTCGCACTTGCGCTTCGAGGTAGGGCCGCATGGGGCCGTCGCCCAGAATTTCAAGCCGGGCCGGGACTTGCGATTCGACGGTCTTGAAGGCCTTGATCAGCAAGTCCACGCATTTCCAGCCAATGAGCCGCCCGGCGAAGGTAAAGTGGACGGGGCTGTTGGCCGGCTTGGGGTGGTGGTGCGGTCGGGGGCGGAAGACGGTCAGATCAACGCCGTTCTCCACAAGGGTGGCGACGCGACCGGTAACTCCTTTGGGGATGGCAATTTGGGTGCGGCGATTTGCGACAAGGATTGTGGCCGCGCGGCGTTTGCCGGGGATGAGGCGATGCAGGAGCTTGGAGACGGTTCGGCCGATCCCCACGAAGGCCGAGTTGAGCCAGCTCTGGTGTCTTCGAAAGGCCGGCGGGTAGCTCATGCCGCCGTTGAGTGGTCCGATGACGACCGGCACGCCGAGGCCGTACATGAAGGTGGGGTCTTTCGGTGAGACCGGGGCGGGTTGGTGGACCACATCGATTTGGTATTCGGCGATGAGCCGCCGGGCGATGCGGCGGGCGTATAGCTGCGTGACGGAGCGCAGGAGAAGCTGGACGGTGAAAAAGTGGACGGTCCCCCGCAGCGGCCGCCCGAGCCAAAAGATCAATCGATGTAATCGTGTGTCGGGGACGAAATGCACGCGCTGTAAATCATTATCCAAACAGCCGATAAGCTCTTCGCGTGTGCGGACGTGCGTGATGAGCCAGGCTTCGACGCCGCGGGCGCGGAGCTGGCGGAAGTAGTGCAGGGGAAGTACGGCCTCGCCGCCGAAGCGGGCCGAAACGATGTCGGCAAAGATGAGCACCCGGGGGTTCCGGCTGGAAGCTTGGTAGGGCGTGAGTTCTGTACGATCTGGTGGGATTTTCACGACTCTTCCAACATCCATGGGGTCGGTCACGGGGGGGCCGAAGGCGGAGTGTAACGGAAGGTGCATCATGTTGTCTGCGGTAATAGAGGGGTGGCTAGTGAATGTATGACACGGGATGCCACCCGCGGCAAAGTGGCGGTATTGCTTTTTTTATAGGAAAGCCGAGTCGGCTGCTGAGCGGAATGGCAGAAATCAGTTTGCGCTTGCCGGATGCCGAGGCGGCACTCCGGAACAGGGTAAATCGGGGCGATGGCTGCGGCAGGCACCGGGCGCTTCAGGCGTTGAGGTCGGGCGTCGGCATTGGGAAAGCGGGCTTTTGGCGGGAGGCACCCGTCAGCCAGCGATAGATCTCGATCACCTGTCCCGCCTTGGCGTCCCAGGTGAATTGGGCATGTGCCCGGCGGATGGCATGGGCGGATTTGGCGTCGATCTCGGGGGGGTTGTTTGTCAGATAGGTCAGGGTCTGGCGGAAGCGGTCGATGATCTGGTCGCGCGTTCCGAGGGGGATGAGGTAGCCGGTCTTTTGAGTGACGAGCTCGGCGGGGCCACCGTAGTCAATGACGACGGGGACGAGGCCGACGGCCATGGCTTCGAGGACGACGCCGCCGCCGAACTCGCGGATGGAGGGGAAGGCGAAGAGGTCGGCGTCGGCGATGCGGTCCTGGATTTTTTCGTGGGGGACCCAGCCGGCGAGGGTGACGTTGGGGAGGTTTTCGCGCTCAATGATCGCTTTGAGCTCGGGCATGAGGGCGCCGTCGCCGACGATGTCGAGGGTGACGTCGCCGCTCTTGAGCAGGGGGGCGGCGGCGTGGAGGAGCAGGTCGGGGCCTTTGTAGGGGACGAGACGGCCGATGAAGACGAGGCGCAAAGGGCGATCTGCCTTGCGCGTGCGGCGACGGGAGAAGCGATTTGGGTCGATGGCGTTTTCGGGGAGGTAGAAGGCCTTGTGGCGGAAGGGGCGGGAAAGCTGACGGTAGGTGTCGCGGGAGGCGACGAGGATGGCGGCGGAGTCGCTTCGGGTGGAGTGGTAGCCGGGGAGGAGCTTGTAGGCGTTGCGGACGTAGTGGAGGAATTCCCGCTCTTTGCGCTGGGCGTGACCGAAGCCGCGGGGCCAGGGGACGCCGCCGTTGAGGGGACCGACGACGAAGGGGACGCCGGCGCGGCGGCAGTGGGCGGCGATCAGGGAGGGGACCGTGGGGCTGAGCGGCGTGAGGCGGTGGACAACGTCGAAGCGGCCGGCGCGAATCGCGCAACCGAAGCGTTTCCAGGCGAGGTGCTCGAAGGCGGGGTATGCCGCGGCGACGAGCGCGGTGTTGATGGTCCAGCCGATGCCCTTGCTGCCGCCGAGGAGGTTGAAGAGCTGGTTGGTGCGGCGGGCGACGAACTCGGTGTCGATGGTGGTGAAGTCGCGGCCTTCGAGGAGTCCGGCGCGGAGCATGGCGTCGCGGTTGCGGATTTGCGTGACGAGGTGGGCGTCGGTGATCCTGGAGAGGGCGTGATAGAGGGACCAGGCGACGAGGGGGACGCTGACCCACTCGGGGTTGCAGTGCTCGGCGAGGATGAGGACGCGGGGTCGGGGACGGGGCATTGATTACCCGGGTGTCGGGGCGGAAAGAGGGGACCGGGATTGTGCCTGCCTGGCGTGCTCCAGGGCGTGCATGAAGCGGCGGCGCAGCTCGGAGCCGGCGGGGTTCGCTTTCAGCGGGTGGAGGAGGTATGTGCCGGCGGCGAGGAGGCGTTGGGGGTCGGTGTGTGGGCCGGCGTGGGGCTCGCCCCAGGCGGGTGAGATTTGGTTCAGGTCCGTGAGTCCGTGGCCGGCTGCGAAGGTGAGGAGGGTGGCCATGAGGTCTTCCTCGGAGGTGATGAAGCCGTGCCGGCCGGCGACGCGGCGCTGGAGGTACCCGCGGCCGGCAAGGGCGCGGAGGGTGTCGCCGCCGAGCGCGTACATGGAGCCGTTGGCGTAGCGGAAGCGGAAGCCGTTGAGGAGTGCGCGGCGGCCGATGTCGGCCCACCAGACGGGTCGGAAGCGGCGCGGCTCCCAGGCGCGCTGGATCAGGGTGCCGGTGGTCTTGCGGCGGAAGCCGGCGGGGAACAAGTCGGCCAGCAGGAGCACGCGGTCGCGCTTGCGCATGGGGCCGACCATGCCCCAGATGCCGCGCGGGGAGCAGTGCCGGGCGATGAAGCGGAGGAAGTCCGGACGGAGGAAAAGTGCGTCGGGGTCGAGCTTCACCACGAAGTCGTAAGGCGGTCGTCCGGGTTCGGCGATCCAGGCGAGCCCGGTGATCAATCGGGAGACGCACCCGCGAAAGCCGAGGGGGTCGGGGAGGACCTTGAGCTCGGCGGTGACGCCAAGGGACGCGCAGTGGTCGACCAGGGCCTTGCCGACGCGGGACTTGGAGGCGTCGTCAATCACGAATGCGTCGATCGACGCCGGGGGCGCGTCGCCGAGCAGGGAGGAGATGGCGTCGCGGGCGATGTCGCCTTCTCCCTCGCAGACGGTCATGAGCAAGGCTATTTTCACGGCAATTTTATCGGCACAAGGCGGCGGGGAGTTGACGCGAGGGTCGCGCGCGTGTCAAGCCGAGATTCGTGGGGACTGGCGGAAGCGGATGGGGAGGCGGGCGGGGCCGTGGACGTGCAACGCCTTTCGGGGTTCCCAGGGTTCGGTAGTGGCGAGCTCGATGTGGTCGAGGCGTTGGAGGAGGTCGGCCAGGGCGATGCGGGCTTCGAGGCGGGAGAGGGGGGCGCCCATGCAGAAGTGAGCGCCGTGGCCGAAGGCCAGGTGGGGGTTGGGGTCGCGGGTGATGTCGAAGCGTTCGGGGTCGGGGAATTGGGCGGGGTCGCGGTTGGCCGAGCCGAGCATGGCAAGGACGAGTTGGCCGGGGGGGATGGTTTGGCCGTGTAATTCGATGGGACGCGTGGGCGTGCGCATCATCCACTGGGCGGGGGAGCGGTAGCGCAGGACTTCTTCGATTGCGGAGGGGAGCAGGTCGGGGCGTTGGCGGAGGAGGGCGAGCTGGTCGGGGTTTTCGAGGAGGCAGAGGACGGCGTTGTTGATCAGGTTGGTGGTGGTCTCCTGGCCGCCGACGAGCAGGAGTTGGAAAAAGCCGAAGATCTCTTCGTCGGTGAGGTGCTGGCCATCCACCTCGGCGTGCACGAGGCGGGTCAGGAGGTCGTCTCTCGGGTCGGCGCGGCGCTGGGCGATCATGCCGGCGACGTAGGCGTTGATTTCCGCGGCGGCGGCGCGGAATTCGGCCATGGCCTGCGCGGCCGCGGGGCCGGAGCGGCCGTAGCTGATCTTGAGGATGCCGCTGCTCCAGCGGTTGAACCGCTCCCACTGGCCGGGGGGGATGCCGATCAGCTCGGCGATGACCATCATCGGCAGGGGGATGGAGAAGTCGGCGGCGAGGTCCATCTGGCCGGCGTCGATGCTGCGGTCGAGGAGCCGGCGGGAGAGGTCGCGGATGTGCGGCTCGAGGCCGGCGACGACGCGCGGGGTGAAAGCCTTGGAGAGCAGGGCGCGGAGCTTGGTGTGGTGCGGGGGGTCGAAGAAGATGAACCAGTTGCGCGGGCCGGGGACGCGGGAGCTGAAGGTGGCGTGGTCGGAGAGGGCGTGTTTGACGCCGTCGTAGGTGAAGATCATCCAGGCGTCGAAGGGCGGGGGAACTTTGAAGACGGGGGCCGTCTGCCGCATCTGGGCGTAGATGGGGTAGGGGTTGCGGCGCATGTCGTCGGAGAAGAAGTCGTCCATGGGACCTCCGGTTTCATGGGCTACTTGCCTACGAGGCAGATGCCGCCCCAGGGGCGGGAGCCGTAGGGGGGTTTGGGTTCGGGGAGCATGGCGAGGAGGCGCATCCACCAGGGGAGGCGGCGCAGGCGTGCGGCGGTTGTGAGCATGGAGCGGGCGTCGCGCGGTTTCCAGCCGAATGGGGTGAAGAAGCCGGGGCCTTCGGCGGGGCCGAATTTAAGAGGCGCGCCGGCGCGGCTCAGGTGCGGGTTCATGTTCTTCTGCAACATGGCGAGCAGGCGCGGCGAGGTCAGGTCGAAGCACCATGATTGGAACGTGGCGGGGGCGGCGAGGTCCTCGGCGAGTGAGCCGACTTCCTGCGGCGAAAGGTAGATCAGGAGGCCTTCGGTGATGACCAGGGCTTTGCGGGCGTTGTGGCCGAGCTCGCGGAATAATTGGCGGCGGGCGGGGACGTCGGAGAGGTCGAGGCGGATTCGCTCGAGAGAACATCGCGGGGTTTGGTCCTGGAGGACCTGGTCCTTGTAGTCGAGCAGGTCGGGGAGGTCGATTTCGATCCAGCGCAGCGTGGAAGGTAGGGGCATGCGATAAGGCCTTGCGTCAAGGCCGGCGGCGAGGTTGATGACGGTGTCAACGCCTTGGGCGATTTGTTCGGTGACGTATTGGTCGAAGAGCCAGGTGCGGGTGGGCCAGGTCCAGGAGTGCTGGGCGGAGAAGGGGAGGGCGGCGGCCATCTGCTCGCCGCGCGTGCCGGCGAGGCGTTTGGCGAGGGGGTCGCGGAAGAGGGCGTCGGGGCGGTCGGTCTCGCGGCCGCGGTAGACCGCGACCCAGAAGGCGGTGTCGGAGATGTTCCGGAGGACGGGGGTTGCCTGCGTCACGGGGATGGATCATACCCCGCGCAATGTGCGAGTTCCCGCGCGGGGGGTTTGCGGTTAAAGAAGCATTCGCGCGAGTCGGAAGGGGGGTCGCAGGAAACGTGGAAAGGAGCACAGGATGATGCGGGCGAAAATCTTGGCAGGGTGCGGCGTGTTGTTCGTGGCGGCGGGGGCTTGGGTGCTGGCGGGCGGGGCGGGGGCGCGGGCGGGGGACGAGGCGGGCAATCCCGCGAAGCGCGGGGCGACGAGTTATATGCCGGTGATTGATCCGGCCGCGTTTGCCGCCGTGCGGGAGAAGATGTCGGCGGAAAAGGCGGGGATCGAAAAGCGGCAGATGGACCTGCTGGAGGAGCGGTACGACCTCAGCGACCGGCCGGCGAAGGTGAAGTTTTCGGACCGCGACAAGCCGATCCAGGAGGGCGTGCGGGTGAAGCTGCCCAAGGGGGTGAGCAGTTGGGAAGATCTGGCGGCGATGACGCCTGAAGAAATCCGGGAGAAGGACCTGTTTCCCAAGGGGTTCCTGCCGCTGCCGCACCCGAACCACCCGGAGGGCGGGATGGTGTTCCCGGCGGCGCACATTCAGGCGGTGAAGGAGCAGGACGGGCGGGACCTGAAGCGGTTCGATTTGGATTTTGACATTCCGGAGCGGTTCCTGCCGGCTTTCCCGCCGCCGATGTATCTGACGACGCGGTCGGATCTCGGGGACGTGTCGCAGGGGAAGCTGGTCACGATGGCGAACTACTACGAGCTGTTCAACGGCATCATGAACCCCAAGCAGCTCGAGGGGCTGCGGCTGCTGGTGACGCCGTTCGCGCAGCAGCAGTTCAACGCGACGGCGGACCGGCGGTCGGAGAAGCCGAGCACCGGCGTGACGTGCTTTGATTGCCATGCGAACGGGGCGACGGACGGCGCGACGCACCTGGTGGGTGACATCCGGCCGCAGGAATTCCGGAGGCGGCTGGACACCCCGTCGCTGCGCGGCGTGAGCATCCAGCAGCTGTTCGGGTCGCAGCGGGCGCTGAAGACGGTGGAGGATTTCACGGAGTTCGAGCAGCGGGCGGCGTATTTCGACGGGGACCCGGTGATCGCGACGAAGAAGGGGCTGAACGTGCTGGAGCGCGGGAGCCAGGTGCACGACATGGCCGAGGTGCAGGAGATTCTGGATTTCCCGCCGGCGCCGAAGCTGGACGTGTTCGGGAAGCTGGACCCGAAGAAGGCGAGCGAGGCGGAGATGCGCGGGCAGGAGGTGTTCTTCGGGAAGGGGCGCTGCGCCGAGTGCCACACGCCGCCGTTTTACACGGACGGGACGATGCATGATTTGATGGTGATCCGGTTCTTCAAGCCGCGGATGATCAACGGGCGGATGGCGGACCGGGAGGGGATCACCAAGTCGTTTCCGCTGCGGGGGATCAAGGACACGCCGCCGTACTTCCATGACGGACGGCTGTTGACGCTGGACGACACGGTGGAGTTCTTTAACCTGATTCTGGGGACGAAACTCAACCAGCAGGAGAAGAAGGACCTGGTGGAGTTCATGCGGGCGCTGTAGGCGTGAGTCAGAGTCCGGTGGTGGGGAGGAGGACGGCGACGGGGGCGCCGTCGTCCACGAGGACGGTGCGGCGGGGGATGAAGAAGCGTTTGAGCTTCAGGAAGTGTTTTTCATAGAGGTGCCAGCTCAGCCAGCCCAGGGCAAAGGTGGCGGCGGTGGAGAAGGCGAGGTGGAGCCAAACGGCGGGGAGTTGGTGGCCGAGGATTTGCCAGTAGAGGTCCACGGGGAAGAAGCGCGCGTACCAGGGGAGGAAGATGCTGTGCAGGACGTACATGGCGTAGCTGTACTTGCCGCAGGAGCGGAGGAAGGGGATGGAGAGAAAGCGCACGAGCGGGTGCCGCGGCGGTGAGGTGGCGGCGGCGAGGACCAGGAAGCCGAAGCAGAGCGCGAGCAAGCTGTGGCCGACGACCTGGATCCAGAAGTCGGCGGGCGTCATTTTGGTGCCGTCGGCTTGGGAGAAGAGGAAGACCAGGGGGAGGAATGAAACGGCGGCGAGCGAGGGCGCGGCGCGGCGCAGGGCCGGAAGCGTCGCACCGTGGGAGCGGACGAGCAGGGCGAGGAGGCCGCCGAAACAGAGACTGTCGATGCGGCACGGGGTGAGTAGGGCGGTGTTCAGGTACGGCGGCCATAAGGAGGCGGTGGCGTAGCGGAGCACGAGGCAGGCCGGCAGCGTGGCGAGGCAGAGGCGGAAGAGCCATTTGCGCGGGAGCAGGAAAACGACCAGCGGCCAGAGAAGGTAAAAGTGTTCCTCGACCGCGAGGGACCAGAAGGGGTTGAGCACGAACCAGTTGCTCATCAGGAACCATTCTTGTTTCACGAAGATCAGGATGTTGGTGGCGTAGAGCCAGAGCCAGGCCTGGTGTTCGGCGATGCGGCGGAGGTCGGGGTGGGTGAAGGGGCGGATGCGGGGGAGGATGATGAAGAGGAAGGCGAGGCTGCCGTAGTAGAGGGGGAAGATTCGGAGCGTGCGGCGGGCGTAGAAGTTTCGGAAGTAGTGGGGGTCGGCGCCGCGGCGGTGGTCGTCGCCTTTGGCGTCCAGGAGGATGCCGGTGATGAGGAAGCCGGAGAGGACGAAGAACAGGTCAACGCCGATCCATCCGGCAAAGGCGAAGCGGGAATAGAGCACGCCGGCGGGGCTGAGGAAGAGCGTGTCCATGGAGAAGTGGATGAGCAGGACGAGGAGGATGGCGACGCCGCGGACGCCGTCGAGTGCGGGGACGTGGCCTGCGGCGGCGGGCTCGGATCGGGCCGGGTTGTGAATCGATGATTTCATCTTCACTGAACGACGCGGTGCGGCTGAGGCTAGGCGGTGGGCATGACGACGGCAACGGGCGTATCGCCGTCCACCAGGACCGTGCGGCGCGGTACGAAGAATCGCTTGAGCTTGAGGAAATGCTTCTCGTAAACGTGCCAGCTCAGCCATCCCAGAGCGAACGTTGCGGCGACCGAAAAAAGGGTGTGAATCCAGACGGCCCGGAGCTGGTCCCCGACGATTCCGCGGTACATGTCCACGGGGAAGAACACCGGGTACCACGGTTGAAAGACGCTTTGGAGGACGTACATGCCGTAGCTGTACTTTCCGGCGGTGCGGAGGAACGGAAGGGAGAGGAAGCGGACGAGCCGGTGCCGGGGCGGGGACGTGGCGGCGATGAAAACGATGCTGCCGTAGGAGAGCGCCAGGAGCGTGTGGCCGGCGGAGTGCATCCAGAAGTCGGCGGGATTCGAACGAACGCCGATCGTGTTCGGGAAGATCAGCAGCATGGGCAGGAACGCCCCGGCCGCGACGTAAGGGCAGGCGCGGCGGACGGCTTGTGCCAGGGGCTCTGGGCCGCGGTGGACCAGCGCGAGGAACCCGCCGGCGCAGAGGCTGTCGATGCGGCAGGGGGTGAAAATACCAGCGGCCAATGACTTGGAGGTGAACCAGAGGACCGAGAGGCGCAGCGCGAGGCAGACGGGGAGGGATGCGACGCACAGGCGGAGCAGCCACTTGCGCGGGAGGAGGAAGACGACGAGCGGCCAGACGAGGTAGAAGTGCTCCTCGACCGCCAGCGACCAGAAGGGGTTGAGGGAGAACCAATGGCTCCAGAGGTCCCAGTGGTCGGTCAGGGAGATACGGACGTTGGCGCCGTAGAACCAGAGCCATTTTTGCTGCGCGGCCAGCGACTGGAGGTCGGGGGTGTTGAAGGGCTTGAAGCGCGGGAGCAGGATGAAGAGGAAGGCGAGCACGCCGTAATAGAGCGGAAAAATGCGGAGCGTGCGGCGGGCGTAGAAGTTTCGGAAGTAATGGGGGTCTGCGCCGCGGCGGTGGTCGTCGCCTTTGGCGTCGAGGAGGATTCCGGTGATGAGGAAGCCGGAGAGGACGAAGAACAGGTCCACGCCGCTCCAGCCGCCGAGGGCGAATTGCCAGTACAGTTTGCCGGCTTTGCTGTGCCAGGGCTGGTCGATGGAGAAGTGGAAGAGGAAGACCAGGAGGATGGCGACGCCGCGGACGCCGTCGAGCGCGGGGACGTGCTCGGCGGAGCGGGCGCGGGGAACGGCGGGTCCCGCGGTCGCTGTTGAAGGCGGCTTGTCGATGGTGCCTCCCTGGTGATCGAAGCGTTCACCCACGGTCGCGGCCGTGGCTGCCGAGACCGAATGACCGAAATCGTCGATTGGATCGGGACGCCACCGCCAGACTATACATTTCCGTGATCCCAGCGCTAAGCGTCGATCCGGCGGGGCAATCCAATGCGGAACATTGAACGCTCGGACCTGCGCGGGTGCGGGGCAGGGCGAGCGATGGAGCCCCGCTTCGGCGTTGATCGACAAGAAAGCACCGCCCGGCGTGGGTGGCCGGGCGGTGCCGCAAAGGAGGTAAGCTCGGGGTTGGGGCTACGCCGGGTTAGCGCCGGCGGAGGTGCCGTTGACGTTGACCATGTAGCCGTTGTCCAGGGTAACGTTGAGGTACTGTCCGTTGTGGACTTGCGGGAGTGCGTCCCAGGCCGCGGGCTCCTTGAAGTTCTGGCTTTCGTCGTCCGCGTTGCCGACCCGGAAGTAGCTGCCGTGGGCCCAGGTGTTGATGTTGCTCAGCGACGGCCAGACGTTGTTGGCGATTTCGGTGAACTCCGAAAGGTCGCCGGCCACGACGAAGATGACGGCGGTCCCGTACGGGCCGGGGTCGAGCGAGGGGGCGACATACAGGTTGTTGTCGAGGACGATGCCCGAAGCGCCGGCTTCGTTGACGCGGAGGAAGTTGCCCTGGACGCCGTTGTTGATGGCGGTGTTGTGCACGATGCGGGCGTCGATGACCGTGCGGTCGAAGTCGGCGTTGTAGCCGTCCACCGTGACGGCGGGAATGTTGTCGGAGTGGAGCACGTTGTTCTGGACCAGCACGTGCTCGGCGCCGTGGAGCACGTTGAGCACGTTCAGGGAGTTGTCCTCGACGACCACGTAGCGGGTGCGCTCGGCGCGGTGAACCGGGTCCGAGGCACGGTCGGGGGTCGCCAGCGGGCCGACGTTCACCGGGCCATTGGGGATGGTGTTGTGGGCGACGTAGGCGTAGTCCACGTTCTGGACGTTGATGGCGGCCTTGGCGTCGTCGAGGGGGTCAGCGGAGCGGCGGTCGAGGTTGGTGAGGTTGTTGTAGGCGATGAGCACTCGGGTCAGGCCCATCATGCGGATGTCGTGCTCGCGGGTGGAGTTGGCGGCGACGTTGCCGACGTACGTGTGCTCGGTGCCCTGTCCCCAGACGAGGAAGCCTCGGAGCGTCGTGGCGCCGGGCGAGATGTTGTCCTGGACGAGCAGCCCGTTGGGGTTGCCGTTGCAGTTGACGCCGTCGGTCACGTCGATGAACTGGCAGTAACGGACCGTGATGCCGGTACCCCCGGCGCGGACGGCGACGACGGTCTTCTCGGTGTCGCCGTCGTGGCCGGAGACGTGGAACGTGATGCCCGCGACGGAGGCGTTGTGGGCGGCGGGGGCGAAGTTTACGAAGGACGAAGCGCGGTCGATGGGCCCGAGCCAGTTGAGCATGGGGCGGTCGCCTTCGCCGTAGGCGGAAAGGGTGAAGTCCGTCGCGTCGATGGTTAAGCCGGTGGTCTCGTCGAAGGTCTGGCCGCGGTGCAGCAGGACCTCGGTCCCGTCGGAGATGAACTGCTGGGCGTGGTCGATGGTGCGGATCGCCTGGTCCGGGGAGAGGCCGGAGTTGGCATCGTTGCCGGACTGGCTGTCCACGTAGATCACGCGGCGGTCGTCGGAGCCGACGTTGACCGTGGTGACGGCGATGGACTGGTTGCCGGCCTGGTTGGTGACGGTGAGGGTGACGGTGTAGGTGCCGGCGTAGAGGTACTGGTGTGCGGCATTAAAGCCGGTGAGGTCGTTGTAGGTCGCGTCGGGCGTGTGGTCGCCAAAGTCCCAGTCGAAGCGGGCGGTCGTGGGGTCCGTGCCGACGCCGAGATTCGAGGAGAGGCCGTCAACGAAGACGGTGTACGGTCCGACGCCGCCGTTGCCCAGGGTGGTGATGACCGCCTGCGGGGAAGGCGCGCTAGGGTCGGGGGTGGCGATCACGACAGGCGCGGGTCCGGGATCGGGGGCGGGCGTCGGGCTCGGCGTGGGGGTGGGGTCGGGGGCGACGACGGGGTCGGGCGTGGGCGCGGGGGCCGGAGCGGGGTCGGAGACGGGGGTGATCACCGGTTCGGAAATGGGCGTGGGCGTGGGCTGTGGCGTGGGGCCGGAGGAAGGCGCGGGGGCGGGCGCGGGCGCGGGTTGGGGCGTGGGGTCCGGGATCGGGCTTGGAGCTGGAGTTGGGTTGGCCGAGGGTGCGGGGGTGGGGTTGCGGTCGGGCGAGGCGTTGATGGTGTCGTGGCCGTGACCGCCGAGGAGCGTGTCGGTGCCGGAACCGCCGTTGAGGGTGTCGTCGCCGCGGCCGCCGGAGATGAGGTTATCGCCGCCGCGGGTGTTGACGACGTCGTTTCCGCCGCCGGCGTACACCGTATCATTCCCGCCGCCGGTGAGGATGGTGTCGTTGCCGCCGCGCCCTTCGATGTAGGTGGGGACCTGCAGGTGCGGGTCGATCGAGATGAAGTCGCGCTCGTTGCCGCCGATGACCTTGATCTCGGTGACCTCGTCGAGGGAGACCGTCTGGCTGTGCGAGGTCGCCACCGCCCAGATGGTGTTGGACGACTCGTTGAATGTGACCATCAGGCGGTTGGCCGAGTCCTGGTTTCCCGTGAGGGTGAGGACGCCGTTCTCGAAGGTGACGGCGGACATGAGCTGACGGTCCTCGAGCGTCTCGAGGACGGCGCGGTGAATCTGCTGCGAGACCGGCGGGCGCAGGCATTGGGCGGCGCGGGCGGCGCGCGGCGCGGCTTGATTCTTATGATGATTCGCAGAGCGTTTGTCAGAAGGGTGGATCCGCCCGCCGGCACTGCGCGTGTGGTACTTCATGCCGAATGAATCGGCGCAGCGTCAAATGGGGTTGGGCAGATAGGAGGGATAAATTGGCGGGTTTTGGGAGGATTGGGCGAGGTGCGGTCTGCCTACGCCGCAGGATCGATTTATTTTAACGGCTCATAAGAAGCGGCAGGGGGGACAGGTGCGAAAAGGGTGCGGGGCATCGCGCCCGGGGCGAGAAGTCATCGTAAGTTCAATCGTATGACGCGTGCAATAAACGCGATTCTGGAGCGTCCCGCGGGCGAGCTAAGTGGGCTCCCCGCCATGATCGGCCCGGTCAGGAAGTCCGGAGCGTCGGCGGCGGGTAGGGTTTCGGCGGACGTGCCGGACTGGGGGCGCGAGCGCTGCACGTTTGGGCGGTGGGAGCCGGGCAAGCGTCTGGTACGCGCGATCCGGGATTACCAGAAGTGGCGGAGGCGCGGCGGCGTGCTGGGCAGGGTGTTGGGCAAAGTCGCCGCGTGCCGGCACCTGTTCTGGTCAATTGTGTGCGGAAGCGATCTACCGGCGACGGTGGAAATCGGCGGGGGACTGGTCCTACCCCACCCGCAAGGCGTCGTCATGCACGGGGAGGCCCGGATCGGGCCGAACTGCATGATTTTCCAGCAGGTGACGATCGGCACCGGCCCGCGGGAAGGCGTGCCGACGCTCGGGGGGCACGTGGACGTCGGGGCCGGCGCCAAGGTGCTGGGGGGAGTGGTGGTGGGGGACCACGCGAAGATCGGGGCGAACGCGGTGGTGCTGTGCGACGTCCCCGCCGGCGCGACGGCGGTCGGGGTCCCCGCCAGGATCATTGCGGCCAAGAAAAGCAACGTCGGGTGAGGCCGTGCCGGAGTAAAAAAGGCCGCCCGCGCCGGTCTTACGCGGCGCGGGCGGTGGACAAAGGTGTGGACTCGAGGTTGTGCGAAGGGGTTGGCGCCTACGGCTGGGTGGCACCGGCTGCCCAGGGGCCGCTCCCGCGGACCCGGCCGAAGAAGTCGGTGAAGACTCCGGCAACGTGCTTGGCGGCGGTGGCCGCCTGCGAGGAGGCGGGGATCGAGTAGTCGCCGGCGATCGGCACGTCCGCGAACACCTCGTTTTGCACCTGAGGCTGCGCGGCCCACTCCAGGGGCGTGTAGTGGCCGTTGGTGTCGTACGCGTCCTGCTTGAAGTAGAAGTACCCGCCGCGCGCCCAGAGGTTGATGCTTGCGGGGTTGCCCCAGACGTTATTGGAGATCTCGCGGAAGCTGCTGAGCGAGTTCTCGTTGATGTACACCATGGCGGTGCCGTACGCGCCGATCTGCGCGTTGGGGGCCTGGTACAGGTTGTTGTCCATCACGATGCCGGCGACCGGCCCGTCGAGGCGGAGGAAATTGCCCTCGGTGCCGTTGTTGATGCCGGTGTTGTTGAGGACGTACACGTCCTCGACGTCGCGGTGGAAGTAGGAATTGGGCGCCTCCATCGCGATCTGGGCGAAGTTGTCGTGGTGGAAGACGTTGTTGCGGATCATGACGTGCCGGGCGCCGAAGACCAGGTCGAGTTGGGAGTCGTGGACGTAATTGTCCTCGACGACGGTCCAGTCGGTGTTCTCGCCCTGTTTGCCGCCGGCGTCGATGGCGTTGAGCGGTCCGACGTCGATCCCGCCGGTGCCGACGTCGTTGTGGGCGACGTAGGCGTAGCTGCCGTACTGGAGGTTGATCGAAGCCTTGGCGTCGTCCTTGGGGTCGGTGGCCCGATTGTCCTGGTTGCTCAGCCGGTTGTAGGAGATGTTGAGCATCTGGAAGTTGGCGGTGCTGCGGATGATGTGCTCCCGCGTGGAGTTCACCACGTAGTTTCCGAGGAAGGTCTGGTGGTCGCCTTGGACCCAGGCGAAGAACCCGCGGAGGCTGTTGTAATTTGGGGCGCTGTTGTCCTGGACGATGACGCCGGACGGGTTTGCATTCTCGTCGTAGGCCTCCTTCATGTTGTCGAAGGAGAGGCGGCGGAAGGCGGAGTTGACGCCGCGCGGGATGACGCCTTCGATGGTCTTATCCGTGCCGCCGTACATGGTCATGAGGTGCAGGTCCTGGACGACGATGTCGTGGGACCTGGCGGCCAGTTCCACGAGCGAGGAGTCGTCGATGCCGCCGACCCAGTTGATGGTGGGGACGTCGCCGGACCCGTAAGCGCCGATCAGCATGTTGCTGAAATAGGCCTGCACCCCCGTGGTGGTCTGGAAGGTGTCGCCGCGGCGGAAGAGCAGCTCGGTGTTGTCGCCGAGCAGCTTGTCGGCGCGGGCGATGGTGCGCACGGGGGTGTTGGGGCTGGAGCCGTCGTTGGCGTCGTCGCCGTTGGCGGCGATGAAGACCTGGCGGCGCGTGTCTGGGGCGACGTTCACGGTCGTGGTCGCCTGTGAGACGTTGCCGGCCTCGTTGGTGACGGTGAGGGTGAGCGTGTAAGTACCAGGGTTGTCGTAGATGTGACCGGCGTTGAAGCCGTCGAGGGTGTTGTACGCGGAGCCGGGGTCGCCGAAGTCCCAGGAGTAGCGGGCGGTCAGCGGCGTGCCGACGCCGAGGGCGGAGGAGAGGCCGTCCACGTTCACGGAGAGGCTGGCCATGCCGCTGGTGCCCAGCGTTTTAATGATCGCGTGCGGCGTGGGGGCGGCGGGGTTCGGGTTGGTCACCGGCACCGGGTCCGGTATCACCTCCACCGGCGGCGGGGGAGGCGGGGGAGGCGGCGGCGGGGGAGGAGGCGGCGGCGGGGGCGGCAGCGGCGTCGGATTCACCACGGGCGGCACGGTAGGCGTCACAACCGGCGTCGGCGCGGTGGGCTGCTGCGGGATCGGGTCGGGCTGCTGGACCGGTGTCGGGTCGGATTGAATCGGGGAGGTGCCGCCGCTGGTCTGCCCGGGCATGGCGGGGACGGTGGTGCCGGGGTTGATGTCTTGGTCGTTATCGAAGAGGTGGCTTCGGGAGCCTTCGGTATAGATGGTGTCGAAGCCGGCGCCGCCGCTGATCCAGTCGGATTGGGGGTTGGCGAAGATGATGTCGTCGCCGTCGCCGCCGGAGATGTAATCGGGGCCGCCGCGGCCGTAGATGATGTCGTTGCCGCCCTGCCCCCAGATGGCGTCAATGCCGCCGCCGCCTTCGACGTAGTCGTCGCCGGCACCCGCGGCGATGCGGCTGGGGACTTTAATGGACTTGCCGACGGCAATGTAGTCGGCGTCGTCGCCGCCGGTGATGTCGATCTCGTCGAAATCACTCAGGTTATAGCTGAGGCGCTGGTCGTTGAGGCGCAGGGAGAGCTTGGTGGACGAAGCCAGGGCCATCACGATCGTGTTTCGGGAGGAGGCGTCGCCTTGGATGTCGAGGACGCGGCGGGTGGCCGAGCCGTCGGTGACGGTAACGATCTGGGCGGAGGAGAGAAGCTGGCGGTTTTCCAGGCATTCGACGGAGACTGCGTGGACGGCGGCGCCGGCGGAGTCGAGGCCTTCGAACGCGAGTCCGAGCGAAAGCGGCTGAAGGAGGCTCGACAGGTAGTCACGGACCCGCGGAATGGCGGCTTCGGCGCGGGCGAGCGCGGCTATGCGCGGGGCGATGCTGGTCCGAACGGTGGAGCACGCGGCTGCGTGAACGGAGGCGTACGCCGCCGAGCACAGGACGCCGGTGCGCCGGCCGAAAGCGGTCAGGGATGAGAAACACTGGGCGCGGAATCCGCCAAAGGAAAACCCGTAAGCCATCACCAATCCTCGGTTTGAATACTTGAGCCTCGAACGTCCAACCTTCGGGATGAAACGGCAGTATCCCCGCGGCCGTTTTGGCCGTGCGCGGACGCCCGGTAGGGCGACTGCACGAGCCGCAACGAATAGGGGATTTTCCCGCGTGGCGGAGGCGTGATGGGCGGCCGGCGCGCGATGGACACCGGGCGCGAATCACGGAAGCAGGACACCTTGGCGGGCGAGCCCCCCTGGGGGACAAGCCGCCGTGGCGGTGTCGCGCCGCCGCGCGAGGGTACAACTAAAAACCCGTCGGTTTGGTTGTTAGAGTCTCTAACAACAACGCTACGGAGGAAACAGCGGGTGGAGCCAGCCCATTGGCTCCGGTCCTCCGAACGTCATGTGCCCCAAATACGGGGCATTCATTTTCGACGCAAGGGCAAAAACAGCCAAAAAGTAAAAAATTTTCGCGTTCGCCGAAGACCCACCGGACAGAACACGATAATTTGGCTGAAAAACGCAATTACTTCAGAACTAGATTCAATTTCTTCGATGAAGAAATTTTCGCCTTGCGGTCCTCGCGACAAATTCGGGGGCGAAATATTTTTCGCGCTACGGAGCCTTCGGCGACGCGGTCGTGTGGTTACTTACGGCGTCGGCGGGCAAACGTGTCGATCAAAAATAATTATTTTTCCAGCCATGTTGGCGCGTTTACGTGGCGACGAACTTGCGCCGCCGTCATCCGGAACAATGCTCGCGCGAAGATGGAGAAACCCACGAGTGGCGAATGGCGCGCGATCAAAGCGGCTCGCACAAGATGAGCGGCGGTGCGAGCGGCGCTGCGCAACATCTGGTGTCGCGCGCGTGAACGGCGAATCAGCGGGCCAGGAAAAGGTCTCGCCCCTTGACCAGCGAGGCCATCTTCCTGTCGGCGATCGATCGCTTGTTCATCCAGAAGCCGCAGTCGGGGTGCACCCACCGCACGCGGCCGGGCCCCATGATTTTCACGGCCGCCTCGATCCGGTGGGCGATTTCGTCGGGACTTTCGACGGTGTTGACCTTGATGTCGATCACCCCGATGCCCAGCGCGATGCGCGGGTCGAGATGTTCCTTGAAGTGGACCAGCTCGTCGTACCCGCGGAATGCGAATTCGAGCACGACGTGGTCGCAGCGAAGGCGGTTCAGGAAGCCGATGAGCTTCTTCCATTCGCCTTTCTGAATGGACTGTCCGCCGTAATTGCCGAAGCACATGTGGACGGCCTTTTCGGTGGTCGGGCCGTGCGACACCCGCGTGCCGACGTTGTCGAGGATGACGTTGATGGCGTCGGCGGCCCAGTCGCCTTCATCCGGGTGGCCGGTGATGTTCGCCTCGTCGATCTGGAGCACCTGCGGGTCCAGTTCCGCCACCTGTTTCGCCACCGCGCGGCCGATCGCCATGCACAAGTCCGGCCTGGATTTGTAGTGGTGGTCCATCAGCGTCTTGCAGAGCATGTGCGGGCCGGTGAGCGTGAACTTCATCGGGTGATTCGTCAGTGCGCGGGCGCGGCGGTAATCGCGCGGGAGGTTGAGCGTGCCCTCGTCGATCGGCCCCTCGACGACGCCGGCCGGCTCGGCGCGGAAGCCCATGCCTTCGAGCCGGCTGAATTCATCAATGTCGCCGCGCGTGACGGCCGAGCGGATGCCGGACATCGGGCGGATGAAGTATTCGATCATCCCGTTGGTGTCGGGGTGATTGATATCGAAGCGATACAGCTCGCCGTCGGCCACGACGTCGATGCCGGCCATCTCCTGCGTCTTGAACACGACGCGCGTGGCGTCGATCAGCGCCTGCTGGCTGGGCAGTGCGGCGAGCCAGTCGGGGACTGGGTAAGAGCCGACGACGGTGGTGCGGACGGGGGGGGTGGGCATGGCGGTTTATGGTGGCGAGCGGCATGGCGGATTGCAATCGGTCTCAAGTGGTCGCAAGTCTGCGATGAATGCCCCTGCCGTGAGTCGCGATTGTAAAATAGGAGCGTGAGATGCCGCTTAATCATCGCCGCAGGTCACATCGTTTTTCTCGTGATGGAATGTGGAGGTCCGAGGTCTGTTCGCGTCAGGCCCCCCGGCTTGACGCCCGAGCCGTTCACCCAGAGGGTCCCGAAATCGGTGGCGACCTTCACGATGCGGCCAATCCCGCAAAGCTCCACTTGGATGGCCGAAACCGAAACGACCTGGGACGCCTACGACGTCTTCCTCCTTCGGCTCGACATCCCTCCCGAGCGGCGCGGCTCGGCCGAGGCGGATCCTGGCCCCGACGCGATCACGCGGCCCACGCCTCCGTACAGCCCGCCCGACCGGGGCTGGGGCCATGCCGGCTATCCCGCGGTCGGCGTGACTTTCAATGCGGCGACGCAGTACTGCCGCTGGCTATCGCAATCGACGGGGCGGCACTACCGCCTTCCGACTGTTGCGGAGTGGCAACACGCCTGCCGCGCTTCGGTTGAGAATAAGCAGCGCGACGTGCCCGTGGCCGCGCGGGCGTGGTGCGCTGAGAACTCCGACGAGAAAACTCATGCCGTCGCGACCAAGTTGCCCGACGGATTCGGCCTGCATGACATGCTCGGGAATGTTGCGGAGTGGTGTATTGATGCGGACGGCAGCCCGGTCGTCTGCGGCGGGTCGTTTCAGACGCCGCCCGATCAGCTCTCGTGCACGTTGATCGAGCGGCCGTCGCCGGATTGGCAGGCGAGCGATCCGTCGTTTCCCCGGAGCAAGTGGTGGCTGGCGGATGCGCCGCTCGTGGGATTTCGCGTCGTCTGCCACGGTCCCTGAGCTCATTTCGATGATCGTTCACACGACCCGCGGGCTTACGCCCGCGGCTATGACAGGCTATAGTTCTGCGTCGGTTTGCGTTCGTGCGGAGCGGATTCGAGCACGGGAGCCAATGGCGCCGCTGGTGGTTGAAAACGTGAAGAAGCGATTCCGGCAGGGGGACCGGGTCGTCGAGGCGTTGGCGGGCGTGAGCCTCCAGGTGCAGCGGGGCCAGTTCCTCGCGATCATGGGGGCCAGCGGTTCGGGCAAGAGCACGCTGCTGCACCTGATGGCCGGCCTGGCCGCCGCGGACGAGGGGAAAGTAGTCATCAACGGGCAGGACCTCGGGGCGATGAACGACCGCCAGCTCACGCTCTTCCGCCGACGGCACATCGGTCTGGTGTTCCAGGCATTCAACCTGATCCCGACGCTGACGGCCGAGGAGAACGTGGCGCTGCCGCTGATGCTCGACGGAAAAAACGGCAGCGAGGTGCGGGGGAAGGTCTCGGAACTGCTGGAGATCCTTGGACTGTCGCGCCGCAGCCACCACCGTCCGGACGCAATGAGCGGCGGGGAGCAGCAGCGCGTTGCGATCGGCCGGGCACTGGTCGGCGACGCCGCCGTGATCCTCGCCGACGAACCCACGGGGAACCTCGACTCGGCCAACTCCCGCAGCGTGTGCGAACTGCTCCGCGACCTCACGGCCATCCATAACAAGACGATCGTGATGGTCACGCACGAGCCGACGGTGGCGGCGTTCGCGCAGGAGGTGGCCGTGCTCAAGGACGGCGGCCTCGTCTGCCAATTTCCGACCGAGGGCGCCAGCGGGGAAGGCTTGGCGCTGCGGTATCAGGAGTGCATACGATAGAGGCGTAGCACGGGCTACCAGCCCGTGTCTTCTGTTTATCGAAATCACCCTCACTTTCTCCCTCTCCCAAAGGGAGAGGGAGAAGACAAGAACACGGGCTGGTAGCCCGTGCTACGAAAAAAATGGTCCTCCGCAAGCTCGCCCTTTCCAATTTCGCGCACCGCCGGGTCCGCGTCGCGCTGACCGTCGCGGCGATCGCGCTTTCCGTGAGCCTGGTCGTCTCGGTCACCAGCGGCTATGCGTCGGTCTTCGAGGCGGCGGTCACGTTCATGAACAAGTACATGGGGGCCACCGACGCGCTGATCACCCGGCAGGGCGATGAGAAGGCGGCGGTGCCGCAGTCGCTGGTGGACGACCTGAACCGCGACCCCGACGTGAAGGACGCCGTGGGGCGGCTGGAGCTGGACGCGGTCGTTCAGACGTCGAGTGGGCGCAAGCTGCCCGGCCGGGCGGCGCAGGTGATCGGCGTCCGCCGGCCGCAGGACAAGCAGGTCGAGAGCCTCAACAAGGTCGCCGGCGAGTGGTTCAACTCGTCCGACGGCGACGTGGCCGTCGTGGACCAGGTCATCGCGCGGCTGCTCGTCGGCAGCAAGCCGACAGACGAGGAGGCGCCGATGGTCGAGGTCGGCCAGTCGCTCGTTCTGCCCCTGGTCGACAAGCAATTGCGATTGAAGATCGTCGGCGTCGTCCGCAAGCCCGGCGTGCTCGCGGCGCACATGCCGACCGTGTACGTGCCGATCGAAACGCTCCAAAAGTTCGCGATGCCGGGGCAGGGCGGGCGCGTGTCGCGCGTGATGGTGCAGTTCAAGGAGAACGTAAGCTCCGCCGCCTTTGCCGAGCGGTGGAAGCCCCGCCTGGCGCGGGTGGACCCGGCCCTGAAGCTGCGGCTGACGCGGGACAATCGAAAGGAACTGGACCAGAACCTCCAGGGGCTCAAGGTGCTCAGTTACCTGGGCGGCGCGGTGTCGATGCTGGCGGCGACGTTCATCGTCTTCTCGTCGCTGAGCATGGGCGTCGTCGAGCGGCAACGGTCGCTGGCGATGCTGCGGGCGATCGGCGCGTTCCGGGCGCAGCTCGGGTGGCTCGTCGTGCTCGAAGGGTTTCTGCTCTCGGTCACCGGCATCGTCATCGGCGTGCCGCTGGGGTGGCTGTGGGTGAAGCTGCTCTCGCTGCGGTACCACGACCTGTTCGCCGTGGGCGTGGTGCTCAGTCCCGGCGGCGTCGCGTTCGCGTCGCTGGGCGCGCTGGTGACGGCGCTGGCGGCGAGCTTCCTGCCGGCGTGGGCGGCGATGCGCGTCAGCCCGCTGGAGGCGATGAACCCGCTGGCCGAGCCGCCGCACGGGTACGTGCCGCTTTGGAGCGCCTTGGCGGGCGCGGTGTGCATCTGCATCGAGCCGTTCATGTTGATGGGACCGCTCGACGGAATCGTGCGGGCGGTCGGATTGGGCGACAACGCCGCCGCGCAGCAGTGGGTCCGGGCGATCAAGTTCTACGGCCATTTCGCGATCGGCCTGCCGGGCATCCTCGTGGGCTTTTTCCTTCTCGCGCCGATGCTCGTGTGGGTCGTGGAAGCGGTGGCGGGGCGCCTGGCGGCGACGCTGCTGGGGATTCGGTTCCAGCTCCTCCGCCAGCAGCTCAGCAGCGGCATCTGGCGCGCCGCCGGAACGGGGGCCGCGCTGATGGTCGGCCTGGCGGTGCTCGTCGCGATGCAGATCCAGGGGCGCTCGTCGCTGGAAGGGTGGAAGCTGCCGGACCGATTCCCGGACATCTTCATCGTCAGCCCGTTGCCCCTGATCGGCGGTCTCAGTCAGGAGGAGATCAAAAAGCTTGAGGGCGTGAATGGCATCAAGAAGGGCGAGGTGATGGCGATCGCGATGGCCACGCCGCAGCTCGGGGACAACATCTTCGGCATCCTCGGGGCCAGCTTCCTCAACGACTCGACGATGTTCTTCGGCGTGGAACCGGACCTGGGCTTCAAGATGATGGACCTGGAGTTCCGCGACGACAACGGCAAGCCCGTCAGCCGCGCGGAGCAGGATCGGCGGCGGAAGTATGCGGAAGAAAAGCTCAAGCTGGGCCGACACGTGATCATCACGGAGGAGTTCCGCCAGCTCAAACACCTCAAGGTCGGCGACAAGTTCCCGCTGAAGACGACCAGTTCCGGGACGGTGGATTACACGATCGCGGGCATTGTCTGGTCGCCGGGGCTGGACGTGGTCAAGAGCATTTTCGACATGGGCCAGCAGATCGACGAGAAGACCGCCGCCAGCGTCTTCGGCAGTATCGACGACGCGCGGCGCGACTTCGGCGTGCAGAGCATCCGCCTCTTCGCCGCCAACCTCGAGCCGGGGATCGACAAGAAAGTGCTTCTGCGGAAGGTGCAATCGGCGGTCGGCAAGATGGGCATGCAGGTCGGGGACGTGCGGGAGATCAAGGCGAAGATCCAGTCCGGCTTCCGCCGTCTGCTGACGCTGGTGAGCACGGTGGCTTTCGCGGCGATGGCGGTCGCGGCGCTGGGCGTGACCAACACGGTGATGGCCAGCATCCGCAGCCGCCGCTGGCAGTTCGGGGTGCTGCGGAGCATCGGCGTGACGCGCTCACAGCTCCTGCGGCTGGTACTGGCCGAGGCATTTCTGCTGGGCATCGTCGGGTGTGCGCTGGGGCTGCTCGCGGGGGTGGAGATGGCCGCCAACGCACACGTCCTCCAGGCGGCCATCATCGGGTACAACCCGCCGCTGGTGGTGCCGTGGAAGATGGTGGCGTTCGGGGTCGCGGTGGTGATGTTCGTCGCGATCGCCGCGAGCCTGTGGCCGGCCGCCAGCGTCGCGCGGGCGGAGCCGCTGATGCTTCTCCAGGCCGGACGGGCGGCGGCGTGAGTAATAATGTGGCACGGGCGCTCCCCCCTTCATCTTCCTATTCTGCGACATGGCTCCGTGGCGGCCGCGCTTCGACCGGTGGTGTTTCTCCCGCCGCTCCTACCGTAACCAGCGCTTCGCGCATGTCCGCCGCCAGCGCGTGCACGTCGTCGGGCGTCGTGTCCCAGGAGCACATGAGGCGGCAGCCGCCGCGGCCGATGAAGGTGTAGAAGGTCCAGCCGCCTTCGTGGAGGACGGAGATCACGTGCTCGGGGAGTTGCACGAAGACGGAATTGGCCTGGCGGGGGAAGAGGATGCGGACGCCGGTGCCGAAGTGGGGGAGGCGGCGGATTTCGGATTCGAGCAGGGCGGCCATGTCGTTGGCGTGTTTGGCGTGCTTCAGCCAGGCGCCGCCCTGGAGCATGCCGATCCAGGGGGCGGCGAGGAAGCGCATCTTGGAGGCGAGCTGGCCGGCCTGCTTGCAGCGGTAGTCGAATTCGGCGGCGAGCTCCATGTCGAAGAAGACGACGGCCTCGCCGAGGGGGCCGCCGTTCTTGCTGCCGCCGAGGGACAGCACGTCCACGCCGGCCTCCCAGGTGACCGCCTTGGGGGGGACGTGTAGCGACGCGACGGCGTTGGCGAAACGGGCGCCGTCCATGTGCAGGCGCAGGCCGAGGGATTTGGAGCGCATGGAAATGGCGCGCACTTCTTCGGGGCGGTAGACGGTGCCTAGCTCGGTGGCCTGCGTGATGGAGACGACCTTGGGCTTGGGGTAGTGGATGTCGGTGCGGCGGCGGACGGCGCGGTCGATGGCGGAGGGGTCGATCTTGCCGTTGTCGCCGGTGAGCAGCAGGAGCTTGGTGCCGTTGGAGAAGAACTCGGGTGCGCCGCACTCGTCGGTCTCGACGTGGGAGATTTCGTGGCAGAGGATCGAGTGGTAGCTCTGGCAGATGTGGGAGAGGGCCAGGGAGTTGGCGGCGGTGCCGTTGAAGACGAAGAAGACTTCGCAGCGGTCGCGGGGGATCTGGAATGTTTCGCGGATGAGGTCGGCGGCGCGATTGGTCCAGGGGTCGTCGCCGTAAGAGGCGGTGTGGCCGGCGGCGTTCGCTTCGGCCATGGCGGCCCACGCCTCGGGGCAGATGCCGGCCTGGTTGTCGGAGGCGAACTGGCGGGGGCGGCGGGTCGTCGGCTGCATGGCCGGGTTATACGCGAAGGGGGCGGTAACTTCCCGCGGGGCGGGTGACGAATGGTTCATGGTACGGTCATGTTTTGATCGGGCGCGCGAGGCTATGTTTTGCGTAGTCGTTCCCCGATGTACCCCACACCCCGGAGTCCCGCCATGATCGCCATCCAGCCGCTTGAATCGCGCACGCTCTTCTCCGCCGGTCTTCCCCGGTTCGACCACGTGGTGGTCGTCGTCGAGGAGAACCACTCGTACGAGGACATCATCACCGGCGCGAGCGCGGCCACCAATCCGAATCCGATGCCGCCGTTCTTCGGCTCGGGCGGGCCGATGCCGTTCATGGACCTCCACGGCAACGAAGCGCCGTACATCAATGCCCTGGCGAAGCAGGGCGCACTCTTTACCGCCTCGACGGCCATCAGCCACCCGTCGGAGCCCAATTACCTGGCGATGTTCTCCGGTTCGACGCAGGGCGTGCACAGCGACGCCACGCCCAAGCACCCGTTCACGGCGCCGAATCTCGGCGGCGAGCTGATCGGCGCGGGGCTGAGCTTCGCGGGGTATTCCGAGGGGCTCCCGTCGGTCGGGTACACCGGCGGATCGGGGAAGCACTACGGCCGGCAGCACAACCCGTGGGTCAACTTCACGGACGTGCCGCCGGAGTCCAACCAGCCGTTCAGCAACTTCCCCACGGACTTCTCGCAGCTCCCGACGGTCTCGTTCGTGGTGCCGAATCTCGTGGATGACATGCACTCCGGCAGCGTCAAGGCCGGCGACGCGTGGCTCAAGCGCCATCTCGACGCTTACGTCGCCTGGGCGCAGACGCACAACAGCCTGCTGATCGTCACGTTCGACGAAGGCCACGGCTCGTCGAACCACATCCCGACGCTGATGGTCGGGCAGGGCGTGAAGCCGGGGAAGTATGGCGAGCGGATCAGCCACTACAACGTGCTGCGGACGATCGAGGATATTTACGATTTGCCGGCGGCGGGGCAGAGTGCGAATGTCGCGCCGATTACCGATGCGTTCACCACGCCGTGATGCTGGGTGGATGTGGGTTGGGCCGGGGCCGAATTGGAAGGCTGGGGGGTTTTGGGTTCGTTTTGCTCGATTGCGTATGGGGGGGCGGACAGAAGGGGACAGCCGGGGACTTTCGGGGACGTTGGGGGACAGCCAAGCCGGAAACGGTGGCTTCGATTTGCTCGCGAGTGAAGGGAGCGCCAAGGCCGCCAAGTACGCCAAGGGAGAGTTTGGGTTTGTTTTGTTTGTTTTGCACGATCGACGCGTGCGCGGGGGGCGGGAGGGGACGTGCGGGGTCGTGCGGGGACATTGGGGGACGGCGGCGCGGAACGGTGGGTTTGTTTTGCTGGATTGCGTGTATGGGAGTGAGCGTTCGGGGATTGGTCGAAAGAGCGGGAGCCGCAAAAGGGCGCGACAGGGACGGGGAGTTTGGATTTGTTTTTTCCAGGACGCGTGGGGCCGGGCGGAAGCGGGCGTATTCGGGCTTTTTCGGGCGTTCTGGGGCTGGGCGTGGGGCGGCCGTGGGTTCGTTTTGCAGGGGAGAGGGGGGGTGACAGAACCGGACGTTTTCGGACACGGTTGGTCAGATTTGCACGGGTGTGGGCGCGCGGCGGGGGCGCGGCGGCTTGGCCGGCGGAAAGACTGGCTGGTCGTTTGGGTCATCCCCTGACTCCCCCTTCACGGATGCTACGGGCGGGGAACGGCGGGGTTCGGTAGAATTCCGAGGGTGCGGTACTATGACGCGATTCGGGATGACTCCCTTGCTCGTAAGCGGCCACGCACGATGTCAGCGTTTGAACACATCGATTACACTCGCTTCGACGTCTGGGCGGCTGTCATTATGGAGGGCGTCGCGGTGGTGGAGACGGCGGATCGGACCTCGTGCCACACATGGCTCCGCGAGCACGGTTACACAATGACCTCGATCGACTTCGCCCAAGGCGTCGGTCCCGCCGTTGTCGCGCTGGGCGAGTTGTTGCATTGGGAGGAACAATTCGGCTATAGGCTGACGGCCGACAGGCGTAACTTGGACGCATTGCGGGACGGGTTCGAGTTTGACCTGAAGCCGGGCCAAGGGCATGTTCTTGAATTGCTCAATGGTGAAGTTGGGCATCAAGAAGATCCTCGTTGGTTCGCGGGCCTTCTCTCCATTACGCACGAACATTTCCTCTGCCAGTTGGCATTGGGCGTAAGGTTCTTCGGGATGCTCGTTCTCGAGCGCGGAAGCCCGCTAATTGGCGTGGGGTATGAGACGCTAACGGTTCCATCGCCGTTTTCGACCACAGCCAGGCATGGGAACCCGTTCGCGGAGGTCCGGCCTGGGAGCTAATCCAACACTGCACCGGAGCGGCCCGGCGTAACGGTTCTGGTGATTGCACGCTGGTCGGCGCCGGCCCGGCCAGTGAATGTCTGTCCGCTATGTGGCTTGGCGACCGATTTTCCACTGTTACTCGAAGCGATCAACATGGCGCTCGGATGAGCGCGTGTTCATCGAGTTTGGTTACGGAGCTGGCAGATGGGACCTGATGAGCGGGCGATTCGCGGGGTGCATTCGGCCTGGATTGAGGCCGTCAACGCTGGGGATCTTGCCTGCCTGCTCACCTTGATGGCGGACGATGTTGTGTTTCTCAATCCGGGGCGGGAGCCGTTTGGCCGGGATGGGTTTGCTCCTGGCTTCTCGGCCGCCCATCAGCACGCTCGGGTTCGTTGCGTGAGTGAGTTGGAAGAGGTCGTGGTCGTCGGCGACGTCGCCTATACGCGGAGCCGGGACTCGTTATCGGTGATCCCGCGTGGTGCCGGAGGGGCGACGCAATTGGCCGGTCATCGGATGACCGTGTATCGCAAACAGCCGGATGGACGCTGGCTGCTGGCGCGTGATGTCCATACGTTGTCGGCGGTTGAGAAGCAGACGTCGTGAGGTACGACTCGCGCATGACCGACGTTTTCACCATCTCGTAATCTACGACGCGTATGATCCTCACGCGGTCGGGCGCGGAACGCCCGCCGCCTGGAGGCCACATCGGAATTGGACGCCGGGGAAGTTCTTCTCCTTTTCGTTTCGTTCACAATCGCCGTTATCGGCTGGCCGATCTGGTACGCGGGCGTTCTGTCGCCGGCGGCATTGGCGCGCCCGCGCTGGCGGCGGGTGCCGCTGCTGCTGGTGCCGCCGGGATGCCTCTCAGTGTTATGGCCGGTCCTGACGCGGTTCGCCGCCCGCGAAGTGCGGGAGGGGCCGCAGTACGTTGCCTTGTTCCTGATCACGGGTGCGGCGTGGCTCAACGTGGCCGTGCGGCTGTTCGCCTCGCTGGGGTTGGACGCGCGGGCCGACGCGGTCGAGCGCGACAATCCCGCCGCCGCGCTGGGCGTCGCGGGGGCGATGCTCGGGATCACGCTCTGCTACGCCGGCGCCAACATCGGTGAAGGGGAGACGGTCTGGACGACCATCGGGCCCGCGGCACTGGCGTCGGCGGGGTGGTTCGCCGCGTGGTTCGAGGCGGACGTGCTCGCCGCGTTGCTTGGCCGGCTCGCCGACGGCTCGCCCGACGCGCTGACGGACGGCGTGGCGATCGGGCGCGACGCCGCCTCCGCTGCGCGGCTCGCGGGCTTCCTCGCCGGCATCGGCCTGGTCCTCGGACGTTCTGTGGCCGGGGATTACGTTAGCGCCGGCGGCACGTGGCTTGATTTCCTGAAGCAAGGCTGGCCCGCCGCCGGCCTAGCCGCAGCGGCCGCGATCGTGCATAGCGCGCTTCGCCCGACGGCCCGCCGCGCCCGCCGGCCGTTCGTCGCGACGGGGCTCCTGCCCGCGTTAATCTATGTCCTGACCGCGATGGCGTGGCTCGCGCACCTCGGACCAATCGCCCACGCGCACGGAGCCGGAGCATGAGCATCTCCACGGCTGCCACGACGGCGTGCACACCTTACGAGACGGAGCAAGTGCCGGCTTGTCGAGCCGCCGCGTCATTGGAGGGGGCGACTTTCGAACGCATCTGCCGTCGGATGGTGCTGGACTCCTGCAAGTGGGACCCTCAGGTCGGCGACGTTTACACCCTTGTCCCTTTCCCGCTCATCATCCAGCGAACGACCTGGCAACAACTCGCCCGATGGGCCGAGGCGCTGACGTTGGAGCTTTTAAGCGCGGAAGCCGAGGTTCTCGCTTGTGCGAAACTGCCAGAGTTCCTTCGCCGCCTCGCGTTGCCACGTTCGCTCCGCCGGCTCTTTCTTCGCCGGGCTCCCGCTGACCTGGCCGAGGCTGGCGGCCGGGTCATGCGATTCGATTTCCATTTGACGATTGACGGCTGGCGCATTTCGGAGGTGAACAGCGATGTGCCGGGCGGGTACAGCGAGTCGTCGGACTTTCCCGCACTCATGGCGGAGCATTACCCCTTTGCCTCACCCCCCGGAAGTCCGGCCGCGGCGTGGGCCGCAGCAATTGAGCGCGCCGCCTTCGCCGGGCCATCGCCGGAAGGCCCGGTTGCCCTGCTCTCGGCCACCGGGTTCATGGAAGACCATGAGGTCGTTGCGTATCTCGCTCGAAAGCTCCAGGGCCTCGGCCGCCGGGCATTCCTGGCCTCGCCGGCGCAAATCCGCTGGCGCGACGGGGTCGCGCATCTCGACGGCGACTGCTATGTCGGCCCACTTTCGGCCGTCGTGCGGTTCTATCAGGCTGAGTGGCTCGCGGGCCTGCCGCGCCGGCTCGGCTGGTGTCATTACTTCCGCGGCGGCCGCACGCCGGTGAGAAATCCAGGTGTGGCTGTGCTGGCGGAGAGCAAGCGGTTTCCGCTGCTGTGGGATAAGCTGACGACGGCGATGCCGACCTGGCGCCGCCTCCTGCCCGAAACACGCGACCCGCGCGACGCGCCGTGGCGGGAGGAGCCGGAGGTGTGGGTGCTGAAGTCGGCGTTTTGCAATACCGGCGACACGGTCGCCGCCCGGTCGGTGCTGGGGGACGCGCAGTGGCGTCAAGCGTCCCGCGAAGTCCTCCGTCGGCCGGGCGAGTGGGTCGCACAGCGGCGGTTTCAGCTCATTCCCGTCGACACGCCGCTCGGCCCGCGCTTCGCCTGCCTGGGCGTGTACACCGTGGACGGGACCGCTGCTGGGGTCTATGGCCGCGTTTCCGTGAGCCCCGTGATCAACTATCAGGCCGCGGACGTGGCCGTACTCGTGGAATGAGCGGGAGAGGGGTTTACGATGGCCGACGCGTCTTCACGTGAAGAGATTTACTCGACCTGGTCGCCGGCGCAGGGGCGATGGTCGGGTTGGGTGAAGCCGGTGCTCTTCGCGCACATGCCGGCGAACGTGCTCGATTGGTTGCCGCTGCCGCAGGATTCGGCCGCGATTGAGTCACTTGACACGTCGTGGGCACCGGCGTCGGCCGAGCAGGCGGCGGTGGTGGTCGATCTGCCGGGGGCGCTCGGGGTCCACCTGGGCATGGCACTGGCCGTGTCGCGCGGCTACCGCCCGGTGCCGCTGTACAATGTCTGTCCGGGGCCGTCGGGGAGTTCGTATCTTTCGTCGGGTGGGCTGCCGATGTCGGTCGTGGATGTCGAGCCGATCATGTCGGCGATTGTCCGGTACACGCCGATGCTCAAGGCGACGGCGCTGCCGTACGGCGCGCCGCCGGTTTTTCTGCTGGATTCGGAGCGACGTACCGGCCGCGGGCCGCTGCTGCCGGGGCGGTTTGATAATCGTTGGATTACCTTTCCGACGGACTTCCCGTCCGCCGTGTTGTTGAGGGAGCAGGAAATTGGGCGCGTGGTCCTGGTGCAGGCGGCGGCGCGAAAGATGACGCCGCAGCCGGACCTCGGGCACACGCTGAGGCGCTGGCAGGCGGGCGGGATTGCCGTATGGGTGAAGGCGTTTGCGGATCCCGGGGCGCCGGTGCCAACGGTGCTTCGCGGGCCGTCACGACTGGGGGAGTTGTTCGATCGGATGTTCGCGATCTTCCGGCTGCGCCGGTCGGTGCTCGGCGGTTACGGGGGGATGATTCCCGATGCGTCAGCGGCAGGGGGATAGGTGCGCCGATCTACCAGAACGCCGCGACCTGGATCACCTTGGTGCTGCGCTTGACGGGGCCGTTGGTGGGACGTTGGGTGGTGGTTTGTTCGAAGGTGGCCTTGTTGCCGCGGACGAATTTGAGGCGGTACAGGGTGCTGGTGGTGGTGGGGGTTTTGGCGTCGGAGAGGGTGAAGGCGTCGCCGGGGCGGAGGGTGAGGGTGTTGCCGGTGAGGATGGTGGAGCGCTCGTTGAGGAACATGTGCATAGGGCTCTTGGGGTCCTTGGTGAGCTTGACGGTTTGGTCGCCGACGTCGAGGGTTTTGACGCCGGGGATCACGTCGGCGCGGGTGGTGACGGGGGCGGCGGCCTCGGCGGAGCCCTGGGGGGCGCCGGTGCCCTGGCTCTGGCAGCCGAGTAACGCGACGGCCGGGAGGCCGGCGAGGAGCAAACCGGCGACCCGCCGGACCAATCCGTGATTCACGCCCATAGCGACCTCCACGTAAGCGCTACGGGTGATATCGGCAGGAAAAAGCGGCGGGTCGCAGGGGAAAGGGGGAACCCTTGTCGCCTGTGAGATCGCCGGTGTGAAGGTCTGTGGGTTGGGTGGGGGGTGTCGTTACGGATGGGCGGTTACGACTGGCCGACTTCCATGCGGACGTACTTCACGAGCGTCACGTTATGGGACTTGAGCATGTCGGTGATCGAGCCCTTGAACTTCTGGGCGTTGAAGAAGTCCTGGTCGAGCAGGGCGCGTTCCTTGAAGAAGGCGTTGAGCTTTCCCTCGGCGATCTTCTCGGCGATCTGCTGGGGCTTGCCGGTGGCCTTGGCCTGCTCGACGGCGAGGGCGCGCTCGCTGGCGACGATGTCGGCGGGGAGCTCGGTTCGGCTGAGGCCGAGGGGGCGGGAGAAGGCGATGTGGCCGCCGACGTCGGTGATCAGCTCGTCGGAGGGGTTGCCGGTGAAGCTCATGAGGACGCCGATCTTGCCGGTAATGGCGTAGAGGTAGAGGCCGACTTTGCCGCCTTCGGGGGCGGCGAGGTAGGCGGTCTTGCCGATGCGGACGTTTTCGCCGGTGGTCTGGGCGGCCTGTGTGATGTCGGCGTTGACCTGGGCGGCGTGGGCGATGTCGGTGTCGGGGTTGTGGACGAGGAGGCGCGCGGCGTTGGCGGCGAGCTTGAGGACCAGCTCGTTGCGGGCGGTGAAGTCGGTGTTGGTGTTGATCTCGACCATGGCGCCGCCGCGGCGGTCGTCGGCGAGGACGCCGACGATGCGGCCTTCGGAGGCGGAGCGCTCGGCGAGGGAGGCCTTGACGCCTTTTTTGCGGAAGTATTCCATCGCCTTGTCCATGTCGCCGCCGACTTCGGTGAGGGCTTTTTTGCATTCCATCATGCCCTGGCCGGTTTTGGCTCGGAGGTCGTTGACCATTTTTGCGGTGATGTCCGCCATTGTCGGTTCTCCGGAAGTCGAAATGAGTCTTATAGCCTCTAACAAAATCGCAGTCCCAGGGCTGAAGCCCTGGGCTTGGCAGTGATTTGGGTCATCTTGTTAGAGCCTTTTTTATAGAAAGCAGAGGGGGCGAACACGAGGTTCGCCCCTACGGGGTCCGTGGTGGTCCGTGGGGGACGGTTACTGGTGGCCGACGGCAACGGGCTCCTGGGATTGCTCGGCGGCGGGGGCTTCGGCGGGGGCGGGGGCCTCGGCGGGGGCGGCGGGCTCCTCGGTGGCGGGGGCTTCGGCGGCGGGGATTTCGCCGGGGCGGCCTTCGTCGGCGCGGAAGGAGGCGCGGGTGGAGCGGCGGCGCTGGGGCGCTGCGGCCTGCTGGTCCTCGCCCTTGTCGGGGCGGGCGCCCTTGGCGTCGATGATGCTGTCGGCCAGCTCGTGGCAGATGATCTCGACGGCGCGCATGGCGTCGTCGTTGCCGGGGATGGGCAGGTCGATGAGGTCGGGGTCGGAGTCGGTGTCGATCAGGGCGATGGTGGGGACGCCGAGCTTTTTGGCTTCCTTGACGGCGATGTGTTCGCGGCGGGTGTCCACGATGAACATGGCGCCGGGCATCTTGTCCATCCTGCGGATGCCTTCGAGGTTGGCCTTGATCTTCTCCATTTCGCGCTGGAGGGTGGCCTTCATCTTCTTGGAGTAGGTCTCGATCTGGCCGGTGGCCCAGAGCTTTTCGAGCTCTTCGAGGCGGTTGAGGCGCTGTCGGATGGTGCGGAAGTTGGTGAGGGTGCCGCCGAGCCAGCGTTCGGCGACGTAGTGCATGCCGCAGCGCTTGGCCTCTTCCTCGACGGCGAAGCGGGCCTGGCGCTTGGTGCCGACGAAGAGGATGTCCTTGCCGCCGGCGACGACGTTCTGGACGAATTTTTTGGCGCGCAGGAGGCCCTTGAGGGTCTCGCGGACGTCGATGATGTGGATCATGTTGCGTTTGCCGTGGATGTAGGGCTGCATCTTGGGGTTCCAGCGGCTCACGCGGTGGCCGAAGTGGACACCACTGTCCACGAGGGCCTTGACCAGTTCAGCTTGAGACATTGCCATGACTGACTCCGAAATTGAACGGCCCGGGAGGGCGTGCTTCCTTGTGCCTGTCCCTTTCAAGGGCCGGCAGCCCGTGCGAATCCGACCGGCCAAGGCGGCGGGACGCAATGAGGCTTAGGGAAAAAACGAAGTTGTAAAAAACAAGAACCGCGTGCGACCCTGGTCCCGCAAGGGGGTCCCCCAGGGGATGATCGCCGCGGAGCTCCTTGGCAGAGCCGTGCTCCCAGCGGAGCAAGGGGGGCTACTGTAACGTCGGCGTAAAAATGTTTCAAGCGCGATTCGTCACGCGAATGGTCACAAGTCGCGTCGGGACAATGCCTGGTGCGTTACGGGTGGTCCCCGGCGTA
>Ga0308175_100000298_pt1 | contig 36139 bp, 24 predicted proteins | sample PhyCR1_3_FD_203893 | JGI IMG/M metagenome (GOLD analysis project Ga0308175, IMG submission 203893) | Soil microbial communities from UC Gill Tract Community Farm, Albany, California, United States - DLSLS.C.R1 | ecosystem: Environmental > Terrestrial > Soil > Agricultural land | place: USA...
CCGGACTGCAGTCGCGCGGGCTTACAACAAGTCTGTTTCGTCCAACCCGAGCTACTTCCCATTCGGCATCTACACCATTCCAGAGATCTCCTTCATTGGCAAGACAGAGGAGCAATTAACGGATGAAGACGTTCCCTATGAAGTCGGCGTAGCATACTATCGCGAGATGGCCCGCGGGCAGATTCGCGGCGATACAACAGGCAGACTGAAGCTGATTTTCCATCGTGAGACTTTAGAGATTCTGGGAGTTCATATCATCGGCGAAGGAGCTTCGGAGTTATTGCACATTGGCCAGGCAGTCATGATTCTGAAGGGCACAGTCGGCTACTTCGTGGACACTGTGTTTAACTACCCGACACTGGCTGAGTGTTACAAAGCTGCGGCATTCAACGGACTGAACAAGCTCTCTCGTAACTAGCAAGCAAACATATGGCGCAGGGAATCGGCATTTCAATCACGGACCGGATCGCGGCGGCGTCGATCGTCAACGACGCAGTTGAGGGAGATCTCCTTTTCGAGCAAGGAGATGAGCATGGGCACGAAACACTTCGAGGCGCCCCCGCCGAGATCATCGCCGAAAGGGTAGCCAGGCATGTCAAACGGCTGGAGTTCAGAGATGCACCGACACACGTGGGAGTCGCGGTCGCCGGCATTGTGAGAAACGGATACGTAGAAGATTCCCCGAATCTCGCCCAATTCAAAGGCATCCATGTCCAACAACTCATCACGGACGCGCTGACACCACAGTTCGGCAGGTTACCCGTCCTGGTGATGAATGATGCAGATGCCATGGCTGCCGGGATGGCGGCTTCGCGCGGACACCTTGATCGGCTGATCCGGCTTTGGTATCTCGGAATAGGCGTCGGCTACGGCAGATACCCGATCCAGGACGGAATCTGGGAAAACGGACACACGGTAGTGTCCCTTGATCCCAGGGAACGGTTTTGCGGTTGCGGGGGCTCCGGACACCTCGAGGGCATCATGGGCTTCCGCTCGATGCGGCTTCGGTTTATGGATCTGGAACCGGATGAAGTGTTCGAGCAGGCGCAAGCGGGTGAGGCACGTTGTGTTGAATTTGTGAAGCTCTGGCATCGCGCTTTGGCAGCCGGAACTGCGAGCAGCATTCACGTGAGCGGTCCCGGCAAGTTCTTCATTACCGGTTGGGGCGCGCGCTACGTGAATCTATCTCTCGTTAGTGAATACCTGCAGGAGATGGTGAAGCTCAGCCCGCTACAGAGTTACTCGTTCGAGATTGTTCCTGGTGGCGAGGATATTGCGTCCATCGGCGCTGCGGTCAGCTCTCAGCAGGCGGCAAAGATCGAGTAGCCGGTACGCAGTTCATTGAGTCGCCCGAACACCGGTGGCCTCGCGTGCCTTCAGGAACTCGTCTCCGCTGTTCCAGGTGGGAAGCGAAGGCTGGTTAGCGATATCCAACCCTAGGGTCAAGCCAAATTCGGCTATCTGCTCCATTCCCGAGAAGTCCCAGTCCTCGCGGTATTCGTCTGAAGGCTGATGGTAATGCTTCTCGTTGAATTCCTTCAACACACGCTCGCCGTAACCAGCCGGCTTTCCAATGTAATCAGCCCCTTGCGAAATCGAGAAGGCTGGAATGCCGACACGGGCTAGAGAGAAGTGGTCGGAGCGGTAGTAGTGTCCCTGCCCCGGTTCCGCATCAGGCGCGATCTTCAAGCTGAGGCGCCGGGCATCACGCTCGACCAGCGGCCAAAGCGTGGTGCGTTCGGCGCCAGTGACGAACACATCCCGGGTCTTGCCGTATGGAAAGAACTCATCGAAGTTCAGGTCTGCGGCAATGCGAGCGGCTGGCGTCTCCGGGTGCTCTCCGTAGTATTGGGACCCGAGAAGGCCGGATTCTTCCGCGGTCACAAACACGAACTCGGCGCTTCTCTTCGGCTTTTCAGGCAGCGCCGCCCACAAGCGGGCCATCTCCAGAACCACGGCGCATCCCGTGGCATTGTCCTGGGCTCCGTTGTAGATGGCATCGCCATTGACCGGCGCACCCACTCCCAAGTGGTCCCAATGTGCAGTGAACAGCACGGTCTGCGATTTGAGATTCGAATCCGAACCCGGCACACGCCCAACGACATTCACGCTCTCAAACGCCCGCAATTTGACCGGGAAATGCCCGGTCACTCGAACTCCGAGCGGAATGGGGCGGAAGGATTTGGTGTTTGCCAGCGCGAGCAGCTCGTCCAGAGTTTTCCCGGTTTGCGCAGTGATTTTTTTTCCCGCATCTGCCGAAATCCATCCGGCGAATTCAAGCGCCGGCTCTCCTTCCTTCAGCTTGAGGGCGGGATGCTCCGTTTCTGGCGAACTTGAGACAACACCCCATCCGTAGCCAGCAGTGGCGTCCGTATGAATGATCAGCGCCGCTATGGCGCCACGCCGTGTTGCCTCCTCGAACTTGTAGGTCCATCGGCCGTAATAGGTCAGCGCCGCGCCCCCAAAGAACTTGGGGTCGTCGGACGGTGGTTCATTCGTGAAGTAGACCAGAACCTTGCCCTTGACATCTACTCCTTTGTAGTCGTCCCAGTCCAGTTCCGGCGCAGAGATCCCATGGCCAACGAAGATAGCTTCAGCAGAAAAATCGTTTTCGGCCTGCTGCGAAAGCGGAATCCCGGCGTAGTCTTTGCCTAGAGCCAGTGACGCCGTTCCCGAAGTTCCGCTGAGGCTGAGTGAAGCGGACGGAAGAAGCCGGGAACCAATGAGAGGCACCTTCTGTAAATAGGTGTGGTTCTCGCCGCCGGGGCTTACGCCGGCCTTCTGCAATTGAGAAGCAAGGTACCCGGTCGCCAGCTTTTCCCCGGGAGTGCCTACACCCCGGCCTGCCATTTCGTCGCTTGAAAGGTACTGGACGTCAGCGCGGATCTGTTTGCCCGATGTGTGCAAGTCCTGCCCGTTCATAAGAGTAGCGAGAACAGCAGCAGCGATCAGCGCGGAACGACTCATGCCACCAGTCTACTGTTCAACTCTCGTCCGGGACGCGTCGCTATCATCAAAGTGACTTCGGGTTCACGGTCTTTGGATGACGAACGTAGGCAAGCTTAAGATTTTCCTCGGTTACGCGGCGGGTGTCGGCAAAACATACCAGATGTTGCAGGAGGCGCAAGACCTTCGACAGCGCGGCGTGGATGTCGTGATTGGTTACTTCGAGCCGCATGGGAGGAAGGACACGATCGCCAAGACCGAAGGACTCGAATTCGTGCCGCGCAAGAAGCTCGAATACCGAGGCTCCATCTTCGAGGAGATGGATGCCGAGGCGATCATCGCCCGCAAACCTGAGGTGGCCATTGTGGATGAGTTTCCACACACAACCGTGCCGGGTTCTCCGCGCGCCAAGCGATGGGAGGATGTTCTGGCTATCTTGGACCACGGCATCGATGTGCTCACGACCATGAACGTGCAGCACCTCGAAAGTCTCAATGACCAGATGGCACAGATCACGGGCGTTAAGGTTCGCGAAACCATACCGGACTGGGTCGTCAAGAAGGCTGATGAGGTAATCATGGTCGACCTGACGCCGCGCGCTCTGCTGAACCGGCTGGAACGCGGTGTCGTTTATCCGCCCGATAAAGCGCAACGGGCGATGCAGAACTTCTTCAAAGAATCGACGCTCGTGGCGCTGCGTGAGATGGCTCTTCGCCAGACGGCTCAGGAAGTCGAAGAGCGGATCGACCACGACGGGGAGGAGCGAATCGATGGCCAGGATGAGACCGGAAATGACCGCTCTCACCGGCTAGATGATGCGGTGATCATCTATGTCAGTGACGATCCCACAACGGCAATGCTCATCCGGCGAGGCAAGAGAGTAGCTGATGTTCTGCAGGCAAACTGTTTCGCTGTTTTCATTACTGATCGCGCCGACATGCAAGCGCTTCCCGCCCCAAAGCGCGATGCCGTGGAACGCCACTTGAACTTCGCGCGCAATCTCCACATCGAGACCTCGGTACTGCAGGGGTCGGACCACGCAAAAGCACTAGTCGACTTCGCCCGGCAACACAGTGCGCGCCAGATTTTCCTTCCGCGGCTGGTTGGAAGAGGCGTTGAGCGACTGCGCGGCAAGAGCCTGGTGAATCAGGTGGTCAGTCTTGCGAACGACATGGAGGTCACGATCGTTGCTGATCGGCGACAGAGCGAACGGGCGAATCGCTGAGCCCGTTTAGAATCGGTTTACTTCAGCTTCGCCGTTGCATCACTCAGGCCATGACGTGTCATTGTCTTTTCGATATCAGCAATTTCGATAGGAACGAAAGCCGAGAGATTCTCATATCCGCTTTCCGTAATCAGCAGCATATCTTCAAGCCGGATGCCGAGATGCAGCTCCGGAATCTGCATGGCAGGTTCAATGGTGAAAATCTGTCCCGGTTCTAAGGTCTCGGTGAAACTGGGCACGTCGTGCACCTCGAGACCGACGTTGTGACCGAGGCTGCGCGCCTTGCTCTTCCGGTAACGATCCACAAACTGCACAGCCGCCGGTTTGATCTTGTCGTCTGTGAAATGAAACGATGCCATCTCCGCATCCATTTTGACCACCGCATCAGCAATCACGTCGGCTGGCCTGGCATGAACCTTAATCGATGTCATGAGCGCCTGATACAGGCGCAGATAGATGCCGTAGTATTCGCGCTGCCAGGGTGTGAATTTTCCGTCAGCGGGGAATACGCGGGTCACGTCCGATGAGTAGTTCTTGTAATCAGGTGCGTAATCAAACTGGACCAGGTCGCCCTTCTGCAATCGCGCTGTGTCCTTGTGATAGTGCGAATAGAAAGTATTGGGACCAGTTGCAATCAGTGCGAAATAGGAAGGCCCATAAGCGCCATATTTCTTGAAGATGTATTCCGCATCCGCCTCCAATTCGTATTCGTACATGCCCGGACGGGCATCACGCATGGCCTCGATGATCGCCAACCCAGTGATGCGCGTTGCCTCGCGTATGACCGCAATCTCCGCGGGACTCTTGACGCTCCTTAGGCGATCCAGGATCGGATCGAGGTCTCTGATATCACTCTGAGGCGAAACGGTCTTCAGCTTCTCGCGGAACGCCTCTTCCCGCGAGCTACGCCCATCCCATTCATCATTTTTCGTCGCACGGGCGAGCGCGATCGTGTCAAAGGAAGACGCTGACCCGAGGACTTCCGGACGAAACGGCGTGTAAATCGGGGCGCGCTCTCGTGCGATCCCCGCCAGAGCGGATCTAAATTCGTCGCGAGGCAATACAGCTTCGATGCCGGTCGCACGAACCGCTTCCGGTCCGGGATAGAGTCCGGGGCCGAACATCATCTTTTCGCGGCGCTCATCTCTCGGTCTCAGATATAAAGTTGAGGTTTTCTTCCGGCCATCGATCAAGAGAATGGCCCGGGGCTCGACTACTCCGGTGAGATAGAAGAACTGATTACTTTGCCTGAACGGCTGCTCGCCGGGCCGCTCAGTTGTACCTTGCAGAATGGCGACACTGTCCCCGATGGCTTTCATCACCTCTGCCCGGCGTGCCGCGAACTCGGCCGGTGGAAAGACGTTCGTGAAGACGGGTTGAGGAATCAGCGGAGTAAGGCCAAGCGCGATCAGGATCAGAATCCGCGACACGAACCTGGCACTTCGATCCAAGGTTCCTTCCGAAAGGAACATGCCTTCTAAACTAGCAAGGATGAGAGTGCAGGCAGTCTTGGTCGGGATACTGTTGGCGGTCGCGGGCGGGCTAACGGCTCGACCTTCGTCCGCCCGAGCCGATTGGCAGGTGGCAAGTCCGAATGGAAACGTCACCGTGCATATCCGGCTGGCTGAGTCGCCCTACTACTCGGTTGAATTCCGTGGTCAGCAGGTCGTCACCGATTCAAGGCTAGGCCTCGAGTTTACGGGCGCAACCCCACCGGCGAGTGTCCGGTGGAAGTTCCTCAAAGCTACAGAGGGGGGCGGCGACACAACTTGGCCCAATCCCTTTGGGAAGAACAACCCGGTCAGAGATCACTACAAGCAGCTCGAGTTGGCTTTCGATGTGGACGGCGGGCCGGCCCGAAGGATAGATCTTGTTTTCCGCGCTTATGACGACGGCGCGGCTTTTCGATACAGACTGCCGGCGGATGGACCGAAGCAACAGCTAACGCTTGCTAAAGAAGAAACGGAGTTCCACTTCGCCTCGGATCCGACGGTCTGGGCTTCGACCTACGAAGGGTTCAAGCATCCGTACGAGCATGAGTACCCTAAGGCCAAACTGTCAAGTCTCTATCCGTCAACTCTGATTGGTTTGCCGCTCCTTATCCAAACCTCACCTACGGCCTTCGTAGCTCTTGCCGAGGCGGACCTGACAAATTGGGCCGGACTCTACGTGAGGAGAGCATCTGCGAAAGCAGGAACGCTGCTGGCTGCTCAGCTCTCGCCACGACTGGACGGCTCTGGGCTGGTGAAAACAGAGACTCCGGCCCAATCGCCCTGGCGAGTCTTTATGCTCGCGTCCAAGCCGGGCGACCTGATCGAATCCGATCTCATCGTGAACCTCAATCCGCCTTCAGCCATCGCTGATATCTCCTGGATCAAGCCTGGGAAGATCGCCTGGGATCACTGGTGGAGCGGGGACGTAAAGATGGACAACGAGACGGAGAAACGATTCATCAAATTCGCCGGTGATATGGGTTTTCCGTATCAGCTTGTCGATTGGCAGTGGTATGGCGAATTCAACAAACCGGGCGCAGACATTACAAAGCCAGCGCCGCAGCTGAATTTCCCTGAGCTGTTTCGCTTCGCGGCCGAGCATCACGTGCGCCTATGGCTTTGGCTTCATTCCGGAGACGTAAATCGCGCGCTGAGCGCCGGCACTCTCGACGAAGCGTTTACGGTCTATGGGAAATGGGGCATCGCGGGCGTCAAGATCGACTTCATGGAACGGGATGACCAGGACATGGTGAACTGGTACGCGACCGTCGTCGAGATGGCAGCGAAGCATCACTTGATGCTCGATTTGCACGGGGCATATAAGCCAACAGGGCTTCGGCGTACCTGGCCGAATCTTCTCACGCGCGAAGGCGTACTCGGCAACGAGTACAACAAGTTCAGCGGGCGAGTCACTCCCGAGCACAAACTTACGTTGCCATTCACCAGGATGCTCGTCGGGCCGATGGACTACACACCGGGCGGCTTTCTCAACCGCAGTCCTTCAGAATGGAAGCAGGCGACCCCAACGGAAGTAATGGGCAGCCGCGCCCAGGAGCTTGCATTGTTTGTGGTCTACGAGAGTCCTCTTACTTGCGTTGCCGATGATCCGGCTCATTACGAGAACCAGCCTGGGTTGGATTTCCTTCGCGTCGTGCCGACGGTGTGGGATGAAACGCGTGTCTTAGATGGAGCGGTGGGTAAGCACATCGTGGTGGCGAGACGAAAGGGACGCGACTGGTTCGTTGGCGGAATGAGCGGCGACAATTCGTTCTCATTGAAACTTCCGCTTGCTTTTCTCGGACAGGGTCAATTCACAGCGTCAATCTACTCTGATTCCGTTGATCCGAATGCCAGTTATGAAAGCCTAACGATCAATAAACAGAACGTGAGTTCGCAAGATACTCTTGCAATCACAATGCGACCGGCGGGAGGGGTTGCGATTCACTTGCAAGCGCAGTAGCCGAGTTCGCTCATTGTGCGGGCGCGCCGGCGAGGCGGCCGGGCATGTCAGCGAGAACGTACGCGAGCACTGCCAGCACGGCTATGTTCCTTCGAAAATCTTCGCGATCCACCTTGTCCACGGTGTCCGCCTGCGTGTGGTGCCAGTCGAAGTAGTGGGCCGCTGTAGTGGTGGGACTCAGCATTGGCACGCCCAGAACACCAAGGGGCTCAACATCGCTCCCGCCGCCGCCCTGATTGACGTGGTCCGCCTTCAGCCTCTTCAGCAGGCTCGCAATTTGGCCGCACATTTTCATTGAGGCTTGTTCTTCTGCTGTCGGCTTTCGTTCGGGAGCCGAAGCTGCGCCGGGAACCGGACGTCTGGGCAGCGGTTCCGGGCCATAACCGATGCCCACGGGCGTTTCCGCACCTTCGTCCATCTCGATGGCGGCCACGTGATTCTTCAAAGCATCTCCAGCCCATGCCACGTAAGCTTTTCCCCCGCGGCCGCCGTTCTCTTCGTTCACCCAGAATGCGACTCGAATGGTCCGTCGTGGCTTCAGGCCCAGTTTCCTGATCAACGCTGCTGCCTCAAGGGTAGCCATGATACCTGCACCGTCGTCTTGAGCACCTTGTCCTACATCCCAGGAGTCAATGTGACCGCCCATCACGACAATCTCCTCCGGATGCTCGGAGCCTGGAATCTCCCCCATCACGTTCGCGGCATCCGCATCGGCTTCGGTGTGAGCCTCCATGGAAAGGTGGATCCGTGGTGTAGCCCCGCCCGCTTGTAATCGGCCGAGCAACGTAGCATCTTCGATGGTGATGGCGGCAGCGGGAATTTTTGCGCTGTCATCCTCATATCGAAGCGTGCCGGTGTGTGGCAATTGCATCGCGAGCGGTGTGATGGACCGAACGAGGACAGCCACTGCGCCAAGCTTGGCTGCGCGCGAAGCTCCAAGAGTCCGATACGCAACTGTCTTGTCATAGCTTTCGTAAGGAGCGTTGAAGACAACGATCTTGCCCTCTGCTCTGTTTCCCAGCTGTTCGAGTTGGTCGAAGGTCGAGACGACTACCGTGTCGGCCGTGATCCCGCCGGGAGGCGTCGCCACGCTCATCCCGAGCCCCACCATGTGCAGCGGACGCTCGATCGGGGAGAGGATCGCGCCGGACTCGTTTCCTCGCACCCAGCGAGGCACCTTCACTGCGGGAGTGGAGACGTTAACCAGGCCATCGCTCTTCATCTGCTCCGCCGCCCACGCGATCGCCTTCGGGAGGTTCGCCGATCCACTCAGCCGGTTCCCGATTCGATCACAAAGATAAGTCAGCTTGTTATAACCGGCTTCATCCACAAGCGAAGCATCGATCAGTTGGTTCGCGACTTCTCGGTACCGTTTCGCAAGATTGATGTCCTTCGCAGCTGCGAGTGGAACGGGAAGAGTACAGCAGAGTACACAAAGGGCCAAGCGCGACGGCATACCCGATATAACAACACAGAACGTTGTTTTCTCGGCATCGGCACAATATTTGGCGTCCTCATCCGTCTACAGAGCTAGATGGAGGGAAGGCTGGCATTCGACGAAGTTCCTGCCGAGCAGGATCGGCGGCTGTCGGACGTAATTGCACGCGAACAGGCGCGCCTCCGTCAGTTCATCCGCGCACGTGTTGGCAGTGATAGCGATGCTGAGGACATTTTTCAGGAGGTCTTCTACGAGTTAGTGGATGCATACCGGCTCGCGAAGCCCCTCGAACAGGTTGGCGCCTGGCTCTTTCGGGTAGCTCGCAACCGGATTACGGATCTGTTTCGAAGTCGCCATTCCACTCCGGTGGGAGCTGGTGTGATCGGGCCGACGACGGAAGAAGAACGTTGCGACTGGGAAGACCTGCTGCCTTCCCCTGATGCTGGTCCGCATGCTCTCTATGCACGGAAACTGCTGCTCGAGGAATTGGATGCCGCTTTGGATGAGCTTCCGCAAGAGCAGCGCGACGTATTTGTTGCTCATGAGTTGGACGGGCGAAGCTTCAAAGACCTGAGTGGTGAGACAGGTGTTGCCCTGAATACATTGTTGTCGCGCAAACGGTATGCGGTATTGCATCTGCGCCGCCGGCTGCAATCCATTTACAGCGAATTCGGACGGAGTTGAAATTAAGTTGGGAAATTTGTTAGATTATGCGAGCCGTTAAGATTGCTTTTTTCGCGTCCATAGCAGTAGCCATCGCGACCTTCGCCGTGATGAGCCTTTGGAACGCATTGATGCCAGATATCTTCGCCGTGAGAGCGATTACATTTTGGCAGGCATTGGGCTTGCTCGTGCTGAGCAAGCTGTTATTCGGTGGATTTCGCCCTTATGGTGGGGCCGGTAGACACTGGAAACGTCGTATGGCGGAGCGTTGGGAGCAGATGACGCCTGAGGAACGTGAGAAGTTCAGGCAGGGACTGCGCAACGGCTGCACAGGACGAAAGGGAGAATCGTCATCTGACCACACGGTAGGAGCACAAGCATGAATCGCACTTACTTGACCAGCACTGAACTGGCTTCCGCCATCGCACGCGGCGTTCGGCAGCTCGTTTTCATCGGGAATCAAAACAATCCAGAGCTCAATTTGGCGAGCACCGCCGAGGGCTCGCTGCAGCTTTTCACAGTGAATGAACAGACCGCAGTCGACTCCACGGCTACATTTGTTCCGACCGAATTCAGATCCGAAGAACTTGCCTCCGCGTTGAGCCGTTCCAGCTTTGACAAATTGAAAGCAAGCTTGTTCATCTGGCTGGGGGATGCGAGCTACCGGACCGTGGATGCGGCCCTTGCGACGCTTTCGTTCATCGCTTCGCTTCCGGAAGGGACGGGTGTGATCTTCGACTACGCCGCGGAGCACAACTCGGCGGGGTCATTCGCCGGGACAGCGCTCGACGCATTGGCGAGTCGGATCTCGTGTGCAGGTGTAGTGAAGCACATGATCCAGCCGCAGGCCCTCGCGGCAATGTTGCGTAGCCTGGGTTTTGGACAAATTACGGATCATATAGACGAACTCTCCCCGCAGGGAGGCCACATCGTCACTGCTTGTATCTGACACCCATTTAGAAACCCGAATTTAAGGCCACTGTAATCCAATCGAAACCTCCTCTGGCTAGCTTTCGTTAGGGGGTTATCGATGGGTCTCAAAACACCGCTTTTAGTCGCATTCGTATTCACTTCGGGCCTGATTGCCCAAACCAGCACAGGGCGCATCACCGGAACAATCACAGATCCGAGCGGCGCAGCCGTCAAAGGCGCGGATGTCACCGTACTGAACGAAAGAACGAACGAGGAACGCCATCTCGAATCGAACGACGATGGTAATTTTACTTTCACAGGGCTGGGACCATCCGATTACAAGCTTGGGGTCAAGTACTCAGGCTTCTCGGATGTGGAATTGAAGGCTATACCGCTGCAAGTCGGTCAGGAAATCAGACAGACTATCCAACTTTCGGTCAGCACCACGAATTCAACAGTGACCGTAGAAGGCGGCGCTATCTCGGCCGTCGACCAAAGCGACGCCAAACTAGGTGTAAATGTAAGCGAGCGCGAAGTCTCCAACCTTCCTCTGAATGGGCGGCAAGTAAGTCAGCTTTATCTCCTTACGCCCGGAGCCGTCAACAGCGGAAGCGGGACATACGACAACATACGCTTCAGCGGACGCTCTAATCAGCAGAATATTGTGCGCTATGACGGCGTCGAAGCAAGCTCAATTATTGACGCTTCGCCCGGCAATCTGAACGGAGAGACGACTTCTAATTTCCGGCTGCAAAACAGCTTGGAGAATGTGCAGGAATTTCGTGTTGACAGCAGCAACTATCCGGCCGAGTATGGCACGGGAACGGGCGGCCAGATCAGCGTAATCACAAAGTCGGGCTCAAACGATTGGCACGGGTCGCTGTTCGAATACAACCGCAACAACTGGTTCGACGCGCGCAATTTCTTCTCGGGATCGCAGGTTGACAAGCTTCGCCTGAACCAGTTCGGCGGGTCCTTGGGCGGCAAGATCATCGAGAACAAACTGTTCTTTTTCGGCAGCTACGAAGGACTTCGCCAGCGCACCTCGAGCCCGTTCAATGAGGCGACGTTGAGTGCCTTCGCTCGTTCGCTAGCTGTGCCGAGCATACGCCCGTTACTCTCTGCATTCCCGCTTGGCCTCGCTCACACCAGTGATCCTCTAGTCGACCAGGTGACGGTGCAAGGCCCTGGCCTGATCCACGAGGATTATGGCGGGATCCGGTTCGACTACAACATCAGCGATCGCCTGAAACTCTACGTCAGGTACTTCCGTGATCAGGGTTTGTCATCCCAGACGCAGAACTCGACCCTGAGCCAATATAACCAGACCGTTGTGCCTCAGAATGGCGTTATCACTCTCACGCAGACCTTAACACCGACGGTCCTGAACGAGACCAAGTTTGGCGTGAACTCAGTCAAAGAACGGGTCTCGGGTCGTCCGGGTCCGAGCCCTGGTGTCGATCTTACGGGTGTCACACTCAACCTTACGGGCGGGGTAGCGCTCCAAGGCATTGCTGGGCAGTCCGGGACCACAGGGTTCGCACTACCTTCCGGCTTGATCCGGCTTTCGAGCTCTTTTAACGGTCGCGGCGCCCCCTACACGAACTACTCTCTTTCCGGCATCGACAATCTTTCCGTGCTGAAGGGGAATCACAGCATGAAGTTCGGCGTAGAGTTCCGGCCCATCACGCTCTATAACGATCAGCTCGGTGGGACGACGTACAGCTTCGCCAACCCTACTGCATTTCTGAACAATCAGCCAAGTTCCATTGCATTCAACGGCGATCTGAGCGCGTTGAGTCCGTTCACTGGTCTCTCCGGGAACGCCAAGTTACAACAGACCTACTACATCGGCTTCGCGCAGGACGACTGGCGTATTCGTCCCAATTTCACGATGAACTATGGACTGCGTTACGAATACTACGGCGTTCTATCGGAAGCTCGTAACAAGAATGTCGTGTTCGATATGCTCAGCGGCAACATCATCCCACGCAGCGCGGCAGATTGGTATGGCAGTTCGAGGAAGAATTTCGCGCCCAGGCTTGGTTTCACCTGGTCGCCCATGGGTTCCAACAATAAAACGGTCATTCGCGTTGGAGCCGGTTATTTCTACGGCCCCGGGCAGACGGAAGATCAGTTACAACCGGAGGCGAATGATCGTATCGGGACGACGATCACGTCCGGACCACTGAACGTATATCCGCTAAATGCGGCGGCAGTTTACGACAACTACAACATCAACAGCCCGACCCTGGGTTACCAGCCGCGCGCGTATGGCCCCGGTTGTCATATTCCGGAGCGAGTGCTTTCCTACACCTTTTCCCTTCAGCAGCAGCTGCCAGGCAATACCGTCCTTACCCTCGGCTACGTGGGAAGTCAGGGACGAAACTTGTTCCTCCGCAGCGTCACAAACCTGATCACGAATGTGGGCACGAACCCGGCAAGCGGGGCAGCAATTGTAACCCGCCAGTTCGGGGACCGATTCGCCGAAATCGACTATAAAACAAGCGGAGGGAACGACCACTACAATGCTCTCCAACTGGCAGTAAATCGCCGCTATTCGAAGGGTCTGACAATCGGCGGACAGTACACCTGGGGCCACTCGATCGGCAACAGTGCGGGCTCGAATGAAGCGAATACAGCAGGCAATCCCTTCAATTTTGGAGCGGATTACGGAAGCAATAACTTCGATATCCGACAGAGCCTCAATCTCGATGTGCTGTATGAAATTCCATACGGCAAGGGCCGCCATTTCGGGGATGCAGCATCCAAGCCACTGGACCTGATGTTCGGAGGATGGCAGTTAGGCGGAATCGTGAACGCGAGGTCCGGAGTGCCAATCGATGTCTTGATCCAACGTCCAGATGTGGCTTACGTAAACCAGCGCAACGGAGCTGTTTACCAGAACCCTCTTGTCGTTAATGAATCTCCCGTTACGCGTGCTGTCGTGAATGTTCCCGGCGGCGGAAACAGCCGGAACGTGAGAAGGCCGAATGTGGTAGCGGGGGTCGATCCCATTCTGTACAACCACGGATTGGCATACGTGAATCCAGCTGCCTTCTCCGTACCTGCACCAGGGACATTTGGAAACTCTGGCCGCAACTTGTTGTCAGGTCCGGCCCTTGCTCAACTCGACCTTACGCTAAGCAAGAAATTCAGCGTGACAGAACGGGTCAACATTGAGCTGCGCGGTGAGGCTTACAACATCACCAATCATGCCAACTTCGCAAATCCGGGCAATCTTCGCTTGAACACTGGACTGCCCACGGCGTCCGGCGCTGCTGGAATCCAGCCTGGCGTGCCATTCTCGGCTGCCGCGGCAGGCGGCACCTTCGGCGTGATCAATTCAACGGTATCGAACCAGATTGGTCTCGGCACCGCTCGCCAACTTCAACTTGCTTTACGTCTAAACTTCTAGACCGCTCGAATTAGGGTCGGGCGCCGGCTTTGGCCGGCGCATTTTTTATTGTGACGAGCCCAAGCCAAACTTCCGGCCAAAGAACTCAGCGGTCGCGCGGTAAGCTTCCGCCCAGTGCCGGTGCAACAGGAAATCATGGATCTCGTTAGGAAAAATAAGTTCCTCAAACGGAGTACCCTGCTTTCGAAGGGCTTCCACCAGCATCACGGTTTGAGAAAACGCTACGTTCCGGTCGTCGTCTCCGTGGATCAATAGAACCGGAGCCTTCCAGGTTTTGACTGAAGCCATCGGAGATGAATCAAACGCCAGGCGCGCAGCGCGCTGCACCGCCTCTATCGCCTCGGGATTCCCACCCACGTCGCTTGTGACATCGAAATTGCGCAGGGTGCTCCAATCGTGAACTCCATGAAAATCGACACCGGCTGCAAGCAAATCCGGCGCACGCGAGAGAGCAAGCGCAGTCAGATATCCGCCATACGAACCGCCCCAAACACCGATGCGCTTCGGGTCAACGTCCGGCCTCGATTTGAGATACAAGCCTGCTCCGATCACGTCGTTGAACTCGCTCGCTCCCGCGGCTCCGTAGTTAGTTGCCTCACGGAAATTCAAGCCGTATCCGATGCCGCTACGGTAGTTCACCGAAAGAACGATGTAACCTTGACTCGCCAGAAACTCGTTCATGGAATACGCGTTCGAGTAGTAATACATGTAATGCGAGCCAAGGAGCATCTGGCGACGAGGACCACCGTGAAAGAAAATCAACGCGGGAAGACGCTCACCCGATCTTCCGCCGGAGGGCATAAATAGCTGGCCATGAATCTGCATGCCATCTGCAGCCGTGATCATCACCGCCTGAGGCTTAACAAACGACTTTGAAGGGAACTCGGCCGGAACCGTGGATGGAGCAAGCGCAGTCAGCTTCCCATCGGCCGTTCGCACCATCGCGTGCGACCGCTCGTTGTAGCTCGATTGGAGGAATGCCAGTGTCGATCCGTCGGCAATTGGAGCGGGATCCCATTCAATGTTTTCTCCAGTCGTGACCTGCTTTGGTGATTCACGCCCCGATGAATCAACCACCCAAAGGTGGCGGCGATCAATGTCGTTGATGTTCGTGGAGTAGTAAGCGGCTTTGCCATCCGGTGTTGCCCTGACATGCTCCACCTCACCTTCACCTGGCGTAAGCTCTTTTGCTAAGCCTCGTCCGGATGTAGAAATGCTATACAGATGGCACCAGCCGGTCTTTTCCCAGGGAAAGACGATCTGATTGCCCGATGTCCAAAGCAACTGTGATTGGGCCACAACGGGGTGCCATAAGCTACCAGGACCCGCATCCGCCCGAAACAGCTCCTCAGCCGAACCGCTTCCAATGTTCAAGGCCCGAATGGACCACGGCTCGCCGCTTCTTCTGGGCACGAAGGCGTAAATGCGGCTCTGTGCCGGTACACGGGTGTAAGCCAATCTACTGCCATCCGGAGACCAGACAGGATTGGAGTCATGGTCTACGCTCGCGTCAAGATACCGGATCGTTTTGTCAGCCGGAGAAAAGAGACCGATAAAGCTGTGCTCCTGCCGCGTACTCACAAAAGCGAGATAGCGGCCGTCCGGAGACCAACGGAGGTCACTGGCCGAGCCCTTCTGCGCAACCGCGAGCGCCGCATCCTGACCGGAAGGCTTCATCAAGTAGATCTGGCCGCCACGAATGAAGGCCACGGAATCACCTTTGGGCGAAATCGCTGGTTCGTGCCCTTCGGTTAACTTCTTCGCGCCCGAGCCGTCCAATGCTACCGACCAGATCGATTGGTCTGGCTTGGCCGGACTAAGGTCCGGGTTCGGATTATCGCCATTGTTTTCGAAATCGCCGCCGCGGGCGAACAGCAGATACGAGGCATCGGGAGACCAGACAACGTCTGCGATTTCCTGGCCATCATCCTTCGCGAAGGCAGTAATTTTGTGTCCGCTCCAGTCCGGAGCTGCGGCCACCCAGACGTTGCGCTGCCCTCGTTCGTCCAACAGCCACGCAACCTTTGATCCCGTCGATGATGCCAACGGCGATGTCGCAAACGGCGCGCTCAGAGCATTGTCGATCGTAAATGTCGCCTGCGCTAAGCAAGAGGTTGCGACAAAGAGTCCGAGAGTGAACCGCATAAGCGATTCTACAAACTGCCCGTTGTTGTAAACGCAAAAAGGGCCAGATGGCGAACCATCTGGCCCTTCCGCTTTTTCTTTATTTATCGCCGTTTATTTCGGGCAGCCAAGCGCCTTGACCTGATCTGCAGGCAAGGGCTTGACATTCTTCACCGCCGGAGGCAGTGAGGTGCTGCCCTTCGGTACCAGGTAAACCTCGACGCGGCGATTCTTATCCGCTTCGGAGGTTTGCGAGCCCTTGCGTTCCTTCACGTTCGAAGTTCCGCACTGACCCGGTCTGGTCTCGGAGCTCTGATCGGTTCCAACCCAATCCACTCGGATTCGGGACGGATCGATCGTGCCGCAGGTGCCCGTACCGCCGCTGAGTACAGCAGCCGCATTCATTACACGTTGCTCGTCGAGCGCTGTGGGAGCTGCTGCCGCACGGCGCCTTCCGCGTGCACGGGTAGTTGTTCCGTTTTCAGCCTCATCAGTGTCGCGGTGGCCAACCAGCACAACGTCATACTCGCCGCTCGAGAGCCTGTTCGAGGCGTCGTCGATGAGGAGTCGCTTGCCGCAATTGTTCACGCGAGCATTGTTCTTAGCGAACACAACGTCATCAAGCCGTACGAACTGCGGTTCGCAGTTGACCGTGATCGTGGTCGACTGGGTCGCGGTCTTGCCGGTCTGGTCGGTCACTGTCAAGGTCGCCGTTACCGTCTTACTCTGCGCTTGCGCTCCATTTTCGAAGTTCAGGGTAGAAGCATCGAAGGTGGCGTTCGCGCTGGTGTCGCCGGTCAAAGAACCCTCGCTGACAGTCCACTTGTAGGTCGGCGTGCCGCCGCAAGCAGAAGGTGTTGCGCTACCGGTCAGCTGGGCCGTATGTGTGCCGTTGGTATTCGCGGCGCAAGCCAGCGTATTCGGTGTTGCCGTTACGCTCGTGACCTGCGGAGCGGATTCATTCACCGTCACCGTCGCTGTTGCCGTTACAGGCTGAGACGGAGGCGGCGTTGGGGGCTGTACCCAGCAACGAACCGGGAACTTCGCCGGTCGCTCCATCGGAGGAGGCGGAGGCGTGGTGTCCTTCACAGTCAGCTGGACATTGAAGCTGCCCGTGTTATTCGGAGTGAACGTGAGCTCGGGGCTGTCGCTTCCCTGCGTCTGTCCGTTCACGGTCCAGGCGTAGGAGAGCTTCTGATTGCCGGTTGCCTGGATGTTCGCATGCAATGTAACAGGCTTGCCCTGGCAGATCGTACCCTCACCACCCGAGATCGTCGGTGTCGCGAGCGGAGCAGGCGGTGGCGGCGGAGGCGGCATCTCTGGGCACTTGCTTTGGCCGAGGTACCACACTAAACCGATCGTTCCCTGGAAATTGTTGATCGAAGACTTCGACGGGATATAAATCCCACCCGTCGGGTAGTTAGGCAGGCCATAAGTAGGATTACGCGAGGTAATTCCACGTGCATCAATACGGAGTCCGAAGTGGTCAGTCAGGTGGAACTTGATACCGCCACCGTAGAAGAAGCCCACCTGAAGGTTGTCATTCAAGTTTGCCGAGTGATACACGGCGTTGGTCCCCGCTTGCCGGGCCAAGCCTTTGGCCGTTGTAGTGGGAGTAAATTGGATTCCGGCTACGCCCGCCGTCAAATATGGCTGAACACGTGAACCGCGTGGAGTGAGGTTGAATACAGGACCTAATCCGAACGTGTAGTTACGAGACCCGAACGCGTATGCGGGAATCGGCGTCCCCGTTAGTGCTCCGTTCCCTGCAGGATACGCCCCAGGGGAACTTCGGAACTCGACGTTCGCTTGAGAGAACTCGAAAAAGCCCTCAAGGCCGAAATGCTTCGCGGGATTTACAGCAACGCGAATACCGGCGATTCCGCCGGTCACCAGGTGAGTTGTCAGGCCCTTGTTGACCTGTCCCCACGTGCTTACGCCGCCGAAGGGATCGATTTCAACGATGTCTGGATATTGATCCTCTCCTCCCCCGGACGTTGTCGCCGTTTTCTTAGTCCCTGCGTCCTGAGCAAATGCCACTGAACTAATTGCCAGAGCACCGCACAGGATCACAGATTTGAGCGGCCTACTTCTAAGCCGAGTGTCCATCCTTCTCCTCCAAAGCAGTGTACAAACCTATTCCGATTATTGATGATTGTTTGCCAAATTTGATTACAATCAACGAAACAAAACCCAACAGAAAGACCGCTGGAGACTTGCTCCCCGGGCAATCTGTCATAAAAGTTCACGTGTTGTAGTTCGGTTCAGCACCATTAGCCGTTTATGGGAAGAGAAATGCAACGGTCAGCGGATCAAGACCCAGAGCTCGCCGGTAACATTCATTCCACAATTGCCGGTATGACAACCAGCCGACCAGTTTTAATCAGCCTTATGCCAGATTACGACTTTTTGCCGGCACCTTACAAGCAGTTAAACCCATGGTAACTGATTGCAATTTCTGAGTGTTAGCGCCGACGTCAGTCCCTATATATGATGCCGAGTTCTCCCGTCATTCCGAAGATGCGGCTTGACGAGACGAAAGGCCGCCAAAGTTGCCGGATGCGGGTTAAAGGAAGGCTACTGGGCAGCTCGGACCATGATGCCGCGCGATCACTGCTTTGATACAAGCGCCCGTATTCAACTGCGTATACAGTGTCAGCTTTGTCGCCAAACAGAACGGCACTGACCGTAGAGACGGGCAAACCAGCCGGCTTTGTGCTCCACTTGCTACCGAGTTGCGAGTAGTACAGGCCGACCCTCGTGGCAGCAACGAGCATCGGCGCATCTCCTTCTGAGATCGCGACGTCATTCACGTCCGAGGAAGGAAGTGGAAAATCCAGAGCCGTCCAGTTTTCACCGGTGTCCTTGGATTGAAACAGTCCATTAGCCGCCCTCGCGATCAGGAGCGGCGACCCGCTGGGCCCGACGTAGAGCGCGGTGACGGCAGACGATCCCTTCATATCGGCAAGGGACCAATGTTCTCCAAGATCCGTGCTACGAAGCAAGCCAAGATCGGTTGCCGCGAAGAGGACGGGCTTCGGTCCCGAGCCAACGGTGTAGAGAGCGCTGACGTCCGAAAGAGACACTTCCTTGATGATGGGCTTCGGCTTCACCGGTCGGGCCGCAACTCTCGCTCTCGATGCACCCGCCGAGCGTGCCGCGCCAGTACGCGGCCGTGCTGGAGCCGGTTTCTTTGTCGTCTGATCCACAGGAGGCGGGGGGATGACCAGGCGAACGGGTAAAACCTTCCAGGTCACACCGCCATCGAGCGACTTGTACAACCGGCGAGCACTCGCAGCAAGCAGGAATCGATCCGAATCAGGCACGCCGGCAATCGCTTTCAGGTGAACGCCGGCAAGAGTGCGAGGCGATGGTGTCTGGACCCACGATTCGCCGCGATCAATGCTCGAGAAGATCCCGGTCGATTCGCCTTCTTGCGATTCGATGGCAACCAACTTCTGTCCGGATACGGTGGCAGCACTGATCACGCGATCCACGAAACCGTGATTCACCGGCGTAATGCGCTCGCCGCCGTTCTCGCTTTTTCCAATGCCTTCGTACTGAAGAGCCATGTAGATAATTTGCGGATTGGTGGGGTCAAATGCCATTGAATTTGCCTGAGTGCCTGTCAGCGTTTTCCAGGCCGCGCCACTGTTCAGACTCTTGTAAAGCCCGGTCGTCGTGCCCGCATAGATAACGGACGAGACGGTCGGGTCCTGGCGTATGACATGCGTTCGGCGGGAAGTGTTCGGGATTCCCATGAGTTTGCGCCACAAATCGCCTCGATCACCGCTCGCGTAGATACCGCTACAAGCGCTCGCAAGAATGTTTTGGGAGTTTACCGGATCGACATAAATCGAGAAAACATCCGAATCATCGATCATCCCCGTGTGAATGGATGACCAATTCTTGCCGCCATCCATTGTTTTCCAGGGCAGATGGCTCGTGCCCGCATAGAAAATATTCGGGTCTTTAGCGTCAAAGGCCACGGCGGTGATGCTATCCATCTCTGAGTTACTTGGGTCGGAAGCGCGAGTCCAGGTCTTTCCAGCGTCGTCGCTCAGCATCACGCCACCGTGTGCGGTGCCAGCAACGAAACGGGAGTGCTGGCTGGGCGCATACGCGAGCGCACGCACGCCCAGAGTGGAGATCTCTTTGATAAGGGACCAGGTTTTGCCGGCGTCGCTGCTGGTGTAGAGCCCGCCTCCATCTGATGAAATAAGCCCAACCAGGTAATGATTCGGGTCGTCCGGATCCACGAGAATGGAGGTCAGTTCGCTCAAGTGACGCTTCGGAAAGGTGAGAATCTCCCAATTAGCGCCAGCGTCCGAGCTCTTGAATAGGAGCGAGTTCATCGCGCCAGCCAGCACGACCTTGGAGTTGGACGGGTCCACCGCAATGCTGGTCGCAGTACCGCCAAAGGGGCCAGCCAGGCTCCAATCTCCGGGAACATCAGCGGCAAAAGCGACGGAAGCAACGCACACGATCGCAATCGCCATCAGCCGATGGCACTTGAAACGTCTAATCATTTTGGGAAGGTTCTGTTTGGGAGCGCAGAAAGTCTAATTCTACGCCGAAAGAATCGGGACGGGAATTTGCGCTCGAAACCCACCCTCAGCTATTCTAAAAGAGTAATTTCTAGAGGTAGGTCTACGTTCATAGATGGCTAATACAGTATCGTCCCTCAAGCGCGTCCGGATGACGGAGAGAAAGACGGCCGTTAACCGCATGCGCAAGTCGAGGCTACGGCATCAACTTAGGGCGATGCGCCGCTTGCTCGAAAGCAAAGATGCAAACGGAGCTACTCAGCTCGTTCCGAAGACTTTCTCCATGGTAGATAAGGCCGCAAAGCAGGGCATTATCAAAAAGAACACTGCCGCCCGGTATAAGAGCCGGCTTACGCTGCGTTTGCGCACGCTCACCGCGGCCGCATAAGTCAGTTTTCGTTCTTATCTTTAGCTCCTTCGGAATCTCCGTCACTGTTAGACTGGCTTAGCATATGCTGAGCCTCCGCCAGTCGTGGCTCCGGGCATTGGTTTGTTTTGCCGTGCTCGGGTCAGTCGAGCTTTCCCTGCAGGCCAAAGAACCTGTCACAGCGGAACACGGCATGGTTGTGGCCCAGGAACCAATTGCCGCAGACGTAGGCTTGCGTGTCCTCAAGAACGGCGGGAATGCGGTGGACGCCGCCGTGGCAGTCGGGTTTGCACTTGCAGTCACACACCCGGTAGCAGGCAATCTTGGTGGCGGCGGCTTCATGCTCGTTCGCATGGCCGACGGTAAGACGGATTTTCTCGACTTTCGCGAATGCGCTCCTGCGAAGGCATCGCGGGACATGTATCTGGACAAGGATGGCAATGCTACCAAGGACAGCATCTTTGGTTGGCGTTCGAGCGGTGTGCCCGGCAGTGTGGCCGGGCTGGAGTTTGCTCAGAAGAAATTTGGTTCGAGAGGCTGGTCTGATCTGCTCGAGCCAGCCGTCAAACTCGCGACGGATGGTTTCGCGCTAACCGCACCAGTGGCAGCGTCGCTCGCAGGGCAGCACAACCCACTGTGGCAGGATCCGGAGTCGAAGCGGATTTTTCTTCATGACGGCTCGCCCTATCAGGCGGGTGAAGTCCTCAAGCAACCTGAGCTCGGCCGAACCCTTAACCGTATCGCCAAATCCGGCTCTGCCGATTTCTATCGCGGAGAAACGGCAAAGAAACTCGCAGGTGAGATGGCCTCCCACGGGGGTCTGATTACAGCCGACGACCTGGCGAACTATAAGGTCGTGGAGCGAACGCCGTTGACAGGCACCTACCGCGGATACAGTGTCATCACGTCGCCACCGCCGAGCGCGGGCGGAGTTGGTCTGCTGCAAATCATGGGCATGTTGGACCGAACGACTTACGCGAGCGACGGGCCCGACTCCACCAAGGCAGTTCACTTTGAGGCAGAAGCCATGCGCCGCTATTACGCCGATCGCAGCGCGTACCTTGGCGATCCGGATTTCTATAACGTCCCGGTACGGCAACTGTTACAGCCGGCCTATCTCGAAGCCCGGCGCAAGACCATCGACCCGGCCAGAGCCACTCCAAGCGAGGCCGTTGAACCCGGATTGCCGAAGTCTGTCGAGGCGCGGATCGAATGGCACGAAAGCGAGCAAACGACTCATTACAACGTTGTCGATAAGGACGGGAACGCAGTCGCCGTGACGTACACGTTGAACAATTCGTACGGCAACGGCATCACAGTTCCCGGTCTGGGCTTTTTGCTCAACGATGAGATGGACGACTTCGCAGCGAAACCAGGTGTCCCGAACATGTTCGGCCTCGTGGGCGCCGACGCAAATGCCATCGAGCCCGGGAAGCGGCCGCTGTCATCCATGACTCCAACGATTCTCCTGAAGAATGGCAAGCTGTTCATGGTTGTTGGCGCACCGGGCGGCTCCCGCATCACGACAGGAGTAACTGAGGTGATCTTGGACCTTGTGGATTTCGGCATGAACGCGCAAGATGCCGTCGACCTTCCGCGTTTCCACCATCAATGGAAGCCCGACATCCTTTACCTTCAAAACGGATTCAATCCCAAGGTGCAAGCAGCGCTGAGCGATATGGGCTATTCCATCCAGCCCATCGAATCCGTTGCACGGGTCGAGGCGATCGTCGTTCGCAATGGAAAACTGGAAGGCGGGACCGAATCGCGCATGCACGGCAAGGTCTCCGGCTACTGATCGTCCAGTTCAAACAGCGCGGTGATCGTTACTTTCGAGAGAACAAACTTTAGATGCAGCTCGTACTGTCTACTCATCTCTTCGTCCGCCATCGCCTGACTACGGTGTGGCTGGAACGGGTGTGGGATGCCGGCTTTGAAGCCGTGGAAATTTTCTGCGCCCGGCAACACTTCGACTACCGTGATAAGGCCCAGATCAACGAATTAGGTCATTGGTTCCGGGATTCAGAACTCAAGCTCCATTCCATCCACGCGCCGATGTATACGGATGACGTCTGGGGGCGCTCCGGTCCGCAATCGGTCATCGACATCAGCGAACCGCTCAAGGGGAAGCGAATCACTATGGTGGACGAGATCAAACGCGCGCTCGAAGCAGCCGAGGTGGTGCCGTTCCGCTACATGATCCAGCACATCGGAGTATCGGGTCAGGAATTCGATCAGCGGCGTCTCGATTCGGCTTTCTCCTCCTTAGAAGAACTCAAAGTCTTCGCCGGGCAGCGCGGCGTCGAGTTGCTGCTCGAGAACACGCCCAACGAACTCTCCAACGCCGAGCGGCTCAACCTGTTCCTGGGGGAGACTCACCTGAATCTGAACTACTGCTTCGATATCGGACATGCTCACATGTCGCATGGAGTGGAAGATCAGTTCGAGCGCATGAAGCACCGCATCCGCTCCACTCACCTGCACGACAATGACGGGGTCTCCGATTCCCATCTCTTCCCGGGCAAGGGGACGATAGATTGGGGGAAGGCGATGGAACTGCTGGGCGCACACAAGAACCAATATCCATTGCTTCTCGAGCTGCGGGAGCCAGCAGGCATGGAGCATCCGATCGAAGAAGCCAAGCGGGCTATGGACGAACTGACGAAGCGGTTATGAGCGAACAGCTGGAAACGAAGGCAACTGACATCAGCATCAATGACGCCCACCAGCATGTGGGCGAGCGCGTCCGTATCCGCGGCTGGCTGTATAACTTGCGGAAGTCCGGCAAGATCGTGTTTCCGCTGATCCGTGACGGTAGCGGACTCATGCAGTGTGTGGCCGTGAAGAGCAATCTGCCCGAAGAGACCTTCAACGCTCTGAAGGGGCTGACACAGGAGAGCTCGCTTAGTGTCACCGGAACAGTGCGGGCGGAACCCCGTGCAACGGGCGGCTATGAGCTTGACGTCGATGGAGCGGAAATCATCCAGCGCGTGGAAGAAGACCATCCGTATCCCATCACCCCTAAGGACCATGGCGTCGACTTCCTGATGGATCACCGGCATCTCTGGCTTCGAAGCCGCCGGCAGCATGCTGCGATTCAGGTTCGGCATGAAGTGATCAAGGCGATCCGCGACTACTTCGATGGGCATGGGTTCACACTTGTCGATACGCCGATTTTTACGCCGGCAGCGTGCGAAGGGACCACAACCCTTTTCGAGGTGGACTACTTCGAAGACGAAAAAGTCTACTTGACGCAATCCGGCCAGCTTTACAACGAAGCCAATGCCATGGCGTTCGGCAAGGTTTACTGTTTCGGTCCGACGTTCCGTGCCGAAAAGTCCAAAACACGCCGCCATCTCACCGAGTTTTGGATGGTGGAACCGGAGATGGCGTATGCAGATCTCGACGAAATCACCCGGGTTGCCGAAGAACTGGTTGTTTCTGTTATTGGACGAGTGCTCGATACCCGCCGCGAGCAGTTGAACGTTCTCGAGCGCGATACGTCGAAGCTCGAATCGATCAAGGCGCCATTCCACCGCATGAGCTACGACGATGCGGTGAAGGATCTGCAGGCAAAAGGAAGCGAGATCCAATGGGGCGGCGACTTCGGCAACACGGACGAGACCCTACTCACTCAGGATCTCGACAAGCCGGTCTTTGTCACCCGATACCCGAGCGCAATCAAGGCATTCTACTTTCAACCTGATCCGCAGCGGCCCGAGTTGGCTCTCGGCGTCGATATGATCGCGCCCGAAGGCTACGGAGAGATCATCGGAGGCGGCCAGCGTATTCACGATCTGGCGCTCCTCGAAGCGCGATTGGCCGAGCATCACCTTCCGCGTGAAGCGTTCGAATGGTATCTCGATTTAAGACGGTTCGGCTCCGTTCCCCATGGCGGGTTTGGAATGGGCGTCGAACGTCTGGTGGCCTGGATCTGCGGGCTCGAGCATGTTCGGGAAACGATTCCCTACCCCCGAATGCTTTACCGTACGCGTCCCTAGCGGATCACCATGCGCGAATCTAACGTCGCGATCCTGGGAGCTCCCCTGGATCTGGGCGCCGGCCGCAGAGGTGTGGACATGGGACCGTCCGCGCTCCGTCTCGCCGGTCTCAACCCAAAGTTAAACAGCCTTGGCTATACGGTAGACGACCTCGGCAATGTCGCGGTCGAGCAGCAGGAGAGCACGCCCTCGCTCGTCGAGAACGCTCGATACCTTCCGCAGATTGCAGCCACGTGCGAACGGCTGGCCGCTGGTGTTCGCAATGCGATGGATAAGGGCAAGTTTCCGCTCGTCCTTGGCGGCGATCATTCCGTAGCCATCGGAACGGTTTCGGGCGTCAGCGAAGCATTGCGGTCCCGTTCCGAGAAGCTCGGCCTTCTCTGGATCGATGCGCACGCCGATATGAACACACCTGAGTCGAGTCCGAGCGGAAACGTGCACGGGATGCCGCTCGCCTGCTGCGTCGGTAAAGGCCCGAAAGAGCTCACCGGGATTTTCGGTTATTCGCCAAAGGTCGACGGCCGAAACGTCGCGATCATCGGGTTGCGTGATGTGGATATCCGTGAACGGCCGAATGTGCGGGAGTCCCGCGTCACGCCTTTCACGATGCGTGACATCGATGAGCTCGGTCTATTGAAAGTGATCCGCGAGGCGATCGGCATCGTGACGAACGGGACTGCGGGATTCCATCTATCATTCGACATGGATTTTGTCGACCCGATGGAAGCACCTGGCGTCGGGACTCCTGTGCGGGGCGGAGTCACGTATCGGGAAGCTCACCTTGCGATGGAGAGTATCTGTGACTGCAATGGCATGGTGTCGATGGAACTGGTAGAAGTCAACCCGGTCCTGGATGAGGCAAACCGAACTGCGCTGCTTGCTGTCGAGCTCATTATGTCTGCCATGGGAAAGCGGATTCTCTGAAACAGCCGCGCTGGTTATAGCGGCCGACTACAGATTAAATCGGTCGGCCAACACGCATGCACTGAGCAGGGTTATGAGCGGAACTTCCAAACCTGTCTTCGCCCCATCATCCAAGCTGGGAATCCGGTCGAGAAGTTCCACCACGCCCTGTTTCCGTACGAACGGAATGCTATCGAGGATCGTGCCCCTCAGCGTGTCCTGCATCATCTGATGGAGGGGCTGGTCCGGGTTGAGCAGAGCTGGAGGCGCCAGGAACGGGTGCTTCTGGCGCTGATACACCGTCGTGGTCAATAGCGGCCGCATCGCCTCCCGCAGAACGAACTTCTCCGTTGTCCCGTGTATCTTTTGTGTCACCGGAAGGCTGCGCGTAAACTCGACCACCTGATGGTCGAGAAATGGCAGCCGCCCTTCAACGGAATGAGACATTTCCATCCGGTCACCCAGGATCGTCAGGATGTATCCCGGAAGCGTGGTCTTGTTCCAGAGGTAGAGACTCTGGTTCACGACGTGCCGACCGGACATCTGACCATCCACATCGAGCTGGCTCAGGAGCAGGTCGTGCAGCTGACAGGATTGAAAAGAGACGGGCAGAATCGGGCGGAGCTTTTGTAAAAATGAGTCCCGTGCTTCGATCCATGCCGGGACATAGCCCAAGCGCTTCAGGAACGCAGGCGATGGGGGGACGTTGTCATCTGCCAGAAGTAAACCACGAGAAACCGTGTTCGATGCGGCAAGGGATTCCTGCAGTGCGGCTCGTTCGGTTCCCGAACAATGCCGTGCGAGATCGAGGCGAAAGTGGGGATAGCCCGCCAGGATTTCATCCGAACCTTCTCCCGTCAAGACAACCTTGTATCCGGCCTCGTGAACCGCACGGCTTAATGCAAATTTCGCGACACAATGGGCATTGGCAAAGAAGGTTTCTCCATGCCATACGGCATCGCTGAAGTCCTCCGCCAGACTCGCTTGGGTAACGGGTATGGTGGTGAACTCGGCACCTGCGCGTTGTGCCATCTCCTTAGCGATGGGAGACTCATCGTAAGCGCGATCGTCGAACGCAAGGGAGAAAGCACGGACGGGCGACGCGGAGTGGCGTGCCATAAGCGCCAATGCGGTGCAGGAATCGATCCCACCGCTGAGATAACAGCCGACAGGCACATCGGCACGCATACGCAGGCGAACCGCTTCATCGAGGACGGCAAAGAAGCGCTCCGCATATTCTTCATCCCGGAGCGCACGGACGCTGCGCTCTTCCGGATAATCAAAATCCCAATATTTGTACGTAGAAATGCCGCCGCACTTCGCGATCAGATAGTGAGCAGGCGGGATAGTTCTGACATCACGGAAGTGTGTTCGTCCCAGCGGATTGCCGGCAAGCGCAAAGACTTGTAGGAAGCCTTCTTCATCCCAAGCCGCGTTCACTCCGCTGGCATGCAGAGCCTTCACTTCGGACGCAAAGAAAAGCCCTTCGTTTGTCTGCGAGTAAAAGAGAGGTTTGATGCCGAAGCGGTCTCGGGCGGCAAAGATGGTGTGCTGGCGTTTGTCCCAGAGTACGAATGCGTATTCTCCCCGGAGTTGGTGGACGCACTCGACACCGTACTCCTCATACAGATGGAGCACGATTTCACTGTCCGTTCTGGTGCGGAAGGAGTGGCCACGTGCTGTGAGATCGTCTCGAATCCGTTCGAAATCGTAGAACTCACCGTTCACGATGACATGCAACGTTCCGTCTTCATTCGCAAGCGGCTGATCACCGGTACAGAGGTCGATAATACTCAGTCGAGTGTGCCCCAGTACGACGTCACCATTGGGCGACTGCCACACGTTCGTGGCATCCGGCCCCCGGTGACCCAATACTTTCAATGCCCGACGAATCGCGTCGACCCGCGTAGTTACTCCTTCGCCGTACGCAGCCAGGATTCCGCACATAGGTCTTTACTGTATAACCAAATCTCGTCCCTCTGCCTGACATAGAATACCTGCGGGGAGATAAGCATGAAGAAAGCCGTTCTGGCACTGTTACTGTCTTCCAGCGTCCTCTGCGCGGCCTCCCCGGGCATCCGCCCGAGAGCAGACGCGAGAAGTTATCCCGTCTACCAGGATCGAGGGGAATTCGCCGTTGGCGTATCCCTGGTTCCCGCCGAACAGGTCAAGAAAATGTTCAAGGCAGATCTGAATTCGGACGGTTACGTCGTGATTGAAGTCGGCGTTTTCCCGGCGGCCGGGAAGGAGCTGGATCTCTACCCCACTGACTTCACTCTTTTTGTTGGCGAGAAGTCTGCGGCCCTACGTCCAGTTTCTGCCGATACCGTCGCGGAGGTCGTGGCCGGCGGGAAAGGGCGATCCAGTCCACGGGATTCTCACGATGTCGAAACGTCGGTCGGAGCATCGATCGGCCGCTACTCGTATCCTGATCCCGTTACGGGCCGTAGAAGGAGTGAGACGGTCACAGGCACATCAGCAGGTGTCGGCATAGGCGGTCCGCCACCCCAGCCCTGTCGCGGGTATGACTGTGACTCAAGGGACCCCTTTCCACCGGGGTCGCAACCATCCACCGTCCAAACCGCCAATACCATCTCACAAGACCTGTGGGAGAAGTCCCTTCCCGACGGAAAGACAACGCGTGCGGTTGCCGGCTATCTGTACTTCCCTAAACCGCCCCGGAAGGCAAAGGATGCCGCTTGGGAGCTGCGCTACGAAAACGCAGATGGCAAGCTGCGGCTAGCGCTCGCGAGATAGCACCAGACTCGTACTGGTAGTTTAATGGCCCTTGTTGGACCCTAGCAGTGGATCTGCTTTTTACATGGCGGCGTCAATGGTGAGGGGATCAAACCATGCGAACTCTCGCGATAACCACCTGTGCTTTCCTCGGCGTGACACTGACGCCCTTGCTTTCCGGGGCTACCTTGCTCTCTCCCCATAGCTCGGGAGGATTCAACCAAGCGGCAAACACCAATCGGTCAGGATCAGCGTCCGGTTCCCGCGCCTCCAATGCGGGCGCTTCGCAGAGCAATTCCGGACGCAAGAAGCAGACAGAAACAAAGAATGCGGATGCGGGAAAGGCTGCGACCGGGCGTAAGGTTGACCTTAATTCCGGAAGCCAGGCAGACTTGGAATCACTCCCAGGCGTAGGTCCTGCAACCGCGAGGAAGATTATCGCCGGCAGGCCATATTCATCTGTAGCGGATCTTTCGAAGGCGGGTGTTCCAGCCAAAACGATCGACGGTCTGAGTGGCATGGTCACCGTAGGCAGCACTCCGGCTGCTCCGGCTTCGAACGCAGCGCCTTCCGCCGCTGGCAATACAGCAAAGCGAGCCAGCGCCTCGCCTGCAACGGGTCAGGCCGGCGGACCCGGCATGGTGTGGGTGAATCCGGAGACCAAAGTCTTCCATCGTTACGGCAGCCGATGGTACGGCAAGACCAAAACCGGCCAGTACATGACGGAGGCCGACGCTATGAAGGCCGGCTACCGGGAGTCCAAGCAGGCTGGGTCATCAAAGTAAAAGCTGCAGGCGAACAAGTCCCGACAAAAACCACGCCCGTCTCAGTCGAGCGCCTTGTAGGAGAGGTAATTGACTCCCTGCAGCCACTCGCTGATTAAAGCAGATCCGTCCATCTTGCGAGATCGTAGGTGATGAAAGCTGTACACGGATCCTGCACGGTTCAAACAAGGGGTGTACAAGTATCTTCCCAACGCGATGAAGTTCAAACCAGAGGGCGGTAGCGTGGCCGTTCGCGTTCGCCGGACTCTGAAGAATGCGCCCGTGTCGACGTGACTGACACCGGATCGGCATCGGCGAGCAGAACATCGGCCGGCTATTTCAGGATTTTGAGCAGCTGACACAGACACGCTCACAGATAAATTAGCGGTTTACGGCGGCGTCTTGCATCCACTCACAGGAGGGAACAGGCTATGAAAATTACGTTTCTGACGTTCACAGCGCTCCTAACGGTTTTGGCTGCGAGTGCACAAATTCCAGACTCGCTCAAGCGTCTCGGGGCCGGACGCACCGCATCCGATTCGGGACAAACTGCTTCGGGCCTGAAGCAAGCCTTGGAGATCGGCACGAAGAATACCGTTTCGCTGACGGGTGCAAAGGACGGCTTCTTTCGGGACGAGGCGATCAAGATCCTGCTCCCGGAGAAACTACGCCCGGTTGAGAAAGCATTGCGTTTCGCCGGCCAAGGCCAAATCGTTGACGACTTCGTTCTTTCTATGAATCGCGCGGCGGAAAAAGCTGCTCCTGCGGCGGGTAGCATTTTCAATGACGCGATCCAGCGGATAAGTTTCGCAGATGCGCGCTCGATACTGACTGGGGGCGATACCGCCGCAACGATGTACTTCAAAGGCAAAACTTCCGACCAACTGCGGACGGCGTTTACTCCTCCAGTCAAATCTGCCATGGAGCAAGCCGGTGTGACGCAACGGTATAAGGCTATGACAAGCGGATTACAAACGCTTCCTTTTGGTCGCTCGGTCAACTTCGATCTCGACGACTACGTCGTAAACAAAACCCTCGACGGCTTATTTACTGTCCTCGGCCAGGAAGAGAAAAAGATTCGAACTAATCCCGCTGCGCAGGTCACGCCCTTGCTGCGGCAGGTGTTTGGGCATCGTTGAAGATCATTGGATGCCAAGCTCACTCTGACTTTTCATACCAGGCGATATTCAAGACCGAGATCCGGTCCTGTCCTTCCATCAACAATCGCCCTTTGAGAATCTCAGCACGCTGCGTATGAAGCAGCCAGTGGAACCAACGGCGCTCGACGAGCTCTGGGATGACTGCGACAATGCGCTGTTCCCGATGGTCGGCTGCCAATTGTTTCACAAAGTCAATAATGGGCGTGACGACTAGTCGATAGGGGGAGTGTAAGCGAACCAGTTGTGGAATAGGCAGGTTAGCGCGTTGTGCCGGACCTTCCACATACTCCCGCCACTTGTCGCAAAAATCGTTCGGCTTGTCGTCTTCCTCCACATGGACAACACGGATGTCGCTTGAAAGGGTCATGGCGGCGCGCAAAGCCTGTTCGTTCACTCGTGTCCATGACTGCATCGTGATGACGAGAATGGGTTCCCCGGGCAGGCGCGTATCGAGCGGCCTTGAGAGATCAAGCTCGCGGCCCAATTCCTTGTAGTGCCGATTCACCCGATACATCGTGAACAGCAGGACAGGAATAGCGATCAGCGTGATCCATGCTCCTTCAGAGAACTTGGCGGTGATCACGACAATGACGGTTAATCCCGTTACGATTGCGCCTGTCATGTTCAAGACCATGCTTAAGCGGGCGCGGTGTCCGCGTTCTCTTTTCCAATGAGCGACCATCCCGGCTTGCGACATGGTGAAGGCTAGAAACGCGCCCACTGCAAAAAGCGGAATGAGACGGTCTGTGATGCCGCCAAATCCAGTCAACAGAGCAGCCGTGAGAATTGTGAGGACAATGATTCCCTCCGTGTACACGAGACGCCGGCCACGATTTGCGAACGCCGTCGGCAAATATCCATCCTCGGCGACGAAGTGACATACACGGGGAAAATCAGCAAACGCCGTATTAGCCGAGAGCGTTAGCAAAACCAGTACCGAAAAGATCGCCAGGTAGTAGAACCATCCACGACCAGTGACCGCGGCAAAGAGCATTGAGAGAACGCTCTGATAATCTCGGCCGTTCGGGTCTGTAGCCACAATGCCGTACGCCTTGACGAGGATGGCGATTCCGGCGAGCATGATCCCGAGTGCAAGGATGATAAGGCCCAGAGTGCGCTGCGCGTTCTTGACGCGGTCATCGCGGAAAGCACCTACGCCGTTGCTCACTGCTTCCACACCTGTCAGGGCGGTACAGCCGCTGCCATACGCCTTGATCAGCAGCCACAGGCTAAACGCTGCGGCTGTAGCGTGCGAGGTCGGCGGGCTGACGACCGGTTGGGGATGGCCACCGCTCTCAACCGTTCTCATGAGACCCAAGGCTAGAATCACGCCCATGCACCCGAGAAACAGATAAGTAGGAATGAGAAACACGCCGCCGGTCTCGCTCACTCCACGCAGGTTCACGACACTCAGTATGAGGAGCGCTGCGAGACAGAGCAGAAGCGTGTGCGGATGTAAGGAAGGAACGGCTGATGTGAGCGCGCCGATTCCAGTCGATATGCCGACCGCGGCATCCAGTGCGTAATCGATCAGAAGCGCGGAGGCAGCGAGCAGTCCTGCAAACGTGCCAAGATTCTGGCGCGCCACGATGTACGATCCACCACCTGAAGGATAGGCAGCGATCGTCTGCCTGTACGACAGGTAAACGATCGTCAGCACTACGATGATGCCGAGACTCAGGGGCAGTATGTAGCTCGACCCCGCGACTCCCAGCGGTATCAGAATGGTGAGCGCAGCCTCTGGTCCGTACGCCGCGGACCCCAGCGCATCTAATCCGAAGACCGGGATGCCCTTCGCTGGGCCTATCTGCTCGGCGCGTTCTTCAGAAGACGCGAGCGGACGGCCCAGAACAATATCGAGTAAAGCCAGACCCTGCCTCCAACTCTAGAGATCGATTGAGAGCTCGAAATCCAGAGACTCTCAATTTCAATAGATGGTGCGAAAGCGAAATTGTTTGGCGTTAGATGGTGGCTCGAATCCGGCTCGTCCGTGCATGGTACGGCGGATTCGGCACCCTCGCGCGCCTTAGGAGCGAGACAGCCTGCCCTGCAGACGCGCCACAACCTCGGTCAGCAAAACCTCTTCAGAAGCCCGTGTCTGGCGATCAACTAACTCGACCTTTCCTTCACCAATCTTCTTTCCCGCCACGACCCGAAAGGGAATGCCGATCAGATCGGCGTCCTTGAACTTAACCCCCGGACGCTCGTCGCGGTCGTCTAACAGAACGTCGATGCCGTTCTTCAGGCAATCCTGATACAGGACATCCACGGCTTCGCGTTGCAGTGCATCGCTGTAGTTCACCGGCGTCAGAACGACATCGAAGGGCGCGATCGCCGGAGGAAGTTTAATGCCATCTTTGTCGTGGAACAGTTCGATGGCGCAAGTGAGGATGCGCTCGATCCCAATGCCGTACGATCCCATGATGGGCGTGACTTCCTTGCCGTCTTCGCCCAGAACACGCAAGCCCATCGGCTCCGAGTAACGATAACCCAGCTTGAAGATGTGGCCCAGTTCGATAGCCTTCGTGAGTTCGAGCCGTGAGCCGCAACGAATACACGTGTCCCCTTGGGCGACCTGGCGCAGATCGAAATACTCCGGTGAGAAGTCCTCGCCCGGCGTGACATGGCGAAGGTGGTAGTCATCGCGATTCGCGCCCGAGATCATATTGCGCCGGCCCTGCAGTGCGTTGTCCGCGAGCACGCGCATGTTTTTCACGCCCACGGGACCAAGCGAACCAGCGCTCGCTCCGAACAACTCCACAATTTCGGCCGGGTGAGCCGGACGCAGGTCGGTTGCCTTCAATATCCCCGCCAGTTTGGTCTCGCTCAGTTGATGATCACCGCGCAGCATGATGAGCGCAGGCTTGCCATCCGCAACCATGACCAGGCTCTTCATTTGCGATGATTCGGGCAGCTTAGTGAAGCCGGAGAGATCAGCTATGGTCTTCAGCCCGGGCGTATGGAATTCTTCAGGGCTCAAGTCGCCTTCGGGATCGGGGACGGAGTGTTCGGTCGTTCTGGAAGTCGCTTTTTCCAGATTCGCGGCGTAGCCGCAGTTCTTGCAGTGAACGACGATGTCCTCGCCGGCGTCCGAACTGACCATGAATTCGTGCGACTGGGAGCCGCCCATGGCGCCCGAATCGGCCTCGACGATGATGTATTCGAGTCCACAACGGTTGAAGATTTTGCGGTATGCGTCGTACTGATCCTGATAAGCCTTGTCCAGGCCCGCAGCATCCATGTCGAACGTATAAGCGTCCTTCATGATGAACTGCCGTACGCGTAAAAGGCCAGACTTCGGCCTGGGTTCGTCGCGGAACTTGGTCTGAATCTGATACCAGACCTGAGGCAACTGTTTGTAGCTGCGAAGCTCCCCGCGCGCGATGGTTGTTACTACCTCTTCATGCGTCATGGCGAGGCAGAAATCACGCTTCCATCGGTCTTTCAGGCGGAAGAGGTTATCGCCCATGATCTCCCACCGGCCTGACTCCTGCCAGACTTCGGCCGGGTTGAGAGCCGGCAAAAGGATTTCCTGCCCGCCTATCGCGTTCATCTCCTCGCGCACGATGGTCTGAATCTTGAGAAGCGACCGTTGGGCAAGAAGTAAATAACTATAAATCCCGGCGGAAAGCTGTCGAACGTAACCGGCCCGAAGAAGCAATTGATGACTGATGACTTCCGCTTCCGCAGGCGTTTGGCGCAACGTGGGGATAAAAAGAGAACTCCAACGCATCTGGTCTTCTCATTATGCGTGGTGGGTCGGGCTTCTCCCCTTCTCCCGTAGTGAGTTTAAGAGACAATAGAGAGTATTCGATGAACGTACAGAACGAACTAGCGCGGCCATTAGCGCAAGTGGATCCGGAAATCTTTGAAGCAATTCAAAATGAAGCGGACCGGCAGAATACACGGCTCGAGTTAATCGCCAGTGAGAATTTCACTTCCGAAGCGGTTCTGGAAGCGACCGGTTCAGTGTTCACCAACAAGTACGCCGAGGGCTACCCGGGGAAGCGCTATTACGGGGGCTGCGAATTTGCCGACGTGGTCGAAAATCTTGCCCGTGAGCGCGCCAAGAAATTGTTCGGCGCAGAGTATGTGAATGTGCAGCCGCACTCGGGATCGCAGGCGAATGAGGCTGCGTATGCTTCGGTGCTGCAGCCCGGCGACACCATCCTCGGCATGAATCTTGCCCATGGCGGACATCTGACACACGGGCACCCGCTGAACTTCTCCGGCAAGCTCTACAAGGTTGTCGCATACGGCGTCCGCAAAGAAGACGAGTTGATCAATTACGAGGAAGTTGCGAGACTCGCGGACGAGCACCGGCCCAAAATGATTATCGCTGGCGCGAGTGCCTACTCCCGAGTAATCGATTTCCCCCGGTTCAGACAAATCGCGGACTCGGTGGGCGCAATCTTCGTGGTCGACATGGCCCACTACTCCGGGCTCGTTGCCGCAGGCGTGTATCCGAATCCCTGTGAGCATGCCGACATCGTGACTTCAACTACGCATAAGACTCTGCGAGGCCCGCGCTCGGGCATGATCCTCGCTCGCGAGAAGTTTGGGAAAGATATCGACCGGGCGGTATTCCCGGGCGCACAGGGTGGGCCTCTCGTTCACGTGATTGCAGCCAAGGCAGTGTGCTTCCTCCAGGCGCTTTCGAGCGGATTCCGCGATTACCAGGTTCAGGTGATCCAGAACGCCCGCGCGCTGGCCGCGGGACTGCAAGAGTGTGGCTTCCGAGTGGTCAGCGGCGGGACCGATTCACACATGTTCCTGATCGATGTCTTCGCGAAGGGCGTAAAGGGTAAAGAAGCCGAAAAGGCGCTGGACGAGGCATTTATCACCGTCAACAAAAACGCCATTCCGTTCGATGTGAACCCGCCCTTGAATCCGAGCGGCATACGCCTGGGCACCCCTGCCGTAACTACTCGGGGCTTCAAAGAACCGGAGATGGAACGGATCGCCCAGCTAATCGCGAACGTACTTCAAAACCCGGCTTCACGGGAGACGATCTCCGAGACCCAGAGAGGCGTTGCGGCACTGACGGGCAAGTTTCCGCTTCACAGTTCGAAGAGAGAACTCGCTCCCGCGTTGTAGACCTGCGTAGCTGACGTTGTCAGAGAGGTATATACCGTGATACAGATCGGCAATGCCCTATTCGAAAGCCAAGCTGCTTACGAATGGCAGAAGCCAAGCGGTTCGTGTTCCCGCAGCGTTTCGGATGCAAGGGCTCTGACGTGTATATACGAAAAGATCCGGAGTCCGGGGAGGTTACCCTGTCCGAGAAACGCTGTTCGGGATCTAAGTGACCGAGACACTAGGTCCTTCATGTCGGATAGGGTAGATCCGCCGTCTCCAGAAGATCGGGATCTGTTCTGAAACGAGCTGGTTATATGCTCGATACGAATATCGCGATCGATCTCATCAGCACGTCCCGTTTGGACGAGCGGATTCGCCAGCATTCCAGTTCCCGCCTCGCCAT